>CAJIBB010000566.1_pt1 | contig 13123 bp, 13 predicted proteins | sample 9199201 | NCBI WGS metagenome assembly CAJIBB01 (sample SAMEA7708290, study PRJEB35096) | sediment metagenome | biome: marine neritic benthic zone biome [ENVO:01000025]; feature: sediment [ENVO:00002007]; material: shallow marine sediment [ENVO:03000034] sea grass bed [ENVO_01000059] ... | reverse complement strand
ATGGGCAAGACGGGCCGGTTCCACACCGACAAGGCGATCGCCTACGGCACCAACATGGTCGGAGCCGTTCACCCGTCACGCGCCGGGCAGACAGAGGCATTCACGGGCGAGACCGATCACTCTGGTGTGCCGGATCGTGCCGACACGTACTCCGTTGAGATCCCGATCTTTCGGACCGTGCGCGAAGCAGTGAGCACGACCGGCGCCACCGTTAGCGTCGTGTACGTTCCTCCGCCGTTTGCCGCCGACGCCATCATGGAGGCCGCCGCTGCCGGCCTGGACCTGGTCGTCTGTGTCACCGAGGGAATCCCGGTCGGCGATATGGTCCGGGCCAAGAGCTACCTCACCGATAAGTCGACGCGCCTCGTTGGGCCCAATTGCCCGGGCGTCATCACGCCTCGTCAGTGCAAGATCGGGATCATGCCCGGCTACATCCACGAAGCCGGCCGCATCGGCGTCGTGAGCCGGTCGGGCACCCTGACGTATGAGGCCGTGCATCAGCTCACCCAGGTCGGGCTCGGGCAAACCACAGCCATCGGCATCGGTGGCGATCCGGTCAACGGCACTGATTTCATCGATTGCCTGCGGATGTTCAACGATGATCCGGTCACCGAAGGCGTGATCATGATCGGCGAGATCGGTGGCTCGGCCGAGGAAGAAGCGGCCGCGTGGATCACGGCGAACGTGACCAAGCCGGTCGCCGGTTTCATCGCCGGCACTACGGCACCCGCGGGCAAGCGCATGGGCCATGCGGGAGCCATCATCTCCGGTGGCAAGGGCACCGCTGCGGATAAGATCTCGGCGCTCGAAGCGGCCGGAGTGGTCGTCGCCCCGACGCCCACAGACATGGGAGCAGCCATGCTCGAAGCCATGCAACGGGTGAGCAGCTGAGCAATTCTGCCCTGCCTATGCTGGCGCCAACCAATTGACACCGAGGTCGAGATGAATCGAACGAAGATCCGCCGCGCTCTGATCTCGGTGAGCGACAAGTCAGGGCTTCTCGATTTTGGGGCCCGGCTGGTCTCCAACGGAGTTGAGCTCGTCGCTTCGGGCGGTACCGCAGACGCATTGCGCGCCGGTGGTCTCGGTGTCACGTCGGTCGAATCGATTACGGGCTCCGCAGAGATGCTGGGCGGCAGGGTCAAGACGCTGCATCCCTCGATCTATGGAGCCATCCTCGCCGACCTCGGCAATCCCGAGCATCGCAACGAGCTCTACGACAACGATCTCGCCCCGATCCAGCTCGTTGTCGTCAATCTCTACCCCTTTGAGCAGGGAGTGGCCAACGGCGGGTTGTCCGACGACGAGACCATCGAGCTAATCGACATCGGCGGTCCGACGATGTTGCGCGCTGCCGCAAAGAACCACAAGTGGGTTGGGGTCGTCACGTCACCCGAGCAATATGACCGAGTTGCCACCGCCATCGACGAAGGCGGCCTCGACGATGAGACCAGACGTGAGTTGGCCAGGGCCGCCTTCTACAGAACGGCGCGCTACGACGCAGCGATTGTGGATTGGCTCGAGAGAGGGGCCGGGGGGACGCCTGAGCGGATGGTTCTTGCCTTCGACCGGGTAGCGGAGCTCCGCTACGGCGAGAACCCGCACCAGGAGGCTGCGCTGTACGCCGAACGTGGCAAAGCCGGTTGGTGGCAGTCGATGACTCAGTTGCAGGGCAAAGCGATGTCCTTCAACAACTATCTGGATGCCGAGGCGGCGTGGCGGCTGGCCAACGAGTTCGTTGATCCCACGGCCGTGATCGTGAAACATGCCAACCCTTGCGGGGTCGCATCCCGCAGCTCGGTGCAAGAGGCGTTCATAACTGCCTGGGAATGTGATCCGCTGTCGGCCTTCGGTGGTGTCATCGCCATCAACGGGGGCATCGACGAACCGGCCGCAAGGCTCATTGTCGAGAACTTCGTCGAGGTCGTGATTGCCACCGGTGTAGCCGATGGTGCGCAGGAGATCCTGGCCAGGAAGAAGAACCTTCGGGTGCTCACTGCCGCAGCCCCCAAGTCCAACGACCTGGACCTCCGTCGCATCGAGGACGGCTTCGTCGCTCAGCGCCGTGACGAGTTGGGCCTCCCCATGCCGGGCAAGATGCCCACGGGCTGGGAGTCGGTCGGGGAGCGGCCGCTCTCTGCCGACCTGCTGCTCGACCTGCACTTCGCCTGGACCGTGGTTGCTCACACCAAGTCCAATGCGATAGTTGTAGTCAAGGATCGCGCTGCAGTTGGCATCGGGGCCGGCGATCAATCCCGAGTTGGTGCCGCCGAGCGGGCGCTGGCCCAGGCGGGTGACCGCGCCTACGGAGGCGTGGTCGCCTCGGATGGTTTCTTCCCATTTCGGGATGGTGTGGACCTGCTGGGCGGTGCCGGTGTTGTCGCCGTAGTCGAGCCCGGCGGTTCGATGAGGGACGAAGAAGTGGTTGCTGCGGCCAACGAACATCGGATGGCGATCGTGTTCACGAACAAGAGGCATTTCCGGCATTGAGCGCTCAGATACTCTCCGGCAAAGAAGTCGCGGCCACAGTTCGCGCCGAAGTGGCCGAACGGGTCGCCGGCCTGGCCGGGCGCGGCAAGTCAGTCGGCCTAGCCACCGTCCTTGTCGGCGAAGATCCGGCATCCGAGGTCTACGTGCGCAGCAAGCATCGCGCAGCGGAGAAAGCCGGGATGTTGTCGTTCGACTTCCATCTGCCTTCAGAGGCGACTCAGGCTGACGTCGAACGTGAGGTCCACAAACTGAACGAGGACGACCGCATCGACGGCATGATCGTGCAGATGCCGCTGCCGGCGGGCCTTGACGGCAATCAGGCTGTCGAAGCGATCGATCCGGCGAAGGATGCGGACGGGCTCCACCCGTTCAATCTCGGCCAACTCGTCCTCGAGCGTGGTCACCTCCGCCCGGCAACGCCGAGCGGGATCATGCGCATCCTCGATCACTACGGCCGCGAGACGACGGGCAGGCGGGCGGTCATCGTTGGCAGGTCGTTTCTGGTGGGCAAGCCCATGGCTTTGCTCCTCGGAGCAAAGGGTGTCGATGCCACTGTGGTGCAGGCCCACTCCCGTACTCGCGACCTGGCTGAGCTGACCCGTAGTGCCGATATCTTGGTAGCGGCGATCGGACGCCCCCGATTCCTCACGGGCAGCGATATCAAGCCGGGAGCGGTGGTCATCGATGTCGGCATCAATCGGACCGATGAGGGACTGGTCGGCGACGTCGACTTCGAGTCAGCGGCCGAGGTCGCGGGGGCGATCACCCCGGTGCCGGGTGGGGTAGGCCTCATGACCGTCGCCTCGCTCCTCGCAAACACGGTGACGGCAGCCGAGCTCAGCGTTTCCTGACAGATCAGCCGGATTTATCTGCGGGTTTTCGAATCTCCGGCCTGCTCATCAACTACCCTCGTCGGCAGTCGATAACTGGAGGACGAGGGCCGATGGCCACACCGATATCAATGGGCCCGGAGGGGCTGAACGTACCCGACGAGCCGATTATCCCTTTCATTGAGGGCGACGGCATTGGTCCCGACATCTGGGCAGCAGCCCAGGCAGTGTTCGATGCAGCTGTAGCCAAGGCATACGGCGGCACGAAGAAGGTTGCCTGGACCGAGGTGCTAGCCGGGCAGAAGGCTTTTGACCAGACAGGGCAATGGTTGCCCGAGGAGACCGTTGATACCTTCCGCAGCCACCTTGTCGGAATCAAGGGTCCCCTGACCACGCCGGTGGGTGGCGGAATTCGTAGCCTCAACGTCGCATTGCGCCAGATCCTCGACCTGTATGTGTGTCTCCGCCCAGTCCGCTGGTACCGCGGAGTGCCGTCACCGGTGCGCCATCCCGAACACGTGGACATGGTGATATTCCGCGAGAACACCGAGGATGTGTATGCGGGGAAGGAGCTCGAGTCGGGTACGGAGGGAGCGCAACAGCTCCTCGACTTCCTCGACGAGACCTTCGGCTGGGAGATCAACGCGGACAGCGGTCTGGGCATCAAGCCCATCTCGGAGCAAGGTTCGAAGCGGCTGATTCGAGCGGCGATTCGGTATGCCCTGGAGAACAACCGGCGTTCGGTGACCCTTGTGCACAAGGGCAACATCATGAAATACACCGAAGGTGCTTTCCGCAACTGGGGCTACGAGCTGGTCAAGGAAGAGTTTGCGGATGTTGCCGTGTCCTGGGAGGACTGCGGCGGAGACCCGGGCGACAAGTTGCTGGTGCAGGATGTCATCGCCGACGCCTTCCTGCAGCAGATCCTGACCCGCCCCGCCGAGTACGACGTCGTTGCCACGATGAATCTCAACGGCGACTACATGTCCGATGCCCTGGCTGCCCAGGTCGGGGGAATCGGGATCGCCCCGGGTGGCAACATCAACTACGTCACTGGTCACGCCATCTTCGAAGCGACCCACGGGACGGCGCCCAAGTACACCGGGATGGACAAGGTGAACCCCGGATCGGTCATCCTCAGTGGTGAGATCATGTTCCGGCACCTCGGCTGGCACGAAGCAGCCGACCTGATCGTCAACGGTCTCGAGAGCGCCATTGGCGACAAGATCGTTACCTACGACTTCGCCCGGTTGATGGAAGGCGCTACCGAGGTGAAGACCTCGGAGTTCGGCGCCGCCATGATCGAGCGAATGTAGAGAGGGAGTAGCGCATATGAGCAGAATCACAGTTGTCGGAGCCGGCAAGTACGGATCCACCACGGTGCAGCGACTGGCGGAATGGGACATCGTCGATGAGGTCGTCATGACCGACATCGTCGAGGGTCTTCCCCAGGGCCTGGCCCTCGACATGAACCAGAGCCGTCCGGTAATGGGCCATCGCACCAAGGTGGTCGGCACCAACGATTACGCCGACACGGCCAATAGCGACGTTGTCATCATCACGGCCGGCCTGCCGCGCAAGCCGGGGATGACGCGCATGGACCTCCTCGAGGTCAACGCCAAGATCGTCAAGAGTGTGACCGAGGAGATCGTCCGCTACTCGCCGAATGCGGTCCTGATCGTTGTCACCAACCCGCTTGATCAGATGACCACGCTGGCAGCGGACGTCTCGGGGTTCCCGAGAAGCAGGGTCTTCGGCCAGGCAGGCATTCTCGACAGTTCGCGGTTTGCTCACTTCATCGCCGAGACGACGGGGGCAGATATCCAGGCGGTCGAAGCGATGACCTTGGGCAGCCACGGTGAGACGATGGTGCCCGTACCGTCGCTATGCAGGGTTGACGGAAAGCCGCTCGGTGAGGTCCTGTCGCCGGGAACGATTGACGACCTCGTCGATCGAACTCGCAAGGGCGGGGCAGAGATCGTCGGTCTGCTCAAGACCGGAAGCGCCTACTACGCCCCATCGGCGGCGGCCGCGAGCATGGCTCGAGCCGTCATCGAAGACTCCGGCATACATATCCCGGTCTGTGCCTGGATGGAAGGTGAGTACGGGATTCACGGTGTGTACCTCGGGGTCATCGCCGAGGTCGGCGCCGGCGGGGTACGCCAGGTCGTTCAGGAACCCCTTGCCGACGAGGAGCTCGCTGGTCTCGTTGAGGCCGCAGAGGCAGTGAAGGCGAAGGTCGCCGATCTCGAGCAGATCAGCCTCTAGTCGCCACAGGTCGTAGAGAAAGGGACGGGCCGATGGCCCGTCCCTTCCGCGTCGCCTCCTCTAACGGGCTAGTTGCCCGCCCGCGCCTCCCGCTGGTGTTGTTGAGCCAGTTCCAGGGCTGCCTGAATCTCAGCGGCGCTCGCTTCGGCTGCCTCCCGCTGCTTTTCAGCCCGCAGCCGGTTGATGATCACGTCGCGGCGATTGGCCCATAGCGAGACTGCGCCGACGAATGCGACCAGCATTGCAAGCAGGGCAACGAAGTAGCCGGAGGTGATCTGGGTGTCTTTGTACTGTCCGGCCAGCCCGCTCTCCTCGATCTGGGCGGCAAGCAAGTTCATCCGTGATGCTGCCGCCGACAACGCGATGGTTAGCCAGCCGCCGACCACAGCGAAGATCATCATCCGGTTGGCGGACAGCTCCGCGTGCTTCCCGGAGATGGCAAGTGCGAGCAGCAGGATGCTTGCTATCGAAACCCAGACCCACGGCTCAGCGCTGCGGGAGTTGCCGAAGACCGCAAGATTGAGCACTAGCCCACCGACCAGGATCGTGCCCAACCGCAAGCCGGTGTACAGGCTCGAGTTTTCCTTGGGGAACCATTGCTTGGCTATGCCGCTGATTGCGTAGCCGCCAATGAACGCCAGCCCCCAGCCGATCACGCCGCCTCCAAAGGTTCGCTCATCAGAGCCGTAGAGCAGGGCAACTCCGATGGCGATCAACGCCATGGCGCCGGCGAGAAGACGGCTGTAGAGCGGTTGGAGGGAGAATTCGAGAGACGTGAGAAGCCCGGCGACGAAGACCAGCGCACCGATCGTGAAGATGATCGATCCATGGATCGTCTCGAACCCACGCATCGACCAGGGGTCCACGATGTAGGACGTTTGGGGATGCATGCGGGTGAGCTCCCACACGATCGACGCCATCGTCATGGCGGCCCCTACCAGCAGCAGTATCTGTGGCCGGTATCGCTTCAACTCGATGCCTTTCCTCCGGGTCCAACTACTTTACCGGCATTGCCTCCCGCCGTCTTCCTCGCCAGAGCCAAGCGCTGCCGCTTTGGACCTGTTGCGGATCGTCGTCGTACCGCAAGCGCTGTCGTTGGCACGTCGTTGCGGAGCATGCTTGGGCCTCGGCCCTTGCCTCTGTATCGTCTGCCGCGGAGGTCAGAGACCGAGGAGCCGGATCTGTGAACAAGGCGGACTTAGTAGACGAGGTGGCCGCCCGAACCGGGCAAACGAAGGTTGCGGTCGCGGCGGCAGTTGAGGCGATGATGACCGTCATCATCGACGCGGTTGCCGATTCCGAGAGTGTCACCCTCAGTGGCTTTGGCACGTTCGAGCCGAAGCAGCGCAAGGCGCGCACGGGACGAAACCCGCGGACAGGTGTAGCCGTACCAATCCCGCCAAAGACTGTCCCCGTCTTCCGACCGGGCAACACCTTCAAGAGCTCGGTCGACCCCAGCTAGGCGCCCGCCAACCTGAAGTCACGGCAACCATGCGCGATCGCCTGTCGCAGCCCGAGCGTCTCCGCTAGCCCTAGGCGGATACCTCGATGTCGGCGACCGTCGCCGCCCACTTGTTGATGACACCCTGGTTCATCATGAGGACGGCCATGTTGCCGGCGACCTTGATCTTGCCGGTCATGAAGGCCATTTGGGTGTTCAGTTCACCGGAGAAGAGTGAGAGTGCGGTCTCGTGCGTGGAGCTGATCGAGACATCGGCAGCTTCCAGCTCCCCAGCGGCCATGGTTGCGGAGCCGTCGCCGACCGTGAGGTAGAAGTCGGTGTCGCCTCCGGGACCCTCGGTAACGTGGAACTGCAGGCCCATGTCGATGTTCGCGATGGAGCCAACGAAGTCGTCGTTGGCGTTGAGCGCCGTGGTCGCGGTCGCAAGATACTCGTCGCTCAAGAACTTCACACCCATTGGTTTCCTCTCATATCGCGGGTTCCCGCAGTCTAGACCCCGTTCATCATTTTTGAGCGTTTGATCCAAGTTCGCTCATGGCGCGCTGACCGCAACGAGACCAGCGACGTCAGCTCCACCCGGCCCGCCGCGTTCGTCAGCAGGACGGCAGGGTGATGACGTTGACCGTATACAGCTACTGGCCGGCGCGCCGACGATCCTTGAACTTGGCGACCATGTAGTCGCGGTTCATGAATGCGATGTTGTTGATGCTGATGCTCTTCGGACAGGCCTCTTCACATTCGCCGTGGTTCGTGCAGGAGCCAAAGAACTCCTCCATCTTCTCCACCATGGCGATCGTCCGTTCGTAGCGCTCGGGCTGACCTTGAGGGAGCAGATTCAGGTGAGCGAGCTTGGCCGACGTGAACAGCTGCGCCGCACTGTTGGGGCAGGCAGCGATACACGCAGCACATCCGATGCAGGCCGCCGCGTCCATCGATGCCTCCGCGGCTTCTTTGGGCACAGGTATGAGGTTGGCGTCCGGAGCTCCGCCGGTATCAACACTTATGTAGCCGCCGGCTTCGATGATCCTGTCCAGGGCCGAGCGATCGACGACCAGGTCGCGAATGATCGGCATTCCTGTTGCCCGCCACGGTTCAATAACGATCCGGTCGCCGTCACTGAACTTGCGCATGTGGAGTTGGCACGTGGCGGTGCCCTTCTGATTGCCATGCGGATGACCGTTGATCATCACGCCGCACGTGCCGCAGATTCCCTCACGGCAGTCGTGATCGAACTCGATTGGGACATCGCCTGCCTCAACGAGCCGCTCATTGACGATGTCGAGCATCTCCAGGAACGATGCTTCCTCGCTGATGCCCTTTGCCTCGTATTCCTTGAACTCGCCTGGCTTGTCGGGGCCGTCCTGGCGCCACACCTTCAGTGTGAGATCCATTACTTGTAGCTCCTTTGCGCCAGAGCGACGTTGTCAAACGTCAGCGGTTCCTTGTGGTGGGTGTGAGCCTCCCCGTATCCGGTCCATTCCCAAGCGGAAACATGGGCCTGGTCCTCGTCGTCTCTCTTCGCCTCACCTTCATCCGTCTGGTGTTCAACCCGGAAGTGACCACCGCACGATTCCTCACGTTCGAGGGCGTCGCGGCACATCAGCTCACCCAACTCGAAGTAATCCGCGACCCGGGCTGCCTTGGCGAGCTCGGTGTTGAAGCTGTCATCAGTGCCGGGGACCCGGACGTTGGCCCAGAACTCCTCTCGGAGCTTCGGAATTCTGTCCAGAGCCTCCTCCAGTCCCTCTCGGCTACGAGCAAGTCCGCATTTGTCGATCATGATGTGACCCAGCTCCTTGTGGAAGGAATCCACGGTCCTCGTGCCGTTGATCGACAGCAGCTTCTCCAGCCGGCCGGAAACGTCGGCCTCAGACTGCTGGAATGCCTCGTGGTCGGTTGGCAGCGGAGCGATGTTCAGCCAATCAGCCAGGTAGTCGGCAATCGTGTATGGGAGAACGAAGTACCCGTCGGCAAGGCCCTGCATCAGAGCGCTCGCTCCGAGCCGGTTGGCTCCGTGGTCGGAGAAGTTGGCCTCTCCGATGGCGTAGAGACCGGGCACGTTCGTCATCAGGTTGTAGTCAACCCAGAGTCCGCCCATCGTGTAGTGAGGGGCCGGGTAGATCCGCATCGGTACCTCGTATGGGTCCTCGTCGGTGATGCGCTCATACATCTCGAAGAGGTTTCCATACCGCGCCTCGATGACATCCTTGCCAAGACGGTTGATCGCATCGGCGAAGTCCAAGTAGACGCCGTTCTTGAGCGGCCCAACCCCTTTGTCTTCGTCAAGCATCCTCATCGCCGCCCGTGATGCGATGTCCCGTGGCGCCAGGTTCCCGAACGACGGATAGATCCGCTCGAGGTAGTAATCGCGGTCCTCCTCAGGGATCTCGTTGGGAGTTCGGGTATCGCCCGAGTCCTTTGGTACCCAGATGCGTCCGTCGTTTCGTAACGACTCGGACATGAGTGTCAGCTTCGACTGGAAGTCGCCGTGAACCGGGATGCAGGTCGGGTGAATCTGCGTGAAGCAGGGGTTGGCGAAGAACGCCCCCTTCCGATGTGCCCGCCATGCTGCCGTTACGTTGGAGGACATCGCCATTGTGGACAGGTAGAACACATTCGAGTACCCGCCCGTGGCCAGGACGACGGCGTGTGCCGAGTGCGAACTGATCTCGCCTGTGACCAGGTCTCGGACCACCACACCGGCGGCGCGACCGTCATGAGTTACGACGTCGAGCATTTCCGTGCGGTTGTAGAGCTTCACGTTGCCGAGGGCGACCTGTCGGGCGAGAGCCTGATAGGCCCCGAGCAACAATTGCTGCCCGGTCTGGCCCCTTGCGTAGAAGGTACGTGAAACCTGAGCCCCGCCAAACGAGCGGTTGTCGAGCAGACCACCGTACTCCCTGGCAAAGGGAACGCCCTGGGCCGTGCACTGATCGATGATCTCGTTGGAGACCTCGGCCAGGCGGTAGACATTCGCCTCTCGGGATCGGTAGTCACCACCCTTGACGGTGTCGTAGAAGAGGCGATAGACACTGTCGCCATCGTTGGGGTAGTTCTTGGCGGCGTTGATTCCGCCCTGCGCCGCAATGGAGTGTGCGCGCCGCGGCGAATCGTGGTACGTGAAGACGGTCACGTTGTAGCCCAAGCCACCGAGCGTGGCTGCGGCCGAGGCGCCGGCGAGGCCGGTGCCGATGATGATGATTTCGTACTTCCGCTTGTTTGCGGGGTTGACCAACTTGCTGTCAAAGCGGTGATTGGTCCACTTTTTTTCAACCGGTCCCTCGGGGACCTTCGCATCGAGTGTTGTCACGAGGCCTCCTCTACGGGATGAGTCCGAGTTGGACCGAAAGCGGAAAACTCAGGTTGCCGAGAACGATCACCGCGGTGAAGCCCCAGGCCAGGTAGCGACGCCACTTGTTGTACACACGGTTGTTGGCGCCGATGCTCTGGAACAGGCTCCACACCCCGTGGAGGATGTGCAGGCCGAGCGCCAGGTTGGCCACTATGTAGGCGATGGCAACGGGGGTGCGCTCAAAGCTGGCAATCAGATTGTCGTACACCTCGCCCCGAACGAAGTCCGGGTTTGCGTTGCCCCAGGTCAGATCAGCGAGATGGAAGACCACGAACAGGATCACGATGACCCCCGACCAGCGCATGGTTCGGGAGGCATAATTGGCGGCCAGATACTCGCGCGGTACGTCATACCGAATCCGGCCCCGTGCCTGTAAGTTCTTGCGGGTCAACGAATATGCGGCATGGATGTGAACCGCAAACGCGGCGGTGAGGCCGATGCGCATGATCCACAACAGGTGGGTCCGGGGGACCAGGTCGCCACCGAGATCTCGCAGCGACTCGCCGTAGTGGTTGATCGAGTCGGCGCCCAGATACAGCTTCATGTTTCCGGCCATGTGGGCTGCGATGTAGCCGAGGAGGATTACCCCGCTGATCGCCATTACCCACTTCTTAGCCACGTCCGAGCGATAGAACTCGAGGATCCAGGGCAGCTTCCTGGCCGGCTTGGTGTCCTCCCGGCGGCCGGTAGTGGTCACCGCATTACCTCCTTGTCAAAGGGTCTGGCCATTATCGCGCGTCCTCGGCCCGCTTCGCACCATGGTGCGGATGGTCGGCTGGTTGCCCTCCGATCGGCTGTCGCGGAAGCGAGTCAGGGATCCGAAACCCGCCACCTCTCAACTGCCACAACGGTTTTCGGGGTTGACACGCGCGCGCGGGCTTGGTTGAATCACATTTACGTAATTACAAGTGTGTAGGGAGAAAGCCGTTGTTCGCTCGATTGCTCGAGGTACTGGACACAGAGGACCTGTCGTGGCACGACCTGGCCAATTGTCGTGGCGCCGACCCGGACCTCTTTTTTCCAGAGCGGGGTGCCTCGACCCGCACCGCTAAGTCGATCTGCAGGCAATGCGCCGTTCGTGACGAGTGTCTCGAGTTTGCGATCGTCTCTAGCGAGAAGTTCGGAATCTGGGGTGCCATGTCGGAGCGTGAACGCAGGAAGATCCGCCGGGAGCGTGCGGATGCGGCCAAACGGCGGAAGGTCAGCTAACCACTTTCATCGCTTCTAAGATCCCGGGCCAGCAACGAAGGGATCTGAATGGCGCATCCGGAGCACGAGTTTCACGTAGTCGATCACGAGATCACCATCGACTTTGCCGTGCCGCTGCCCGCTTCGGGTGCAGATGAGGTTCTCACCGGTCTGCTCACCCATCACGCAGCCGAGATCATCAAGGATCGGAAGCAGCGCGGTCAGCCTCTCGACGACATTCCGCTCGCCCGCATCTCGGCGCGACGTCGGGGCGAGGTAGTCGAAGTCGCCGTTCTCGATCTCGATCGGCCGGACGAGGTCTTGGACATCGAGATACCCGAGGTGGTGCCGATCCGGCTCACCACTGACTACGACCCACTGGCCAAGTTTGGGGAACGAAAGATCACGGACAAGCTGTCACTCTCCGCTCGCCGGAGTGACGACGAGCTCGCTCCGCTGGGGGATGAGATCCGACTGACCGCAGGTCTTGCTGCGGGACTCCGGACTATGGGAATCGATCCTGAGGAGATGTCTGCGGCCGAGCTCGGCATCGGACTGCTGAGTATCGCCGGCTACAACATCAGGGAACGCGGGGACGGCACTTGGGTGGCCAGCGGACAAGGCTCCTCCACTTTCGTCTCGGTGGTGGAGCACGACCCGGGCGACTACCCGGAGCTGACGGAAGCTGCGGTGAACTCCTTTCTCATTGCCAAGGCCAGCGCTCGAACCGACCGCGGGTTGTTGATTACCCCGAAGTACGGGCCGTACCTCATCTATCAGAAGGAGAGGGCAAACCCGGACACGCTGTTCCTGGTCAGGGAGCGTCTTCAGGACTTTGTTGACTCGATAGCCGTGTCTTGACGTGTCCGTCCGAGCAGAGGGCGAGTAGACTTTCGCTTGTGCGCGAACCTGACGCGCTCGCTGTGAGGTGGGCCGACCCGGGTTCGAGCCGAAAAAGGAGTCAAAGACTGTGCTTAGGAATTTCAACGGGTGGGAGATCATCATCGTTTTGCTGATCGTCCTGCTTCTCTTTGGTGCAAGGAAGCTGCCGGATCTCGCCCGTTCCATCGGCGCATCCGCCAAGGAGTTCCGCAAGGGCCTCGACAGCGGTATGGACGACGATGAAGAGAAGGACGCATAGCGTCTTCCTCTTCATTGAGAGCAGGTGCGAGCCAGAGGCTCGCACTTCCTCATCTACGATGTACTCGCCCTGATCAATTGCGACCGTAGGGAGCATTGCTCCGACGGTTCGGAGCCTTGCGCCGAACCGCGGGAACCGATTGCCATCCAGGTGCGTTAGTCACACAGGAGTCCGGGGAAGGCCATGGCCGAAGACAGAACCCCAACCTGGGAAGACGTAGCGCGGATATATGGGCGCAAGATCTACAACTTTGCCTATCGCCTCACCGGCAACCCCGACGATGCTGCAGATCTCGTGCAAGAGGTCTTGCTCCGTGTCCGCAAGGGTCTCAACTCGTATGTCCCGGGTTCGTTCGATGGATGGTTGTGGCGGATCACCCGCAACGCCTTCCT
>CAJIBB010000596.1_pt1 | contig 13261 bp, 11 predicted proteins | sample 9199201 | NCBI WGS metagenome assembly CAJIBB01 (sample SAMEA7708290, study PRJEB35096) | sediment metagenome | biome: marine neritic benthic zone biome [ENVO:01000025]; feature: sediment [ENVO:00002007]; material: shallow marine sediment [ENVO:03000034] sea grass bed [ENVO_01000059] ... | reverse complement strand
TGCCTCGCGTTCGAGGTCAATCACCATTCCTCCGTAATCCCCATTACCTGGATGGAGGCTACCGAACGATGGCAGTCGCCCCCACTCAGCGTTGTCGACTTTGATATTTATTCGACAAGGCTCAAGGTTTCCCAATACTGCTAAACATCGCTGAATATGTCAACATGCGAGGCGGGCTGTGACCGAACATCGGTCAACAGAGAGCAGTATTTCTACCGCGAATAGGTTGAGGATTAGCTCAGTAGCGTTCCCAGTGCACCAGGGCGTCGAGCGGCTTGCGGCCGCCAAATCGAGCGGGGCCGGCGCCGGTCGCCGGGTAACCCAGGGCGACGGCGTAGCGACTGCGACGACCCTCCGGCAGTTCGAGCACCTCAGCGGCAACCTCATCGCGGTGCAGCGTGATGGGGCAGCTGGCCACACCGATGGCGGCCGCACCGAGCATGATGTTCTGCGCCACCCTCCCTGAGTCGAATTCATATCCGCCGGGCTCTTCGACGATCGCGATCGTGGCCGCCGACCTGCGCACCGGATCGGTGAAGCTCCCCGATCGGCACAGGTTCTCCAGCTGCTCACGGTCCTGAACGACGACGAACGACCAGTTCTGCAGATTCTTCGACGAGCCCGTCCAACGGGCGGCCTCGAGGATTTGCGTCAGGTCTTCCCCGGCAAGCGGGCGATCGTCATAGTCCCGAATGGCCCGCAGGCCCACAACAAAGGTGTATTCATCCATGCAGCGACAATACCTACGTTGCGATCCGAAAGCCCTTACGATGCTCGACTAGCAACTTCCCCATAATCGGTCGGAGACAACCAAATAACCTGCTGGTGGCGACAAATGGCCGCTTTCTGGGCAGTAACTGCATATTCACCTATCGGAACATGCCGAATTGTGCTTTTGTGGCAGGACTACCTACACCAGTTCGGTGTCATATTCCACGGATGGACTATCAGATGCGTGTGCTGATAATCGAAGACTCCTCTGTGCTGAGACGTCTCATCGAGACGTGCTTCCGGGAGCTAGATGCGGAGTTCATCAGTCAGCGCATCCCGCACAGCCCGCAGCGGCTCGGCGGCTTCCCGGAGGCCGAGCTTGTCGTCATCGGCGTTTACCAACCGTTCACCGTCGGACTGCGGATCATCGACCGGCTCCATTCCCGAGCCGAGGCTCCCGCGATAGTCGCCATAACGACCGATACTCGGGAGAAATCGATGCAGGAGATACGCCACGCCGGAGCCGACGGTGTGGTGAAGATGCCTTTCCGGCCGGACGAACTGCGCGAAGCGGCCAACCGGGCCCTCAAGCAAAGGACCATCGATTCTTGAGAAGCCGCTGAGGCGTGGAAGAATGGAACCCCTTCCAACGGCGCAGTGAGCAACCATGAGCAAGACCACAGCTGAGGACAAGCCGGGCTTCCTCGAGAACCTCCTCCTCGGTACCACCTTTGACCGGATCCCCCAGCTGATTCCGGGCGTGGTCCTGGCGTCAGTCGTTGTTCTCGTCGCTGCCGGGCTCGCCGAGCTGACCGACGCCGCCCTCGGCTTCGACGGCCTGGTGAGCTTCATCCTGGTGGCGATCGTGCTCGGCATGGTGATCCGCAACACAGTGGGCCTCGACGAGCGCTTTTCCCCCGGGGTGCAGTTCGCCCTGAAGAAGCTGCTGCGCCTCGGCATCATCCTTCTCGGCATCCGGCTCAGCATCCCCGACGTCCTCGAGATCGGCGGGTTTGGGATCCCCATTGTCGTTGGCGCCGTAGCCACCGGGCTGGTGGTCGCCATCGCCGCCACCAGGCGGCTTGGGCTGTCAGATCGGCTGGGGACTCTGATCGCCATCGGCACCGGCATCTGTGGCGCAACCGCCATCGTCGCCGCCGCACCCGGTTTGAAGGCCAAGGAGGAAGAGGTCGCGTATGCGGTGGCCAACATCACCATCTTTGGCATCGCCGCGATGCTGCTGTACCCGTTCCTCGGCAACCTCATATTCTCCGGCGACACCGTCAACACCGGCTTGTTCCTCGGCACCTCGATCCACGAGACCGCCCAGGTGGCCGGCGCCGGTCTCATCTACGACCAATCGTTCAACATCACCACAACACCGAGCGTCGCCGACATCGCAGTTGTTGCCAAGCTCGTCCGCAACGTGCTGATGGTCCTCGTCATCCCCGGCGTCACCTACCTATACGCTCGCAACCTGGCGCAAGAGGGTGAGGAGAGCGGAACAGGAACCAGGATCCGTGACATGGTGCCGGTGTTCATCGTCGGCTTCCTGTTCATGGCTGCGATTCGCTCGATCGGCGACGCAGGAGTCGATGGCAGCGGCAACGCCTTCGGGCTCTTCGACGCCGACCTGTGGAACAACCTCACCCATTGGACCCGAACCTGGGCCGAGTACACGCTCGCCACGGCCATGGCCGCGGTCGGGCTCGGCACATCTATCAATCAGCTGAAGGGCCTCGGGTTCAAGCCGTTCATCGTCGGGATCGCAGCAGCGCTATCCGTCGGTGTAGTGAGCATCGGGCTGGTATCAGTGTTCGGCCCCCTGATCTCGGTCTAGGCGAGATCACTTGTCCATCTAGTCCAGTTCGCTCTTGAGACGAGTCACCACCGCACCGAGCCGCTCGACCTCGGGGCCGACTCCCTTGCGCAAACGCCAGATGAGCCGCAGGAAACCCGTCGGCCCGGTTGGGATGTCGGCTTCCTCTATGGCCGTCTGGAAGTGTTCACGGGAGGTGGCCAGGTCAGCCGGTCGTGCGATCCGGTAGATGACCGCCATCGCCAGGCGTTTGGTCACGAAGACAAACGCAAGCATGGCCAGACCAGCGATCAAAACGATCAGAGGCAACCAACGCAGCCAGCCATCGATGAAGAGGACGCCGAGCAGCGCCAGCACGACGACGGCTCCGGCAACCTTGTAGGCAAGACCGGTCTTGTCGTTCACCTGATCCGTCAGCAGCGACGCAACGGCACCCTTGGCGAAGTCATCTAGCTCCATGTCCCCCGAGGGTACCGGGGCGCGTGTGAGGCCTACCCCGGTCCGGGATAGACCTCACTCCCCCACCCTTTCGGTCGTTCTAGAAAGCCTCGTCCGGCAGCGCCATCAGGGCACCGTCCTCTTGCTCAGCTGCAGTGCGCCGAGTCTCGGCCTTCGGCAACGCATGACGGCTGAAGAAACGTGCCGATGCAACCTTGCCCTCATAGAAGAGCTTGTCATTGGCGTCGGCATCCGGCATCGCTTCGAGTGCGATCTCCGCGTGCTTGAGCAGCAGCCACCCGATCGTCACCTCGGCCACACTCTCGAGCAGAGTGTTGGAGTGGAGAGCGAGCTTGTATAGACCGGTCGGATCCTGCTCGGCGCCCATGAGGTGCCCGACCATTACGCCGAGATGCCCCTGCGTGTTGTCGAGTGCCTTGCCGAGCAACTCACGCTCCACTGCCAGCTCTTCCGGGCCGCCCTTGACCATCTCGAGCACCTCGCCGGCGAGTGCCGTCAGCGTTTGGCCCTGATCCCTGGCGATCTTCCGGAAGAACAGGTCGAGCGCCTGGATCCCGGTGGTGCCCTCGTAGAGGGTGTCGATCTTCGTGTCGCGGATGTAGTGCTCGATCGGGTAGTCCATGGTGAAGCCCGATCCGCCGAACACCTGGAGCGACGTCGCGAGCAATTCGTAAGCCTTCTCCGATGAGTAGCCCTTGACCAGCGGCAGCAGGAAATCCTCACGCTTGGACCAGACCTCGTCGTCCGGGAAGCGCTCTCGCTGATCCTGCACCCAGGCGGCGTAGTAGAGCAGCGCCCGGAGGCCCTCGGCATGCGACTTCTGCAGCATCAGCATGCGCCGCACGTCCGGGTGACGAATGATCTCCACCCTCGGGGCGGTCTTGTCCGCCATCTGCGTGATATCGGCGCTCTGCACACGCTCCTTGGCGTACTCGAGCGAGTTCAGGTAACCGGTCGACAGCGTGGCGGTTGCCTTCGTCCCGATGAGCATGCGAGCCCGCTCGATGACGCGGAACATCTGGCGAATGCCGTCATGGGTGTGGCCGACCAGATACCCAACGCAGGGCTCGTCCATACCGAAGGTCAGCTCGCAGGTAGTCGACGCCTTGATACCCATCTTCTTCTCGAGGTTCGTGGCGACAACCCCGTTGCGCTCGCCGAGCGAGCCGTCCTCGTTGACGATGAATTTCGGGACCACGAACATCGATAGGCCCTTGGTACCGGGGCCTGCCCCGACGGGGCGGGCCAGAACAAGGTGGATGATGTTCTCGAAGGCATCATGGTCACCCGAGGTGATAAACCGCTTCACACCCTCGATGTGATAGATGCCGGCCTCCTCATCCACCGGGATTGCCTTGGTGGTGCCGGCACCGACATCTGAACCGGCATCGGGCTCAGTGAGCACCATCGTGCCGCCCCAGTTGTTCTCGAGCGCGGGCTTGACAAAGCGGTCGATCTGATCAGGTGTGCCGACCTCGTTGAGGACAACGGCCATGAGCGTGCCGATGAAGAGGAAGGCCGACGGGTTGGCGCCGACGAGGATCTCCTGGACGGCCCAGCGCAGCGAGAGCGGGGCGGCGACCCCGTCTAGCTCGGGGGGACGGAACAAGCTGTCCCAACCGGCGTCGAAATAGGCATCGAGCGAGTCCTTGAGACTCTGCGGAAGCTTGATCTCCCCGTCCTCGAGTTCCGGCGGGTTGCGATCGGCATCGACGAAGCTGTCGGCAAACACGTCGACGGCAAAGCGCCCAATCTCGTCGAGCATATGACGGGCGGTGTCCTCGTCCATGTCGGCGAACGGATCCTCGCCCATGTATTCGTGCGTCTTGTACGCCTCGAACAGATTGAACTTGATGTCTCGCAGGTTGGTCTTGTAGTGGCTCATGGCAGACCCCAGTGCTCGGCGATTCGCTCAGATTTTGACTATACACTCTATTTTGAGTGAATGCTCCAAGTTTGTCGATAATCGGCTAGAGTCGGTAACCGATCGGGCTACGACCGAACAGGCGATGACCGATCAGGAGGGTGACAGTGGCTCGATATCAAGCCGGGATTCGCACAGAGGCAAGAATCCTCGACGCAACCAGGGAGTTGCTCGGCGAGGGCGGCCTCGATGGCACGACGCTGAAAGCCATCTGCGATCGCGCCGGCGTGCGTGCCGGTAGCTTCTACAACCTCTTCGAATCCAAGGAGGATGCGGTCCTCCGTGTCGTCAAGGACGCCATTAGGGCCGTCGACCCCCACCCCAACAAGGACGAGCCCGACTCGGTAGACGAGCTGGTCGAGGCATACATCTCCTTTGTCACGGGGCAGTCCGATGTGGCGCGGGTCTACCTCAAGATCGCTATCTCCGGAGCCACCAACGGTTCGCTCGGCGACAGCGTTGTACGCCACCACCAGCGCCGCGTCGCCCGTTTCTCGGCTGCAATCGCAAGACAACACCCCGAGCTCACCGCAGACGAGTCGGTGGCGCGAGCCGAGATCATCCTCGCCACGCTGAGCGGTCTTGCCTTTATGTGGCTGATCCGACCCAAGATCGATTTTGCCGACCGCGCTCGGCTCGCCGCCTCCAGCTCGCTGATCGCCGGCTGAGCAACCGTAATCCGCGTCCTCTCGTTGCCGACTGTCTCTACAGGCTGACAACTAGGAGACAGACGATGTACCAACACACCTGGGCCAACCGGATGCGTCACCGGTGCGCCTCCCGCTGGCACTTCGCCCGCCAGGCATATCGTCCCTGGTGGATGTGACAAGGGGCTGTAGTAATCCTTTAGACGCCAAGGCAACATCTAGACAGACATTTCGTTTCCCCCCGAAGCGACCTGAGAGGACGGCACCCACACCGTCCTCTCATCGCGTCTGACCTCCAAGTCGCCCCCCATTTGCGGCCATCCCCCGGTAACTTCGTAAATGCACATCGTGCGCAAAGGGAGGGAAACCATGACTCGCGTCCGATTGATCCTTGCCGCGCTTCTTCTAGCGAGCGTCGCCGCTCCGGCTTCGCTCGCAGCCCAGGAGGCACCGGCCCGACACACACCGCCGTCCACGACAATCCAGTGGGAGCCCTGCAAGACGGCACCAGGCTTCGACTGCGCCCACGTCAGGGTCCCCCTGGACCACGACGACCCGCGCAGCAGCCACATAATGCTGAATGTCGCGCGCCTGGCTGCGACCGATCAGGCAAACAAGATCGGCTCTATCTTCCTCAACCCCGGCGGCCCCGGTGGTTCGGGGACCGACTTCCTCTTCGGGGCAGGCCCGGCTCTGTTCAACGAGGAGGTCCGCGCTCAATTTGATCTGATCGGGTTCGACCCGCGCGGGATAAACCGAAGTCGACCGCTCTTGTGCTTCAACAGCCTCGAGGAGTCGTTTGCGGCGTTCCCGCCGTTCCCGTTCCCGATGTCACCAATCGAAGAAGCCATCGAAAAGGCCGCGACCGAGATACTGGCCGCGGCATGCGGGGCGGCCGAGATCCGCATCCGTGACCACATGTCCACCGCCGACGTCGCTCGCGACATGGACCTGATGAGAGCGATGGTCGGCGACGAGGCTCTCAACTACGCCGGGTATTCATACGGGAGCTTCCTCGGCAACACATATGCCAACCTGTTCCCGGATCGGGTGCGAGCTCTCGTCATCGATGGCGTGCTCAACCCTGTCGATTGGACCACGGGAGTTGGGAACGAGGCGGATACCTTGCCGTTCTCCACACGACTCGGGAGCTCGATCGGAGCCCAGGAGTCGCTGGACGAGTTCTTCCGGCTCTGTGATGAGGCGGGACCGGCCTGTGCGTTTGCGCCCAACTCTTCAGACCGTTTCGACGCTCTTGCCGACAAGTTGCTCGCCGGACCGATCGAGATAGTCGACCCGGGGTCGGGCGAGGCCTTCCCGTTCACCTACGCCGACTTGGTTGGATCCTCGCTCGGACCGCTGTACAACTCGCTGAGCTGGCCTGACCATGCGGCGTTCCTCGCTTTCATCGAGGCCGGGGCCTCGGCAACTGTGCTGGGTGAAGCGCTGGCCGCAACCGAGGCGGCAAGCGGACTAGCCACGACCCGAACCCGCGTCAGGTACCCCAATTTCGTTGAAGGGTTCCCCGGCGTGGCCTGCAGCGATTCGGACAACCCGGATAACTATGAGGCGTGGCCGCTGGCCGCCGCCGCCGACGAGGCAGCCAACGGATACTTCGGCCGATTGTGGACACATGCATCGATCCCGTGCTGGAACTGGCCCGGAGAGTCAGCCGACCGTTATGCGGGTCCGTTCACAACAGCAACGTCGAATCCAGTGCTGGTTGTAGGTACAACCTACGACCCGGCGACGCCGATCCATGGCGCGGTCGCAGTGCGTTCGATGCTGCCGAACTCGAGCCTGCTCACAGTCGAGGGTTGGGGGCATACGTCGTTGTTCCTGTCGGCGTGCGCCGACGCCGCAATCTCGGACTATTTCCTCACCGGCATTCCGCCGGCGGATGGCATGGTCTGTACCCAGGACCTGAGCCCGTTCGGAACTCCGCTCACAGCTGCGGGTACCGATCAGCAGACGAGAGATCGCGCTGCCGTACGAGAGGCGGTCATGGAAGAGGTCGCGTTCCGACCGGCCCGCTGAACTGATGGGACCGTGTCCCCTCGTGCCCTCAGGGGGACACGGTTCCACTCAGCTCGCCGCCGGTCTTGGCCGCTGGGCTCGGCGGGTCGCTACTTACCGCTGACCACCCGCCAACCGAGGCGCTTTAGTCAGCCTCGATACCGGCCGACAGGCCAGTAATGGCGAAGCGTCAATGGACCCAGAAGCCTGTCGCAATCGGCCTGGCTCTCCTCGCCGTGGTCACGTTCCTGGCCGCGGCGGTATTGGAGACCGTTTCTGCGCGCTCCGACGTAGCAAACTGGACGGCAGAACAGGCACAGCTGATCGAGCAGTCGATGCAAGAGGCCGTCGATGGCGTCATCGCAGACGTGGAGGCTGTCGCAGCCTTCGTTGAGGAGATCGGTCCGGCCCCAGACGCATTTGAGAGTTTCACGACCCGAATCGAAGGAACCGAAAGTGCAGTCGGGTACGGCTACCTGACAGCAGTTTCGGCAGGTGAGATTCAGGAGTTCGTGGATTCGCAGAGAGCGGTCCACGGTGATTGGTATGAGATTTTCGGATTCCCCAACGATGAAAGCTCCGACGACAACCTGGAGTTTGCCGACGCCCTACCCATCGACCTGACGACGCGGGATGTCTACTACCCGGTCCAGGCCTTCGCAGTTGGGAATGTGATCCGGATGGCCGTTCCTGAGGAACCCATCGATGGCCAAATCGCCATGGGACTCGACGCCGGCTTCGACCCGCGCTGGCGGGCAGACATAGCGAGGGCAATTTCCCGTAATCAACCCTCGATCTCCCAGTTCATCAGCCTGAGGATCGGCACCCTGACTCTCGACCGCATCTTCTTCGTGTCAGTGCCGGTTGAGGGAGCAGATGGCTCGAACCAGGGAATGGTCATGGCAATGATGCTGGAACCGCTGCTGGTCACGGAATTGAGCACGTCCGCATTCCAGAAGGCCGTTTGGGAGATCGTGCCTGAGGGCTCCGCCCCGACCCTGGACCGCCTCGAGTACGCCGGTGTCTTTCCGGTTGAGTTACCCGGCGCCACCTGGTCAGTTGCCGTTGCCCCTACCGACGCGGCTCTGGCCGAGCTGCGCGGTCTCCCCTGGTGGGCCGTTGGAGGGATTGCAGCCACGCTCGTGCTCTTGGCAGGTTCCGCTCTATGGCTATATGTCGATCGACGCGCCGAGCACAAGCGCGTTGCCCAGTTCCGGCGGCTCGCCGACGACAAGGACCGATTCCTGGCTTCGGTATCTCACGAGTTGCGCACACCTCTGACAGTTGTCTCGGGCTTGGCATTCGAGCTCCACGAGCAGCCCGACCACTTCTCTCCCGAAGAACGGACGGACCTGATGGGCATGCTGGTCGAGCAGACAGATGAGCTGTCGGGGATCGTCGAAGACCTACTGGTCGCCGCCCGCAGTGACATCGGCAAGGTCGCCATCCACTACGAGGTAGTCGACCTCGGGAAGGAGGCCAGGCAGGCGATGGAGACGTCCGGCGTCGAAGGCGGGTTCCGCGGCGACCCGGGCCTCGCCTACGCAGATGCGGCGCGAGTGCGCCAGATCCTGCGCAACTTGCTGACCAACGCCAAGCGGTACGGCGGACCCGAGGTTCGCGTCGACTTTGCCGAGGGTGCCGGATGGACCGAAGTCGTCGTCGCCGACAACGGTGACGGAGTCCCTCGCGACAAGCGGGAGGCGATCTTCCAGTCGTACGAGTCGGCCCACCAGCCTTCCAATGAGGTCAAGTCGGTCGGCCTCGGTCTCTACATCTCGCGCAACCTGGCTCACGCAATGGGTGGGGACCTCGAGTACGTGTACGACGGTACCTGGAGCCATTTCCGGCTGCGGCTCCCCAGCAAACCGGATTTCAAGCCTGTGGCCCGGGCCGGGGCGCACGAGCACCGCAATGCCAACTCGGCCGCAATCGCCTGATCTAGGCAGTCGCCGCTCCCGTACGACAACCCGTCAAGGGGGCGAACCTCAGAGACCGACGATGTGTTGTGGAAGCACCGGCACCCGGTAGAGATGGCGACCAACGGCGTCACGGATAGCTGCAGCAACCGCCGGACCCGCCGAGATGGTCGGCGGTTCACCGATTCCCTTAGCGCCAAGCGGCCCCCAACGCTCCGGCTCCTCCACCCACTTGACCTCCACATGGGGCGCATCGAGGAAAGTCGGCAGCAGGTAGTCGGTGAAGTTGGCATTCCTGATCACGCCTTTGTCCAGCACTAACTCCTCGAGGATGGCAAGGCCAACACCCTGCATGGTGCCGCCCTCGATTTGCCCGAGCGCAGCTACGGGATTCAGGAGCCTGCCAACGTCGTGTACCGCATCAATCTGGACGACTCGCACCAGACCGAGATCGGGGTCAACATCGACGACAGCCCGATGAGCTGCCACCGCCCAAGCCGGGTGAGCGTCGCCCTGGCCGTTCTCGTCCGTCGCGAACGTCTCGGGGTGGCGATATCGGATCTCATGCTCCCGGGGTCTCAAGGCACAGACCTCATCGAGCGATACGATCAGCTGGCCGTCCTTCCACACGCCATCGCCGTCGAAATGGTCACCACCGAATTCGGCCAGCAGCTGGTCCCGAAGCTCAGTGGCACAGAAGTACGCAGCACCACCGGTCATCTGCGTTTGCCGCGACGCCGATGTCGACCCGGCTGAGCCGATCTGCCCGGTATCAGCCCAGATCACAGCGACGTTCTCGATATTCAGCACTTCGCGAATGAGCTGCTGGATGATCGTGACCAGCCCTTGCCCCACCTCGGCAGCAGCGGTGTATGCCTCGGCACCGATCGGGCTGAGGACAATGCGCAAGTCGGAGTAGTCGTCGAACGCTTCCGAGAATGCAAGGTTCTTGAGCGTGACGCCGTAGCCGACGCCACGACGCACGTGGCCGGGATCGGTGGTCAGCCCGGTGCCGCCGGGCAGGTGGCGCGGATCGGTGGAGTCCAGCGGATCAACGATCGGCATAGCAGCCAGCTCGTCGATCAGCTCCTCAGTCGGCAGCGAACCTTCGATCAACTGGCCCGACGAGTTCATCTGATCGCCGCGTCCCAGCGCGTTCAGCCGCCGAATCGCCAGCGGGTCGACTCCGACCTCCCGAGCAAGGAGATCCATCTGCGCCTCATGAGCAAAGGCGGTCTGCACCCCGCCGAAACCGCGCATCGCGCCCGCCGGTGGGTTGTTGGTACGGACCGCGACCGCATCGACAACGACGTTGTCGACCTTGTACGGGCCCACGGCGAAGTAGGCGGCGTTAGCGATGACCGCGTTCGACGATGACTCGTAGGCCCCACCGTCGAGGATCAGCCGCGCCTCGACCTTGATCAGCTTGCCGTCCCGGTCGGCCTCGTGGCGGTACCACATGCGGGCCGGATGCCTGTGCACGTGTCCCACGAAGGACTCTGCCCGGTCGTACATCATCTTCACCGGCCGGCCGGTGCGCAGCGCAGCCATGCAGAGATGGATGTGCATGCTGACGTCCTCCCGAGCGCCAAAGGCTCCGCCCATCCCGACGGGGTGGCAGCGCACCTGGTCGGGATCCATGTCGAGACAGGGGTAGATCTGCCAGTGGTCGCTGTGCACCCACTGCGACACCGCATAGAGATCGACACCTCCGTCGGAGTCGGGGATGGCCAGCCCGGCCTCGTTGCCCAGCGGCGCCTGGTCCTGCTGACCGACTTCGTAGTAGCCCTCGACAACGACCTCACCGGTGGCCTCGCGGTCGCCGCGCCTGATCTTCATCCGGCGTGTCTGCGAGTCGAGCTCGTCGGCTTCCTCCATGTCGGTGAGGGGTTCGAGGACCTCGAACTCGACATCGATCGCTTGCACACCGAGCTTTGCCGTCGGCAGGTCCGATGCGACAACCACCGCGATCGGTTCGCCCCAATAGTTGCATTCACCATCCGCAAACACCGGCTGGTCGGGCACGTGCATGCCGAACCCCGACCGGCCCGGGACGTCCTCCTGGGTGAGAACAGTGACGACTCCACCGACCGAGAATGCGGGTGCAGTGTCCAGCTTGGTGATGCGCGCCTTGGCATGGGGGCTGCGCAGGGTTGCCGCCCACAGCATGCCTTCGTGATGAAGATCCGATGCATATGCGAAGTTGCCGGTCACCTTGGGGATGCCGTCAACCCGAAGCGGTGACTCCCCTACTCCGCCACGGACCTTCGCTGTGGTGGTGGGTGCAGTGGTCATCGCCCCTCCTCCGCAAGTTCTTCGAGCGCTCTGGCAATGGCGCCGTATCCGGTGCAGCGACAGATGTTGCCCGACAACGCTTCCTTGATGTCATCTGAGTTCGGATGTGGGTTCTGTTCAAACATGTGGGCTGCCGTCACCACGAATCCGGGCGTACAGAAGCCGCATTGCACAGCACCGTGGTCGAGCAGTGCGTGCTGAACCGCGTGCAACTCTCGATCGCTGCCGATGCCCTCGACGGTCGTCACCTCGGACCTTTCGCAGTCGGCGATCATGACCAGACAGGAGGTGACGACTGAGCCGTCGAGCACGACCGAGCAGGAACCACACTCTCCCTGCTCGCACGCGTTCTTCGAACCCGGGAGATCCATCTCTTCACGCAATACGGTGAGCAGGCTCTCATAGCCCGCAACGTTGACGGTGCGGTCCTCGCCGTTGACGTTGAGTGTCACAATCATGATGCGAGGCACCTTTCGAGAAGGCGACGGGCCAGAACGCCGGCCGCATGGCGGCGGTACGCCTCCGTCGAGCGGTGGTCGGTGATCGGGCTCACTTCCTCTGAGACAGTGCGAGCGAACTCGTCGAGCACCGCCCCCGACGGGTCAGGATTGTCGGCGATCAAAGCCTCGGCCCGCGGCGCCCTGATCGGTGTCGGAGCAACCGACCCCAGGGCCACTCTCACCGTTCCGTCGTCGTCGCGAACAACACAGGCGGCGACGGTCGAGATCACCATGGCGCTGCGCTGCCCGATCTTGGCGAAATGCTGGTTGGCCGGAACGTGATCAGGGAGCACCACCGAAACGATCACCTCGTCCGGCTCGAGGGCGTTGCGCTTCACGCCCGTGAAGAACTCGTGCCATGGCAGCCGGCGGGTTCCGCGCTCCTTCGAAGCAACCTCGATCTCGGCGTTGACCGCAGCCAGCCACGGCAGCCCATCACCGGCGGGACTCGACGTACCGATGTTGCCGCCGATCGTTCCGGCGGCCCGAATCTGCGGCGACCCAATGGTCCGCGACAGCTGGGCGAGCGCACGATGCGGGCTTTCCTCCAGACGAGCCCAAGTGACTCCGGCTCCGATCCGGTTGCCGTCGATGCCTGCGATGTCATCGAGTCGGCGCAGCGCAATGACGTGCTCAGGCTGGGCGTGACCGAAATTGACCTCAACCATGAGGTCGGTGCCTCCGGCCAGTAGATCGGCGCCCGGATCCTCGGCCCGGGCATCGAGGGCTTCACTGAGACTTGTCGGATGGGTGATCTCCACTCGGCACCTCCTCTTTACTGATTGTAAACAGTGCGTCCGAACGCAATTCAGTCGTCGAGCAACGTGGCAGCAAGCCGGTTGTGGCGTTCGATCAGCGGTTCCATTTCGGTTGTGGCTAGCCGCCCTTCAGAAACGACCACCTGACCACCGACGTAGTTGTAGTCAACGTTGACCGGTGCCGCGAACATCGCGGCAGCAACGGGATCGTGT
>CAJIBB010000021.1_pt1 | contig 13281 bp, 14 predicted proteins | sample 9199201 | NCBI WGS metagenome assembly CAJIBB01 (sample SAMEA7708290, study PRJEB35096) | sediment metagenome | biome: marine neritic benthic zone biome [ENVO:01000025]; feature: sediment [ENVO:00002007]; material: shallow marine sediment [ENVO:03000034] sea grass bed [ENVO_01000059] ... | reverse complement strand
TCATCGACCTCGAGTTGACCAAAGACGTCGACCCGGCACAGGTCGAAGTCGGCGAAGAGACCACCTTCACGATCACCGTCGTGAACCAGGGCCCCGATGACGCCACCGGCGTCGAAGTGACCGACACGCTCCCCGCCGGGCTCACCTACGTCTCCGACAACGCAGGCGGCGCCTACGACTCCGCCACCGGTGTCTGGACCATCGGCGACCTCGCCGTCGGCGAGTCCGTCTCCATGGAGTTCAACGTCACCGTCGATGATGTGGGCATCTTCACGAACGAGGCTGAGGTCACCGCAGCCAACGAGGAAGACGTCGACTCCGTGCCCGGTGATGGCGAAGGCGACGACTGGGACGACGCCACCGTGACGGCGATTTCCATCGTCGAAGCCTCCTCAACAATCGGCGACTACGTGTGGTACGACGATGACGAGGACCAGATCCAGGACTCGGACGAAGATCCGGTACCCGGGGTGACCGTTCGTATCACCAACCAGGCTACGGATGAGGTGCTGACCCAGGTCACCAATGCCGACGGCCGGTACCTTTTCTCCAGCCTGGATGCGGGCACCTACCTGGTCGAGGTGCTCACGAGCACTCTGCCGGACAACCATGACCTGACCACGGTCGGCAGCTACACGGTGACAGTCCTCGATGACGAGAGCTTCCTCGATGCCGACTTCGGCATCGTCGAGATCCTGCCCGTCACCGGTATGGAACTGGAAACGGCCGCATTGCTCGGTCTGCTCTTCATCGCAATCGGCGGCGGCATGCTCAGCTATGAGGGCTTCCGCAAGCTGTCAATTGTGACTGCCTAGACGGCGCAAAGTCACCGGCTAGGTGACAATCCAGCACGCCAAGTGGCCCGTCCCCCAGGGGGCGGGCCACTTCTCTATCCCCGGATCTTCGATGCCACCCGTAGCACCACTACCACGACGAGCACGATGAGCACCAGGGAGGCTCCCCAGATCACCATGCGGAAGACGCCGCGAAGGAGCCAGAAGGCCACGACGATGACAACAATGCCTACGAGCAGGTCGGCGACGGCGTTGCGAAGACGTTGCATCAGATCAACCTCACAAAGCGACGCTTACCGACCTGGAGAACAACACCGGCCAGCTCGGACCGGGACATGGTCTCTGCTTCGACCTTTGCCCCGTCCAGTTTGACGGCACCCTGCTTCAGCATCCTGCGTCCCTCCCCGTTGGAAGAAACGAGGCCCGACTGATTGAGCAATCCCGGGATCCAAATGTCGCCTTCATCCGGAAGCGAGAACTCAGCGATTTCATCGGGTGCACTGTGTTCTCTGAACAGGCGATCAAATGCCTGCTCGGCCTCAATGGCAGCAGTCCCGCCCCAATACCGTTCTACGATCGCTCTGGCGAGTTCCCGCTTGGTCTCGCCCGGATGGCGGACGCCGCTTCGCAACGATTCCTGAATCTCCTCGACCTCAGCTGCAGGTCGGTACGCAGCAAGGCTGAACCACTGCTCCATAGCCTGGTCCGGGATGCTCATTGTCTTGCCGAACATCTCCGCCGGCTCGTCCTTGACCGAGATGTAGTTGCCCAGGGATTGTGACATCTTCTTCACGCCGTCCGTTCCGACAAGTAACGGAACAGTCATCACCATCTGCCCGACCTGGCCCTTGCGCTCCTGGAGGTCGCGGCCCACGAGATTGTTGAAGAGCTGGTCACTGCCTCCCAACTCGATATCTGAGCGCACAGCGACCGAGTCCATGCCCTGCAGCAGCGGATACATGAACTCGATCATCGAAATGGGCTCATGGGCGTCCCAACGCTTGGTGAAGTCCTCCCGATCCATTATCCGCGACACGGTGAACTGAGAGGTCAGATCGAGAACATCATGCATGTCCATCGCGCCCAACCACTCGGAGTTGTGGCGGATCTCGAGATTGTCTGGGAGAAGGATTTCCTTGACGGTGTCAACGACTCCCGAAACGTACGCGCCCACCTCGTCGGCATCGATCCGGCGCCGCGTTTGGCTCTTGCCGCTCGGGTCGCCGACCTGGGCAGTGAAATCGCCGATGATCAGCACAGCGGTGTGTCCGCACTCCTGGAACCTTCTGAGCCGCTCAAAGACGACGGCCCATCCCAGCGTGACGTCGGGTGCGGTCGGATCGACGCCAAGCTTGGCGCGAAGCGGTCGACCTTGCCCGATCCGGTCGAGAAGCTCCCCTTCCGGGAGCAAGGTGTCGATGCCGTCGGTGAGGTATTCGAGTTGGTCGCGGGGATTCATCATCTTGCCGCGGAGGTTAGCCCACAGCGACGAATCGCCAGAGACGATCGGTTGCCTTGGAGATGCCGATGCGCGGAGTCCGTTCGATAGCTGCAGTGCCGATGCCCGGTCCATGCTCCAGCCGAATCGGACCGGTCCGAAGGTCGACGCCGTCATGCTCCCCAGTCACCGCCAGCGCCTGGCACAGCTTGCCGGGACCGTCGGCCAGATGCGTGTCCCTCCCCCGGCGCCGGACCATGGTCTCGCGGCCGACGGTGGGCAGACCTCCCCGCAGTAGCACTGCGTGAGCGACACCCTCCTCCCGAACTACAACGTTCATGCACCAGTGGATCCCGTACGACCGGTAAACGTAGAGGAAGCCGGGCGGGCCGAACATCGAAGCGTTACGCCTCGTCCGACCTCGATAAGCGTGGCTGGCAGGATCGGCGTCGCCTGCGTAGGCCTCCGTCTCTACGACGGTGACGGCGGTGCGCTCCCCCGACACGTCGGAGACCAGTGTCCAGCCGAGGAGTTGCTCGGCGGCGCCCAAGACGTCAGCCTTGAGCAACTCCTCGAGTTGCTTCATGATCCATTCAGGTACAACAGCAAACCGCGGAACGAGTGCATCCGGTTTTCGGCCTGATCGAAGATCCGGGATCGATCGTGCTCCAAGACCTCGTGCGTTGCCTCTTCACCCCGATGAGCGGGGAGACAATGCAGGAAAATGGCGTCATCAGCTGCGCTGGCGAATAGATCCATAGTGACCTGATACGGCATGAGCATGTCGACGCGCTCGGCCGCCTCTGCCTCCTGACCCATGGAAGTCCATACATCGGTGTAGACAACATCACATCCAGCCACCGCCTCGGCAGCGCTGGTTGTGACCGTGATGGAGGCTCCGGTCCTCGCCGCAAGGTCACTCGCCTGATCAGTGATGTCTGCGTCGGGTTGATACCCATCAGGCCCGGCGACCCGGACATCCATCCCCGTCATTGCACCCGCCAACATCAGGCTATGACACACGTTGTTCCCGTCGCCTATGTACGCGACCGATGCCTCACTCAACGGCTTGTGTTCGGCGATCGTCTGCAGATCTGCAAGAGCCTGGCACGGATGCGAGCGGTCCGAGAGCAGGTTCACGATCGGCGCTTGTGTGAGCGGCGCCATCTTCGCGAGGTTCTCATGGTCGAAAACGCGGAAGGCGAGCACGTCGAGATAGCGGTCGAGCACCCGACCGACATCCTCGACGGCTTCACGCTTGCCGAGACCAACTTCGTCTGCTTTCAGGACGACGGGGTGAGCACCCAGTTCCACGGAGGCCACCTCGCAGGAGACACGAGTACGTGTCGAAGGCTTTTCGAAGAAGAGCCCGACCTTCTTCCCCGCCATCGCCCCTGCGTAGGTCGCAAGATTCCTCTTCGAATCCGCGGCGAGGCGCAGCGTCTCGGCGAGCCCGTCGGGCCCGAGATCCGTCACCATAAGGAAGTCCGACATCGTTCCTCCGTTCATGCTCCGCCGCGCAAGGTTGCACCCTGCGCAGCAGCTTCCTTGATCATCTTGTCCCGCTCCCCGGCGATCTCGTCTGCGTCGAGGGTGCGATCGGCGGCCCGCAACCGGTACCGGATGGCGATGGCTCGGCCGCCGTCGCTCCCCCGGTAGTCGTCGAAGACGGTGGCCGACTCGACGAGCGGCGAACCCGCGACTGTGGCAGACACCACGTCCGCGGCCTTCGCTTCGAGACCGACTTCGAACGACAGATCGAAGTCGACATGCGGGTAGGTTGAAACCGGTTTCATCTGCACGCTGGAGCGTTCGGCGGTCAACGGATCCAGGTCCAACTCCACAACGGCTACGCGCCCGGCAATCTCGAATGACTGTGCGATGTCGGGGTGCAGTTCCCCGGCATATCCCACGATCTCCTCATCGACGGTGAGCGCGGCTGTGCGGGTCGGGTGGAAGCCCACGCGGCTGCCCGGCGTGCGCCCAATATGCACACCTAGCGCGTCGCCGAGCGCGGCGACGAGAGCGAGCGCGGTGCTGGCATCGGCCGGCTGCGGCGGACCATCGAGCCTTGTCGCCCCGAATGGGCCGGAAATGGCGATGCCAAGACGGACCGGTTGCTCCGGTACACGTTCGTCATCACGCCACGGCCTCGCATAGAAGACCCGACCCGCTTCAAAGAGCCCGACCGACTCGGCTCCGCGGTTCTTGTTGTCACGGATATTGCGCAACAGTCCCGGCAGCAGACTCTGGCGTAGCTTCGCTTGATCCTCCCGCAGTGGATTGCGCACCGTGACGACCTCTGGGACCAGACCATCCGAACCTCCATCGTTGAAGGCCGAGAGCTCGTCCTCACTAACAAACGGGAGGTTGATTGCCTGAATCAGCCCGGCTCCGCGCAGAACACTGTTTGCCTGCCGGGATCGTTTCTGCTCACTGAGTAGACCACCGGCTGGACCGGTCGGCACGGTCTCATCGAACGTGTCGAAGTCGGCCAGCCGAGCGATTTCTTCAACGAGGTCGGCAGGGCGGGTGAGGTCCGGCCGGTACGTCGGCACCGTCACCGTCAGGTTCTCCCCGCGCTCGACCTGAAGATGAAGCCGATCCAGCAGATCTGCTGCGGCCGCGAGGTTGAAACGATCACCCAGCAGCCTCGTCACAGTGCGCTCCGGAAGCTCGATCGTCACTGGATCGATCCGATTGGGATGCTCATCAATGACCGTCTCGAGGATCGTTCCGCCTGCAATCTGTTGCAGCAACTTGCAGGCCCTGGCGTTGGCGTCGTCGGCGAGGTTTGGATCAACTCCGCGCTCGAAGCGAGCTGAGGCCTCGGACCGAAGATCGTGGCGCCGCGAGGTGTACATGACCGTTGCGGGGTGCCACGAAGCTGCCTCCATTATGACTCTGCTCGTTGTCTCGACGACTTCCGATCGCGCCCCACCCATGACGGCCGCGAGCGAAGTGGGGCCGTCATCGTCGACGATCACCAGGTCCTTCTCGCTCAGGTTTCGCACCACGCCGTCGAGTGTCTCGAGATTCTCGCCCGGGCTGGCCCACCGGACCTCGAGTCGCTGCCCGGCGATGGCTTCGGCGTCAAACGCGTGCATCGGGTGACCCATCTCCAGCATCACGTAGTTGGAGACATCAACGATGTTCGAAATGGCTCGCACACCTGCCTTCCGGAGACGCTCGGTCATCCACAGCGGCGCTGGGCCAATAGCGACGTTCTGCATCTCACGGGCTACGAACCGATTACACCCATCGGTCGCCGTGATCACGACCTGCAGCTCGGGATCGCCGGGAACTGTGTCCAGAGAGACATCCGGATGGACGACCTCGGTGTTGTACCAAGCCGCCAGTTCCCGGGCCACGCCCACGATCCCCATAACGTCCGGCCGGTTGTTGGTGACCTCGAGGTCGAACACAACGTCGGGCAGCGCAAGGATCGACTCGAACGGCTCACCGATTGGCGCCGCTGGATCGAGCACCATGATCCCCTCGTGGAGATCGCCGAGACCGAGCTCCCGTTCCGAACAGATCATTCCGTGAGACTCGACGCCCCGGATCGCACGTGTCCCGATCTTGAAGTCCCCGGGCAAAACCGCCCCAGGGATCGCAACCGGAACCACGGCCCCGGCCTCGAAGTTCCAGGCACCGCAAATGATCTGGTGCTCCTCGCCGTCGCCGAGGTCGACGTGGGTGACCCGGACGGCGTCGGCGTTCGGATGGGGCTCGACCCGCAAGACCTTGCCGATGTAGACGTCGGTCCAATCCACGGCGAAGTGCTCGACCTCCTCGACAGCATGGCCGAGCATGTCAAAAGCCCGCGACAATTCGGCGACGTCGTCGGTCGGCAGCTCTACGTACTCTTTTAGCCAGTTGAGTGATACTCGCATCTTCTATCCCGGGAATTGGTTGAGGAAGCGGACGTCGTTGTCCACGAAATGCCTGATTGAGTCGATGCCGTGGCGGGCCATTGCCAACCGCTCGACTCCCATCCCGAAGGCAAAGCCGGTGACCGACTCCGGGTCGTAGCCGACGGCGGTGAATACATTCGGGTCGACCATGCCGCACCCGAGCATCTCGAGCCAACCGACTCCTTTGCATACCCGGCACGACGATGAGCCGCCGTCGCAGTTGAAGCAGGACACGTCCAGTTCGGCCGACGGTTCGGTGAACGGGAAGAAGTGCGGCCGCATCCGCACCTGCGTCCCGGGGCCGAAGAACTGCCTGGCGAACTCCGCCAGCGTGCCCTTCAAATCGGAGAACTGGATCGACTCGTCGACGGCGAGGCCTTCGATCTGATGGAAGACCGGCAGGTGTGACGCATCAACCGTGTCGTTTCGGAATGCCTTGCCGGGGGCCACGATGTACACCGGCGGATCATGCTGCTCCATGTATCGCGCCTGGATTGGCGAGGTGTGCGCTCGCAGCAACATCTCGTCCTCCGGCTTCCCGTAGTCGACGTACATCGTGTCCGACTCGAGCCGGCCGGGGTGATCGGGCGGCGTGTTGAGCGCATCGAAGTTGTACCAGGCGAGTTCTGCCTCCGGGCCCTCCGCGATGTGATAGCCGAGGCCGACGAAGATGTCACAGACCTCATCCATCACCTGCTGGATCACGTGGAGCCGACCGTGTGGAAGCCGGGCGTAGTCGACGGTGACGTCGATTGCCTCACCGGCGATCTCAGCCGCCTGTTCCTCGGCGCGCAGTTGCTCGCGCCTCTCGGCCACGAGCGCCTCGATCTCCTTGGCGACATCGTTGATGAGACGCCCGGCGTCACGCCGCTCTTCGGACGGCATCTTGCCGAGGTTGCGTCTGGCGGAGGCAATCGGAGACTCACGTCCTACAGCTCCGGCTTCGACAGCGGCAAGGCTCTCTGTGTCGCCTGCACCGGCTATCGCCTCGATCGTTTCGTCACGCAGATTGTCAAGGGATTCATTGAGATTCATGGGATCGGTCAGGTTACTCGTCATGTCGGTACCGGCTCCTGCTCGGCGAGATCTGGCAAAAAGAAAGCCCGGAGGCGGCTCCGGGCGGTACGTGTCGGTTGTCTGGTCAGATCACGACGCGAATCTCGCCCGGGCCTCGGGCCCGGTAAAGCTGAAGTGGCGTCGCAGGTTTGTCCTCACGGGCGCAACGGTATCGGAGCATCCTGGTGAATGCAAGAAACAACTCACCGACGTGACATGCGCAGGTACATCATGACGCCAGCAGTGACGCCCGCGTTGAGACTCTCAGTGCCCCCGGGCATCGCGATGGCCACCGTCGTCGCCCGACTCGTGATCGATCCCGGGATGCCATGGGCTTCATTCCCGATGAGAAACGCCACCGGACTGCGATCGGTGAGGTCTACCTTGCCAATGTCGACGCCATCCGCTGCTGTAGCCAGCGGGACCAGTCCAGCACGATCCAGCGCTTCGAGATCATCGACGGTGTCACCGAGATCCGTGCGGAAGTGACCGCCGACGGCGGCACGCACCACCTTCGGGGACCACAAGTCGACGGTCCCCGCCGTAGCCAGCACCTGAAACCCAAACGCGGCGGCAGTCCTGATGATCGTTCCCGCGTTGCCGGGATCGGCGACGTCCCATAGGACAACGCTGTCCTTGGGCAGGATCGCAGTCGCCGGTGGGATCTCGATAACAGCGACCGGACCGCGCGGGTTGAGGCTGGACGCAAGCCGGGGCAGGACGTCAGCTGTGATTAGCGTGAGCGGGATTGACCCGTCCTGACAGACAGCTTCGGCGTCGACATCTCCGGGCAACGCAAAGACCTCACGGATAATCACACCTGCCGCTACGGCCTCGCGCAGCAAAAAAGGACCATCGATCGTCGTCAGACCGGCGGTCCTTCTCTCCCGCCGCCGGCGGAGCCGGCGGACTTCGTTGATGCGCGGGTTGCGCGGCGAGGTGATCATGTCACTGCCCCCCGTCATTACGACTAGGCCTTGACCGAGCGGGAGACCTCAACCAGCTGGGCGAACGCCGCCGGATCGTTCACGGCCATCTCGGCGAGCATCTTGCGGTCGACCTCGACCTCGGCTGCTTTGAGACCGGCGATCATCTGCGAGTAGGTCGTCCCGTTCTGTCGCGCCGCAGCGTTGATCCTTTGGATCCAGAGACGTCGGAATTCACCTTTGCGGGCCCGACGATCGCGATATGCATACTGGCCGCTGTTGAGCGTCTGCTCACGAGCGGTACGGTAACGACGGCTGCGGGCGCCGGTGTAGCCGGACGCACGCTCCATAACCTTGCGGCGTTTCTTGTGCGCGTTAACGGCGCGCTTGACTCTTGCCATTTTGTCTTGACCTCCTAGCGACCGAGCAGGCGGGCAGCACGCTTGGCGTCCTTGCCCGTCAGGGTTGCCTCACCGGCTACACGGCGCCAGCGGGTTGCACTCTTGCTGTGACGGTTGTGCCCTCGCCAGGCCTTGGCATGCCGGATCTTGCCGGTGCCGGTCACTTTGTAGCGCTTGGCCGCGCCTTTGTGGGTCTTCTGCTTGGGCACTTCCTACTCCTCTGTCGGCTCGGTCTCCGAGCTCTGCGGTTCCTCAGTCGCAGCCTCAGACTGCTGCTTGGAACCGGAATCGCTCCGTTGCTTCCGCAACGGGGCGAGCACCATCGTCATTTGTCGGCCATCGAGACGAGGCATCGTCTCAACAGTGCCGAGCTCCTCAACAGCGGCTTCGAGTCGTTGCAGGATGTCCCTGCCGAGCTCCGGGTGCGTCACTTCACGTCCGCGGAACCTCATGACGACCTTGACTTTGTCACCGTTGCGAAGGAACTTCTCGACCCGCTTCCGCTTCACCTCGAAATCGGATGAAGCGATCTTGGGTCGAAACTGAACCTCTTTGATCACGGTTCTGGTCTGGTTCTTCCGAGCTTCCCGCGCTTTGACGGATGCCTCGTACTTGAACTTGCCATAGTCCATGAGTCGGACGACCGGGGGTCGGGCATCAGGAGCAACTTCGACGAGATCGAGACCGAGCTGATCGGCCAGCCATCGCGCCTCGTCAATTCCTTTGATTCCGACTTGGCCGCCACTGGGGTCGACGAGACGGACTTCCTTCGCACGGATCCGCTCGTTCACCCTTGGTTCGTTGGCGATGGGGGGACCTACTGGTTTGTCGTTGGCTTGTCCGACACAAGAAAAAGGCAGCACAAACGGTGCTGCCTGTAAGTGACCTCGGCTCACGTCGGCGTGGCCGGGTGGGAAGCAGGCGCCTCCGCTTGCGTCGGTTGTCGCTCCGATCCGGGGATCGAGGCGGCTAGAAGTATACGTTGGTCGCAGCAGGCGTCAATACAGCGAGGCTCAATGGGCGGCGATCCGCCTCATCACGAGCACCGTCTCAACGGCGGCGGCCGCCGCCTCTGCGCCCTTGTTGCCCGGACCCGGCATGCTTCTCGCAACCGCGTGCTCCTCCTCTCGGACGGTGAGGATTCCAAATGCGATCGGCTTGCGGGTGTCCAGAGAGACCCGCATCAGACCCTCTGACGCCCGACCGGCAACGTGCTCGTAGTGGTCGGTGTCACCGTTGATCACAGCCCCCAGAGCTACCACGGCGTCGTAGGTCGATCCGGCGAGCTCTGCCGACAGCAGCGGGAGTTCGAAGGCTCCAGGCGCCTCGTAGACGTCGTAGTGGGCCCCCGATTCCTTCAGGTACTCCTCCGCCCCGGCGAGTAGCCCTGACGTTATATGGTCGTTGAACCGAGACCGGAGCACGGCGATTCGCAGCCCGGTGGCGTCAAACACCTGCAGGGGGGCTCCTTCGGCCATTACTGGATCTCCCGGTGCCCGACGAGGTGCCCAAGCCGATCGACCTTGGTAGCCATGTAGGCCTTGTTGTCGCCGTTGAGCCCTACGACGAGAGGCTCGCGCCCGACAACGTCAATGCCGAGCGATTTCAGCGAAGCGATCTTGTCCGGGTTGTTGGTCAGCAGGTTGACGCTCGAAACCTTCAAGTCGTTGAGGATCTGAGCCTCCACTGCGTAATGGCGACTATCTGCGGGGAATCCAAGCTCGAGGTTTGCGTCGACGGTGTCCCGCCCCTCGTCCTGCAACTTGTAGGCCCGAAGCTTGTAGAGGAGTCCGATGCCGCGACCCTCGTGAGCCTCGTTGTAGGTGATGATGCCCGCCCCTACCTCTGCGATGCGTGCCATCGCGGCGTGCAGCTGCGGACCGCAATCGCAGCGTCGGCTCCCGAGAACGTCACCGGTGAAACACCGAGAGTGGACCCTGGTGAGTACTCCTTCCGCTCCCGCAACGTCTCCGTAGACGAGAGCTATGTGCTCTGAACCGTCCACCTGCGACTTGTAGCCGAATGCCTTGAATGTGCCTTGGTCGGTGGGCAGGGAGGTCTCGACCTCACGAGTCACCAAAGCCTCATTCCGCCAGCGATAGGTGACCAGATCCTCAATCGTCACCAGGGGGATGTCGTGGTCTTCGGCGAACTTCGCCAGATACTCTCCGCGCGCCATTGCACCGTCGTCCCTCACGACCTCGCAGAGCACCCCGGCTGGGAACAGGCCGGCGAGCCGTGCCAGATCGACCGCTGCCTCGGTGTGCCCGGGGCGGATCAGTACTCCGCCCTCTCGGTAGCGCAGCGGGAATATGTGGCCGGGCCGGGCCAGATCCCGCGGCCTGGTGTCCGGATCGACCATGGCCAAGATCGAGGTGGCGCGGTCGGCGGCGCTTATGCCGGTTGTCGTCTTGCCTACAGCATCGACCGAGACAGTGAACGCTGTCTTGTGCGAATCGGTGTTCTCGAGAACCATCAGCGGCAACCCGAGCTCATCCAGACGCTCGCCGGTGGTAGGCAAACAGATCAGGCCGCTGGTATGTCGCACCATGAAGGCAATCTTCTCCGGCGTCACCTTCTCGGCGGCGATGATCAGGTCGCCCTCGTTCTCTCGGCTCTCGTCGTCGACGACCAGGACGAACTCGCCGGCCGCAATTGCCTCGATGGCCGTTTCGATACTCGCCGTTTTCACTTTGCCATCAGCCTTTCCACATACTTCGCAAGAACATCAACTTCCAGATTCACTTGGTCTCCGACATCGCGAAGACCCAACACTGTTACTTCGAGGGTGTGAGGAATCAGGACTATCTCGAACCACGGCTCATCCGCTGCCGCGGTTACGGTCAGGCTCACCCCATCCACTGTGATGGAGCCCTTCTCCACCACGTACCGCGCCAGGGACGCCGGGAGCGTGACCCTGACTCTGATCGCCTCGCCTTCCGGTTCGATCCTCTCGATCGTGCCGACGCCATCTACGTGACCCTGGACGATGTGGCCGTCGAACCGGCCTGATGCCGGCATCGGGCGCTCCAGGTCAACCCGGCTACCCGGCGCTAGTTCGCCGAGATTGCTCCGACTCAGCGACTCGCGGACTACATCGACCGCCACGGAGCCATCGCCGATGTCTACCGCCGTTAGGCAGACGCCATTGACCGCCACCGAGTCACCCAGTTCCATATCGGCGAGCAAACCGGGCTCATGGATCTCGATTCGCCGGCCAGTCTCCGTCTCGGTGATTGCGCCGACGGTACCCATCGCGGCAACGATGCCGGTGAACATCAGCTTCCCACCCTTGTCTCGATCCTCAGGTCTTCTCCAACGCGATCCACAGACTCGATATGAACCGCAACCGCATCGGCAATGGTCTCAAATGTGCCGCCGAACGCCCCGAGCCCTTGCCCGACTCCGACCTTGGCGGCGAGGTAGAACACGATCCGGTCGACGTGGCCGCCGCGAAGCAATTCGCCGGCGAGTGCGCTACCGCCCTCCACCAGAGCTGCCACATAGCCGCGCTTTCCCAAGTCATCGATCATGGCCGCAAGGTCAACACGGTCTGCGCCGCCGGCGACGATGGCGTTGTCGGCCGTCCGACTGGTCCCGTCCGGTGTATAGGTGAGGGCGTCGCGCTGCATCAGCGCTGCATCCTCGGGAAGCGGTCGGATTCCAGCAACGATCACCGGTCTCGGCTGCCGACCTGTGTATCCGTTGAGACGGACGTCGAGCCGCGGGTCATCGTCCCGGACGGTCCCGGCCCCGACAATGACGACATCAGCTTCAGCCCGCAGCCTGTGGCCATCCATCCTGGCCTCCTCGCCGGTGATCCATTGTGAGGTTCGGTCTGCAGCGGCGATCTGCCCGTCGAGCGTTGTTGCCAGCTTCAGTGTGATGAGGGGGCGCCCGGTCCGCCGGTGGTGGAAGTAGCCGGGGTCCATTGCCTCCACCTGTGAACTCAATACGTCGGTGATCACCTCGATGCCGGCTGATTGGAGGGCTGCGATCCCGAGACCACTGACGCGTTCGTCGGGATCCACCGCGCCGATAATGACCCGCGCGACTCCTGCCGCCTCGAGCGCCTCGGCGCACGGTGGCGTTCTGCCCTGGTGGGAGCAGGGTTCCAGTGTCACGTAGGCGGTCGCCCCTCGCGCCCGCTCACCGGCAGCCGCCAGAGCGAGTACCTCAGCGTGAGGCTCACCGGCCACGATGTGAGCGCCCTCGCCGACAATCCCATCGTCGGCCACGATGACGCAGCCAACACGTGGGTTGGGATGCGGCTGGGTCGGAGCGGCGAGTTCGATGGCTCGCTTCATGAATGACGCGGAGAAGCGACCGTCACGAGCGGTCGCCTCGTCTCCCGGGTCGGCAACGACCCGGTCTAAGTTGTCGGACAATGCGCGTCTCGACACACGCCCTCCTTCTCCCATCCGGACTGTCACCGTCGGCTCCGGAATCTCACCGGATCAACCCCGAAAACGGGGGTCGCGGGCTTTCACCGCCGGTCGGGAATTTCACCCTGCCCTGAAGGGGGCCTCAATTACGAACACATTCTACCCCACCACGAGTAGCCATCAGTCCCGGGCAGGCCAAAGGCCTTACCAGCACGGTGGGGTAGCCCGATCGGCCAATGCCGACTGGCCGAGCGGGTGCAAGGTGCGAGTCGCCGAAATCCTGATTGCGGCGAAACTAGGCGCGGCGGTCGATCTCGTAGCAGGAGCCGGGCTGGCGCTTGGCGTATTCCTTCATCTCGGACGC
>CAJIBB010000319.1_pt1 | contig 13296 bp, 18 predicted proteins | sample 9199201 | NCBI WGS metagenome assembly CAJIBB01 (sample SAMEA7708290, study PRJEB35096) | sediment metagenome | biome: marine neritic benthic zone biome [ENVO:01000025]; feature: sediment [ENVO:00002007]; material: shallow marine sediment [ENVO:03000034] sea grass bed [ENVO_01000059] ... | reverse complement strand
CCAGCCGTGCCGATAGAGAGCCCACGGGCAAGATGGCTGGGCCGATAGTCCATGTCAGCGATGACTTCGAGCACCCGAGCACGGGTGCGGTCGCTGACGAGGGGACTGTCGTTGAGGACCCTGGAGACCGTCCCGACGCCGACACCGGCACGTTGAGCAACGTCCGCAATGGTTGGCATACCGCTCCTGGAACTGGTTCCAAGAACGCTAGCAGGACCCCGCCTGCTATCCGCTTCCAGCAAAAGGGTGCCTACTCGAGCAGGGCCGCAAGGGTGTCGAGCTCATTGCCGAGGCCGAGCGCGTGGCCCTCCGCAGAGACCCCATCGTTGGGAATGCCGACGTGATGGACCTCGAGCACGGTCTCATCGCCGTTTGCCTCGATCGACACGAAGAGGACCTCGTCGGCGACTGCGATTCCCTTCTGGTTGTAACCCACAGGTGCGTCCCAATGCAGGGTGTAGACCAGGCGTTGGCCGCTGACGATATCGACGTAGACACCAAGCCGACCGATACGATCGGACGCCCAGCCATCGGCCGTGGCGGTACTGTCGGTGTAGACCGAGTACTTGCCGCCGATCCGAAGGTCACAGTCAGCACGGGCGTTGCTTCCCAGGCCTCCCCACATCCACTGAGCCATGTCATCCGGGTCGACGAAGGCGGTCCACAAACGCTCGGGTCTCACTGCGAAACGGCGCACAGCCCGCGCCTGGGTACCGTCCGGATTGGTTATCTCCATCGCTCCTCCTCGCTGCAAACCTACCCGGATCGGTACAGTGCCGCAGATGGCACTACGCACGCTTTCCCTCGGTGGAGCTGCCTGGAACACGATGGTGTACGTTGAGTCGTTTCCGGAGCCGAAGCCGCAGACCTACTTCGCCAGGGGCAGCCACACAACCGTCGGGTCCAGCGGCGCCGGCAAGGCGCTGAACTTCGCCGCGCTCGGGGCCGAAGCCACGCTCTGGGCACCCCTGGGTGCTGACGAGGAGGCGGACCACATCCGCACATACATGGCCGAACACGGCGTCGACATGTTGTCCCAGCACGATCCCGCAGGGACCATGCGTCATATCAACCTCATGGACGGTGCTGGGGATCGAATCTCGATCTTCGCCAACTCGAATTCGTTCGAACTCGGCATCGACCTGGAAGCAGTCCGAGCGACCGCCGCAGCCGCCGACGTCGTGTCTGTGACCATTCAGAATCCGTGCCGCCAATTCCTCCCAATGCTGCGCAAGCTGGGGAAGCCGGCGTGGATCGACATCCACGACTACGACGGAGCCAATCCCTATCACGCTGAGTTCATTGACGCTGCGAAGTGTCTATTCATGAGTTCCCAAGCACATCCCAACTGGAGAGGTTTCCTCGAGGAGCGGATCGAGGCGGGGGCGACGGTTGCGGTCGCCACCCATGGCAAGGACGGCGCCAGCGGGCTAACCCCGTCCTCCGGGTGGGTCGACATACCGGCCGTGCCGGTAGCGGAGATAGTCGACACGAACGGTGCGGGCGACGCATTCTTCGCCGGGTTTGCGACATCCTGGACCACCCGGGCGGATCTCGAAGCGGCCCTCCAAGCCGGCGCACATCAGGCTGCAAAGGCGATCAGTTCGACCGAGCTGGCGCCCCTCTAGCCCGCCCAGTGATCGCAAAGAAGCCCGAGAACCGCACTCCACGCACTGTCGAAGTAGGCCATGTAGTCGTCCCAGTCCGGGCCGTCGAGAAAGCCGGTGTGTACGAGGCGGACGCTTGTCCCCTCGTGGGTCTCAATGAACGTGATGACAACCCACGTGTTCGCCGCCCGCAACGGGAGCGTCGGCGGGGCGTTCCAGGTGAACGACAGCGACTCCCCTGGTACGTAGGCCAGGACCCGGCATCCCTCCGAACCTCGTGAGCCTTCGGGGAGGTCGAGGCTGAAGTGCAGCTCAAACGGACCGCCGATCCGCAGCTCCACATTGGCGTGCGCTGGACCCCACCAACTGTCGAGACCCTCCTTGGAGGTCCACGCCGACCAGACCTCGTGAGGAGACGCGGCCACTTCGGTGGTCTTGGCCAGCGACCGAACTTCGGGACCGGATGCGGGGATAGTCGATGTGTCCAATGTCACCCTTTCGCTGACCGATAGAACGTCAAGCCGGCAGCGCTGCCCACCACAACACCGAGTAGGACGGTCGTCACACCGTCGCCAACGAGCATCACGAATCCGATGAGCATGACTTCGGCGGTCAGCAGCCCGCCGAGCACAGCAAAGCTCGTCGCCACCCAGCTATCGGTGTGACGCGCCAGGAACCACTGCACCGGCAGCAACGCTGGCGCCGCAACTAGCTGACCTCCGAAGGAGAACAGCGCTGCAATGCTCAGAACTGCGATACCGGCCAGCGTGAACTGAACCGCCAAAGCACGGATTCCGGCCAGATCCACAAGACTGCTCTGCTCCATACCGCCAACCCTACGCATCCGGTGTGACAGATCGACTGTCAACCTTGGGTTGACACCCACCCTCCGTCAACCTATGGTTGACATATGGACACTGCAACGACACCCCCTGGCTCTACCCGCGCTCGCCTTGCCCGGGGACAGCAGGCATATCTGAACGGTCGCTACGACGAGGCAGTCGCCGCCATGGGCACCATCGCAGTGACGAGACTGCCGTTGACGCCCCTGCAAAGGAAAGCTTGTCGGTACCTGTCACTCGCCTACTTCCAGTTGAACCAGTACGAGGAGGCAGCGCGACTGCCGGGGAACGACGCCCTGTCCAAGCTGATGCGGTCGTTCCCGGCCGCCCCCTATCAGATCGATTGGAGCGGGAGGACGGCCGCGACGCTGGAGTTTCTCCAGGAGCACGCATGGGAGCTGCCGAGAATCGAAATCCAGGCGAATGGGACGAGCCTCCCAGCCAAGATCGACACAGGTGGCGACCTCCTCTCCTTACCGTGGCAGACCGCCCGGGGCCTCGGTGTCTCGGTCGTTGCCACGCAAACCGGCTGGTTCGCCGGCGGACGGCGCGCCGCTACCGGAAAGGGGATTCTGAACAGTCTCCAACTCGGAGGTGTGCGGCTCACCAATGTGCCGGTGTCGATCAACTCCTTCGATCATGCGATCGTCGGAACCGGCCTACTGCGCCAGTTCTCGCCGACCCTCGACTACCCCCGCCATCGCTTAGTGCTTTCCCCGCGCGGTTCGACCCGGATCAAGGGGACGCCAATCCGCCTTGCCGCAACGCATCTGATCATCGCCGACGGCCAACTCAACGGCGTTCCCGTGAGCCTTCTGGTTGACTCCGGCCTGGAAGTGAGCACCGGCGGTTCGCTCGTCGCCCCAGCAAGGACACTCGAAGCCGCCGGCATCAGTCCTACGTCGCGGGCTGAGGTTGAGGGGATGTCGGGGGCCGGGCGCGGCCGGCTCCGGATCGGCGAGTTCACGGCCGCTTCAGTCACCCTGGCCGGACAGACCCGAACTGGGGTGACCGGACTGACCGGCATCTTCCCTCCACAGCTGGTGAAGTCCCGAACGGTCGGCATTCCGGTACACGCCATTATCAGCCACGGGTTCCTCCGTCACTACGCCTGGACCATCGACTTCGACCAAATGAAGATGGACCTCGCCGCGCCCTAGAGTTGAATCATGGATCGATCCGAGCAGCTTCGCCAAAGCCTGCGCACCGCTCTCGACGCGGGAAGCGGTGACCGTGGCCCGCTCGACGCACTCGAAGACCTGGAGGTCCTGGACACGTTCGTCGAGGACTATGCACAAGCCCGAGTGGACGACGCCCGGGCGGCCGGTGCCTCGTGGGCTCAGATCGCCGAACGTCTCGGAGTCACCCGCCAGGCGGCCCACAAGAGATTTGGCGGCAAGAAACCTCGGAAGGCTGCACTCGAGCTTCGCCTCATCCTCGAGAGGAAGGACCGGACCTAACGGCGTTATCCTCTGCCGTGGACGATCGAACCACATGGAGGGTTCAAGTGAAACCGCAACGTCTGATTCCCCTCGCTGTCCTACTCGTGCTGATACTGGGAGCATGCTCGGCCGGAGCCAACCCCGAAGTGGGCACGGCCGCCGCCGACGGCGACACCGCCGGTTTCTTCATGGGGCTGTGGCACGGGATCATCGCCCCGATCACATTCATCATCTCGCTGTTCCGAGACAGCGTGAACATCTACGAGGTTCACAACAGCGGCAACTGGTACGACTTCGGCTTCATGTTCGGCCTGAGCATCTCTCTGGGTGGTTCATCCCGGGGTGCCAAGCGCCGCTAGCCGCAACTCGTCAGATGACCGGGGTGTCGCGTCCCATGTCGGAGAAGAGAGTGAACTCGGGCAGGAACGTGAGGTCGACACGCCCGACCGAGCCCTGGCGGTGTTTGGCAATTGCCACTTCAGCGATACCCCGGGTCTCCGTCGCCTCGGGGTTGTAGTACTCGTGGCGGTAGATGAATAGGACAATATCGGCGTCCTGTTCGATAGCTCCGGATTCGCGAAGGTCGCCGAGCCGGGGACGTTTGTCTTCCCGCTGCTCTAGGGAGCGGTTGAGCTGGGAGACGCCGATGACTGGGACCTCTAGCTCGCGGGCGAGGCCCTTCAGGCTGCGGCTGATGATGGCGATCTCCTGCTGCCGGTTCTCGCCGCCCGTGCCGTGCATCAGCTGCAGGTAGTCAACGACAACCAGGCCCAGGCCCTGCCGGCGCTTGAGGCGGCGGCACTTGGCGCGGATCTCGGTGACGGTGAGACCGGCCGAGTCGTCAACGTAAATGGGCTTCTTGTAGAGAACGTTGGCGGCGTTGGACAGCTTTGAGAAATCCGTCTCGGTGAGCCGCCCGGTGCGCAGCCGTTGCGAGTCGATCCGGCCTTGGGAGCAAAGCATGCGGGATACGATCTCTTCGCGGCTCATCTCCAGGGTGAAGATCGCAACAGGGTCGCCATTGATGGCGATGTTCTGAGCGATGCCGATGGCAAGGGTTGACTTCCCCATGCCGGGACGGGCCGCAACGATCACCAGATTGCCCGGATGGAGACCGGCGAGTTTGCGGTCGAGGTCCCGCAGACCGGTGGACAGACCGGTGACTTCTTCGCCGTGGCGGTGCAGTTCCTCGGCTCGCTCGATGGCGGGACCGAGCAACGGGTCGATCGGAACAAGCCCTTGCCCGATCTGCTTCTCGGAGACGGCATAGACCGACTGCTCGGCCTTGTCGATGACGTCTGCGATCGGCTGGTCGACCTCCGTGGCCAGTTTGCCGATATCGCCGCCGACTCGCATCAGCCGGCGCCGCAGCGCATGCTCCTCGACGATGGATGCGTAGTGCTCGATATTGGACGTGGCAGGGACGGCGTCGATGAGCTGGGTCAGGTACTGCAGACCACCCACCCGCTCCAACATGTCGGCACGACGGAGTCCTTCGGCGACCGTTACTGCATCCACCGGCTCGTTCTTGTTGAACAGACCGAGCACAGACTCGAAGATCGCCTGGTGCGCCGGGCGATAGAAGTCGTCCGGTTGCAGCTTCTCGAGCGCAACGTTGGCCGCATCGCTGTCCAACAAGACAGCGCCGAGGACGGACTCTTCGGCCTCGGCGCTATGGGGCGGAACGCGGAGGGAATCTGATCGGGGATCGTCGATTCCCAATGCCATGTTGCGCCTTTCTCGCTTGTTGTTTGCCTATGCAGGGATCACGTCGAGGGAAACGCTGAACTCCACCTCGTCGTGAGGCTTCAGGGTCACCTCGTGCAGCCCGATCTCCTTGATCGGAGTTGGGATGAGGATGATGTCGTTGGCCACATCGACGCCGACCACCTTGCGGACCGCTTCAGCGATGTCGTGCGCCTGGACAGAACCAAACAGCTTGCCCTCGTCGCCCGAGCGGGCAGCGATGACTATCCGCGACCCGACGAGGGTCCGCGCCAGTTCCTCGGCCGCCGACTTCGCCTTGGCCTCAGCCTCAATGCGCTGCTGACGCAGCTTGTCGGCCTGCTTGATGGCTCCTGCAGTTGCCTTCATCGCCAGCTTCTTGGGCAGCAGATAGTTGCGGGCGTAGCCGTTGGACACACCAACGATGTCACCCTTGCCGCCGAGCTCGGCTACATCTTTGAGAAGTATGACGTCCATTAGCCCCTCTGTGAGATATAGGGCAGCAGCGCCATTTCGCGGGCGTTCTTGACAGCAACCGCCATCTCGCGCTGGTGCTTCGGGCAGGCACCGGTCACCCTGCGGGCGCGGATCTTGCCACGGTCGGACATGTACTTCCGGAGCACGGCCACATCTTTGTAGTCGATGTACACGGTCTTCTCTTTACAGAACTGACAGACCTTGGGCCGGCGACGGGCGTCTGCCGCAGAGGGGCGGCGACGCTTCTTACGTGTATTGGGGGGCATTTGTCCTCCTGGGGAAGTCTTGGATCGGGAAACCTAGAAAGGCGCCTCATCGGGGCCGTAGTCGTCACGGGCGACCGGTGCGGGGGGCACTGAGCCGCCGCCACCACCCTGGTTACCTGCCCAGTCACCACCGCCACCGCTGCGCGGGGTTCGGGTGACCGATGCGGTTGCCCAGCGTACCGACGGACCGATGTCGTCGATGCGTACTTCGATGGTCGAGCGCTTCTCGCCGTCTTGGGTCTCCCAGGAGCGCTGCTCGAGGCGACCGGTCACGATGATCCGCATCCCTTTCTGCAGCGACTCGGCAACGTTCTCGGCCATGTCACGCCAGCAGGTCCCGCCAAAGAAGCTGGTCTCTTCCTGCCACTCGTTGTTGCGATCCTGATAACGACGGCTCACGGCGAAGCGAACACGTGCCATGGCAACACCGTTGGGGGTGAAGCGAAGCTCGGGGTCGTCAACGAGGTTGCCGATGAGGGTCACACTGTTATTAGCCATTGTCTCTTCTTTCCGCGCACTCAGTCACAGTGTGCTGATCGGGTGTGACAGAACTACTACGCACCGGCGCGGGTGATCTTGTGCCTGACGACGGCGTCGTGCAGACCAAGTGCCCGGTCGAGAGTCTCGACCATCTCGGATCCCGACTCGAACTGCACGACCGAGTAGAACCCTTCATGCATGTGGTCGATCTCATAGGCGAAGCGACGCTTCCCCCAGAAGTCAGTCTCAGAGACAGAACCGGCAGTTGCGATAACGCCCTCTACCTCGCCGACGAGAGTCCGCACATCGGTCTCCGCCAGCTCGGGGCGATGAATCATCATCAGTTCATACGAACGCAATATCTCACCTCCTGTGGACGATCACGACGAATCGCACGGACTCGACGCGAAAGGCCCCCGGACTCTCCGGGAGCAGGGGTACGGAGCCATCAGGCTCCGGTGCGAGGAGCGAGTGTAACCGGACTGCCGGCCGTAATCCAGATCGGGAAAAGTGAGAACCGGTCACCCGGGGCGGCTCTGTGGTCGCCCCGGGTGACCGCGGAGGAGAGGTTGATGTGCTCCCCCCTGGTACCGCACATCAGCCGTCTGCTCTACACGACCACCTCGGGCTTGCGCTGATACATGTTTCTCAGCTGGGGGTTACCAGCGGCAACGGTTCTTCGGCCACGCCTGAGCCCACTCGGGCGACACGGTACGCCTGAGCGTCACCGTCCACCGAGACGGCCGTGCGCAGCTCGGTGCCGGTGAAGTGAACGGCAGTCCCGTCCTCACAGGCAAACCCGGCATCCAGGGCGCCGCTGGCGACCATCCTCATGTAGTTGGGGCGGCGTTCGGGCTCCGAGGAGTAGTGCGGACAGAAGCTACCCGGGATGAAGCCGAGTCCGTCGGAGAGTACGTCCGCTCGACCGAGTAGGAAGGAGTCCGTGGTGCTCGACTCGAACCAGCAGTTCGCACCGGCGCTCAGGCCGCTGAGGACCACCCCGTTGAACCAGGCCGACTCCAGAGCCTTGTCGACACCGTGCAGTCGCCACACGGCCAGCAGGTTTGCCGTGCTGCCTCCCCCTACGTAGACCATGTCCATCGAGGAGAGGAAGACGCCAATATCTTCGACTTCCCGCGAGAAGAGGTTGAGCACGTGCGGCTCGCAGCCATAGCTCGAGTAGGCCTTGAAAAACTCCAAGGTGTATCCGGGATCATCGCCGCTGGCGGTGGGTATGAAACACACCTTGGGTCGATCGGCTTCCACTAGCGAAAGCGCGTACCTGTCGAGCATCGAATTCCCCGAGGAGAATCCGCCACCACCCATTGCCACGATGTGTCTCTGCGTCATGCGCGTGACATTACCCATCGGGAGTAACTGCCGACAGATGACGCAACAAGTAAGGAGCGATCCGTGTCCCGCAGCGATGCTGGGTCAGCCGCACTGAGTCCTACTACAGGTCAAACGCCCTGTCGCAAGCGCCGGCGTTGCCTCGAGCTTCGCTGGATGGTTGCGGGCGTTCTCTTTGGCGCCTTCTTTCCTCTCATTGGCTGGCTGATCGCACTATCACCACCCGGAATCGATACTGCGACAGCCGCACACGCGGACCAACCGGTGCTCTACATAGTCGACATGGCACCATTCATCCTCGGTCTCACCGGATATGCGATAGGTCACTTCCATGCGCGCCTCACCAAGACCAGGCTCATGGTGGAGAGAACCGTGCAGAGCCGGACCGCAGAACTGCGTGGCGCCCTCGACGACCTGTCCGCGACCCAGGCCGAGAAGGACCGCTTCGTGGCCGGTGTCAGCCACGAACTCAGGACACCGCTCACCTCGGTGGTCGGCTTGGCCCGGACTTTGACTGAACCCGACCAGAACCTCAGCAAGGAGGAACACGACGAGTTGCTGAGCTTGATTGTCCAGGAGAGCGAAGAGGTGGCATCAATTGTGGAAGACCTTCTCGTCGCCGCTCGGATAGATCACGACCAGATCTCGATAGCATCGCGCCCCCTCCGGTTGGACGAAGAGACGCGAGGGGTGACCGAGGTGTGTGACGTGGACCTTGACTCGCTCCGAACGGAACCGGTGACGGTTTCGGGCGACCCCGTCCGACTTCACCAGATCGTCCGCAACCTGATCACAAACGCCGCTCGCTATGGCGGTGGCACCATTCGAGTAGCCGTTCACCGGGACGGCCAATATGGTGTGCTGGCAGTCTGCGACAACGGTACCGGCGTGCCGTCCGACGAAGTAGACCTCATCTTCACTGCCTTCGGCAAGGCACACCACGACCCGGAGCGCACCGAATCCATCGGCCTCGGTTTGACGGTGAGTAGGAGCCTCGCCGAACTCATGGGCGGAGATCTGACCTACGTCAGGAACGACGGCTGGACCTGCTTTGAACTTCGCCTGCCGGCCCTTGTTGAGTCAGCGATGCCACCAGTCGCAGGAGTCACCGAATCATCCGCAGTCACATCAGAGGAGTCAAACGAGCATGCCATCACAGCCTGAGTCGCCATTTCCAGGCAACTGCGCCGAGCCCAGCGCCTCGTCATGTTCGCGTCGGCAACGCTGCGTCCAGATTCGCTGGCTCATCGCCGGAGCGCTCTTCGGGTTGCTCTTCCCCCTCATCGGATGGCTTGCGGCGGGGGCGGCCAGCGCGGGCCCCAGGGCCGCTCACCGCGCCCAGCCGGTGCTGTACATCATCGACCTCGCCCCCTTCGTGCTCGGCCTCACCGGGTATGCGATCGGGTTCTTCCATGCGCGCCTCATCAAGATCAGGCTGTCGATAGAACGAACCGTTCACGAGCGGACCGCAGAACTGCAGAACGCGTTGAACGAGCTTTCCGCCACGCAGATGGAACTGCTCAACGCCCAGAAGCTCGAAGCACTCGGCGGCCTGGCTGCGGGGATCGCCCACGAGATCAACACACCAATCCAGTACGTCAGCGACAACACTCGCTTCGTTGAGGAGTCGCTCGAGGATCTCCTGGCGCTGGCCGATGCTTCTTCTCACCTCGCAGATGCGGTCCGCGACGTCACCGAGGCCGCTGGAATGGTCGACAGGTACAACGAAGTCGCCGGGCGTGCCGACATCGAATTCCTATCGGAAGAGCTGCCGGGAGCACTCGACGAAAGCCTGCAAGGCATCGACCAGGTCGCATCGATTGTCCGGGCTCTCAAGTCCTTTGCCCATCCGGGATCCGACACGAAGGCACCAGGCGACCTGAACGAGATGATCACAACGACCGTGGTGGTCACGAGGAATGAGTGGAAGTACGTTGCCGACGTCGACCTCTCGCAGCTGGCCCTGAGCCTCCCGCAGGTGCCCGTACTGGCAGGGCCCTTCAAGCAAGTGATCCTCAACCTCATCGTCAACGCCGCACAGGCAATCGAGGACGGAGCAGCCGATGACGGCGAGAAGGGCACGATCAAATTCACCACGAGAATCGAAGACGACCACGCTGTGATCGAGGTCTCTGACACCGGATGCGGGATCCCGCCGGAGATCCAGGATCGGATCCTCGAACCCTTCTTCACGACGAAGGACGTCGGCAGAGGATCGGGCCAAGGACTGGCCATCGCCCAGTCGATAATCGTCGAGAAGCACGGCGGCTCGATCCACTTCGACAGCGCCGTCGGCTCCGGGACGACGTTCATCATCACACTCCCGATGAGCCGCGAGCTCGAGCCCGCCTGATCATCTAGAGATCTAGCTGCAGGCGCCCATCAGGAGCGGGCATCTCCCCGGCCGGCACCTCGACCGCATATCGATACCGGCCGGTGGGGCGGTACGTCGGACAGTCCACCGTGGTGCACGGCTCCATGGCAAACCCATCGACGTAGGTTCCGTCTGCTGCAAAGAAGGCGATGTCGAGCGGGAGCAAAGTGTCCTTCATCCAAAACCCGCCATCGGTGTCCTGGGCGAATACGAACAGCATCCCGTCGAGGTCGAGTAGGTCGGCGACGTTCATGAGTCCCTGCCGGCGCGTAGCACCGGTGTCCGCCACGGCGACCAAGAGCTCGCTCTCACCGATGGTGATGCTGGTCGTCGGAAATGAGGTCAACTGCTCCGGGATCAGCAGCGGAGGTTCCGTCGTTGTGGAGGATGTCGTCGTGGCTTCTGTCGACGCCTGCGGAGGTTCCGAACTCGTCGTGCTGGCCGGTGGTGGCGCAGGGGGTTGCGAAGTCTCGGCAGGCTCGGTTGAGTCAGAGCAGCCGGCGACCAGCAGAAGAACAACCAGGAGGAGACAACGGGTCATGGGGAGCAGTATGTCAGCTGTTCCGGGGTGGCGCCGTCGTCGAGCGAATAACCAGGAAGGGAGGTACCACCACATGGCTGACCACGGTACGACCTTCGTCGAGACGCTCTACAACCAAGCGCACCGCCTCCTCACCCAGACGGGTGCGCGGCTGACCAACCGTGGTCAATGAGATTCGCGGCAGCCCGGAGATAGCCAGGTTGTCGTAGCCGAACAAGGAGATGTCCTCGGGGATTCTCAGTCCGGCCGAATCGATGACGTCCATCGCCCCCAGCGCAGCGAAGTCATTGGGGGCGAACACAGCAGTGGGCGTATCGCCGCCCTGCAGGAGCTCGGTCATTGCCTTCGCACCACCGGCTTCGGTGAAGCCGCCCTCGATCAGCCGAACCTTGTCCCCGAGACCGTGGGCGCGCATCGACGCCTCGTATCCGGCGATGCGACGAGGCGATCCAGCGGCAGTGCCGGCATGGATGTGGGCGATATCGGTGTGACCGAGCCCGATCAGATAGTCGGTGGCCTCCCGGGCCCCGACGATGTCGTCGGTGCCGACGCTGTCCAGCAGCTTCGATTCGGTATAGCGGCCAAGGACGGTGACGGGCAGCGACGCACCGACCTCTTCGATGGTCGCGACATCCATCATCGATCCCATGATGATGAGTGCATCCGCTCGCATTTCGAGCAGCGTCTCCAACGCAGCTCGCTCACGGACGGGGTCGAGGAATCCTGAGGCCAACATCGTCCGGAACCCGGCACCGGAGGCGGCCGACTCGATCCCGTCACTGACGTCTGCGAAGAAGGGGTTGTGCAGGTCGGAGACGACGACGCCAATGACGTGAGACCGCTGCTGCACGAGGCTGCGGGCGACAGCGTTGGGCCGGTAGCCCAGTTCCTTGGCGGCTTCGAGGACGGCAACCCGGCTCGCCTCGCTCACCCGCGAGGGCTCGCGCATAACGAGGGAGACCAGCGACTTGGAGACACCGGCCCTCTCGGCAACATCGAGAATTGTTGGCTGTTTCACCTTGCGTCCTACCCTATTCGCGCATCTTAGCAACACACCATTGGAACGTTCCACAGGCAGTAGGTAGGCTATGCATATGACCGATTCTCGGCTCAACTGGGGAGTCCTCGGCACCGCACTCATCGCCCGAGCGCATGTCATCCCAGCCATCAAAGGCGCCGACCGTTGCCTCCTCCTCGGCATTGCGTCACGGACCGAACGGGCCGCGATCGACGTGGCTGAGGAGTATGCGATTCCCCGTGCCTACGGGTCATACGAGGCGATGCTGGCTGATCCCGAGATCCACTGTGTCTACGTACCTCTCCCCAACCATCTCCATGCCGATTGGGTGATGAAGGCGGCCGATGCGGGCAAGCATGTCCTCTGCGAGAAGCCCCTAACCCTGAGCGTCGCCGAAGCCGAGCGTGTTGCGAAGCAGGCGGCCTCTACGGGTGTCCTCGTAATGGAGGCGTTCATGTATCGCTTCCACCCAGCCTGGGAGGAGGTGAGTCGCCTCATTGCTGCCGGCCGCATCGGGAGGATCACCGACGTAGCCATCTGGTTCTCCTTCCGCTCCACCCGACCGACCGACTACCGCCATGACGCCGCCTCCGGGGGTGGGGCCTTGTACGACGTCGGTTGCTACGCCGTCGATGTGATCAGGACGTTGCTCGGCGACGACCCCCAACAGGTCCTGGCAACAGCACGCATCGATCCTGCGATCAACGTGGACATGACGTTCACCGGGATTCTCGACTACGGGGATGCGACCGCGACGTTCACGTGCTCGATGGAACAGGAACCTCAGCACAGCGTGACGATCCACGGGACCGACGGCTGGATTTCGATCGCCGACCCCTTCAATTGCCCCCCTAATCTGCGGACTGAGATCACCATCGGATCAGGCGGTAACGACCATCCCCATGCGTCTGCGATCGAGAAGATCACTGTTGCCGCCGCCAACCAGTACGGGCTGCAGGCGACGGCACTCAGCGAGGCTGCCATGAGTGCTGCTGAGTCCCCCATCCCGATCGAAAGCTCTGTTGCCAACGCCCTTCTGATCGAGCGGCTGTTCGCCGCAGCCGGGATGGACCTGCATTAGGACCTGAACACCCCGCCCTTCGGGGGAGGGGGCAGAACCTACGGCGCGCACTGGCCCGGTGGCACCCCTCCCGGCCTAGTCCCTCGCTTCGCT
>CAJIBB010000068.1_pt1 | contig 13516 bp, 14 predicted proteins | sample 9199201 | NCBI WGS metagenome assembly CAJIBB01 (sample SAMEA7708290, study PRJEB35096) | sediment metagenome | biome: marine neritic benthic zone biome [ENVO:01000025]; feature: sediment [ENVO:00002007]; material: shallow marine sediment [ENVO:03000034] sea grass bed [ENVO_01000059] ... | reverse complement strand
TGCACTTATCGCCGAGCAGCATCAAGGTTCCGGTGCCCGATGCCCAGCACTCGTATATGTTGGGGCAACCGGCTTCTTCACAGACCGTGTTGAGTTCCTTGCTTCTCATGAGGCGGCGGACCTCGCGGTAACCGTCGGAGGAGATGTCTGCCTTGATTCGCATCCACTCCGGCCGGCGGGGTTCTCCCGGGAGGAGCCCGTTGATCGCAATCGGTACCTCGCCGGGCTGACGGCCGGAGAACACCCCTGCAGCGACCATCTCATCGACCGAAAACTCGTCACGGCCGGCACCGCGAGCGAACGCACCCAGCTGGGTTTCTTTGTCTTCGTAGCCGAACACCTCGACCACGTGAGGATTCAGTGCATCCACTACCTCCTCGATGCTGACCGACCGCCCGAGCATCTCGGAGATCGAAGTCACGGCCCGGTCGGTGATACCGCATGGCACGATATTGCCGAAGTAGCTCAGATCGGGATCGACGTTGATGGCGAACCCGTGCATTGAGACGCCACGAGCGACGCGGATCCCAATTGACGCGATCTTGCCCTTGTCGGTCCACACGCCGGTGAGGCCGTCTTCGGCCCAGGCCTTGATCCCGAGATCGGCAAGAGCACCGATGATGGCCTCTTCAAGGCGCCGCACATGCCCGACCATGTCAAACCCGCGGGGAAGCTTGGGCACCGCAAAGATGGGATAGCCGACCAGCTGGCCGGGTCCGTGGTAGGTGATGTCACCACCGCGATCAACATGGTGGATCTCTGCCCCAATCCCGTCGAGCATCGCTTCGGATATGAGAAGATTCGAGCCGTCCCCGTTACGACCGACCGTGTAGGTATGAGGGTGTTCGAGCAACAGCAGATAGTCGTCCTGGGTGCGGCCGCCGACACGGCCCTCCCAGAACGCCTTCTGCAGATCCCACGCTTCGGCGTAGGGCAAACGCCCCAACCACCGAACTCGAACCCGGGACGAGGTCACGCCAGTTCCTGATCCCAATCCCAGGTCTCCAGGTTCTCTTTGATGCGTCGGAGGAACAGCACGGCTGTCGATCCATCGAACACCCGATGGTCCCAGGTGAGACCGAGGTAGCCGATGTGGCGGATGGCGATCGAGTCGGTGCCATCGGGTTGAGTGATGACGGTCGGACGCTTTGCCACCGTGTCTGTCGACAGGATCGCCACGTTCGGGATGTTGATGATCGGAGCCGACATGAACGAGCCGAATGGACCGGGGTTCGTGATCGTAAAGGTGCTGCCCGCTAGATCGTCGAGCTCCAGCTTCCCCGCACGAGCCTTCTCGGCAACGGCACGAATGCCGCGAGCGAGACCGGTCAGAGCAAGGCCGTCTGCGCCCGGCATGTTCATCACGACGAGGCCACCCTCGTTGAGGTCCACGGCGATGCCGAGCCCAACCGAGTTGTGGAACGTCTGTGTTGCGTTCTCGAGATCGAACGAGCTGTTGACGACCGGATAGGCCTGCAAAGCATCGATCGTGGCCCTGGCGATGAACGGCATGTAGGTGAGGGAGTAGCCCTCACGAGCCTTCCACCCTGCCTTGTGCTTCTGGCGGACACGTTCTACACGCTCGTAGTCGACCTCGACCGATGTCCAGACATGAGCGGCGGTCCGCTTGGCGTTGAGCATGTTCTCGGCGATGACCTTGCGCAAGCGGGGCATCGCTTCGGTACGGTCGCCACCGACCACGGGGGCTGCATCGGGGGCGGGCGGCGCCTCGGCCGCAGGTGCGGGCTGGGCCGGTGGCGCAGCGGCGGCCGGTGCCGGAGCGGGAGCCGGTGCCGGAGCCGGAGCCGGAGCCGGGGCTGGAGCCGGAGCGGGCGCCGCCGACGGTGCCGGCTCGAATGTGACCTCTGCGGTCGGTGCGGCCGGCGGCGGTGGTGGCGAGCCGGCCTTCTGGGCCTCGATGAACTTGCTCACGTCCTTGCGGGTGATTCGGCCACCTTCACCGGTACCAACAACCAGACCCAGATCGACGTTGTTCTCGGCTGCGAGCTTGCGGACAACGGGCGAGAGCACCGAGCGCTTTGGGGCGTCCTCGGTGGCCGTGGGCATCTCCGGGGGCGGTGGGGGCGGCTCGGCGGCTACCGGGGCCGGAGCCGGTTCGGGGGCCGGAGCCGGTTCGGGAGCGGGAGCCGGTTCGGGGGCCGGAGCCGGTTCGGGCGCCGGAGCCGGTTCGGGAGCGGCAGCCGCAGCTTCGGCAGCCGCCGGTGCGGCGGCTGGAGCCACGTCGACGGACTCTCCGGCCTCGCCGATGACGACCAGCGGGGTGCCGACGCTCACGGTCTCACCTTCGGGGACGAGAATCTCGAGCACGGTTCCTGCGACCGGCGAGGGAACCTCGGTGTCGACCTTGTCCGTTGAGATCTCGAGCAGAACCTCGTCTTCTGCGATCGAGTCGCCGGGCGTCTTGGCCCAGCTGAGGATCGTGCCTTCAGTTACTGTCTCGCCCAGTTGGGGCATCTCGACCGTCGTGGCCATGCTGTCTCTTTCTCTCAGTGCAGACTGCGACCGGCTGCGGAGAGCAGCGTTTCGCCAATCGCTTCGGAAATCGTCGGGTGGGCGTGGATGTAAGCAGCTGCCTCAGCCGGCAACGCCTCCCACGCCACTGCATACATGAGTTCGTGGATCAGTTCACCGGCGCCGGGACTAACGACAGTCGCACCCAGTATGGGTCCATCCTTCTCGCTAACGATCTTGACAATGCCGCCGACCTCCCCCTGGATAATGGCTCGGCCGACACCACGCATACCGTGGTCGTGAATCTCTACCTCGTAACCGGCTTCGCGGGCCGCAGCTTCGGTAAGTCCGACGCTCGCCAGCTCGGGATCGGTGTAGACGACGAGCGGGATCGCCCGGTAGTCAACGGGAGCAGTCTCACCGGTGGCGATGTGGGTGATGGCGGCTATACCCTCAGCGAACCCGGCGTGGGCGAGTTGCGGCGTCCCGGCAACGATGTCTCCCACTGCATAGATGTTGGGTTCGTCGGTCATCATGGTGTCCGGACTCACGTGCACGAACCCACGCTCGACTCTGACCTGTGTGCTTTCGAGGCCGATGTCCTCGGTGACCGGCGCCCGCCCCACGGCGACCAGAACCTTGTCGACCTCGACATAGTCGCCTTCGAACGGGACCACGACACGGTCATCGTGGACCTCGGCCGGTCCGACGCCTACTCCAGTGCGGATCTTGATCCCCTTCTTCTTCATCTCACGCGCCAGGGACTTGGCAGCCTCCGGCTCGGCGCCAGGCACGATCTGATCCATCATCTCGAACAGATGAACCTCGGATCCGGTGGACCCGAGAATCAGGGCAAATTCGCTGCCGATCGCGCCGGCCCCAATAATGGCGACCCGCTGCGGCCGCTCCGTCCAATCGAGGGCCTCCCGGCTGGAGACGACACGATTGCCATCGAACTCGTATCCCGGAATCGATCGGGGACGGGAGCCTGTGGCCAGGATGACATTGCGGGCTTCGAGCTTGGTGATCTCGCCGCTGTCGGACAGCACTTCGACACCGCCACCCGCAAGACGCCCGTAGCCGTCAATCACGTCGACCTTGCGCTGCTTCAGCAGCCCGCTCAGGCCGCGGACCAACCCATCGACGATGCCGTTCTTGCGGTTGAGGGCGGCCTCCCAGTCGAGGGTCGGCTCGCCAACGTGCACGCCGAACTCAGCGGCCTTCTTGGTATGGGCAAAGACTTCGGCAGTCTTCAGCCAGGCCTTCGCGGGAATGCACCCGCGCAGCAGGCAGGTCCCCCCGACCCGCTCCTTCTCGACGAGAGCGACATTGAGACCGAAGTTGTGTGCATACAGAGCGGCGGCATAGCCACCCGGTCCGCCACCGATGATTACGACGTCGTACACCATTCCTCCACAGGGAAATAGGGTCCTCAGGAGCCAGCCGAACGCCCCGACTCCGGTTCGTCCGAACTCACCCCTCGACTGCAAGCCGGCTCCGGGCGAATCCGCCGCGAAACATGGCAAACAGCCTCCTATGAGCCTAGCTGTATCGCGAAATCTGGATAACAGCAATACATGGACAGGCCTGCCCTTGAAGGAACGTCGGCAAAGGCCGCTTCCGCACGCCGGCGGGGACCGACCCACGTAAGCGGGTGGACCGATCTCCCAGTAGGCTCCGGGCCATGCAGACTCGATATCTTCTTGTGGCTTCGCTGGTGACCGGGCTGGTCATTCTGGTTGCCGCTGCTGTGTGGATGGCGACACGCCTGTGACCACGATTCGAGTCTCATCTTCGGTTGCTTTGGAAGCGCGTTGGGACGTCCCCGACAGCGTTGAGCGTGGCGTCGTTCTATGTCACCCACACCCGCTCCATGGCGGCACCATGAGTGTGCCCTTGCTCGAAGCGATGACAGCCGATCTGCTGAACCGCTCCGTGGCGGTGCTCCGGTTCAATTTCCGTGGAGTGGGCCGATCGACCGGCAGTCACGATCACGGTCTCGCCGAAATAGACGACGTCGCGGCCGCCATTGAACTCGCCGCTGAGGAGTTCCCGGATCTCGAGTTCGGTGTCGCCGGCTGGTCGTTTGGTGCGGGAACGGCGCTGCGATGGCATACCCGCGATCGCTCCGAGGCAAACTACGTCGGGATCGCCCCTGGTGCGGGGACGAACGCCAGCCAGAGGCTACCCGAGCCCGCGGACCTGCACCGGGCCAACCGAACCTTCATCGTCGGGGATCGTGACCAGTTGGTGCCTCCCGATCTCGTCATTTCCTACGCCGAGCAGGCCGACGCGACGGTTCACGTGCTCAAGGGCAGCGACCACTTCTTCTACTTCCGTGAGCAGAAGGTGGCTTGTTTGGTTGCGGCCGGGCTCGGCTTCCCCGTCCCGGCGGACGAGATCTGGTCAGCCTGCCAGTAGCCGGCTGACGTTGTCGACCAGCACTGCCTGAGTGAGGTCGGCGGGCAGGCCGAGCGAATCCCACTCTGCCAGCCAGGCATCGGGGTTGCCGAATGGGAAGTCGCTGCCGAAGTGGACTCGATCGCGGAGAGGACCGCGAATGAGATCGAGCAGTTCCGGGGTCATTGCCTTCGGTGAAACACCAGAAAGGCATAGGTGCACATTCAGCTTGTGCAGCGCGACGGCAACAGCCTCGTCCAGCCAGAGTGGGCCGGTGTGAGCGAGGATGACGTCCATCTCCGGGTACGTAGCCGCCAAATGGTCGACGTGTATCGGGCGCGCCGGTTCTAGGGCAACCCCGCCGCCACCGGGCAGACCAGCACCGAGCCGGGTGAAGCCGGTATGGATGAGAACTACGAGCCCGTGCTCGGCTGCGGTTTCCCAAACCTGCCTTCCGTCCCGCTCCGACGGAGCAGGCCCCTCCGAAGCTGGATGGAAGGACAGGCCGGCCAAACCAAGCCTGGCAGCCTGATGGACCGCGGCAACCGCGCCTGCACCACCTGTGGGCTCAACGGCGCCGAAACCAACGAACACATCGGGCGCGACGTCAACTAGGGCCTTGATCTGACGGTTATCGAGTGATCGGTATCCGGACCTGGGTCGGCTGTTCCAGCCAAGCAGCACAGCCTTGGCGTCGCGGGATCGGTAGAAGTCGGCCAGTTCCTCGCCGCTCATTGTGGCGATCGGCATGTCTAGGTACACGCGGAGGCCTTCGATGAAGGGACCGATCGGTCCGTCGAGAAACTCGGCTACCGGCGGATGAACATGAGCGTCGATGAAGCGGGTCACGCCGATTGGAACCCCCGGTTGCGGGCCTCAGCCAGTGTGTCCGGGGCAAAAGCCTGGATCAGATTCGCCCGCAGGAGGTCGTCATCGGCCAACCTGGCCTGTAGTACATCGAACGACTCCTGGTCGTCGCAATCGTGGACCAACATGTCATCGCGCGTACCTAGGTATCGGTGCTCTTCGAAGCGAGGGAGCCGGCTCACGTGTATCTCCTGGTCATTTGTGCTGGGGAAATACTAAGCGTGTCGCGTCTCGTGGTTCCCATTGCTACTCGTTGAAGCGCAGGACCACCTGGGAGATGCCCTGCACGGGCTCGGTGATATCGAGCGAGCCGGTTGTGCCTTCGTACGTGAACTCGATGATCCACCCGTTGTCGGTGGACTCCGATCGGCCAACGTCGAAGCCAGCTGGGGGCAGAGCCTGGTTGTAATACTCGCTGGTGATGCCCTGCTCGGCACTCACACGAATAACTACCTCAGTCAGCCCGTCGCTGATCACCATCGTCGAGCCCACCGAGCTACCCGACGGTAGAGGGAATTCCTCCGGAATCGAGTCGGGCATGGTGCCGGAGTCGAGAACGATGTCCTCACCGCTCGGTGCACCTGTTGATGTGGTTGTAGTGGGATCGGATGCGTCATTGCATCCGGCGCCAATGACAGCGATGGCGACCACGATGAGGATGCGCCACTTCATTGGTTGCCTCCTGATAGACCTCTCGCAGCGGGCAGAGAGTGTACAGCGGCGGCGGGTTAGAGAGTATGAGTGGGGCGGATCGGCCGGCGGCGCCGGTCTATAAGGGCGGGGGTCGGCTCGCCAACCGGCAACACGGCCACCGTGCGCAGACCCGGATCGGCGCGCCAGTCGGGCACCGTTGATGGCGCCATCGTGAAGTAGAGAAACAGGAATACCTGGCCGAACCTCTTGCGCATTTGCTCAGACACGAGGCGGCTCCCGATATCCCCCGAACACATCCTTCATGGCATCGACGATCTCGCCGAGGGTGGCCCGATTTCGGGCCGCTTCGATGATCAGCTCCATGAGGTTGGCGTCACCGGCGGCACCAGTCCTCAGGGCATCTAGTGCCCCATCGACCGCAGCCTGGTCGCGATTGCCGCGCAGTCGAGCCAGCTTCGCTCGCTGAGTCGTCTCGACATCGGCCGAAATGCGCAGTATGTCGAGCGGTGTCTCATCGTCCTTGACGTGTTTGTTCACACCGACGATGACCCGGTCACCGCTATTGAGGGCTTTCTCGAACTCATACGCCGAGTCGGCAAGTGCCGACTGGAACCAACCTTCGTCGATGCCCCTGAGCACTCCGTCGAGCATCGATCCGTTGCCCATTCGGTCGATCGTGGCGAACATCTCCTCGGCCTTTGCCTCAATGCGGTCCGTCACCTCCTCGACGAACCAGGACCCACCGAGCGGGTCGATGGTCGAGGCGATGCCGGTTTCGTCGGCGATGATCTGCTGGGTGCGGAGGGCGATCTCGGCGTTCTTCGCCGTCGGCAGCGCAAACACCTCGTCCATCGCATTCGTGTGCAGACTCTGGGTCCCGCCGAGCACGGCGGCGAGCGCCTCGACTGCAGTCCTCACGATGTTGTTCTCGGGCTGTTGCGCCGTCAGCGAGACACCGGCGGTTTGAGTATGGAACCGCAGCTTCAGAGACCGCTCGTCCTTGGCTCCATAACGTTCCTTCATCCACCGAGACCAGATGCGCCGGGCCGCGCGGAACTTCCCGATCTCCTCGAAGAAGTCGATGTGAGCATCAAAGAAGAAAGAGAGGCGAGGCACGAACGTATCGATGTCGAGGCCGCGTCGTTGGCAAGCCTCAACGTAGGCAAACCCGTCGGCGAGTGTGAAAGCCAGCTCCTCAGCCGCGGTCGCTCCCGCTTCTCTGATGTGATAGCCGGAGATCGAGATCGTGTTCCACTCGGGGACGCGCCTGGTACAGAAGTCGATCATGTCGACGATCAGGCGCAGATGCGGCTCCGGCGGGTAGATCCACTCCTTCTGGGCGATGTACTCCTTGAGGATGTCGTTCTGCAGGGTGCCGCGCAGGCGGGCCCAGTCGACACCTTGTTCTTCAGCCGCCACCAGCAGGAAGGCGAAGAGAACCTCCGCCGGCCCGTTGATGGTCATCGAGACCGACACGTCGTTCAGGGGTATCCGGTCGAAAAGCTCGACCATATCGTCGGCCGACGAGACCGCAACTCCACAATGGCCGACCTCACCGAGTGCGAGTGGGGCATCGGCGTCGAGCCCCATCAGCGTTGGCATGTCGAAGGCCACCGACAGTCCGCCCTGTCCCGCGTCGAGAAGGTGACGGAACCTCTCGTTGGTCTCGGCGACCGACGCGAACCCGGCAAACTGGCGCATCGTCCACAGCCGACCGCGGTAGCCGGTGGCGTGAACTCCCCGGGTGTAGGGGTACTGACCGGGGTAGCCAATGCGCTCCGGCACGGCACCGTCATCAGGCGTGCCGAGAGCCGGCACATCTGCAAAGGACATCGTCTGGAATGACTCTCGTCGCTGCCCGCCCGCGTCGTAGGCCTCCTCCCAGTGTGTCCTGTCCTCACTCATCGTCGGTCAATCCCAGAGCTTGCATCTCCTCTTCGGCGACGGGCGCAGCCAGCGCCCCTATCGATCTCATGTACTCCGCCTGCAGATGCATGACCTCGGCAACGATCGCCGGGTCGTACTCGAAGCCTTGCCTGGCGGTCTGCTCGAGGACGTAGGCCGTTGCCTCCTGTCCACCCAGCACCACGACCGTGTCGGGATCCGTGTCGAGCTGGTCCTGGAGGAACTTCATCTCCCATTCGAGGATGCGTCGCACGCTCTTGGCGGTAATGACCTCCCGAGTCGACTCGGACAGGCGTGGAGTTATGTAGTTGATAGAGTCCTCGACTCCGTACGCGACCGCGGCCCCCGGGAGGCGGATGGTCCCTTGCCAGTAGAACGCAAGCCCGACGACGAGGAGCAGGGCGAGAAGCCCCAACGCAAAAAAGACTGCTGCCATGCGCAGGAATGGTACCGCTGCCCGGCAGCCGATGGTGCAGGAATTCACGGTCCGATCCGATCACATTTAGGCTGGCGGGCCACTGAGGAGACCTATGTTCGATCTACAAACGATGAAACTGTTCTTCGGAATGCTGGCGCTCGTCGCCAACATCGTTGTTGTCGGATACGTCGGTTTGGCCGTGGCCGGGCGGTGGAACGACGGTGCCGTAAACCTCCGGGACCGTTTCCACGACCTCGTTGCGGGATACGAACTCTGGTTCGGTGCACTCGTGTCGGGTACGGCGACGTTCGGCAGCCTTTACCTATCGGAGAGTGCAAACCTGATTCCCTGCACCAACTGTTGGTATCAGCGCATCGCCATGTACCCGGTCTTCGTCATCTTGCTCATTGCTGCAATCAAGCGTGATGCGCAGGTACGGCTATACGCAGTCGTTCTCTCGATCATCGGTTCGGTGATCGCCCTCTATCACTACCTGATCCAGTGGTTCCCAGAATGGGAGAGCACCAGCTGCTCGACGGCCGTCCCCTGCACAGGTGTGTGGTTCCGGGTGTTCGGGTTCATGTCGATTCCTTACCTTGCGCTCAGTGCATTTACCCTCGTGCTGGTGATGATGTGGGCTCTGCGCTCAAACGCTGCGGAGGCCGCGTAGCCGAGCTAGGAGCATGACAGTGAGCGCCAACCAGCCCGCACAGAAGAAGAGCAACAGCATCGTCCTCGGAGCTGCCTTTGGTGTCATCGCTCTCGCTCTGGTTCTGGCGATTGCCCTCACGGGCGGGGACGAAAAGGACGCCAGCACGTCGGCCGGCGAGTTCGGTACGCCAACCGTCAGCGGCCTGCTCCCGGAGGTCCCGAGCAGCAACGCCGGAGATGCGTCCGCCGATCCTGCGTTTGGGATGCCAATCCCCGAGATCGCAGGTCAGGACTTCTCCGGTACCGCAGTGAACGTGGAGCGTGATGGGCGACCCAAGGCGATCCTCTTCGTTTCTCACAGCTGCGGGCACTGTCAAGCCGAGATCCCAGAAGTGCAGGCGTGGATTGACGAGAGCGGTGGGGTCGACGGCGTCGACCTAATTGCGGTCTCCACATCTGCGGCAGAGGTCGGGGGTAATTGGCCTCCCTCCGAATGGCTCGAAAGCGAGGGCTGGAGCAGCCCGGTGATCGCAGATGACGAGGAGCTGTCCGCGTTCTTCGCATATGGGGGGTCGGTGATCCCCTATTGGGTTTTCGCCGACGCCGACGGCAATGTGACCCGCCGATTCGCCGGACGGCTCGAAATGGAACTGGTTGAACTGGCCATGCTCGAAGCTCGCGGCTAGCAATACAGTTTTTGGCAAACCGTCGCACTAAACCGTGCCGCGCGCCATCATGTGGCCCCTCACCGGAAAGGGTCGTAGCCGAATGACAACGAAGACCAAGTCGCGAAACTCGTCTGGCCGCCAAGGCGGCGGACAACAGTCGTCTGGGAGCAGGACTCCGATTCTTCTGATCGCCTTCGGAGTCGTTGCTGCATTGTTGGTCGCAGCCATCGTCTTCAGCGGCGAGGAGCCCATCGGTAGCGGCGGCGAATACGGTGAACCAGCGGTCAGCGGCGAAGCCCTCCCGGCAATGGCACCCGGCGCCGCGATCGTCGACGCGGATCCTGCGAATGGGCTCGTGGCTCCTGAGCTCACCGGCCAAGACTTCGACGACGGAACCGTTGAGATCAACCACGACGGCACGCCGAAAGCAATCGTGTTCCTCGCCCACTGGTGCCAGCATTGCCAGGCGGAGGTCCCCCGAGTTCAAGAGTGGCTCGACGCCACCGGCGGAGTCGAAGGCGTTGACGTCTACTCGGTCACGACCTCAGCCTCCTCGGGACAGCCGAATTGGCCACCGTCGAGCTGGCTCGACCGCGAAGGCTGGACTTCACCGAACCTCCGCGACGACCAGAACTCGAGCGCACTTCGGGCGTACGGCGGCAGCTCCTTCCCCTACTGGGTCTTCCTCAACGGGGATGGCACTGTTGCCCTGCGGGTCGCCGGCCAGACCGAGATCGACACATTGCAGACGATCATGGAGTCCCTGCAGACCGCCGGGTAGAGGTCCGCTACTCTCATCCCGGAGACTGGAAGGACGCTCGTGCCGAGTGATTGGCATTTCGAGAACGGGTCGGTACAGATCCGCAAGGCGGAGGTCGGCGGATTCGGCAACAACACGTACGTGGTGGCGTGCAGGCAGACCGGATCCTCGATCATCGTCGATGCCGCCGCAGACCCGAATCGGATCATTGCCAACGCCGCCGATACCAACCCGACCGCGATCGTCACGACCCACGGCCACGCCGACCACGTCGGCGCAGCCCTGACCGTTTCTTCCCGACTCGGGATACCTGTGCTGTTGCATCCCCTAGACAAGGATCTATGTCCTCTCGAAGAGACACTCGACCTCAACCCGGGCAACCTCACCGTCGGCGAAACGGAGGTGCGGGTAGTGCACACCCCGGGCCACACCCCGGGATCGGTGGGGCTCCTGACCGAGGGAGCGGCGATCACGGGGGACACACTTTTCCCCGGCGGACCGGGTGCAACCCGGTTCCCATACTCGGACTTCGATCAGATCATGGACAGCATCGAGCGGGAGTACTTCAGCCTCGATGACCACACTGTGGTCATGCCGGGTCACGGCCTCGACACGACTATTGGAACGGAACGACCAGCGCTGGCTGAATGGCGCGAGCGACGCTGGTGAGTAGGAGGAGACAATGGAATTCGGCTTGATGGTTGAGCCGCAGGTAGGCGGCACGTACGAGGAGTTGCTCAGGCTGGCCCGTGCAGCGGAAGAAGCAGGCTTCACGTCGTTCGCCCGCTCGGACCACTACCTCGCCGGCGAGGACAGCATGCCGGCAACTGACGCCCTCACGTCGATCGCCGGACTAGCCAGAGAAACCAACAAGATCAAGCTGACGGTGCTCGTGACCCCCCTCACGTTCCGACATCCCGGAGTGATCGCCAAGACAGCAACGACACTCGACGAAATGTCCGGCGGCCGATTCGAGCTTGGCGTCGGCACAGGGTGGATGGAGAGCGAACACCGGGTCTTTGGTATCCAGCTCCCCGAGTTGAGAACCCGTTTCAGCCTTCTCTTCGAGACGCTTGCCTACATCCATGCGACAATCGGTCGTACCGAAGGCGGCTACACCGGGCGTCACTACCGGCTGGAAAACGTCGACGTCCTGCCCCGGCCCAGCACCAACCTGCCGATCATCGTTGGCGGAATGGGCAAGAAGAGGACGCCGTCGATTGCCGGCCGATTCGCCGACGAGTACAACCTCTTTGCCTCATCGCATGAGGACCTCGGTCTCCGGCTAGAGGTGATGCACAGAACCGCCAAAGAGCTCGCGCGCGATCCCGAGGACATCAAGGTGTCTATCACCACCTCGGTGATTCTCGGGGAAGACGAAGCGGCTTACCGCGAAGCCCTCGGCGCGGCTGCGGCAGCGCGGGAGAAGGAACCTGAAGAACTCGAGGCTTCCCTGGCAGGGCGCCGGATCATCCACGGCACCTACGAGCAGGCTGCAGAGCTGGTTGCCCAATATGCCGACGAGGGTGTCGGCCGCATCTACATCCAATACTTCGACCCGCTCGGCAGCATCGATGTTGCCGAAATCGAGAGCCACATCAAGGGTCTCAGCGGCTAGCGATATTCACTAGCCGCGTAGTGCTTAGAGGGCCTTGGGGCAGGCTATCCTGCGCCTCATGACTGCACCTCTACTTGTTATCGAAGACCTGCATGCCGCTGCCGGCGATGTGGGAATCATCAAAGGAATGAACCTCACCATCGAGCGCGGGCAGATCCATGCACTGATGGGACCGAACGGTTCAGGGAAGTCCACGCTCTCCTATGTTCTCATGGGACACCCCGGCTACGAGGTGACCCGCGGCGCTATCTACTACAAGGGCGAAGACATCACCGAATGGAGTGCCGCCGATCGAGGCCGCGCCGGCGTCTTCCTCGGCTTCCAGTACCCCGAGGAGATTCCCGGTGTGTCCGTCCTCAACTTCCTGCGGACCGCACTCTCCAATCGGACCGGCACCGACTACACGGTTCTCGAGCTGCGTCTCAAGGTTGGCGAGGCGATGAAGGAACTCGGCATGGATGCCTCATTCGCCGATCGCTACCTCAACGAGGGCTTCTCGGGTGGCGAGCGCAAGCGCAACGAAGTCCTGCAGATGACGGTGCTCGATCCCGAACTTGCCGTCCTGGACGAAACCGATTCCGGGCTCGACATCGATGCGCTCCGGACTGTGGCTGAGGGGGTGCAGCGTCTTCATAACGATGAACGCGGCTTCTTGATCATTACGCACTATCAGCGGATGCTCGACTACATCACTCCGGACGTTGTCCACGTCTTCATGGACGGCACGATCGTCGACAGCGGCGGGCCCGATCTGGCCAAGGCCATCGAGGAGTCGGGGTACGACGACTACCGGGTAGGGACCGGCTGATGCTCGACCACCTGCGGGCCGACTTCCCCATCCTCGAAAGGATGATCAACGGGAAGCGACTCGCCTATCTCGACTCGTCGGCGACTACACAGAAGCCGGTGCAGGTGATCGAGGCGATCTCCGACTACTACCGGAACTACACCTCCAACGTCCACCGCGGCGCACATACGCTGGCCGATGAAGCCACGACCGCCTACGAAGGTGCCCGCAACAAGATCGCCCGGTTCGTTGGGGCAGATTCCTCCAACGAGATCGTCTTCACCAAGGGAACGACCAACGGCATCAACTTGATCGC
>CAJIBB010000427.1_pt1 | contig 13952 bp, 14 predicted proteins | sample 9199201 | NCBI WGS metagenome assembly CAJIBB01 (sample SAMEA7708290, study PRJEB35096) | sediment metagenome | biome: marine neritic benthic zone biome [ENVO:01000025]; feature: sediment [ENVO:00002007]; material: shallow marine sediment [ENVO:03000034] sea grass bed [ENVO_01000059] ... | reverse complement strand
TACCTGCCCCGCTCAGTGGAGAAGACCGCGGATCTGGTGATCGGCTCTATGGCGCTGCGCAAGGAGGACAACGAGTTCTCCCGTCGCCGCTACATCAACGCTTACGCAGCCGCTGTGTACGACCGCGGCGCCGAGGCCGTCTAGGCGCCACACTTCGCGCTGCGGCTAGCGTGGCCGCATGAGACCAAGTTGGGATGAGTACTTCCTCGAGCTAGTCGACCAGGTCGCCACCCGCGCCACATGCGACCGCGGCAAGAGTGGTTGTGTTGTGGTCCGCAACAAGCGGATCATCTGCACCGGGTACGTCGGTTCGCCATCTGGAATGCCGCACTGCGACGATGCCGGGCACGACCTGAAGCAAGTCATCGACGATGACGGTACGACCCGGCAACATTGCGTTCGCACTGTCCACGCAGAACAGAACGCCATCGTGCAAGCGGCTCGCTACGGACTGCAGCTCGATGGCACCACCATCTACTGCTCGATGGAGCCATGTCGGGTGTGCGCCATGCTGATCGCCAGCTCGGGTGTCGGCCGCGTTGTCGCCAGGCGCCGATATCACGCAGGTGGGGACACTCCCGAGATCCTTGCCAGCGCCGGGGTTGACCTCGTCATCATGGAAGACGTCGTCGAGAGCTACGACGGCCAGAGTTAGCGGATCGGAGATTCGGGCCGCGTCACGACGATGCAATGGTGACGTTGAGTGGAAGGGCGCCGTCGCGGTCCACACTCATCAGATTGCGGCGGCCATCCTGACGACCATCCGGTCTGATCCCGGGCGAAGTGGCTCGGCATCGGAGGTCGCCTCAAACCCGGCGCCGCCGTAGAGGCGCTCAGCGGCCTCGTTCCCGACCGTCACCCAGAGTTCAGCGCGGCTGGCACCCGCTCCCTTCGCCCACGACACGGCTGAATCGAGCAGGCTGCGCCCGATGCCGTTGCGCCGTAGCTCCGGGTCGACCCACATCGCCCCAACATCAAGCAGTTGGCTGTCCTCGTCGAGCCGCCCGAAGAGCATGCCGACCGGATCCGAGTCGGCCTCGGCAACCAAGAGGAGCCCTCTCGGGTGCTCAGCCGTTGTTCCGATGAGGTCCCGCCACCACTCATCGGCCTCAGCAGACTCGGCGCCGAGTGTGCTGCGGAACGAGTCCGGGGATTCCTCCACGGCCCGCAGCCGGAGCGAACGCCACAGCCGCCATTCTTCCCCCTTGATCTCCCTTATGTGAATGTCCACGCCGCGCAGTTTCGCACATTTGCGCCAGGTGGAAGCGTATTGCCAGGCGGTTAGGAGCCCTTGATCATGTCCTCTACGGCTGCCTTGTACAGCTCCGCATCAAGGGAATGACCAAAGCAGACGGGCGAGCGGTGCTTCGTACCGCCCTTGGTGACGACCTCCAGGTGTGGACCTAAGGCGATGAGGATGGTCCACAGTCCTAGTAGCAACAGCGGGATGGCTGCCCACCAGGGCAGAAAGAACCAAGGGCCAACAGCGGCGACCAGGCCCAGCGACAGCCGGATGGGATGCGGCACTACCCGCCGCATCTCAACGGTGGATACATCGGCGATGGGGATCTCGATCGAGCGGGACCCGGCGGGAATCATGCCGAGGATGGTTCGGGGAACCTCCCATATAAGTGTGCCGTCAACTACCTCGAGTTCGGTGCGGATGTATCGGGTTGTTCCATGCACCGGGAGCCTGGTTCGCGGTACCGAGTAGGCCATGGTCCTCTCCTCTGTGCTCCCCTCCATTGCACATCGGTACGCGACTAAGAACCAGGGTCGTTAGTCCTCCCCGGTCCTCTTCTGTCCTTCCGCCCATCCGTTCTTGCGGACGTGGGACCCGTATCCGGCGCCTGGCTACGCAAGAACGCGAGAGAGGGCCCACCTGGCGTGGAGTATGAAGAAACCCGCCCCGATTGGGGCGGGTTTCTTCCAACGTAACTCGCGAAGCGAGTTACGCGTTGATAGCTGCGTGGGCAGCGGCAAGGCGGGCAATCGGGACCCGGAACGGCGAGCAGCTGACGTAGTCGAGCCCGAGCTCGTGGCAGAGGGCCACCGAGTCCGGATCGCCACCGTGCTCCCCACAGATACCGATCTCCATGCCGGGGCGCTGCTTGCGTCCACCCTCGACGGCGATCTTGATCAGACCACCAACGCCAAGACGGTCGAGCGTCTGGAACGGGTTGACGGGCAGGATGCCCTGCTCCACATAGTCGATGAGGAAGCTCTTCTCGGCATCGTCACGGCTGATCGCAAACGTGGTCTGCGTCAGGTCGTTGGTGCCAAAGCTGAAGAACTCAGCCTCACGGGCCAGCGGGCCAGCTGTCATTGCGGCACGCGGGGTCTCGACCATGGTGCCGACCTGGTAATCAACCTTGATACCGCGCTGCTCCATGATCTCCTCAGCTGCCTCGACCACGATGGCCTTGACATACTCCAGCTCCTTGACGTGAATGGAGAGCGGGATCATGATCTCGGGCTTCGGGTCGAAGCCGTTCTCCTTGGCGTCGCAAGCTGCAGCGATGATCGCCCGAGCCTGCATGCGCGGAATCTCCGGCATGAGGAGAGCGAGCCGCACGCCGCGGAAACCGAGCATCGGGTTCTCTTCATGGAGGTCCGCAACACGAGCCATGACCTTCTCGACCTTGGCGATGTCCTCGTCGTGGGAAACCGTCTTGTCGGCCGCAAGATCCTCGATCTCGGTCTCGAGTTCTTCCTGACCGGGGAGGAACTCGTGCAACGGCGGGTCGATCATCCGGATGATGACCGGCATGCCGGACATGGCCTCGAATAGGCCACGGAAGTCCTCACGCTGCATCGGGCGCAGGATGTCGAGCTGTACCTGACGGTCCTCGGGGGTCTCGGCCAGGATCATCTTCTGGACGATCGGAAGCCGCTCCGCCTCGAAGAACATGTGCTCCGTGCGGCAGAGGCCGATGCCCTGGGCGCCGTAGTCCTTCGCACGATTCGCATCAACCGGATAGTCGGCGTTGGCGAGGACCCGGAGACGACGGAACTCGTCGGCCCAGCCCAGCAGCGTCGAAAGCCAGCGGTCGTTGATGTCCGGAATGACCGTCGGCAGCTCACCCACGAATACCTCACCGCTCGTGCCCTCGATGGATACGAAGTCGCCCTCGTTGACGACCCGCTCCCCGACGGTCATGTGGCGAGCTTCGAGATCGAGGTCGAGCTCGGCGATACCGACGACAGCCGGCTTGCCAAACTGGCGGGCAACGAGAGCGGCGTGGCTGGTGCGGCCACCGCGGCTGGTGACGATGCCCTCAGCGGCGAGCATGCCGTGAACGTCGTCCGGCTTCGTCTCGGGACGAACCAGCATGACCTTCTTGCCGGCCTCGACCCAGTCCACTGCCGTGTCTGCGTCAAAGACGACCTGACCGACGGCAGCACCCGGCGACACGTTGAGGCCCTTGGCCAGCAAGTTGCCGGCGTCCGTAGCGGCCTTGCGGTCCGCAGACGTGAACTGCGGGTGGAGGAAGAAGTCGATCTGATCCGGCGTGACCCGCATCACTGCCTCTTCCTTGCTGATGAGACCCTGTTCGGCCATCTCTACGGCGATGCGAACCGCAGCTTGGGCGGTGCGCTTACCGTCACGAGTCTGCAGCAGCCAGAGCTTGCCGTTCTCGACGGTGAACTCCATGTCCTGCATGTCGCGGTAGTGGTTCTCGAGACGGTTCGAGATCGATAGGAGCTCCTCGTAGGCAGCAGGCATATCGTTGGCCATGTCCTCGAGATGGATGGTCGCACGGATACCGGCGACGACGTCCTCGCCCTGGGCGTTGAACAGGTAGTCACCCTCGATCTTGTTGTCGCCCGTTGCGCCGTTGCGAGACATCGCAACACCAGTGAGGCAGTCATCGCCGAGGTTGCCGAACACCATCGTCTGCACATTGACGGCAGTGCCGAGGTCGTGCGGGATGTTCGAGGCGTTGCGGTAGTCGACGGCGCGTTTGCCGGACCACGACTTGAAGACTGCCTCGATGGCCAGCTTCAGCTGCTCGTCCGGATCGGACGGGAAGCGAGGCGTGATCTCGAGGAAGCGCTCCACGATCTCCTTGAGCGCATCGGTGGAGAGTTCGGCATCCGTGGCCACACCGGTCTTGGCGCGGAACTCGTCGAGGATCTCCTCATACGGCTCGTCCGCGTTGCCAAGGACGACGGAACCGAACATCTGGATGAGACGACGGTAGGAGTCGTAGGCGAAGTGCGGATCGCCGCTGGCGATCGCAAGCTCGGTGGCAACCTCATGGTTGAGACCGATGTCGAGGACGGTGTCCATCATGCCCGGCATCGAGAACTTGGCACCAGAACGGCAGGACAGCAGCAGAGGGTTCTTCGGATCGCCGAACTTCTTTCCTGTCTTCTCTTCGACGCTGTCGAGAGCAGTGCGGACCTGATCCCACATGCCCTCCGGAACGTTTCCACCGGCGTCGGTGTAGGCGTTGCAAGCGACGGTCGTGATCGTGAATCCGGGAGGAACCGGAACACCCAAACGTGTCATGTCTGCGAGGTTGGCACCCTTGCCGCCGAGAAGACCGCGAACGTTCTCCCACTCACCGACCAGAGCCTCAGCCTCGGAGACCTCGTCGAAGGTATAAACCCACTTAGTCATACTTCCACCTATCGATAGGTTTGATGGTTGTCGAAGTCCGACGCTTGCGCACGAAGGACCGGCTTTACCTTCGCTGTCTAGACACTGCTGCACAAGGGTCAAGCGCCACTCAAGTGGGGCCAATAGGCCCATTACCGGAAACCCCCGGAACCCTAGCGTGAGGGAGTTACCGAGAGGAGATTCGGCTGTGAGCGAGATGTACGTCTCGGGCCAGTCGGGTGTCGGCCGTCTTATTGAAGCCTTGGCCGAAAGGGGCCATCGCGTAATCGGGCCGATAGTCCGGAATGAGGCCCTCGTCTACGACGAGATCGATGGGGTAGAGGATCTCCCGAAAGGGTGGACCGACGTCCAGGAGCCGGGGCGGTATCGCCTCGAGCACCGCGGCGACGAGAAGCTCTTCGGGTATGTGGTCGGCCCCACGAGTTGGAAGCAGTACCTCAACCCACCGGAGGACGTGATCTGGTCGGGTGTGATCGGGCCGGATGGCTTCAAATCCGACCCGGTTGCCGAGCCACCCAAGTACGCGTTCTTCGGGGTACGTCCCTGTGAGCTGGCCTCCTTCGCCGTACTCGACAACGTCTACACCAGCAGTAACGGCCTGCCTACCTTTGGCGGATACACCGCCACGCGGGAGAGGGCGTTCATTGTTGCCGTCAACTGCGCCGATCCCGGCGGGAACTGCTTCTGCGTTTCCATGGACACGGGGCCGACGGCAGGTGCCGGCTACGACATCTCAATCACCGAGGTGGCCCACAACGGCAACATGCGCTACCTGCTGACCAGTGGCAGCGAAGCCGGTGCCGAGGTGCTGGCCAGCCTCGAGGTCCTGGACAAGGCCAGCGAGGACGAGGTCGAGGCCGGTGAGACGGTGCTCGCCAGGGCAGCCGAGATGATGGGCAAGACCCTCGACACAGACGACCTACCCAACTTGCTCAAGGGCAACGCCCTCAACCCGCGGTGGGAGAGCATCGCCGACAAGTGCCTGGCCTGCGCCAACTGCACGATGGTGTGCCCAACGTGCTTCTGCAACACCGTTGACGACAATCTGTCGCTCGACGGCACTCACGCCACGCGGACTCGGAAGTGGGACTCGTGCTTCACGCTCGGGTTCTCCTACATGCACGGGCAACCCATGCGCGAGGCGGTGAGCTCCCGGTATAGGCAGTGGATCACTCACAAGCTGTCCAGCTGGGTTGATCAGTTTGGCGAGATGGGGTGTGTCGGATGCGGTCGATGCATTACCTGGTGCCCAGTAGGCATTGACATCACCCACGAGGCGGAAGCGATCCGTCGCGGCGACCTACGTGACACGCATATCGGGGTGGGAGGTTACGTGTGATGAGCGAAGAAAGCCTTGCTAGAGCGCTTGGCGACCACGACTTCTTCAGGGGCCTCACAGAGGAGCAACTCTCCGATCTGGCAGCGGTCGCCATCGAAGTCGCAGTTGAGCCGCGGTCCATCATCTTCGAGGAGGGCGGACACGCCGACTCTGCTTATGCCATTGTCGACGGTTCCGTCGCCTTGGATCTGAGTGTCTCCCACCGCAGGCACCACATCGTGCAGACCCTGCATCGTGGAGAGATGCTCGGTTGGGGCTGGCTTTTCCCGCCGCACCGGTGGTCATTCAGCGCCCTCTCCCTCGACGCTGCCCACCTGATCCGCTTCGACGCCGATCAGTTGCGGTCGCTGCAGGATGAGGACTGCTCACTCGGCTACGAAATGATGAAACGATTCGCACGGGTGATGACCGATCGCTTGGCAGCAACCCGTCTCCAGTTGGTGGATTTCTATGCAGACACTCACTGATCCGGCAGTCATCGATCAGATGACACCGATTCCGTTCCGGGTCCGCAGCGTGCGCGAGGAGCTCTCGCACACGTTCACCCTGGAACTCGAGCCCCCGGATGGCGAGTTCGATTTCCTGCCCGGACAGTTCACGATGGTCTATGCGTTCGGTATCGGTGAGGTCCCGATCTCGATCAGCAGCAGCGCCTCCAACAACGGGACGATCCTGCAGACGATCCGGCGGACCGGCGCCGTCACCCACGCCCTCGGTCGCCTCAAGTCCGGTGCTTATGTCGGGATCCGCGGCCCATACGGCGTGCCGTGGCCGATGGACGACATCAAGGGTCGGGACCTCCTGATCATTGGTGGCGGTATCGGTCTTGCTCCGCTGCGGCCTGCGATCTACCACGCCATCGAGAACCGCGATGACTATGAGCGGGTAGTCGTCCTATACGGAACCCGTACCCCGGACGACATCCTGTTCGAGAAGGAACTCGAGAGCTGGGGAGCTCGCACCGACATCACGACCCTGACCACCGTGGACGCCGCCGACCGGGGCTGGAGCGGTGCCGTCGGCGTCGTGACCAGGCTGATCGGACGAGTCGGTTTCGACCCTCCGAACACCACGGCGTTGGTTTGCGGCCCCGAGATCATGATGACGGTTACCGCCGAGCGTCTGATGGAGGGCCACAGCATGGCCCCGGAGAACATCTACATAACGATGGAGCGCAACATGAAGTGCGCCATCGGAGTGTGCGGCCATTGCCAGTTCGGTCCGAAGTTCATCTGCACTGACGGGGCGGTCTTCCGGTTCCCCGAAGTCGCGGGGCTCTTCAATGTGAAGGGAGCGTGAGATGGCACTACCCAAACTTGCGGTCTACAAGTTCGCATCCTGCGACGGGTGCCAGCTCAGCATCCTCGACGTCGAGGATCTGCTGCTGGACATCGCCAGCGTCGTCCACATAGCGAACTTCCCGGAGGCCTCTCGCGAAATCGTGGACGGCCCGTACCAGCTGACGCTTGTGGAGGGCTCGATCACCACCCCGCATGACGCCGAGCGGATCCATGAGATCAGACGTCAGTCTGAGTTCCTGGTGACAATCGGAGCCTGCGCTACCGCGGGTGGAATCCAGGCGTTGAAGAACTGGAAGGACACGGACCTCTTCATGAGGACGGTGTACGCCCACCCGGAGTATCTCGACACACTCGAGACGTCTACGCCGATCAAGAACCACGTCGAGGTCGATTTCGAGCTACGTGGCTGTCCCGTCGACAAGATGGGCCTTGTCGAGGTCGTAGCGGCGTTCGTGCAGGGCAGACGGCCGAACATCCCCGAGTACAGCGTCTGTGTGGAATGCAAACGCAAGGGCACGGCTTGTGTCATGGTCGCACAGGGCACCCCGTGTCTCGGCCCGGTGACCCAAGCGGGTTGCGGTGCGCTTTGCCCGTCCTACAACCGGGGTTGCTACGGCTGCTTCGGGCCTATGGAGAGTCCGAACACGGACATGCTGGCAGCTGCCTGGCAGCGGCTCGGCGTGAATCACCGTGGCCTCGTCGATGCGTTCCGGGGCTTCAATGCATATGCGGAGCCGTTCCGGATCACGAGCGATCACCACGAGGCGCTCGCCGTGGCGAAGGGAGAGTGACATGACGTCTGATGTGAGAAAGATCGACGTCGACTACATCGCCCGCGTCGAAGGCGAAGGCGAGATGCACGTCAAGGTCGTCGACGGGGTCATCGAAGATGTCTACTTCGGCATCTTCGAACCACCCCGCTTCTATGAGGCGTTCATGGAGGGCCGGCCGTTCTCGGACGCCCCGGACATAACTGCTCGTATCTGCGGGATCTGCCCCGTGGCGTACCAGATGAGCTCCGTTCATGCGATGGAGTACGCGTTCGGCGCTTCGGTCACGGGCCAACTCAGAGCGCTGCGGCGGCTGCTCTATTGCGGGGAGTGGATCGAAAGCCACATCCTGCACATGTTCCTGCTGCACGCTCCCGACTTCCTCGGGTACGAGAGCGCCGTGCACATGGCTGCCGATCACAAGGACATAGTGGAGCTCGGCCTACGCATGAAGAAGGCGGGCAACGCGATCGTCACGGTGGTCGGTGGACGCGAGATCCATCCCATCAACGTCAAGGTCGGCGGCTTCTACAGGGCGCCAACCAAGGCGGAACTCTTGGATCTCGTCCCCGAGCTCGAGTGGTCTCGTGATGCGATCATCGAAACCATCAAGCTGGTATCCGGCTTCACGTTCCCCAACGTGGAGCAGGACTTCGAGTTTGTCTCGATGAGTCACCCACTGGAATACCCGTTCAACGAAGGCCGGATCGTATCCAACAAGGGACTCGACATCGCGGTATCGGAGTGGAACGACTATTTCCTCGAGGAGCATGTTGAGCGCTCTAATGCGTTGCACTCCCGGGTTCGAGAGCGCGGGGCATATCACGTTGGCCCACTTGCCCGCTATGCCCTCAACTACGAGAAGCTGACTCCTGCCTGCCGGGAGATCGCTTCCGAGGTGGGTCTCGGGCCGGTGGAGAAGAATCCGTTCAAGAGCATCATCGTTCGCGGCGTCGAAACCCTCTATGCCATCGAGGAGGCGCTGCGCCTCATCGATCAGTACGAGGAGCCGGCAAAGCCTGCGATCGAGCTGAACGTCCACGCCGGCGTTGGACACGGAGCCTCCGAGGCGCCTCGAGGCATGCTCTACCACCGGTACGAACTGGACAGCAACGGCAGGATCCTCAAAGCGCAGATCGTTCCGCCGACTGCTCAGAACCAGATGACAATCGAGGACGACCTCCGGGTTGTCCTCGAGGACTCACTGGAGCTGCCGGACGACGAGCTGACCTGGCTACTGGAGCAGTCCATCCGCAACTACGACCCGTGCATTTCGTGTGCGACCCATTTCCTGAAGCTCAACATTGAGCGGGTGACAACGAAGTGACGGCACCAGCTGCAGTCGTCATCGGCGTTGGCAACCGCTGGCGCCGGGACGATGCGGCAGGATTGGAAGTCATCGACGCGCTTCAGGGGCGCGTCGATGATTCCGTTTCGCTGGTGGAGAGCGACGGCGAACCAACGCGGCTGCTGGACGCCTTCGATCTGGCGCCCACCGTGATCATGGTCGACGCTGTGGTAACCGGTAGTGAGCCGGGAACCATCCATCGGTTCACCGACGCTGACCTACCGGATGGCATGGGCATCGGACAATCGAGCCACCTGGTCCAACTCTACGAGACGATCGCACTCGGCAAGCTCCTCGGTCGACTCGGCAATGGCCTGGTTCTGATCGGCGTCGAGGCCATCGATTTCGAAAACGGCACAGGAATGAGCGAGGCCGTAGCGAACGGTGTCGTTGCTGCTGTGGAGGCGACGATGAGCGAGCTTGCGACCTAGCGACGTCGGGTCAGGCATACTGCAGCCATGGAATTCAACGTTCTCGGCACCACGCTGGCGTCCTGCAGCACAGAGCCTCTGACCGGTTGGTTTCGCGACGGCTCATGCCGAACCGGCCCGGATGACAGGGGCAGTCACACCATTTGCGCCGTGATGACCCCTGAGTTTCTCGATCACCAGCGCAGCATCGGCAACGATCTGACTACGCCCATGCCGCAGTACCGATTCCCCGGCCTCAAACCCGGCGATCGTTGGTGCGTTACCGCCCCGAACTGGGTTCTGGCCCATCAAGCGGGCGTGGCCGCTCCCGTGGTGCTCGAGGCGACAAGCGCACAGGTGCTTTCGATCGTACCGCTCGAGGTACTCGAGCAGCACGCCGTTGACGTTCCCCCGGATCCGCGCAAGCTCGTCGAGTAGTCGGTCCCAGACACCATTTCAGCTGCATTGCGTGAAGAACAGTGATACGTTCGGCGTAGCGGAAACCGTAAGTCGAGAAGTTCTTGACAGAGTCCAAAGTTTGACTCAGTATGCACACATGACGCCTACCTCGTCGCTCGAACCGGAGGACCTGCTCCGACAGCATGGTCTTCAAGTCACCGCTCAGCGCATCGCGGTGATCAAGGCGGTGACCGCTCGTCCGCACGGAACAGCCGACGAAATCGCCGACACGGTGCGCACCGAGATCGGGGCGATCTCACGCCAAGCCGTCTACGACGCACTGGGTGCGCTCGCGGACAAGGACCTGATTCGCCGTATTCAGCCGTCGGGGTCACCCGCACGCTTTGAGGACAGGGTCGCCGACAACCATCACCATCTGGTTTGTCGCAGCTGTGGCGAGGTGGTCGACGTCGACTGCGCCACCGGCTCCACACCCTGCCTCACCGCTTCACACGACCACGGCTACGAAATCGACGAGGCCGAGGTCGTCTACTGGGGCCTCTGTCCCCGGTGTAGTGCGGCAGAAGGCCCAAGAACATAAGACCAGTAGGCAAGCAACCACCCGGAGGGGAGACATGTCAGAGGAAATCAGCGCAAGCAAGTGCCCCGTGGTCGGCCACGCCCAAACGGCAACCGGCTCAATGGCCAACCAGCATTGGTGGCCCAACCAGCTGAACCTTCGGGTTCTCAACCAGAACTCCCCGCTCATCGACCCGATGGGCGACGACTTCGACTACGCCGCGGAGTTCGAAAGCGTCGACTACGCCGCCCTGAAACAGGATCTCGCTGCCGTGATGACCGACTCTCAGGAGTGGTGGCCTGCCGACTACGGCCACTACGGGCCGCTCATGATTCGGATGGCCTGGCACAGCGCCGGCACCTACCGCACGTATGACGGCCGCGGGGGCGGCGGCTCTGGAATGCAGCGCTTCGCCCCGCTCAACAGCTGGCCGGACAATGCCAACCTCGACAAAGCGCGCCGGCTGCTCTGGCCGGTCAAGCAGAAGTACGGCAAGAAGATCTCCTGGGCCGACCTGATGATCCTTGCCGGCAACGTTGCCCTCGAGACCATGGGCTTCGAGACCTTCGGGTTTGGTGGTGGCCGAGCGGATGTTTGGGAAACCGAAGAGGACACGTATTGGGGTCCCGAGACGACCTGGCTCGGTGATGAGCGCTACAGCGGGGACCGCGAATTGGCCAACCCATTGGGCGCCGTCCAGATGGGGCTCATCTACGTCAACCCAGAGGGTCCCAACGGCGAGCCCAGCGCCATCGGAGCTGCCCGCGACATTCGGGAGACGTTCGCCCGCATGGCGATGAACGACGAGGAGACCGTTGCCTTGATCGCCGGTGGCCACACCTTCGGCAAGTTCCACGGAGCCGTCGAGGACCGCTACGTCGGCCCCGAACCCGAGGGAGCCGCGCTGGAGGAGCAGGGCCTTGGCTGGAAGAACAGCTACGGCAGCGGCAAAGGTGTCGATACCTTCACCAGCGGCGTGGAAGGCACCTGGACCCCGACGCCGACTCAATGGGACAACAGCTACTTCGAGACCCTCTTCGGTTTCGAATGGGATCTGGTGAAGAGTCCGGCAGGGGCCTGGCAATGGGTGCCGACCGATCCGGAGGCGCACACGCTCGTCGCAGATGCTCACGACCCGGACAAGAAGCATCCCCCGGTGATGCTGACCACGGATCTCGCTCTGCGCATGGACCCTGCATACGAGAAGATCTCCCGCCGGTTCCTGGAGAACCCGGATCAGCTCGCCGACGCGTTCGCCCGAGCCTGGTTCAAGCTGACCCATCGTGACATGGGCCCAGTGTCCCGCTACCTAGGACCAGAGGTACCCGAGGAGGAGCTCATCTGGCAAGACCCGGTTCCGGCAGTCGATCATGAGCTCGTTGATGACGCTGCGATCAGTGCCTTGAAGCAGAAGATTCTCGAATCCGGGCTGTCTGTCGGCCAGCTGGTCAGCGCAGCCTGGGCCTCAGCCTCGACCTTCCGTCACTCGGACAAGCGGGGCGGGGCCAACGGCGCGCGCATCCGCCTGGCTCCGCAGAAGGATTGGGAGGCCAATAACGGCCTGGGCGCGGTGCTCGACAAGCTCGAGGCGGTCCGAGAGGGATTCGAAGGCGAGATCTCGCTTGCCGACCTGATCGTTCTCGGCGGCTGCGCGGCCATCGAGAAGGCCGCCGGCGACGCTGGATACAGCATCACGGTCCCGTTCACCCCGGGCCGAACCGATGCCACCCAAGAGATGACCGACGTCGAGTCCTTCGCTGTCCTCGAGCCAACCGCAGACGGCTTCCGCAACTACATGCGGGTCGGCGACAAGCGCCAGCCTGAAGAGGTCTTGCTCGACCGAGCTTCGTTGTTGAGCCTGACCGCACCGGAACTGACGGTGCTCATCGGCGGCCTCCGTGCTCTCGGCACCAATTTCGCCGGAAGCGATCTGGGTGTCTTCACCGATCGACCCGGCCAGTTGACCACGGACTTCTTCGTGAACCTGCTCGACATGGGTGTGGAGTGGAGCGTCTCGACCACCGAGCACGTGTACGAAGGCCGTGACCGGGACACCGGTGAGGTCAAGTGGAGCGCCAGCGCAGTGGACCTTGTCTTTGGGGCCAACTCACAACTGCGGGCCATTGCAGAGGTGTACGGCAGCGAAGACACCGGGCAGAAGTTCGCCGAGGACTTCGCTGCGGCATGGAACAAGGTGATGATGCTCGACCGGTTCGACCTGGCGTAGACCGACCAATCCATCGTGGGTAGCGGGGAGGCCAACCTCCCCGCTGCTCAGGTAAAGGTGCCCGACCGCTACCCGTCGGCGATAATCGGCGAATGGCAGAAATCGAACCGGCACAGCATTGGGCCAACACGTGGCAACGCGCTTGGGAAGAGCTCGACACCGATGCGATTGTCGCTCTCTATGCCGACGACGCCCTGCTCTCGACCGAACCGTTCCGCGAGCCGTACCTCGGGCGGGATGGAGTACGTTCCTACGTCGACGCCGTCTTCGGTGAAGAGGAGAACCCGGCGGTGCATGTGGGCGACCCCATCGTCGACGGGAACCGAGCCGCAGTGTCCTGGTGGGCTTCGCTCCGCGAGAATGCCGTCGGCATCACGCTGGCCGGTACTTCGATCCTCCAGTTCAACGAGGATGGTCTGGTCACCGAACAGTGGGACACCTGGAACACCATCGAGGAACAACGACGACCTCCCGCCGACTGGGGGCCGTTTCGATAGACCGCTCGGCCGGTCGGGTGCCTTCAGCTGGTAGTCAGCACGACCTTGCCTGCGTGGCCGCCACGTTCGATGAACTCATGCGCGGCGACAGCATCGAGCAAAGAGAACCGCTCTGCGATAACAGGCTTCATCGTCCCGGTCTCGGCCAGCTCGAAGAATTCCGCCAGTGAACCCCGATACCAATCCAAGTTCTCCTCCGGGTACTTGTCCATACCCGGCCCCATCGGCACGGACTTTCCATTGGGTAGCAATGCCACCGATGCAATGGCAAGCATGCTGCCGGGAATCTTCCAGATCCCGCCCTGCACCGCGCTGTGCATACCCAGCATGAGGAGTCTCCCGCCTTTGCGAAGCGCTCGGGCGGAACGCCGCAGCTGCCTTCCCCCACCGATGACGTCGAAGACGACCTCCACGCCATCGCCGGTGTGTTCGCGAATAAGGGCAACGAAGTCAT
>CAJIBB010000402.1_pt1 | contig 14310 bp, 18 predicted proteins | sample 9199201 | NCBI WGS metagenome assembly CAJIBB01 (sample SAMEA7708290, study PRJEB35096) | sediment metagenome | biome: marine neritic benthic zone biome [ENVO:01000025]; feature: sediment [ENVO:00002007]; material: shallow marine sediment [ENVO:03000034] sea grass bed [ENVO_01000059] ... | reverse complement strand
CTCTTGAGCCAGTATCCGAGCTTGCTCTCTTCCACCGGCCGAGGCTACCTCACTCCCCGCTGAACTCCGCCTGCTCCTTGTTGACAAAGGCCAGGATCCCGGTCTTGGCGTCTTTTGTCTCAAAGACCTCTTCAAACGCCTCTCGTTCAACGCTGAGTGCCGATTCGAGGGCAAGGCCGTTGCCCTCTGCCATCGCCTTCTTCACTGCCCAGTAGGCACGGGTTGGGCCCTTGGCCCACTCAGCCGCGTCAGCCAGGGCAGTAACAATCAGCTCGTCCGCCGGGAGGACTTTGTCGGCCAACCGGATCTCGTGGGCTTCTTCGGCCGTGATGTGGCGACCGGAGAAGTTGAGTTCCTTTGCGGCGCGGAAGCCGACGATGCGCGGGAGTCGCTGGGTTCCGCCTGCTCCCGGAATGATGCCGAGCAGGATCTCGGGTTGACCAACCTTGGCGTCATCGGCCAGGTAGCGGAGGTCGGCTCCCATGGCGAGCTCGAGACCGCCACCGAGCGCATAGCCGGAGATTGCTGCGATCGTCGGCTTCTGCAGCGACTCGAACCGCAAGACGACAGCGCTCAGTCCCGACGCTTGTGGCTCTGTCTCTTCACTCTCGAAGGCATCGACGAACCGCTTGATGTCGGCCCCCGCTGCGAAGTGCTTTGTACCATTGATGACCACCGCCCGGATCGAAGCGTCTTCCGCTTTGGCGATGGCGGCATCTATGTCGGCGATCAGTTCGCTGTTGAGAGCATTGACGGGAGGCCGGTTCAGAGTTATCTGGGCGACCGCACCATGCACTGCATATTCGACGAGACTCATTCCACCCTCCTGGGTTGGCTATGCCGAGGCTACTCCTAGTGCCTCGAGAAGTTGCGCAGCGGCACTCCATGGGTCGACGGAGCGGCTCGCGACATCGTCGGTCAGCGCGTTCCATTCGTCGGTCGGAATGCCCGAATGGACTTTGTGACGCAGGGAGGTCAACAGGGCTGCTTCCATCTCCGCCACCAAGCGGTCCGCCCGCATCTGGTCGAGCAGACCGGAGCTTTGGAGGTGGGTGCGATGGTTACCGACGGCGGCCCAGAGCTCGTCGAGGCCATCGCCGTTCGCCGCAACAGTGGGGATGATGGGAGGGTCCCAGTCTCGTTCTCCGCCGAGTTCGAGCATTTGGGTGAGGTCCCGCACTGTCTCGTTGACTCCTGGGCGATCTGCCTTGTTGACGACGAATATGTCACCGATTTCGAGGAGACCGGCCTTTGCTGCCTGCACACTGTCACCCCATCCGGGATTCACTACCACGAGGGTGGTGTCTGCGTTGCCTGCAATCTCGACTTCGGCCTGACCCACGCCCACCGTCTCCACAGCGATCTCGGGGAAACCGATACCGTCGAGAAGAGCGACGACGCGTGGCGTGGCTGCCGAAATCCCACCCAGATGACCACGGCTCGCCATCGATCGGATGTAGACGCCGTGATCGTCGATGTGGTCTTGCATGCGGACCCGATCGCCGAGAACTGCTCCGCCGCTGAACGGGCTGGAAGGATCGACTGCGACAACCGCCACATCCGAGCCACCGCTGCGGACCTTGCCGATCAGCCGGTCGGTCAGCGTTGACTTGCCGGAACCAGGCGCACCGGTGAGACCGGTGGTCCACGCGTTACCTCCAGCCGGGAAGAGACGAGTCAGGATTTCACTCGCTTCGTCGGCACCATTCTCGACGAGGGTGATCAGACGGGCGAGGCTGCGGCGGTCGCCGGCCATGGCATTGGGGATGAGGACGTGTGGATCGGTGATGCGGGCCATCGCAGCTGGAGCCTAGATCATCGACCCCGACGGGAGGACTATCGGTCACGCAGAGATCAACCAGATCGCAAACGAACGGTCGGATCGCGTAAGAGCTCTAGCTCGCGACGACCTCGGTGACGCCGGGCACACGATCCTGCACGATTCTTTCGATACCGGAGGTAAGGGTCATCGTCGAGAGCGGACAGCCACCGCACGCACCCACCAGTTGCAGGGAAACCTTGCCGCCCTCGGTTCCGAGCAGCACGAGATCGCCGCCATCGGCCTGCAGGGCGGGGCGAATGTACTCGAGCGTCTCGTTGAGTAGGTCGAGATCAATCGACTCGGAACCCGGCTCGTCGAAGACCTGGTCGGTAGGCGAGGCCACCTGAATTATGGATGACTGCTGATCGGTGCTCATATCGTTATCAATCGGCTCTGGCGCTGTTTCATTCCCAATTCCCACTACCAGTGTAGGGGAAAACTGATCACCGATTCCCAGGTCGGTTGCTGCCTCCGCGATGTCCTCTTCGCCGAGCATGTCGCGGATCTGGACGGCCTTCTGCGGGGTGTGCACGTCGTAGAGGTGATACCAGTGGCTGAGCGGGGCGATAGTGACCGCAACGCCGTCAATTTCAACGTTGCGGCCCGCACTCAACGGGAACCGGGCCAGACCCCATCGTGTCTGCAGCGAGAGCCCACCAATGACGTCAACGCCGACGCGCCCCGACCCCCCGTGCCACTCAGCTCGGAGCAGCCATGCAGACCGCCACGGGTCAAGAGAGTCCCGTTCGGCGCGGTCGGCAAAGATCTGCTCGATTGCTCCACGCGATCGCGGATCGACAACGATGTCGATGTCGCCGATCTCGACGTCGAGTCCCGACATCGCAAGCATCACGCTTCCACCCACGTAGTACTCAACCTGCGCGGCGTTCAACCGAGCAACAATCTCCAATAGAGCAGTGCGAACGGGTTCGGGCAGCATCTGATCACCTGGGTTGCCAGCGGAGGCGGCGGAACAGCGGCGAATCGTACACTCCGCCACCCGCGCCAACGACTACCAGCCCTTGGCCGGAACGGCGGAAGGTCCATTCGCCGGCTGCGAGTTCCACCGGATCGAACCCGGGCACTCGCAACGTGAAGGCCCCATCAGCTGTGAGCGTGATGGCCGGTTGCTCGACAAAGAGACCGACTCGGACCGTATCAGGGACCATGGCGCCACCGTCCTGAGCGACGAGCCCGTAGTAGTGGTCGAGGATCGCGTCGTATGTTGCGCCTTCGGATCCCAGGGCCATTGCCCCCCATTGGCTCATCCCGACTCCGTGACCCCAACCCTCCCCAACCACAACGAGGCGCCCATCGCCGCCCGATTCGCCCGGAGGCAGCAGCTCGTGGAGCGGGTCGGCGGCAGGGGTGTACGTCACATCGAAGGAGTAGGAAAGGACGGTCTGCGGCCACCTCCCGCCACTGGGGCGCTGCGCCGGCATCGAACCCGGGTACAGATCTGGGCCATGCACGTTGAACACCGCTCGGAATCGTGTTGCCGGGATCGTCGTGACCCCCAGCTCGCTGGTCACCTGCACGGACTCCGGGCCATTGCCCTCGCCGAGACTACGCAGGCTGATGTCGTCGATTCGCCCGCCGAACTCGTAGCCGCTCCGTCCGAAGACCTGCTTAAACATCGCGTCGGTGACTTGAAGCTCCCAGCGCTCATACGGGGTGTAGTCGAGTTCGGGTGAATCGACGGCCTGCAGATAGGGCACACCGCCTCCACCCCAGATGTCCTGGACCGATCTGGTTCGCTCCCCCGCACTCGACGAATACAGAGCCTGAGCGGGGGTACCGTCGTAAATCATGATCTCCCGAGCGGTCCGCCGGACGGCATCCGCCCACGCCACAGCCGCATCGGCGGGGCCGCGATAGACCTGGCAGTACTGCGATGCGCAGATGTCGTAGTCGTACCGATTCCCGTTGATGGACCGGCCCCGGTACAGCGTCCACGCAAGGTAGGTCCGAGCCGCGACGGCCTGCGCAGCCAATGTCTCATCAGGCCAGGATGCGGGAACCTCGGTGATGCCGAGCAGGTAGTTGTCGATCGTGGTTTCTTCCACCGCAGCCAGGCCGGCGATGTGTGCAGTGATGTCGAGCGTGCCGTTGTAGGCGCCGCGGCCTAGCGAGAGAGTTGTCCCGCTCGCGGGGTCGAGGGACGCCTCCGGGATCTCCTGCGAGACGACGCCATCTTGCGATTGACCCGGCGTCGGCCCGGCCAACAGCAGCACAGACAGAGCTAAAGCGAGGACAACGACCTCCTATTCGACCGAGGTGTCCCGATCGATATCGGCCCCGAGTGATTGCAGCACATCGACGAAGCCGTCGTAGCCACGATCGATGTGCTCGGCGTCACGTACGATCGTTTCCCCCTCGGCCGACAACCCGGCAATAGTCAGCGCTGCGGCTGCACGGATGTCACACCCATCGACTTCACACCCGGACAACTCATCGACGCCGCGAATCACCACGTGCTGGCCGTCGGCGTGAACATCGGCGCCCATCCGATTCAACTCACCGATGTAGCGGAAGCGAGCCGCGTAGACGTTCTCAGTCATGAGCGATGTCCCTCGGGCCTTGGCAAGGAAGGCGACCATCTGCGGGTGCATGTCCGTGTGAAAGCCTGGATACGGCAGCGTCGCGATGTCTTGCGAAATCGGCCGATCAGGACCGGTGACCGTAAAGCCGTCCTCCCGTCGCTCGACGACACAACCGGCAGCCTCCATCTTGCGAAGTTCCATGCGCAGGAAATCGGGACGACAACGATTGATCTGCACCGTACCCCCGGTGGCAGCTGCGGCGAGTGCATATGTTCCGGCAACCAGCCGATCGGCGACCACGATGTGATCAGCGGGCGATAGTTCGGGTACACCGACGATCTCGATCGTTGACGTCCCCGCACCATCAACCTTGGCTCCCATCGCATTGAGAAGCGAGGCAAGGTCGGCAAGTTCCGGTTCGCGGGCCGCGTTCCCGATAACGGTGCGCCCCTTTGCGAGCACCGCGGCCAGTAGCAAGTTCTCCGTCGCGCCGACGCTGGGGAACTCGAGGAATATCTCGGTCCCGTGCAGGCCATCGGGTGCCGTTGCGTTGAGGACTCCATGCCTCAAGTCGAACTCGGCTCCCATCTGCTCGAGCCCGTCGATGTGCATCCCAATCGGCCGCGAGCCGAAGTCGTCACCGCCGGGAAGCGCAACGTGCGCCCTGCCGACCCTGGCGAGCAACGCCCCAAGGATCAGAATGGATGCGCGCATCCGGCGGACCAGTTCGAGCGGCGCCTCGGGGTTGAGCTTCTCCGGTACCTCGACCTCGACGAGAGAGCCCCGCCGAACACACGACGCGCCGACGTGGTCGAGTACTTCTCCCATGATGTCGACATCGAGAATCCCCGGCACGTTGTCTAGCCGATATGAACCAGGAGCCAGCAGCATTGCGACCATGTGCTTCAGCACAGCGTTCTTGGCGCCGTGAACCGTGACTTCTCCGGAAATCGGTCGACCTCCGACAACTCTGATGGAATCCATTACGGCGAGTCTAAGGGTCCGCCGAGCGAATGCGGGGTCACCCGACGCGGTACGATTCGAGAAAGAAAGAGGATCATGCGCATCGCTATCGCCGCCGACCATGCTGGGTTCGAACTCAAGGAGCACCTCAAGCAATACATCGCCGACGCCGGGCACTCCGTGTTGGATCTCGGAACAGACTCGACCGAGTCTGTCGACTACCCGGACTTCTCAGCAGCGGTGGGCAGGGCGCTGCTCGAAAGTCGTGCCGATCGCGGCATCGTCGTCTGTGGATCCGGTGCCGGTGCGGCCATCGCAGCCAACAAGATCACTGGAATCCGTTGCGCACAGGCGTGCGACAGCTACACCGCTCATCAGGCCGTCGAGCACGACGACGTGAATGTGCTGGCTCTCGCAGCCCGGGTGACAGGCGTCGCCGTGGCCGAAGAGATCGTCCTCGCCTATTTGGGGGCGGAGTTCATCACCGAAGAAAAGTACGTGCGCAGACTCAATAAGGTCCTCGAAATCGAGAAGAACGGCATCTAGGCAAACAAAGCCCGCGACAGAGCATCTAGGATTCCACCGCTGTGAAACACCCCTGCACTTCCGTTCGCCGAGGTTCGGCGGTGGCCGAATGATACGACCCATTTACGCTGCCGGCGGTGTGCTCTATCGCGATGGGTACCCAGACAGCGGACCCGAGTTCCTCGTCGTTCATCGCAATCGCTATCACGACTGGTCGCTGCCAAAGGGGAAGCTCGATCGCAAGGAATCGTTCAAGGATGGCGCCAAGCGTGAGGTTCTCGAAGAGACCGGTTTCAAGAGCGGCATGCGCGATTACCTCGGAGCAGTCACGTACGAGACGCAGCGCAGCAGAGTCAAGGTGGTCAAGTATTGGCTGATGAAGGCCAAGAAAGGCCGCTTCGTGCCCAACTCGGAGGTCGACAGGATTGAGTGGGTCGGGCTGCACGGAGCGCAGGCTCTGCTCACCTACAACCGCGATGCCCGCCTCGTCGAACGAGCCCACGCGCTCCTGACCAATCCGACGCATACGCGCGTTTATCTAGTGCGTCATGCCAACGCCGGCGTGCGCTCAAAGTGGAAGGGCCCCGACAAGACACGACCGCTGACCGAGAAGGGACGCCAGCAATCGCTCGGGATCGCTGACATCCTGGCTCGCCACCCGGTCACGGAGATCTGGTCTAGCCCGGCGCTTCGCTGCATCGAGACCGTTGGGCCAACGTCGGACTACATCGGCGAAGAGATCCAGGTCAGCAAGGACCTCAAAGAGTTCACCGACATCGACGTCATCTACGAGTATCTCTCCTCTATCGGTCCCGGCTCGATCGCAGTAAGCACGCACAAGGACTGGATCGCACCGCTGATCAAAGATCTCGACTCACGTCGCGTCAAGCTCCGAGGTACCCGCAAATGGCCGAAGGCTTCGATCTGGATCCTCGATCTCGAAGACGGAAAGGTGACCTCCGGCGTCTACGAGGGTCGCGGCTAGGCGCCGAGACTGTCGATCCAACGAGCCGTGAGCACAGCCAGATCGGCGATGACTTCGTCGTGAGTGCGCCCGGTCTTCTTCGGCACCTTGAAGGAGTGATCACCGGCCTCGATGACCTCGATCGAAGCCTTCAGCTTCCCGGCCAGCGGAGTAACCAGCGCGGGCGGGCTCAATCGGTCACGGGAACCGGCGAAGAAGAGCTGTCGTCGCCCGATCGCGGTGAGGTGCGACGTGTCCCTTGGTTCACTCTTGCCCATCGCAACCAACGGGTATCCGTAGTAGACAACGCCGGCCGCCGGCCATCCTTCGTCGCCGACGAGGTGCGATCCGACCCGTCCCCCCATCGACTTGCCTGCCACGATGACGTTGTCGAAGTAGGTCGTCAGCCGATCTGCGGCAGCCCGATGAACCGCAAGCAGTCGCGGCATCCGATCCGGCGCCTTGCGCCCTTCCTCCGTGTAGGCGTAGTTGAAGGTCATCACACCGAGTCCCTGCCGAGCGAGCTCGGTGCGCAGCGTGACCATGAACGGATGGTCCTGGCCGGCGCCCGCGCCGTGGGCGAGCAGAACCCCGACCGATGCCGCGCCGGCACCGTCGAGGCGCGCCGTCACCTTACGGTCGGCACCCCATTTGATCACGAGACGTCGAGCCATTGCCGGGAGCGTAGCCAGCCACGGAGTAGGTTTGAGGCATGAGCGTCCACATCTACGAGTCAGCCGATGAGCTAGCAACGGCCGCGGCAGCCCATATCGCCGACACGATCGCGACGTCTGACAGGACCGTGAGCCTCGGGCTCGCCGGTGGCGGGACACCTGCTGCAAGCTATCAGCGGCTAGCTGATCTGCCGGTTGATTGGTCGCGAGTCGTCATGTGGCTTGGTGACGAACGCTGGGTCCCCCACGACGATCCGGAGTCGAACACCCTCATGGCTCGAGAGGCTCTGGTCGACCGGGTCATGGGACGGTTGCTGGCTCCGGACACCGCATTCGGCGATCCGCACGAGGCAGCGCGCAGATACGCCGCCCAACTCGCCGAGGTCTTCCACGAAGGGAGGCCAGACCTCGTCCTACTCGGCATTGGTGACGACGGGCATACGGCATCGCTGTTCCCCGGCACCGAAGCTCTAGCGGTGACCGACACAAACTCGGACCGGACCTACCTGGCCAACTGGGTAGAGACCAAGGACACGTGGCGGCTGACGGCGTCATTCCCGCTGTTGTGGCGTGCCAGGGAAATCGTCTTCCTGGTCCAGGGGGAAGGCAAGTCCGGGGTGCTAGCCGAGATCGTCGACAGACACCACCCGTACCCGGCCCAACAGGTTGCGGCAGGGGCAGCTCAGGTCAGGTGGCTGGTCGATGCAGCCGCCGCCTCCCGCCTCCGTTCAGCCCCCCGCTGATCGGGCAAACCGCAACTCAACGCCGTCGCCGGTCAATATCAGCGTGTCGCCGTCGAGGGCATATGCGGCCACGAGCTCAAAGGCATCGACAAAGGCCTGCTCGACTCGCATCACCTCCGCATCGGTTGCACCTACGTCATCGGTGCAGGCCAGCTCGGTGATGGTCGCTGCGCCCTCGGTCCACGTCCAGATGCCGTCGGCGAGTCGCACGGGATAGAAATAGCCGTTGCAGCCGGCGAAGCCACTCGCCGAGTCACGCTCGAGGGTCAGCGATATCGGGTGCTCCTCGAGGGGAACGAGTGTCCCGCCCGCAATCGTGGCGATCTCCAGCAACCATTCTCCGTGTGTGGGCAGGAGAGGTGCGATCACTCCCCCTCGCACCGATTCGAGGAAGACCCTGACGACCGGATCATCCGATTCCAGCCCATCGATCGCAGCAACCACTGCCTCGTTGATAAGCACGATGTCGCAGTCGAGTTCGGCAGCCCGAGAATCGAGCTGCTCTCCCCTTGCGTTGAGGGTGACGATCTCTGGGGGCAGGGCATCGGTATCCCCACCGGTTGCGCCAATCGTCATGTCTTCGAGGGTGTACACGTAGTCGTTGACCAGTTCGATGGCCACGGGGAGCAGCCACTCGCAGGTTTCGACCTCTTCGGGCTCTTCGAGGTTCACAACAGGATCAGTGCACCCCAAAAGCAAAAGCGGCAGAACCGCTAACAAGCTGGTTCTGCCGCTGCGCCTCATGAGCGAACTCTAGAAGTGTCGCTCGAAAACGGAGTGTTACTCGAAGATACTCTCTGAGCGGAAGCCCTCGAGCATCGCCTCACCGAGCAGGCCTTCAGCTGTGAGGTTGTCGATGCGGGCCAGGAAGAGCTCTTCCATCTCTGCATCGGAGCACCCGAGATCATCCGCCTGTGCCTGAAGATCGTCGGCCTTCTGCTCCATATCGCTGAACACCTCGTTGTCTTCGCCGAGGGCCGCGGCCTCTTCGAGGGTCATCTGATCGACCTCGTTGATGAGATCCTGGATCAGGGCGATGGCATCGTCGGCGACTGCTTCACATGAGCCGCCCGAGCCACTGTCACCGCCACAGCCCGCGGCCACGAGGCCGAGTGCGATGACGAGCATCATGAACTTACGCATTTGGTCTTTCCCCTCTAATCGGAATAGTCGGGTTCGCCTCCACCACAGGGAGCGGCGGCGGCAACCCTACTCTTTGTCGGCTCCAGATGGGGATCATTTAGTCCCAGATCAAAGACGACCGTTGTTGGCCCGGATACCGACGAACGACCGCGAGACTCTGCACCCGCCAGCTGCACAAGGACCTACCGCCACTCTTCCAAGTGTTGAGTTGGCGACTGTGACCCACGTAGCTGAAGAACGGCCTACGGCCGTTCTTCCAACGGTGGATTTCGGATGCCGAAATCCACCGCATCGACAATCCCAACTATCACGGCCCGAATCGGGCCGGTTTCGAGACCGAACATCTGACGGGCCGAGTTGCCCTCATCCATGATCAGCACGGTCTCGCCGACACCGGCGCCGACCCGATCAACGGCAATGGTGTAGCCGCTGGTGCTGCCGTCGGCATTGAGGTAGTCGCAGATCATCAGCTTCTTGCTATCGAAGAACGGGAAGTTGATGGTGGAGACCACGTTCCCAGAGACAACGCCGACCTTCATACGTCCACCTCATCGACGATGCCGACGATCGCATGGTCAACGGGGACAAACCGCACCGGCATTGCCTCCGCCGCTTCCCGCGAACTAACGAAGTAGACAAGCTCGCCGGGGCCGGCCATGTGCACCGCATCTGCGGCGACCAAACGCTTCCCGACCGGCTGCTGGTGTTTGTCGAGCGGCTGCACGATCAGGAACCGCACACCCTCCAGACCGTCGGACTTGACGGTGGCCACAACGGTTCCTTCAACCCGTGCGAGCTGCATCAGCTGCTCCGTTCGAGGGGGCGAAGGACGATGCGGTGGCGGAACCTGAGATCGGAGCGGAGGTTGAACGCCATCTCGTCGGCGAGTTGCGGAATGACCCGGGCTTCGAGCAGATGCCCGGTTTCGGCGCTCCATTGTTCGGCAGCGTCGACGGCAGCCTCGACGTCGGCAACATCGCCGGAGAACAGAACGTAGCCCTTGCCACCTAGCCCGTCGGCCATGCGAACGGCACTGATTTCGACGTAGGCAGCCTTGACCCCGGCGTCAGCAGCTTGGAGCACAGTCGCGACTCGATTCGTCTCGATGATGCCGAGAGCGTCGCCATTGACCCAGGCGGCCTCCTCACCTCCGGCGATTGCACCGGTGACGGCCGGGTGGATGTCGGGGAGGAACACAGAGTCCAGCACCGAGTTTCCACCTACTTCGAGGCCGACACCGACCGCCTCATCGACAGACGCGGTGTCGCCGCTGACCAGAACCAGGTACTTCCCCGGATGAACGGTGCCGGCGTATATCGATCCGAGCGGTGATGCCTTGATCATGGCATCCCCGGCGGTGATTCCAACTGCAATCGAAGCGAACTCGATCATCGCGACAGCGGGGTCTACGCCGGGCATCTCGCTGCTCATGTCAGACATAGTTCAGTGCTCCGACGACGGTCACCCGACGCACTCGCGAGAACGTGCGTGGTCGGGTCAAACCCTCACCGGTCGGCGAGGCGATCGAGAACGAGGTGAATCCCTCTCCACCTTCCCCGAGACCTGCGTAGTTGGGTCCGTTGGCCACGAAGATGCTGCAGTTCATTGCTCGCGCCATCTTGGTGATCGCCTCGACGTTCGTGGAGTGGATTGATGCGGTGTGGCGGAACTTGTGCTCTGAGCGAACCGCAAGATCAATAGCGACGTCGACATCTCTCACCCGAACAATCGGCATGACCGGCATCATCTGCTCGGTCCACACCAGCGAATGCTCAGCCGGAACCTCGGCGAGTAGCAAGCGAATCGACGGATCGGTGTCGACGCCGATGGCGCCCAGGATCTTGTGGGCGTCCTTGCCGATCCACTCCCCGTTGATCAGACCCGGCTTCGACGGTTGGCCCAACTCCTTGAAGATGACCCGCTCGAGGCGCTTCAGCTCGTGTTCCTTCAAGCGATAAGCCCCGGCTGCGGCCATCGCCTGAATGAGGCGATCCGCAACAGTGTCGACCACAATCGTCGTCTTCTCGTCGACGCAGATGATGTTGTTGTCGAAGGAGGCACCATTGACAATGTCGCGTCCGGCCTTACTGACGTCGGCTGTCTGATCGACGACGGCGGGCGGGTTCCCCGGTCCTGCAGTTATTGCCTTCTTCTGTGTCTTGAGGGCCTCTTTGACGACACCGGGGCCACCGGTGACCAGCAAGACGCGCACATCCGGGTGATACATGACCTCGCGAGCGCTCTCGAGAGTCGGATTCGGGATCGCCGTCACCAGATCGGGCGGTCCGCCTGCAGAAACGATCGCCCGGTTGAGCAGCTTGATGTTCTCGACGCTGACGCGTTTGGCGCTCGGGTGGACGTTGAAGACGACGGCGTTGCCTGCGGAGATCATCGCAATCGAGTTGTTGATGATCGTCGAGGTTGGATTCGTCGTGGGGGAGATAGATCCGATGACTCCATAGGGAGCCCATTCGGTGACCATCATGCCGTCGTCGCCGGTCACTGCATGTGGTTCGAGATCCTCCGGGCCTGGGGTGCCGATGGTGACAACGCGGTTCTTGATGATCTTGTCGTCGGCGCGACCCAGACCGGTTTCCTCGCGAGCCATGTAGGCAAGCTTCTCCCCTTCACGGAGCATGGCGGATCGCATTGCATCGACAATGGTGCGACGTCCGTCCAACCCCATGTCCCTGAACTCGACAAAGGCTCGGCGTGCCGCTGCCACGGCCGCGTCAATCGTTGGGTAGATCCCGTCCCCCAGCTGGTCCTCGTATGCGGCGAGTTTGTCGCCCGCCTCTAGCGCGGGACCTGCTCGGCCCTCGATGTCGGTAGCCGCAACACGACCCTTGACCCGCTCGATGATCGCTTTGACATCGCGTTCGTCAATCATCGCGGCCTACTTCTGATACTTCGTATCGCCGTTGACTTCCCAGGTGTCGACGATCGCCATAATGACGGCGTCGCACGGCTTGTCCTTGGTGAGCGCGGTCTGACGGGCACTGCTGCCCGACGCATACATGACGACCTCGTCTACGCCGGCGCCAACCGCGTCGACCGCGACGACATAGCTACCCGTCTCCTCGTTGTCGGCGTCGATCTGGCGAACAACGAGGAACTTCATACCCTCGAGCAGCTCTTCCTTGCGGCTGGCCACGAGAGTCCCTGCAACCCTTCCCAGAAGCATGGATTACCTCCTTGGCCTGGGTTCGCAGCTCAAACTGCTGCGAACCCAGGGATTTGCGTCCGGCGGGTTATCCGAGCTCCTGCTCGGCCTCCTCGTTGCGACCCAACGGGAGCACCAGGTCGATATTGAGATGCGGACGGGCGATGACGTGGGTGGCGATGACCTCGCCGACCTTCTCTGCGCCGCGCACGCCGGCGTCGACGGCCGCTTTGACTGCGGCGACATCGCCGCGAACTACTGCCGTGACGTAGCCGCCACCGGTCTTCTCGTAGCTCACGAGCTCGACCTTGGCTGCCTTCACCATTGCATCTGAGGCTTCGACCATCGCCGCAAAGCCCCGAGCTTCGATCATTCCAAGAGCTTCAGCCATGAAGCTTCTCCTTTCGTTGACTAAGACTTGTCGCGTCCGGAAACGCCTTCGAGTGCAGCCACCGCGGCGCGCCAGCCGACGTCGATATCCCTCTCTTCACCAGCAAGGTACATCCGACCCATTGAGCCGAACGACCGAACCTCGAGAATGTTGATTTCTGCGGCCTTCTCCGCTTCGTTGGCGGCGAGCGCTGAGTACACAGCCGGCTCGCACTCCAGGACGTAGAGGGTCTGGCCCGGGATGATCATGTGGCCGTGTCGATCTCGATTGACCAGCTGCGCATGGTGATCGTCGATACGCCTGATGATCTGACTCGACAGCAGGCGCGGTTTGATGCGGTCCTCCTCGGTCAGTTCGATCGCATCGAGGATCGCTTCTCCGGCGGCACGAGTCTCGGCTTGATCCGGCGAGTGCAGCTCGAGCACGCCGTAGTAGCGCTCGATGATCTGCATGCCCGGCCACACCTTCGTGGCCTTCAACGCAACGTCGGTCAGACGGTTGATTTCGATACCCGGCGCCACCTCGACCCACAGCGAAGCATCATGGGCCAGCGGCAGGAAGCCCTTAGCGACGGTGCCGAGAAACGCTGCGTATTGCGGCTGCAGGCTGTCGAGGAAGGCGTAGGACCTGAGCTCAATACCGGTCGCCATTGGAATCTCCTTGATCTCCGCTCACAATTTGCACTCCCGCCGAGGCGCCGATTCGACTTGCCCCTGCAGCAATCATGTCTTCGACGTCCTCGAGCGTCCGCACCCCGCCGGATGCCTTGACCCCCATATCCGGCCCGACGGTCTCGCGCATCAGCGCCACGTCGTACACAGTCGCCCCTCCGGATCCGAAACCAGTAGAAGTCTTGACGAAGTCCGCCTTGGCTTCCTTTGCCAGCGACGAGGCAATCACCTTCTCCTCGTCGGTCAGCAGCGCGGTTTCGAGGATGACCTTGCACAAGCCTCCGACCTCATGAGCCGCCTCGGCAACCTTGGCGATGTCTTCGCGCACAAGGTCGTACTCGCCAGACTTGAGAGCACCGACATTGAGCACCATGTCCACCTCGCGGGCGCCGTCGCGGAGGGCGCGACGTGCCTCCATCGCCTTGATGGCAGTCGTGGTCGCCCCCAGGGGGAAGCCAATGACTGTGCAGGTGACGACCTCTGTTCCCCGGAGACTGTCGGCTGCTCGCTTCACCCATGTCGGATTGATGCACACCGATGCGAAGGTGTACTCACGTGCTTCGGCACAAAGCTTGTCGATTTCTGCTGCCGACGCTTCCGGCTTCAGCAGCGTGTGGTCGATGTACCCGGCAAGGTCCATCGGGACGTCGGCGGCCTCTCCATGGAAGCTCACCCGGTCGGCGCCGTTGGCCACTACGTTGCGCACCG
>CAJIBB010000017.1_pt1 | contig 14349 bp, 16 predicted proteins | sample 9199201 | NCBI WGS metagenome assembly CAJIBB01 (sample SAMEA7708290, study PRJEB35096) | sediment metagenome | biome: marine neritic benthic zone biome [ENVO:01000025]; feature: sediment [ENVO:00002007]; material: shallow marine sediment [ENVO:03000034] sea grass bed [ENVO_01000059] ... | reverse complement strand
TCGGGTGGAGGCCAGCGACTACCTCGCTTCCCCGGTGATCAAACGGCAGCTTATTCTCATCCGGTTGGACCGCCTCTTCGGCCGAAGCTCGAACCTCTAGGCGATTGGCGCCGCACGTTCAGCGAGACCGAACGACATACCTCCCAACCTGGTCAGGAGAGACCATGACTACCTTTGCCCAACTTGGGCTGCCCGAACCACTTGTTCGTGCGCTCAGCAAAAAAGACATCACAGAACCGTTTCCGATTCAGGCCGCCGCCATCGCCGATGCCCTTGCGGGACGCGACGTATCCGGCAAAGCGCCCACAGGCTCAGGCAAGACGCTCGCTTTTGGGCTGCCGCTGCTCGCTCGGGTGGACAAGGCAGCCCGCAACAAGCCCACCTCGCTGATCCTCGCTCCGACCCGCGAGTTGGCCGAGCAGATCAAGAAGGAGCTCGTTGCTCCGGCGAAGGCGATGAAGCGTTTCGTGGCGGCCGTCTACGGTGGCGTCGGCTACGGGCCGCAGCTGCAGGCGCTGCGTCGCGGCGTTGATGTTCTGGTCGCCACGCCCGGCCGTCTCGAGGACCTGATCGAGCGCGGCGATGTCAACCTGAGCAAGGCCAGCATTGTTGTTGTGGATGAGGCTGATCGCATGGCCGACATGGGGTTCCTCCCGGCCGTACGGCGGATCCTCGACCAGACGCCAAAGAAGCGACAGACTCTGCTCTTCTCAGCGACCCTGGATGGCGACATCGCAACGCTGACGAAGAGGTACCAGGAGAATCCGGTGCGGCATGATGCCCCCGGGGTCGAGTCGAAGGCATTGAATGCCAAGCACCACTTCTGGCTGGTTGATCAACATGACAGGGTCCGGCACACGGCCGATGTTGTTGAGGAGGCGGGCCGCTCGATCGTCTTCACGCGCACTCGCCGCGGCGCAGACCGGGTGGCACGTCAGCTGAGCAAGGAAGGTGTCGCTGCGGTGGCCATGCACGGCGGGCTTTCCCAGAACCAGCGGAACCGCGCATTGCGCTCTTTCTCGTCGTTCAAGTCGCAGGCCCTGGTCGCAACTGATGTCGCAGCTCGCGGCATCCACATCGATGCGGTCGAGTCGGTTGTGCACTTCGATCCACCGGCGGATCACAAGGACTACCTGCATCGATCCGGCAGAACCGCCCGCGCCGGCGCAAGCGGACTCGTCGTGAGCATGGTGACCGGCAACCAGAAGCGGACAGTTGGGCGCATGGCGAGGGAACTGAACCTCGAGGCCCCGATCGAACAGCCGCAGGTCGCAGCTCTGCACCACGGAGGGCATCGGATCGGAGAGCAGATCCGGCACGCATCCAAGCCTTCAGTGGTCGCCGCGCCGGCCGATAGGAAGGGACGGGACGCGGATCCCAAGCGACCCAACAGCATCTACGTGGCCAACCTGCCGTGGAACCACACGGATGACGACCTTGCCGACCTGTTCCGCAGTCACGGCAAGGTTCACACGGCGACGGTGATCACCGACAGGCGCACCGGTCGCTCCAAGGGTTTCGGGTTTGTCGACATGCCGCAGCGTGCGGCTCGGCGAGCTATCGATGCCCTCCACGGCCACCGGGTCGAGGGACGTGACATCACGGTCCGTCTTGCCCAACCCCGCAGGTACGGCGGCTGATCCGCCACTTGCGCTGTCGCCATTTGGCGACACAACAACCTCAGATGAATGGAAGAAAGGAGTGCCGAATGTCGGCACACAACAACACCAACCTCAATCACCTCCGCCGTGGCGACGTCTACCGCGCCACCACCCCGGCGGGGACCACAACCGGCGAGTACCTCGGGATGGAAGCAATGTACGGCGAGCGTGCCGTGCTGCTGCGCCACTCGGAGGGGACGTCGTCCATCTACCGCCGGAACATCCTTGCGATCGAACTCGCCGCATAGGCGTCTCCGGTCGGGTGTTACGTACATGCCCGGCCGGTTCGATCCGGAGTTAATTCCTCCCGGGTAACTAATCAAAGAAATCTCGAAGTAACTACTTATCCGTAGTCCGCAACCGCCGACAGGTGCGATCAGATAGCCAAGGAAGGCAACTGATATGCAGTCATGGAAGGCGCTGCTGACAGCAGGGATGCTCATCGGACCCATACTCGGGTCAACCACCGCGATTGCGGATTCCTCTGTTCCCACCGAAGTTGAAGCCATTGTTGACGCCGCCTATGCGGAGTGGTCCGATGCGCTCGGGGTTCGCAGCGACTGCTCAGCAGCCGTCACCATCTCATTCGCAGCTATCGACGGTCGCCGCGGCGAGTACCGCACCCGGACCGGTGAAGTCGCTATCGATCCGTTCGGTTCGACGGACGGGATGGCGGCGATCGTCATCCACGAGTTGTCCCACCACACATTCCTCGCTTGTGGTGCATTCGCGGACACCGAATTCACATCTGCTTTCTACACCGCACAAGGTTTGCCGGAGGATCGTGACTGGTTCGACTACGCCGCCGGCTGGTCAGCCACTCCCGCGGAGCACTTTGCCGAAGCCATGGCCGTCACCATTCATGGCTCAGGCGAGGGTGGCATCGCCGTGGGTACGGAGACATCCGCACTGATCTCCAGGTGGTTGGCTGGCGCACCCAGCACGCCTCCGGCAGGTTCACACGATCCCATTCCCTACTCACCCGTGACTGGCCTCCCGGGCGATGACGGGGTCGTGGAAAACGACGGGCCCTCGCCCGTCGCCTCACAACCGACACCCGTTGAGGAGTCACCAGCTCTTGTCAACAGTGGGATCGAGTTGGTTGCCCGCACATCGGTGAGTGTGTTCTCTCTCACCCAAGGACGGGTCTTCGGGCCCATCTGACATCAGCCGATGTGTTGGTAGTAAGGAGTGGCCGGTGACTCTCGAGTCACCGGCCACAGTTCTCTGCCTGATCGGTTGCGGGAGGGAAGTCCCGACCAGGCCGAGTCTGGGAGCCTGGGCGTTCCGGGATAGGACCGAAGGCCGCGGCTCTGGCTGTGATCCGCACCCGACCGGGCCGTGCGGTTGCCCGGGCGGGGCAACAATGGCGGATCGTCGCCTATGTCCTTGAGCTCTCCGATGCCGGGGCCACCGAAGGGCTCGGGGGGCGTACGGGCCGTGTCCCCACCGGTCCGCTGCCCGTTCCCCCCTGTGTTCACAAGGTAGGCCATCGACATGATCGGCAGATGTTCACAAGATGAAACCCGCATGATTTCTCCGCCGTTCTTGCGGATTGCGTCGCGACTGAGCGACCTCCCCGTCCGCAAGAACGATGAGATGGTGGCGCTCCTGTTTCTTGCCTAGCGGGGTGTCAGATGCGGTACCGGACGCAAGCACAGCAAAGCAGGCGGGCTGTGGCTCTAGTCCCGGGGTTCGAACTCCTTGGCGAGGTCGGTAACGACTTCGACGTTAGGGAGTGAGGTGAGCAACTCAGGAGGTCCGTAGACCTTGCGATCGCGTGAGCCGCCGCCCAGGATGATGCGTTCCCGCTGCACGACCCGTTCGTCGACCCAGATCGGGAGGCCGCCGGGAAGACCGAACGGCGTGACCCCTCCGATGGTCTGTCCGGTCAGCGCAAGCGTCTCCTCGGCAGATGCGAACGACGTGCGACGGATGCCGAGCTTCTTCTTCACCCGGCCGTTCACATCGAGCCGGGTGTGGGCCAGTACGACACAGGCGACATAGACCCTCGGGTCTGACTTGCCGACCACGACGATTGTGTTTGCCGATTCCTCGGGCAGATAACCGTATGCCTCGCAGAACTGCGCCGTGTCGGCTAACTCGGGGTCGCACGGAATGATCTCGTAGTCGACGCCCAAGCCGTCAATCGTCTCGAGGATGGCGTCGCTCATACTCGGTCCAGTGCTTGCTGCAGATCCTCGATCAGGTCCTCGGCGTCTTCCATCCCGACTGAGATGCGGACCAGCCCGTCTGTGATACCCACCTTCAGTCGCTCTTCGGGCTCGATTGCGGCGTGGGTCATGGTGACCGGATGGGTGATCAGCGACTCCACCGAACCGAGGTTCTCGGCGAGGGTCCACAGTTCGACCAGGCCCATCAGCTTCTTTCCGGCCTCGACCCCGCCTTCGACCTCGAACCAGGCCATCGCACCAAAGCCCGAGGCCTGCTCCTTGGCGAGTTCGTGTTGCGGGAAGGAATCAAGACCCGGGTAGGCAACTGTGGCCACCTTCGGATGCGTCTCGAGGAAGCGGGCGACCTTCATGGCGTTGTCCGACTGCCGGTCGAGTCGTTCGGAAAGGGTCTTCGTGCCCTGCAATGTCAGCCACGCCACCTGCGGAGACATGGTCGTCCCCGTCGAGTTCTGGATGAACTGGATCCGCTCGTGGAGTTCTGCGGTCCTGGCGACGACTGCACCGCCCACCGTCGCGTTGTGGCCATCGAAGTACTTGGTGGTCGAGTGCACGATCAGATCCGCCCCGAGTTCGAACGGGCGCTGGTAGTACGGCGTCAGGAACGTGTTGTCGACGCAATGGGGGATGTCGTGGGCGTTGGCAATCCTCGACACCGCAGCGATATCGGTGAGTTTCAGGGTTGGGTTGGCCGGTGTCTCGGTGAAGATCAGCTTGGTGTTCGCCTTGATCGCGGCCTCGACGTTGCGTGGATATGAGGTGTCGACGAACGAATACTCCACGCCGAACCGTGAGTACACCTGGGTTGCGAGACGGTAGGTGCCGCCGTATACGACGTCGGAAAAGACGACGTGGTCGCCTGCGTTCAGCATGCCGAGCATCACCGCGTTGGTGGCGGCCATACCGGTGCCGAAGGCGGCTGCGTCTGCGCCGCCCTCGAGTGTTGCCACCTTCACCTCCAGCGCTCGCACCGTTGGGTTACCCGAGCGCGAATACGAGTAGCCGGTGGCCATGTACTCGTCGACCGATGGTTGGACAAAGGTCGTCGATTGATGAATTGGCGTCAGGATCGCCCCGGTAGTGGGATCCGGAGTGACCCCTGCATGGATCTGCTTGGTTCGGAAACGCATGGGTACCTCGGTAGCTCGCTGCAAAGATACCGCAGCCGATCGCTATGGACCGGCGCCCGAGTCACCGTCGTACACTTGGCGTCGCCCGATCCGAGGCACAGCGAGAACCACTGCGAGCCGAAATGATGAAGCCTCCAACACTCTCCGGCGTGATGTTGAACGCTTACCCGGACAGCATCGGTGAGAAGCTGTCAGACGTCCTTGACCTGCTCGAGCGCCCTGAGCTCCGGGATGTCTTCTCGCTGTTCTACGTGCTGCCCACGTTCTTCAACAGCGACCTCGATCGAGGGTTCTCGGTCATCGACTACGACCTGAATGACGAACTTGTATCGCGTGCCGATATCGATCGGGCTGAAGAGCTTGGGGTTCGATTCAAGTTCGATCTCGTTCTCAATCATCTCTCGGTCAACTCGCCGCAGTTCCTCGACTTGGTCGAGAACGGCGAGGAGTCGGTTTATCGACAGTTCTTCGTCGATTGGAACGAGTTCTGGGAAGGACATGGAGAGATGGGGCCGGACGGTTACGTCATCCCGGACCAGGAGCATCTCGACAAGTTGTTCATGCGCAAGCCGGGGCTACCGATCCTGCAGGTGCGGTTCCCCGACGGCTCCGATCGGCCCTACTGGAACACCTTCTATCAGCAGGTCAGCTACCCGCACTTCGAACCCGGTGACTTCGCCGAAGTCGATGGCTTGTCCGGAGCGCCGGCGGCGCATATCGCTGGTGCGGTGAATAGGGCGATTGAGACCGGCGGGCGGCCCGCCGACGCCGATTTGGGCGAGTGGGGTGCCTATCGCGATGCTGTGCTCCAAGCGGTGGAGAGCCGCCGCACCTACCTGGGTCAGATGGATCTCAATGCCGAGTCTCCTGCAGTCTGGGACTTCTATGCCGAGACTCTCGACAAGCTCCGGAGCTACGGGGCAAACCTCGTCCGGCTCGACGCCTTCGCCTATCTCCACAAGGCAATCGGTCAGTCGAACTTCTTCAACAAGCCCGGAACTTGGGACTACCTGCAGCGCCTCAGGGAAATGGCAGAAGAGCGCGGACTTCAGCTGCTCCCTGAGATCCACTCCGAATACGGCACGTACCTCCATGAGGAAGTAAGCGGAGAAGGCTTCCCCGTGTATGACTTCTTCCTGCCCGGCCTCGTGATTGACGCTCTCGACCGGGGCACCAAACGGCATCTGGTGAAGTGGATGGATGAGCTCATCGCCAAGGACCTGAGCACAGTCAACATGCTCGGCTGTCACGACGGTATTCCGGTCCTCGACCTGCGTGGTGGGCTGCTTGCCGATGAAGAGATCGAAACGGTCATTGAGACGATCCTGGAGCGCGGTGGTCGCGTGAAGAACCTCTACGGCGCCGATGGCAAGAAGATCTCGTACTACCAGGTGAACGCCACGTACTTCAGTGCGCTGGGCGAAGACGAGCAGAAACTGCTGCTGGCCCGAGCCATTCAGCTGTTCACTCCTGGCGTTCCGCAGGTCTGGTACCTGGATCTGTTCGCAGGGACCAACGACTACGCGGCCGCCGATCGCGGTGGCGCCGGTGGCCACAAAGAGATCAATCGCACCACTCTGTCTCTGGCTGAGGTAGAAGCAAGGCTGGATCGCCCTGTGGTTCGGGACCAACTCGATCTACTGCGGCTTCGTAACACATCACCAGCGTTTTCCGGTGAACTGGAGATCGCCGCGGGTCCTGATCATCTCCTCGATCTGATCTGGCGCCACGAAGCCCACGAAGCTCGCCTCCAAGCCGACCTCACCAGTTACGCCTTCACCGTGACCCACACCGACCCGACCGGCACCACTCAGGAGTTCTCTTCCGCGGGCAGGTGAGCGTCAGTTTCGCTCGGGAGTGGGCGGAGCACCCACGCCTAGGGGCAGTTCCTACGGAGTGCCTCACACCGTGACGAATTCGACCTCGTAGTCGCGGGTGATGACGACGTCGGCGCGGGAGCGGTGTTGCGAGATGATCTCGTGCTCCTTCTTCAGTACCTCTTCGATGAAGGGATCAAAATCCTCGCGCCCGCGCTTCATGCGGTGCTCCATCGTTTCCAGCCGATTGCGGGCGATGAAGACGCGCCGGTCTACGTTTTCGCACAGGGACGTATATACGCCCTCAGCGATGACCACGCGGGCGTCACCCAGGGAGATCTCCTCTTCACCGATCTGGTTTGCGTCGTAGTCGACCAGCGGCTTGGTGATTGTTGCCTCACCGGCTCGTGCCTGTCCGAGATGTTCGTCGAGGAGATCGAGCCGAACCTCAGTGGTCCCCACCCAGGCGAAGTTCGCCCGCCGAGCTGCATCGTTGAATCGCGGGGGCAGCACGTAGTAGTCGTCCTGTTGCAGAACCGCCGCTGGGACTCCACGTGCTTCGAGGGCGTCGGCCAGGGCCTGCCCGGTCTCTGACTTACCGCTGCCGGACTCGCCGGCAACGGTCATCGTGTAGCGGCGCGGCGACCTCTCGATCTCCTCCGCGAGGCGGTCGATGATCAACTCAGCGGCGTTCTTGTGTTCCTCACCAACGAGGATGATGTCGCCCTTCATGGGGACCTCCGTGGACTAGTGGTGATCATCATCGGCGGGCTGCTCTGGTGCCGTTTCCCTGACCAGATCTGGTTCGATGTACATCGGGCGTGCGATCGGAACGGCCTCGCGAACCCGTCGCTCGGTCTCGTTGATCGCATCGGCGAGCTCAGGAAAGGAAAGGCCGCTGTCGTAAGCGAGCTTCGCTCCGACGAGGAGCTGCTCCGGGCCGAAGTGCTGCGTCCGCAGGTGGATGACATCGACCACATGCGGAGAGGTCAGCATCGCTTCCTTGATCCTCTCGTACTCCTTGGGCCGTGCCGACTCGCCGATCAAGAGGCTCTTCATCTCCAGAGCGAGGATGACAGCGATCACGCCGAGCAGCACGCCGATGCTGACGGTACCGATGCCGTCCCAGATGGGATCCCCGGTGAGGCTCGCTATCGAGATCGCCGAAAGGGCGATGACCAAGCCGATGAGTGCGCCGAGGTCTTCGAGCAGGACAACGGTGAGCTCGGCGACCCGTGACGTGCGGATGAACTGCCACCAGGTGCGATCGCCTTTGATGGGAATTGAAGCGCGCACGGCTGTCACAAAGGCGTAGCCCTCAAAAACAAGGCCGAGGCTGAGGATGCCGATGGCCCAGCCGACATTGTCGATCTCGTGCGGGTGGCGGATCTTCTCAATGCCCTCGTAAAGCGCAAACAACGATCCGAGAGAGAAGAGAACCAGCGCCACGACAAACGCCCAGAAGTACCGCTCCCGGGCATACCCGAACTGGTACTCGTCGTCCGGGTCTCGCTTCGCCAGCCGACCCCCGAGGAGGAGAAGTGCCTGGTTGCCGGTGTCGGCTACCGAGTGAATGGCCTCCGCCAGCATCGACGACGACCGGGTGAAGATGAAACCGATGAACTTTGCTATTGCGATGCCGAGGTTGGCGAAGAACGCTGCAACCACGACCTTTGTTGAACCGCCTGCTGCCATGGCGGGGAATCTAGCGCCAACTGCCCGTCCGCAGCTAGGCGAGAACCATCGCCGTTCCGGCTACTGCAAGGCCGGCGCCTGCCCACGCGCCCAGCGGAGGCAGCTCCCTGGTGACCGCCCAGATGATCGGGAGCTGAATCACGGGAGCGACGGAAACCAGGATCGACACGAGCCCTGGCGGGCCCCCGGCGAGAGCGATCAGCATCAAAGTCTTGCCGACAACCATCCCAAGGGTGCCCGAGATGATTACGAGGGTCCATAAGCGGGGAGTGAACTCGACCGGCGGACGGTTGCCGTTGCGTTTCTCGAACCACGGCATCAGTGCAAACAGCCCGACCGTGCCTACCAGGGCCCGAACTGCTGCTCCCGCCCACGGATCGAGTGAACCATCGAACACCGGGTCCGCGACGAGCACGGCTACGGCCTGACCGAAGGCACCGGCGAGTCCGAAGGCTACGCCAACCAGTAGCGGTCCGCGCACTTCCTCCCAGTTGTGGGACTGCCCTGGCCTGGTGCCGAAGGCGATCGCCATGCTCACACCGGCGAGCACGAAGAATGTGCCGAGGATGCCGAGGAATCCGAATTCCTCGTCGTAGATGACGGCGCTGATCGCAGCCGCCAACGGGGCGTTCATGGCAAAGAGCATCCCGGTTCGCCTTGGGCCGAGACGGGCGAATGCCTCGAACAGGGCGGCATCGCCCAGGGCGAGTCCGACAAACCCGGAGATGGCGAGGGGCAACCAGTCGGACCCCTCCACGGTCGGCCAGCCACCTACGGCGAGCCCGATGACAGTGAGCGCAACCGAGACGTAGACCATGCGGATTCGGACGAATCTCGGCCCGCCGAGTAGCCGGGAGGGCTCGGCGGCAACCAGGCCGCCAACGGCCCAGGAAGAGGCGGCGAGCAACGCCGCCACTTGGAATGGCACTCTTCAGCTCCTGTCGCTGATAGCGAAGCCGAAGGGTAGTTCGAGTCGATGTTGCCGTAGCAGTGAGGTATCGGCGAGAAGCTCTGCGGTGGGTGCTTCAGCCACGATCCGGCCTTGATCCATGACGACCGATCGCTCGCACATCTCGTACGCAAACGGGATGTCGTGGGTGACAATCAGCTGCGTCGTCTCGAGTCTCTGCAGAGCTTCGGCCAGCTCGCGACGGCTGGCCGGGTCGAGGTTGGAGGTCGGTTCGTCGAGGACGAGGATTGACGGCTGCATCGCAAGGACTCCGGCGATTGCAACGCGGCGCTTCTGGCCGAATGAGAGATGGTTTGGCGGACGGTCGGCGAGATCTTCAACCTCCATCTCCGCCAGTGCCGCCCGCACCCGTTCGGTCAGTTCGTCACCCTCAATACCGAGGTTTCTCGGTCCGAATTCGACGTCCTCCATCACGGTCGGCATGAACAGCTGATCGTCGGGATCCTGGAACACGATGCCCACTCGACGCCGTATCTCCATGACGTTGTCCTTGGACAGCTGCAGTCCGGATACGGCTACCGATCCCCGCTGGGGCATGTGGATCCCGTTCATGTGCAGGATCAGGGTCGTCTTGCCGGCACCGTTGGGGCCGAGCAGGGCGACTCTCTCTCCGGGATGAATGTGGAGTTCGATCGAGTCGAGAGCGGCGGTGCCGTCGGGATACCTGAATCCAAGGCCCGTCACCGCGATGGTGGGGACACTCATACCGACCACCATGCCAGGGCGACGATTGCCCAGGCCGCAATGGGCGCCGCCAATCCGACCGTCCACTGGGCAGCGGGGGCGCGGTCGGATGGGCTTATGGGCATATGTCCCTCGTAGCCTCGCGACGTCATCGCCAGGTACACCCGCTCACCGCGTTCGTAGGAGCGGACAAAGATGAGGCCCGCAGAGTTGGCATAGGGTCGAATCTGGCCGATCCATGTGGGCTGGTGACCGCGCGCAGCCATGGCGACTCGCATGCGGCGAAACTCGCCGAGGACGACGTCGAGGTAGCGGACCATGAAGCCCATGATTGCCGTAAGCACCCGGGGAACACGCAGGGCCTCGAACCCGCGGAGGAGGGCGGGGATTTCGGTAGTACCGGCCAGAACGATCGAGGTCAGCAGGCCTAGCGTTGCCTTGGCGACGATGTTCCAGGCATCCCACAAGCCGGTGCGGGATAGTTCAATACCGGCGACTGCGACGCTCTCTCCCTCGGCGAAGAAAGGGATCAGTAGCGCGGCGATGATGAAAGGGGCCGCGATGAGCAGACGGGTCGCTACGAACTGGATGCCGAGACGGGCGGTTGTGGCCAGGCTGAGGAGGATCGTCGCATACAAGCCGAACGCCCAGACGGCTTCCCGCGGGGTTGCGACCACGGCGAACACGAAGAGGAACGCGGCGGCGATCTTCACCTGGGGCTTCAGGAAGTGGAGCGGGGAGTGGCCGTGCCGGTAGAGGGCGTGGGCGTGGCCGCCCGCCATCAGGTGCCCTCGGAAGAGGTGCGATTGGTGCGACGGGCCAGCCAGAAGAGCCCGTATCCGAGGCCCAGGGTTGCCAGAGTGCCGATGATGCCCGCGATGGCCGTGTTCAGACCGCCGCTGTCGGTCAGGCCGTCGCCGTAATCGGCCAGGGGAGCGTCGGCGAGATCGTGATCGACTGCCGTCTCCAAGAAGCCCTCTTGCTCGGCGACGAACTCGAGACCGTCGGGGGACGAAGAGGCAAACTGAGCGACGAAGACCGCGACCAGCAGGGCGACCACTAGTCCTATGCCGAAGAGTCGCTTGTTGTCCATCAGGTGAATGCCTCGCTTCTGTCTCCCACGTAGGTGGGTGCGCCGTAGACGAGATCGGGACGGGTGCGGACGACCGCGCCGATCACCATTGCGGTGATGATGCCTTCGCCGACGCCGATGAGCGCATGAGTGCCGAGCAACGCCGTGAACACTGTGCTCGTCGAAACGCTTGCGGTTCCGCCGATGACAAACTGAACCAGGAAACCCATCGCCGTCAGGGGGACGGTTATTCCCGCAGCGATCCCAGCAGCGAGTGTTACGCCCCTGGCGTCCTTGGGGAGGACGGTGAGCAGCACCCGGTAGATGGCGTAGCCGCCGACTGCACCGATTAGGCCCAGGTTGGTGATGTTGAGGCCGAGGGCGGTGAGGCCCCCGTCGGCAAAGACGAAGCCCTGGACGATGAGAACCACAGACAAGACCACAAAGCCCGCCCAGGGGCCGACCAGCACTGCTGCGAGCACGCCGCCGAGGAGGTGGCCGCTAACGCCGATCGACACCGGGAAGTTGACCATCTGGGCGGCGAAGACAAACGCCGCAACCAGCCCGGCGAGCGGAACCTGGCGTTCGCTCAGGTAGCGGCCGGTCTGCTTGATGGCGGCACCGAGGCCTCCAGCTGCGGCTACTCCGAAGCCGGCAGACGTGGCTCCGTTGATGAATCCGTCGGGAATGTGCACCGACTCCCTCTCCCTTATTGCGAGTCGTTCGCAATAAGCTTAGCGGGTGGCGCCGTGGTGTGTGGCGGTAATGCTGGCGGGCAGCGCCAGGGTGAAAACCGACTCTTTGCCATCGTGGTCGTAGCTGATGTCGCCGTTCATGTTCAGTGCCAGGGAGCGAGCAACGGTGAGGCCGAGGCCGACCGATTCGGGACGCGTCTTGGCGAGATTGGCGACCCGTTCGTATGGTTCGAACATGACATCACGACGGCTGGTCGGGATCGGTGGCCCGTCGTCCCGGACCTCGACGATCGCTTGATCGCCGTCGGTTCTGGCAACGACCCGCCGGTTCGGACCTCCATACCGCACGGCATTCGTGGCGAGGTTGCGGATGACCTGGCGGATCCGGGTGGGGTCGGCGTAGGCCTGGAGCTGCGGTGGTGTCATTAGCTCGAACTCGTCCCCGAACAGGGCCATGGTGTTCTCCAGCTCCGCCCGAAGGTCGAGTTCCATCGGCATCGTGGCCAGATTTCCCCCGGCCGCTCGGGCGGCCACGAGCAAGTCCTCGACGATGTTGGCCACCTCGTGGCTCTGCTCGGCCACGATTCCCATCAGTTCGTCCTTCTCAGCGTTGGCTATGTCGCGTTCGCTGTCGGTTAGTTCTTCAACAAGGCCAACGACGGCGGTCAGGGGAGTGCGTAGCTCATGGCTGACGGTTGCGATGAACTCATCTTTGTATCTGATCTGATCGGCGAGCGCCTGCTCAGCTGCCTTCTGTGTCGTGATGTCGGTGGAGATGATCACAACGTTGCGCCGATCCTCCGTATGGAAGCTCCAGTTCATCACCTGGTGGTAGTCGTGGGCACCAGCCCGAAAGCTCAGCTCAGTAGAACCGGGGCCGTCCTCGTAGATGATGCGGGCGAGAATCCCAACAATGATGGCTGCCTCCGCTTTGCCGATGGTGCCCGTCGGCGTGCCCGGTCCGCTGAGGAACATCGCTGATCCGGCTGCCTCGTTGTGGCCCACGATGACGATCCGCGGGAGCAGCGATCTCGGATCTAGCTTGCCATCTTCCACCGCGGCCAGATAGGTCTCGTGGGTGGTGAAACCATTGTCGAGGAGCCAGCTCCGCACCCCGCGGAGGTCCATCTCGACCACGCCGACAGGTGCTGTCTCCATCAGCTGTTCGTACTCCGCTCGGCCCTGTTGCGTTGCACTCTGGACCGCGACCGTCGCGACATAGACAAGTGCGCTCATGATCAACACCGTTGCGGCATCCGTGGCGGCCTGTGCGAACGAGTCCGTTGCGGGCCACCTAGCCGTTGTGACGCCGAGGATGATCATCACGACCCAGAACAAGGCAGCCGGTCTTGCCCACTTGCCACCGAGCACCAGTGCCAGCACACCGGTCATGGTGATGAATACCAACGGGGAGGCGTCCGTGAGGCGGACGAGGTCGTTGTCCAGCGAGGCCATGAGAATGGAGGCGTAACCGGCGAGGGCCGCCAGTACGAGGACCGTTCTCGGGTAGACCCGCCCGGTCCGGTCCATCCACAAGGTGAAGCCGGCGAGAAGGGCGCCTGCAGCGAACTGATAACCCGACTCCGGCGTCTGCAGCCGAAAGAAATCAAACAGGCCGACTGCGGCCAGTGCCACGCTGCCCATGAGCAGCACCCGGACCATGGCGCGCTCGACACGGTCTGCCGGATCCTTGAAGCCAACTTCGGTCCAGCTCTTGACGCGGTCTATCCAAATTGCCATCGCCTAATTATCGGCAGTCGCGCCCTCGGGTAGAGCGGAATCCGGCACTGCTAGTCCGGATTCGTTGCGCAGTTGCCGCAGATCCCGGTCACCGCAAAGTGGGTGGGGTCGACCTCGAAGCCCGTACTCTCACGCAGTTCCTCGAGCCAGCGGGACAGACCGGAAGCGGGGACCGATGCAGTGGCCCCGCAGCGACTGCACACAACATGTTGGTGAGAGGCCTCGGAGGCAAGGTGGTAAACGGCCGGCCCGTGACCGAGATGACTGTGGACGAGAAGTCCCGCCTCCTGGAGCGCATCGAGTGTCCGATACACGGTCGATTGATCAGCCTTTGCCTCCGGATCAGCTTCGACCCTCTCGAGGATCGACGCAGCTGTTAGGTGTTCGCCGTGCGACGCGGCGACGATGGCACACACAGCCCGGCGAGACCGGGTAATCCGCAGACCCTGACTCCGGAGGGCCTCGATGAGAGTTTCTGCCGCAATGTGCATCGGTGGCCTACCGTAGACGTGCCCGGCCGGGCATGAGGACCATCGCCATCGTGCGCAGCATGATCTGCGTGTCCATCTTCATCGACTGGCTTCCGACGTAGTTCTCGTCGAAACGGGTGCGCTCATCAGCGGAGATCTCATCACGCCCGGACACCTGAGCAAGCCCGGTGACCCCCGGTTTGACGGTGAACCGCAGGCTGTC
>CAJIBB010000658.1_pt1 | contig 14723 bp, 12 predicted proteins | sample 9199201 | NCBI WGS metagenome assembly CAJIBB01 (sample SAMEA7708290, study PRJEB35096) | sediment metagenome | biome: marine neritic benthic zone biome [ENVO:01000025]; feature: sediment [ENVO:00002007]; material: shallow marine sediment [ENVO:03000034] sea grass bed [ENVO_01000059] ... | reverse complement strand
CGATCTCGTGGACCGGCAATCCGGATATCCCGCCACTCCGGAAAGCCATGAAGCACCCGGAGATCTCGCCGTACCACCGGGGTTGGGGGCGACCCGGGGATTTGGTCGTCACGGCGACCGTCGGGGAAAAGGTGGTGGGTGCGGCCTTCGCTCGGCTCTTCACCGACGACGATCACGGTCACGGTTATGTTGATGCGGAGACACCCGAGCTCGGCATCGGCGTTGACGCCGGGTTCCGGAGACAAGGGATCGGTCGGCGGCTGATGACCCAGCTGGCCGCAGCTGCCAAGGCTGAGGGCATCGCCCGGCTCAGCCTCTCGGTCAACAACCCGAATCCGTCGAAGCTCCTCTATGAGTCGCTGGGCTATCAGGTTGTGGAGGACACCGGCGAGTCCTCGATCATGGTGCTTGATCTCGTCTGACATCGGATGTCGATGGCCGGCGTGCATGTCACAATGAAGTCGAGGGAGGTATCGATGGATCGAGTGCGAGTAGGCGATCTGACTATCGACCCTCGCGCTGGGAGTGTCGTTGGGCCTGACGGTCGGATTGAACTATTCCCGCAGACGTTCCGACTGCTCACAGAGCTGGCCGGCGCGGCCCCGGAGGCGTGTCGGACCGTTGATCTGATCGATGCGATCTGGCCCGATGGCTTTGTCGGTGATCAGAACCTGAAGCAGCGGGTCTACCAGTTGCGCCGGGCCGTGGGCGACTTCGGCGTTGAGATCGCAACTGTCCGCGGTGTCGGCTACAGGCTCGCGACCGCGGTTGAGCCGGTCGAGGTCGCGTTGACTACCGAAGCTGAGCGCGATCCGGCTGCGGTTGCCGACTACAAGCGCGCCATCGAGTTCATCGACGAGATGGCCCACGGCAAGGCCCTGGCTCTGTTGCTCAACGTTGTCGCCATGGAGCCGGATTGGGTTGCGGCGCGCTCATCACTTGTTTGGGCACACATGTGGGCCGGAAACCCGAAGAAGGCACGCGCTGCGCTCGATGAGGCACTGGAAATGAGCAGCGATGTCTCCCACCCCGATCACATGGTCTTGCGCGGAATGCGTGCTTCGTTTGCCGGCGACGCGGTTGAAGCCATCAGCCGGTTCGAGCTGGCGTTGGAGCGCAACCCGGGGGGCTATTGGCTGCACATCAACCTGATGGGGCTTTATTGGCTGGTGGGTCGCCGCGACGCCGCAGCCGCGTTGCTCGACCGTGTAGAGGAGTTGCGTCCGGGCTTCTACCTCAACGCCTGGCAGCGCGGGTTCCATGCCCTTCTCGCTGACGGAAATCTGGCTGCGGCGCGCGAGGACTTCGCCGAGGTCGCCCGGCTGAATCCGAACCTGCCGCTGCCGCTCGCTGATGTGATCCCGATTCTGGAGGTGTGGGCTCAGGGGAATCGAGGATTCGCACTCGAGATGATCGATGGGGTGATCGCGGAAAGGATCGGTGGTCTGCCGCCCCTGGGTGCCGATCAACTACTCACTTTCCGGTCCCGCCTGCTGGCCGACCTCGGAGACGTCGAGGGGGCTAGGGATGACCAGCAGCGTGCCGCGGGGCTGTTCGGGCCGGAGGATTCATGGAGCCTGCACCACGCACTCGAGAGCGGGTTGCTGGCAGGAGTAGCGCCTGGGCAGCCGGGAGTGTTGGGGCTCGAGCGCGTTGCGGCCGGCGGTTCTGCTCTTCTGGCAGCCCAGGCACACGGATGGCTGGGTGTCGCCGCGGCGATCGCCGGCGACATCGAGAGGGCTGGTGGACATCGGGTGTCACTCGGCGAACTCGAATATGAGGAAGGATGGGAGTGGGGCTACCCGACGCGACCAGCTTTCGACCGCGCCCGCAGTGTGTTCGGGCTGCTCATCTCCGGACACCTTGCGTTGGGCAACGGTGAGCTGCCCAAGGCTGATAGGCAGTTCGCTCGAGCCCTGCGCACCACCCCCGTTCGCTGGCAGGTCGTGCCCGTGATCTCCCTTGATGGTCGGGCCTCACTTGCGGCTCGCGAAGGGATTGCGCTGGTCGCCGCGGCTCAGGGTGATCTGAGCCGGGCGACCGAGGCGAATCGATGGCTGGTTGAGCACCCGCTGGAGACCGTGATGCTCTCGCAGGCTGGGGTCGAGTTTCGGCAACGTGCCGAGGAGAGGCTGAACTAGTCGGTTGGCACGATCTCTGCCATGCCGATCGAGAAGTCGAGTAGAAACGGGTGCGCCCCGAGGTTGCCCGAATAGAAGAGCAGCATGCGGCCGTCGGGCGCCTCTACGACTGATCCTGCGACCACGTCGAGGTTGGCCCAAGCTTGCTGTCTGGGGACCAGTAGCGGATTGTTGGAAGCTCGGATCCAGTCGTAGCCGTCGGGGCTCCAGGCATAACCGATGGCCTCGCCGGTCAGTGTCTTCGGATCGCCGGTGTAGAAGGCGCCGAATCCGTCGTCGTACGGGAACACCGCGGCTTCCCAGACATAGTGGCCGTCCCATCCGTCTACGCCGCTCATGACCGGCTGCTCATGCTTGGTGAAGGACACACCGTTCTGGGCGTGGGCCAAACCGAGCGACGTTGCCTCGAACGCGGAGTAATCAGTGCCGCCCGAGTAGATGATCGTGATCGAACCGTCGTCGCTGATCGCGGCGTTCGGGGTCACGAAGCCCGAGTCCCATGCGCCTTCTCCGACGCGGAGGATCGGGTCGGGATCAGCAGTCCATGGTCCCGCCGGCGACGGTGCCGTGGCCCGACCGATAGCGGGCCCCGGCCCTGGGCCCGGAATCTCGCGTGCGTTGTAGAACATCACCCACTGCTCTCCATCGGCGACGACTACGCCCTCACCGACGCTGAAGGCGTCAAAGCCATTGCCGTCTGCCGTAAGAGCCGGGGCCTCGTCGATCGTCCAATCCATGCCGTCTGCTGAGGTCGCGTGGTAGATCGCGGTCGGGACGCTCGTCCAGTCGGACGACTGGGTGAACCACATGTGCAGTTGATCGTCGATGGCCAGCACGTGCGGCAGCATCGCGCCACCATCCTGGCTGGGTCGTTCGATGACCGGGTTCGAATCGTGTGGCTCGAGCAGGAATGGGCTTGCCATGGCGATGTCCTCCTCTATTGCCGTAGTGGTTGTCTGCGCTTCGTTCTGGATCATGGTCGAAGTAGTCGTTGTCTCCGGTGCGTTTGCTGTGGGTGCCTCTGTCGGCCGTTGATCGTTTGCCGGTGGTGTGGTGGTTGCCGCGACCTGGTCGGTCGAGCACGCGGCCAAACCCAGCGCGACGGCAAGCAGCATGACGTAACTCCTCTTGAGCTTCATGGTTCCTCCCTGTGGACTGACCACAGCAGGTTTTCAGAGGGGAGAAGCGGCTACATAAACCGGAGGTCAATCAAGGGTGAATCATCGACGGCCTAGTAGCCCCGGTCGAGATCGACCTTGTTGGGCAGAGACCGTCCGGCAGCTGCCGTAGCGAGCATTTCGGCCAGCGCCTCGGCTCTCAGCGTTTCTGTCTCGGCGACCGCACCACCGCGGTGCGGGCTCATCACAACGTTGTCGAGGTCGCCGAACGGGAACTCCGATGGCGCAGTGGAAGCCGACGACTCCTCGCCCTTGGGGTAGGAGTACCAGACATCCAACCCGGCCCCGGCGATGCGACGCTCCCGCAGAGCGTTGTACAACGCCTCCTCGTCGATGATTGGTCCCCGACCAACGTTCACCAGCAATGCCGATTGGGGGAGGAGGTCGAGTTCCCTCATTCCGAGCAGTCCCCGGGTAGCGGCCGAGAGTGGGAGACAAACCACCAAGACATCGGTGCGTGGCAGCAAAGCGTCGAGAGCATCGAGCTGGTGAACCTCATGAGCGATCCCATCGGGTTGGTGTGACTGCGACCGAACAGCGAGCACGGTCATGCCGAAGCCGCGACACAAGCGTCCGACCCGGCGCCCGATCTCGCCGTAACCGAGGATGAGACAGGTCTTGCCGGCGAGGAGCAGGCTCTGGCCGGAGGCTTTCCGCGCAGTCCAGTCGCCCGTTCGCAGAGACCGGTCCAGCGGCACGATGTGCTTCGCTGTTGCGAGAAGCAGGGCCATCGTGAGCTCGGCGACGATCGGTGCATTGTGGTGGAGGTTGTGGACGGAGATTTGGGGGAAGTCCGCCAGCAGCTCGCCCGTCTCCGTCGATATCCCGACCCGCGGAATGATGAGTGTGTTCAGCGCCGGAGTCGACAGCTGGTCTCTGGTGGGTCGCCCGCCGATTAGCACCTGCGTGTCGGTAGGGACATCCGGTCCTTGCGTCAACACCACGCGCTCGTCGAGCCTCGCAAAGAGAAGCGTGATGTCAAAGGCCCCCGGGTTCTCGAGCATGTGAGCGCGGATCGTCGTCATGTTCCTCCTCGGGACGGACCATAACCCGCGTTGATGAGCCGTCAGCACGCTGAGCGGCGGTACGAAAGGCCCGGTGCCCGGCCAAGGAGCCCGCGCCTGCTCATAGGTATGGTGCAGCCATGAGCACCGATCGCACTGCCGCTGAACGCCTCATCGATGGAGTGGCTCACGAAGGCCGCCGCCGCGATGCAGAGGTTCTGATGGCGTTCATGGCCGAGCACACCGGTGAAGAGCCGAGGGTGTGGAACGACAACACCATCGGGTACGGGCAGTACCACTACCGCTACAAGTCGGGGCAGGAGGGCGACTTCTTCACCGTTGGATTCTCGCCAAGGCGAGACCGCATCACGCTCTATGTCATGTCGGGCTTGAAGGGGTTCGACGACATCCTCGAGCGGCTCGGCCCGCACAAAACCGGCAAGTCGACCGTTCATCTCAAGCGACTCGGTGATGTCGATCGCAGCGTCCTTGCCGAACTCATCACCGAATGCGTTGCCCACGTAGCCGCGGTCGAACGCTCGATGGGCGCAATACCGCGCATGAGCGAGATCCCGCCGCGAATGCAATCACGAGGCGTCGACTAGCGGCGCCGGACCCGGCTCTCTGCAGCGACAACGCTCGCGTGGTACCCGACCCTGCTTGCGGCGGTCGCCTGTGTCCGCTTCTGAGTTGCACCCCTTCTTCCCGATCTGTAACCTGCACTTGTGTGCATCAGTGCACAAATGTGCAGATGGCGTGCGGGAGACTTCCGCCGGTAGGCGGAACCCGAGGAGCGAGACGCCAGAACCGGAAGGAGCAAGATGAACACTGGTATGAGGACACCGCCGCGAAAAGGGATCTGGCTGGGGGTTCTCCTCGTAGCCTTCGCCCTGTTTGCGACGGCCTGTTCGCAGGACACTGAAGACGCTACGACCACAACAACGCAGGCGGCCGCGGTCGAGACGACAGCCGCCGGCATGGAGATGCCCGCCCCATTCGACGAAGGCGGCGTCAAGATTGCCGTCGTCCAGAACAGCGGCGCAGGCGACTACTTCCAGCAGTGGACCAACGGAGCCAAGCAGCAAGCTGATGCTCTCGGTATCGAGTACACCTGGTACGACGCACAGGCGGACAACGCCAAGCAGGCCACCGACATGGAAACCGCTATCGGTTCCGGCGTCGTTGGCATCGTCGTCGACCACGGTCAGACCGACACCATGTGCCCGCTGATCAATGATGCGATCGACGCCGGCATTCCGGTTGTCATCTACGACATCGCCGTTCAGGACTGCGCCCCGCGTGCCGTCCAGACACAGCAGTCTGATGCCAGCCTCGCCGACCTGTCGCTCGGGCAGATGCTCGTAGATATCGGTGCCGACCAGAACGTTGGCTATGTGAACGTTCTAGGTATCGCCCCGCTCGATCGTCGTCACGTTGTCTGGGAGCAGTACGTTGCCGACAACGGCTGGAGCCAGGAATTCTTCGTCGGTGAGTTCACCAACGCGGTGGCAACCGACAACGCTCAGCTCGTCGACGCGGCCCTCAAGGCCAACTCCGAGATTCGTGCGGTATTCGCACCGTACGATGAGCTGACCAAGGGTTCCGTCTCGGCCATCAACGACAACGGTCTTGCCGAGCAGATCTGGGCCTACGGCATCGATATCTCGAATGCCGACATCGAGGTCATGACTGCACCGGGCAGCCCGTGGAAGGCAACTGCCACCACGGACCCGAACGCCATCGGCGCCGCCGTCATGCGGACCATGGCCCTCGAGCTCGCCGGCCAACAGGGTCCGCGTCTCGTGGACTTCCCCGGCGTCCTGGTCACCCAGCAGTTCCTGCTCGACAACAGCATCACGAATATGGTTGACCTGCGGGCCGCCATGCCCGCCCTGAACCTCGCCGAGGTCCAGTCAGCCGACTGGATCCCGTCGATCGAGTTCTAGGCAGGGAGGCGGATATCGCCGAGATGCTCGCTACTGCGGTCAGCGGCACGGTTGTGCGGCAGACCGATGAGTGCGGGCGAGGCGACATCCGAGAGCCTCAGAGGCCAACATGAAGGAGAACGCCGGAGTGGTACCCCCCTCCACTCCGGCGTCTCTTCCTCAACTGAGCAGCCTGACAAGGAGCGTTTGATGGAACCTGCAGTCGAGATGCGAGGCATCACGATGGCCTTCGGTCCCAATGAGGTGCTGAAGGGAATCGACCTCGCCATCGAGCCGGGAAAGGTGACGGCCATGCTTGGCGCCAACGGTGCCGGCAAGTCGACCCTCATCAAGGTCCTGTCGGGTGTTTACAACGGATACGGGGGCACTGTCATCATCGATGGCGCACCCGTATACATCGACCATCCAACTACAGCGCATGCCCACGGCATCGAGGCGGTTCATCAGAAGATCGCCGACGGTGTCGTTCCTGGATTGAGCGTTGCCGAGAATCTCCTCTTCGAAGGCATTGTCAACAACCAGGTATCCCGGGCGGCTTCGCTGCGCTCACTAATGCCCAAGGCTCGCGAGGTTGCCGCAGTGCTCGATCTCGGCTGGTCCGACGAACTGCTGCGCAGCGACGTTTACGAGCTACCCATTGCCGACCAGCAGCTTCTCCTGCTGGCTCGTGCTTTGGTAAACGAACCACGTCTGCTCATCCTGGATGAGCCCACCTCGGCTCTCTCCGAGACCGAGGCCGAGCGCCTCTTCGATGTCATCCGCCAGCTGCGGGACAGCGGAGTCGCCATCTTTTATGTCTCACACCGCATTGGCGAGATCGACAGCATCGCCGACCGCCTCCTGGTCCTTCGTGATGGAGTCATCCGGAGCGACCACCCCCGCCCCTTCGACTGGGCCGACGCACTTCACGAGATGCTCGACGCTGACGAGTCCGACCGTTCCGAACGAACCGCTGAGCTGCGGGGAACGGATGAGGTGCTTCGACTCGAGGGAGTGCAGCTGCTCCCCAAGTCAGTCCCATTTGATCTTTCAATTCGCGCCGGTGAGGTAACCGGCGTGTTCGGCCTGCTGGGCTCCGGGGGCAGCCAACTGGCCCGCGGCATTTTCGGTGCCGACCCATTCGAAGCTGGTGACATGGTCCTCACCGGTGAGGACTTCAAGCCGAAGGCGCCTGCCGACGCCATTGCATCCTCGGTCTACATGGTCCCTGAGGACCGCCAGGAAGGGACCATCATCAAGGACTGGACAGTCTCGATGATCGCTACGTTCCCCTTCCTCCAGGACGTCGCTCCCGGTGGTGTCCTCAACCCGCTCGCCGAAGCAAAAGTCGGGAGGGCCGTCATCGACGAGTTCGGCGTTGTCGCCCAATCCGAAGCGGACTCCGTGACTTCGCTTTCGGGCGGTAACCAGCAGAAGGTCGTAGTCGGGCGCTGGCTGCGAAAGCAACCCAAGGTGATGGTGCTCAACGAGCCATTCCAGGGTGTGGATGTTGGCGCTCGTCACGATCTCGCAGAAAAGGCGCGTGAGGTAGCCGGCAGCGGTTCGGCGGTGCTCGTCATGTCGACTGATCTCGAAGAAATCATGGAAGTTTCGGACCGAGTCGTTGTGCTCGCGGACGGAAATCTCCGACACGACGCATACCTGTCGGAGACCAGCAGGGATGAAATCCTGCAACGACTCTCGGAGGTTGAGTAAGTGGCCACTACAACGATGAAGCCCAAGGACACGGGAAGGGCGACACCGCCCGGCAAGTCCCGTGCCAATGCGCGGGAGCTGCTGGTCAAGTACGGCTTCATCGCCGTGACGGTGATCTTCTTCGTCTACTTCCTGGCGACCATCCCGGCGTTCCGTACTTCATCGACGATGTTCTCGATGCTGAAGTTCACATCGGTGGTCGCAATCGCCGGACTCGGCGTGACCGTCACAATGGTGGTCGGTGGGCTTGATCTCTCCGTAGGAGCCACTGCCGGGATGTCTGTGACCGTGGCGGCCATGACGATGGTCATCTATGCCCAGCAGGGATCGGTGGCGATCTTGGCCGTCATCCTCGCCGGTGCGGTGATCGGTGCAGTCAACGCCACGCTGATCGTGGTGCTGAAGATACCGGACCTGCTCGCCACTTTGGCGACGATGTTCCTGGTCCAGGGGTTGAAGCTGGTGCCGGTGGACGGCCAGTCGGTTTCCTCTGGCCTGATTCTCCGCGACGGCACCGTGGCCCCCGGCAAGTTCACCCCCGGCTTCCTCGAGATCAATCGCGGCGAGCTGGGTCCGGTTCCGTATCCGGTGGTGATCATGCTGGTGCTGGCGGTTGCCACCTGGTTCCTCTTGTCCCGGACGAAGTGGGGCAGGGTCATGTACGCGATCGGGACCAATCCCGAGGCTGCCCGCCTCGCCGGTGCCCGGGTCGGGCGCTACCAGGCTTTCGCCTACATGCTTTCCGGCATCTACGCATCGATCGCCGGTCTCATCCTCGCCTCCCGAATCGGTCAGGGTGACATCTCCGCAGGCAACTCGCTGCTCCTCGACGCCGTCGCCGTTGCCCTCGTCGGGACGTCGGTGCTGGGGGTGGGCAAGCCGAACGCATTTGGGACAACGCTGGGGGCGATCCTCATCGGAATTCTGCTCACCGGGACGACGATGATGAATTTCCAGTACTACTGGCAGGACGTCGTCAAGGGATTTGTCCTCCTTGTCGCTCTGGTCTTCTCGTTCACATTGTCGAGACGCAAGCAACGATTCCAGGCGGCGGTGCCACTGTGAGCAAGACACCGGCAAGCCGCACCATCTGGATCGATGAAGACGACCCAACCTCCGTCGTCTGCATCGAGCAGCGGCTCATCCCATTCGAGTACAAAGAGGTGTCGACTCGCACCTCCAGCGAGATGGCTGCCGTCATCGCCGACATGGTTGTCCGTGGCGCCGGTTGTATCGGGGTATCGGCCGGATACGGCATGTACCTCGCGGCGCTGGCGACTGACGGAATGGGAGCAGCCGCAGCAGACGAATCACTGCATGCCGCCGCCGCCGAACTCGAGGCAAGCCGCCCAACGGCGGTCAATCTCTCCTGGGCCGTCCAGCGCCAACTGAAGGAGATCCTCGGGATCGAGGACCCGGCGGAGCGTATTGCACGCGCCAAGGCCTTGGCTGAGACCATTGCCGACGAGGACGTTGCCATGTGTGCCGCAATCGGGCAGCACGGCTTGGAGGTCATCGAAGAGATCTACGAGCGCAAAGGCGAGACGGTCAACATCATGACCCACTGCAACGCCGGCTGGCTCGCCTTCGTCGAGCACGGCACCGCCACTGCGCCGATGTACGCAGCGCACAAGAAGGGGATCCCGATCCATGTCTATGTGTCGGAGACGCGGCCGCGTAACCAGGGAGCCCGGCTCACGGCATGGGAGCTCCAGCAGGCGGGCGTCCCATTCACAGTCATTGCGGACAACGCGGCGGGACATCTAATGCAGCACGGAAAGGTCGATTTTGTGATCGTCGGCAGCGATCGCACCACGATCAGCGGTGACGTTGCCAACAAGATCGGCACCTACATGAAGGCCGTTGTGGCCAAGGAGAACGGTGTCCCGTTCTACGCCGCATTGCCGTCGAGCACGCTTGACCCGCAGCTCCACGACGGAGTCGCCGAGATTCCGATCGAAGAGCGAGGCGGTCACGAAGTGACGAAGGCAACCGGCTGGCTCGACGGCAAGCAGGTCGAGCCGCAGACGTCGACACCGGGTGCCGGCGCTGCGAACTACGGATTCGACGTGACCCCACGCAGCTATGTGACCGGGATCATCACGGAGCGAGGGATCTCAGAAGCCAGTGAGGAAGCACTGTTGGCGATGTACCCGGAATTCGCCCCAGCGCAATAGCCAAGATCAACTGACAAGAGGCAGGTAATGCAGAACCGGTGGAACGACCAGCAGGCGGCTACCTGTGATGGCCCTCTCGAAGAGTGCGTCTATGCCTCGCGACTGCTCGGCGCCGACACTGCCCTGGTGCTGCACGGCGGCGGTAACACGTCGGTCAAGCTCATCGAGAGCGACCTGTACGGGGAGCCGATCGAGGTTCTCTACGTCAAGGCAAGCGGTTTTGACATGGCAGAGATTGACGTATCGGGGTTCTCCCCGTTGCTCCTCGAGCGCGTGCAACGGCTAGTCGAACTCGAAGCACTCTCGGATACTGCGATGCTGAACGAGCTGCGCGGCTCGCTGGTGAGCGTCGATGCTCCGACTCCATCCGTCGAGGCGATCCTCCATGCAGTCATCCCGAACCGGGCAGTCATGCACGCTCACCCCAATGCACTCCTGGCCATCTCCAACACCGTGGGCGGCGAAGACAAGGTGCGCGCCCTATACGGCGACCGCGTGGTGGTCGTGCCGTATGCGATGTCCGGTTTCAAGGCGGCGGCAGCAGCAGCTCGGGCCTATCGCACCGAGGCGACCGAGCAGACCGAGGCCGTTGTCCTCATGAACCACGGGATCTTCACCTTTGGTGATACGCCGGGCCAGGCCTATCAGCGCATGGTCGCGCTTGTCTCCGAGGCAGAGGTATTCCTCGTCGGTAGCGCTGCCTCCGCAGTTGCTGCGCGTGCTTCTCGGGGGCAGCAACCCGTCGACCGTCTCGACATCGCCAGGCTGCGCGCCGACATCTCCGAAGCCGCAGGTACACCGTGCATCGTTCGCAGGCATCGCGATGAAGCCAGCTGGGCGTTCGCGCAACGGCCCGATGTTGCTGCGATCAGCCAGCAAGGTGTTGCCACTCCGGACCACGTCATCTGGACCAAGCGGGTCCCCCTCCTCGGTCGTGACGTTGCCACTTATGCGAAGGACTATCAGGCGTACTTCGACGAGTATTCAGTCGGTCGTGACCTTCGCATGCTCGACCCGGCGCCGCGGGTGATCCTCGACCCGGAGCTTGGGATGGTCACCGCAGGACCGGATGTGCACGCTGAGCAAGTAGCGGGCGACATCTACCTCCAGATCATCGACGTGATCGAACGCGCTGAGAGCATCGGCGGCTACTCGGCCCTCCCGGCCAGCGACATATTCGATCTCGAGTATTGGGAGCTGGAGCAGCTGAAGCTGGACCGAGCTCGTGACGTGGGTGAGTTCACCGGCGAGGTCGCAGTCGTCACCGGAGCAAACTCCGGTATCGGTCGGGGATGTGCGCTTGCCCTGCTCGATCGCGGAGCTGCGGTCATCGGCCTGGACATCAACCCGACCGTCGGCGAGATGATCGACCACCCGGCCTACGTTGGTGCTCCCTGCGATCTCTCCTCGGTATCTGAGACCTCTGCTGCGCTCGACGTCGGTGTTGAGCGATTCGGCGGCGTCGACATGCTGGTTGCCGCTGCCGGGCTGTTCCCCGAGTCATCCCCGATTTCCGCACACGACCCTGCTGCTTGGCGTCGGGCCATGTCTGTCAACGTAGACGGTCTGGTCCAGCTGTTATCGCTGATGCACCCTCTCCTCCTGCATGCGCCAAGTGGCGGTCGTGTGGCGGTAATCGGCTCCAAGAACGTGGCTGCGCCGGGACCCGGGGCTTCCGCGTACTCGGCATCGAAGACGGCGGCCAATCAGATCGCTCGAGTGGCTGCTCTGGAGTGGGCTCCCGACGGGATCCGGGTCAACTCGGTGCACCCCGACGCCGTCTTCGACACAGCGTTGTGGACACCCGAACTTCTGGCCGAACGCGCCGCTCGCTATGGGATGTCGATCGATGACTACAAGCGGCGCAACCTCATGAGCGTTGAAATCACGAGCGCGGCCGTCGGTGAGGTCGTGGCGATGATGCTGGGCGAGGTCTTTACGCCCATCACCGGAGCCCATATCCCCATCGATGGCGGCAACGAACGGGTGATCTGACCTTACTTGCGGATCTCCCGTGACAAATAGTACGATTGTGCACGAACGTGCACACTCTGCACAAATGTGCAGAGCTGATCAATCTAGGAGGATGGATATGGACTGGGGTATGGAGCGGCGGATGGCGCAGATCATCCCCCCGGAGACGGGACACGCCTTCTTCCTGGCCATCGACCACGGCTATTTCCTGGGGCCAACCCGGATGCTCGAACGCCCCGGCGAGACCGTCAAAGACCTGACTCCCATCGCAGACGCCCTGTTCGTGACCCGCGGTGTGCTGCGCAACGCGATTCCTGCCGAGACGAAGCCGAACGTGATTCTCCGGATTAGCGGTGGAACCAGCATCGTCGGACCGTCACTCGAGGATGAGCAACTCGTGGTTGATCCCGAGGAAGCCATTCGCCTGGGTGCCGATGCCGTCGGTGTCTCGATCTTCGTTGGCTCCGAGTACGAGCGTGAGTCGCTCGGCAACCTGGCCCGTGCGGTCAACCAGTACGAGAAGTACGGCATCCCCGTCATGGCAGTCACCGCGGTCGGCAAGGAGCTGGAGAAGCGGGACGCCCGCTACCTGGCGCTCAGCTGCCGGATCGCCGCCGAGCTCGGGGCACGTGTCGTCAAGACCTACTGGTGCGAGGACTTCGAGAAAGTCACATCGACATGCCCGGCGCCGGTCGTCATTGCCGGCGGCCCGAAGACGGACGACGCCCACGAGGTGTTCTCGTTCATTCGCGACGGCATAGATCGAGGCGCGATCGGTGTCAATCTCGGCCGCAACATCTGGCAGCACTACGACCCGGTCGGCGTTGCCAAGGGTCTGCGGGCCGTCATCCATGACGGCGCCTCGGCAGACGAAGCGAACACCATGGTTGCACCGGCTCCAGCGGGGGCGTAGCGATGGAGTTTCTTGCCCGCATCGAACAGAACATCTCTCCGGACATGGACCCGGATCGCCTGGCTCAGGTCAAGGCAGCCGAGAAGGTTCGCGGACAGGAGCTGGTCGATGCCGGCAAGTTGCGCCGTATCTGGCGCATCCCCGGACGGAGGGCGGTCTACGCCCTCTACCGCGTGGAGAGCACAGATGAACTCCACGAGATTCTGAGCTCGCTACCACTGTTTCCGTGGATGGAGATTGAGGTCACCGCATTGAGCGCACATGCGCTCGATCCGGAGTAGGAGGAGAGGACGAATGGCCCCTGAGTACGAGATCCTGACGCCGGACACCGTTTCGGCCTATATCGACAAGACGCCGAGCCTCAACGGCATCGTCGACACAGCCACCCTCGAGGTGTCGGAAGTCGGCGACGGCAATCTGAACCTCGTGTTCGTCTGCAAGGACGGCAACGGTGACGGTATCTGTCTCAAGCAGTCGCTCCCCTATGTCCGTCTGGTCGGAGAGAGTTGGCCGCTCACCCCGGAGCGGGTCATCGCTGAGGCCCGCGGGCTCGCGGCTGCCGCCGATCGGGTGCCCGATCTGGTTCCCGCCTACTACGGGGTCGACCATGACAACTACGTCCTCGCCATGGAGTACCTCATGGGCTGGGACATGTGGCGGATACAGCTGAATTTGGGCAATGTCCACCCCGGCGTGGGCGCACTGCTCGGCAAGTACGCCGCCGCACTGGCCTTCTACACCTCCTTCTTCACCATCGACCAGGGTGAGATCAAGGAGCGCCTCGCCGAGGCGATCAATCCCGAGCTGTGCAAGATCACCGAGGACCTCGTCTTCACCGAGCCCTACATCGATGTGGAGAACAACAGCTATGTCGACGAGTTGATCCCCGAGATCGAGGGCATGCGCGCCGATTCCCGGTTGCGCGGCGAAGTCGGGATGCTCAAATACAAGTTCATGACGGCAGGTGAAGCGCTGATCCACGGTGACCTGCACACCGGTTCGGTCATGGTGCGCAACGGCGACAACGGCGGTGAGTGCAAGGTCATCGATCCTGAGTTCTGTTACTACGGTCCGGTCGGGTTTGACCTCGGCGCCCTGTTCGGCAATTACCTCGCCGCTCGGGCCCGGGCTGCGGTCCTCGACCGTCCCGCCGAGTACCAGCAGTGGCTCGCCGACCTGGGTCCCGAGACTTGGGATGCCTTTGCCGCTGAGATGCGGCGCCTCTGGCCGGAGCGCCTCGACGAGACATGGACCGAGAGCTTCCTCGAGTCCTGGCTCGCCCAGGTCGCCAAGGACACGATCGGCTTCGGTGGCTGCAAGGCCAACCGCCGCATCATCGGTCTCGCCAAGGTCACCGACATTCAGGAGCTGCCGCACGAAGAACATGTGAAGGCGGCGACGATGGTCCTGCGGACGGCGAGCACCTGGATCCGCGATCGCAACACCCTCGGCACCGTCGCTGAGGCGAACAAGGTGTTCGAGGACGTGCGTGCGGAGGTCATGGGCTGATGGACCTGTCCCTGGCCGACGACTTCCTGGCCAAGCTGCAGCCTTCGGTGGCCTGGGTTGAGGATCACATCGAGATCATCGACCAGACCAAGCTGCCATCAGAGCTCGAGATCATCGAGATCCGCACCGTTGCTGAGGTCGTCGATGTCATCTTCCGACTCGCGGTGCGCGGCGCCCCGGCGATTG
>CAJIBB010000142.1_pt1 | contig 15203 bp, 11 predicted proteins | sample 9199201 | NCBI WGS metagenome assembly CAJIBB01 (sample SAMEA7708290, study PRJEB35096) | sediment metagenome | biome: marine neritic benthic zone biome [ENVO:01000025]; feature: sediment [ENVO:00002007]; material: shallow marine sediment [ENVO:03000034] sea grass bed [ENVO_01000059] ... | reverse complement strand
CGACGTCGGCGCCCTCGAAGTTGCCCACGCCGAGGGCTTTCTGGGCCGCGTCGATCGTGAGCCGATTCGTGCCTAGCAGAGCCTGGCCTTCGTTGCTGAGCCGCACCTTGTACTCGCCGTCGCCGCCGTCCACCCAGAGGATCCCGCTGATCTGGAGGAACGGGGCGAGCCGCTCCAGGACGTTGTAGCTGCCGTGCAGGTGCCAGAACAGGCTGTCGCTCTGGCGGTCCCCCATCGCGATCTGGGCGCCCATGTCGCCGGTGAGGGCGAGCTTGTCCGCGCGCCAGGCGCCTGCGATCGAGGGGATGAAGAGCCCGGAGCCGCGGCCCTGGAAGGTGTCGTGGCTGCCGGTGGGAACCTCGAAGCGGATGATGGGCGAGACGATGTAGCCACGCTCCTCGTCCTGGAGCAGCGCGTACTTGAAGCCGCCGCTGATGTTCCAGAAGCCAACGGTGTTGTTCAGCAGGTTGAGATTCCCGATCTGCGTCTCCGGGCGGTTCCAGACCATGCCGTCCTTGGTCGCGATGAAGGCGAGGCGGTCGGTGATCGCCACCCGCGCCTGCAGCGCGGTCGAGTAGAGGTGCCCGTCCTGGAAGATCGAGGTGCGCGGGAACTCGTGGTAGATGAAGTAGGCGGAGAGGTTCGTGGTGATGAAGGGGTCCTCGAACAGGAACGGCTGGACGATCGGCTTGTGGAAGCCGTCCCAGCGACCGGACCGCTCGGCTACATCTTCTTCCTGCTGGACAAAGCAGTACAGCGCGGCACCCCCGGTCGTCAGGACGAGTCGGCGTCCTTCCTGCGCAGCCCGAGTTTCAAAGACGAGTGAAGCTCGCCCCGCCGGGGGATCTGTCGTAATCGAGACAGCGTCGTTCCGGCTCCGAACCTGCCTGACTTGGGGCTCAAACGTGCCTCATCCTCGTCGCCGAAATACGTCTCATCCAGCTCGCACTCCGGTTTCGTACTAAATAAAACTACCGGGGTCGCAGAGGGCGACTAACCGCACTTGAAGGAGAGTTGCCATGACGGCGATATTGGAGAGAGAGCGTAAGAGCGCTGTCGAAGAGAGGGAAGCGGCTCAGGCGCCGCAGCACACAGAGGTTCCGCAAGAAAGCAAGCCGAGCAGGTTTAGGGCATGGATCGTGGCTCTCGTAGTCGCGGTCGTTGCAGCCGGAGCCGGCGTTGTTGTCGCCGGCCAGGGCAACGATACCGAGGCTCTGTCCTCGCGGGCCATCGGCCAGACCGAAGCTCTGCAGCGTTTCGTCCCCGCCGTCGCCGTTCCCGGCAATGGCTCCGACGTCCTGTCGTTCCGCACGATCGGTCAGACCGAGGCTGTGCAGCGGTTTATCCCTGCCGTCGCCGTTCCCGGGATTACGTTCCGGGCCATCGGCCAGACGGAGGCCTTGCAGCGCTTCGTTCCCGCCATCGCCGTCCCCGGCGCCGGTTTTGACTCCTTGTCCTTCCGGGCCATCGGTGAGGCCGAAGCTATTCAGCGCTTCGTCGCCGGCGTCGCCGTCCCTGGAAGCGGCTTTGAGGTCCTGACCTACCGCACGATCGGCGAGGCAGAGGCTCTGCAGCGTTTCGTCCCCGGCGCAGAAGTCGGTTTGACCTACCGGGCGATCGGTGAGGCGGAAGCTCTCCAGCGTTTCGTTTCGTAGTACATGACTTCCGGTGGTTGGACATTCTGTCCGAGCTGCCCCGGAGTCTCGGATTTGAAAAGCAAAAGCCCCCGCTACGGCGGGGGCTTTCGCTTGTTGTCACTTCTGTGATCGGTTTGGAGAGCGTCGGCTGCGCTAGATATCCGAGCCCAGATTCGCCCCGACCACCTGTGTCCCGAACGTCCCACAGATCTCAAACTCGACATCGCCGCTGGCGGTTTTCCAGCCCGGTCGATCCGGATCCCACCATCGCAGGTGATCTCTAGCGATCGGGACTACGAACTCCCTAGCTTCGCCTGCCTCCAATCGCACCTTGGCAAAACCGGCAAGCCGGCGATCCACGCCTCCGATGTCCCTGGCGAATACCTGGACGACCTCGGTGCCACTACGAAGCCCCACGTTGGTGAGACGGCCAGAAACGATTACGGTCGAATCCACGTCCTCGGCAGCCACGTCGTTGGGTTCGAACGTGGTGTAGGACAGGCCGTGACCGAATGGGAACATCGGCTCCAGCCCGAGCTTTTCGAAACCTCGGTACCCGACGTACACGCCCTCGCCATAGCGGACCGCCCCCGCCTCGCCCGGATAGTTGAGCAAGCCGGGGTGCTGCTTCGAGTTGCGGGGGAACGTCACCGGCAAGCGGCCACCCGGATCAGCGTGACCAAACAACACATCCGCCATCGCGTGTCCCACTTCCTGTCCGCCGTACCAGGCCTGAACCACCGCTCCGACCCGATCGAGCCACGGCATCTCGACGGGCGATCCCGCCGTTACCACCACGACGGTGTTGGGCTGCGCCGCGGCGACCTCTCTTACGAGCCAGTCCTGCCCGCCTGGGAGTAAAAGGTTCGAACGATCGAAGCCTTCGCTTTCCCATTCGGGTGTCAGCCCCACCACCACGACGGCAAGATCAGAATCGGCGGCCAGGGCCCTGGCTTCGCTGAGCGGATCGAGCGATCTTGGTAGCTCGCATCCGACACTGATCCACCGCTTCCGTTCTCCGGGCCGCGATCCATACTCGACAACGAGGTCCAACTCCTCGCCCGCAGACAGTTCCATTTCCCAACTCTGCGGCTCGCTTGCCTCGCCATCCCATTCATCGAGGACAACTGCGTCACGATTCCACGCATCGAGTACAACCGATGCACCGGCGGTCACTCGCACGCGCCCGCCGGCCGACACCGAGAAGACATGATTCCCGGTCGACGATGCTGTGAACCGGCCGGAGAGGCGGAGCGAGAAGTTGTCGTGGTCGACCCACTCATCCCCGTGCCCGAGAAAGACGATGAGCGACTTCGTCGTTGCCAGCTTTCTGACCGGCTCGCCGGCGAGGTCGGGACCGGCGTGATACTCGACCAGGAAGCCAACCTCGGAGTCCCCGTGCACGATGCTGCCCGGCTCGAAGGCCGCGGGCCAGCGGTGGGCGTCGGCCCCGTGCGCCCACTCCACAGTGGAGCCGCTCGGCGCCGCAGCCTCGATCCCCTCCAGTATCGAGACGACTCGATGCGGGTTGACTCCCGAGCTTCCGCCTCCCTGGTGTGAAGTCGCTCTAGCCAGTTCCCCGATGACTGCGATGCGTTGCGGGGAGGTGATCGGGAGCGTGGCTTCGTTCTTGAGTAGCACTATCGACTCGACCGCAACCCGCCGGGCCAACTCGCGATGGGCGGGAGGCTCTGCGGCCACTTCGGGCACAGGATCCCGCCGGTGACGGGCTCCCGTTCTCTCAAACAGTCTGAGCAGCCGGCTCACCTTCTCGTTGATTACTTCCTCGTCGATAGCTCCGGAAGCCAGGGCTTCTCGAATGTGCTCGGCCGCCATCCAGCGTGCCGGACCGGGCATCTCGAGGTCCAGCCCGGACGCCACAACGCCCGTGCTGTACGTGCCGTGCCAGTCCGAGATGACTACGCCGTCAAACCCGAACTCTCCACGGAGGACGTCGTCCAGAAGCGGATGCTCCGATGCGGTTACGCCGTTGATTGTGTTGTAGCCGGACATTGCCGCCCAAGGCTGGGACTCTTGCACCGCAATGCGGAAGGGTTCGAGGTAGATCTCGCGCAGCGTGCGTTCGTCGACCGTGGCGCTGATCGAGAATCGCTGGTACTCCTGGTCGTTACACACGAAGTGCTTGATGCACGCACCCACGCCCCCGGCCTGCAGGCCACGGATGTACGCCGCGGCAAGGAGACCGGACAGAGTCGGGTCCTCGGAGAAGCACTCGAAGTTGCGGCCGGCGTTGGGAATACGCGGGATGTTGACCGTCGGTGCCAGCAGGACATCGGCCCCTTTGGCACGCGTCTCTGCGGCCAGGGCACGGCCAACTTCGTCGATTAGTTCCGGGTCGAATGTGGCACCCATGGCCGCGCCGACCGGGAAGCTCGTCGACGTTGGCCCGTAGTTGAGGTCCGCCCCGCGTGCTCCGTTCGGCCCGTCTGTCACCTTCAGGGGAGGCAGGCCGACCCGAGGGACCGGTACGGTCTCCCACAGGTCGCGACCCGCCAGCAGCGAGACCTTCTCATCGAGGGTCATCGCCGCCAGCGTCTGGGTGGCCCAGTCACCCATCAGGGTGACTCCGGTGTGTTGCCGAGGTCCCTCATCTCGTCCAGCGCACGTTGTCTATCTGCAGGACGGTTCCCTCTTGACCGCCCCAGGAGGGGAAGACAACAAGTGGCGTGTTGATCGCCGACAGATCGAGCGATGAGTCGGAGTTGGCAAGCAGATCGCTGATCTCCACTTCGTAACTGATCCACTCGCCGGGGACCACATCGCCGAGAGAGAAGTCTCCCGACGTGCAGGGGAAGCCGCAGTCGACCCGGCCTGTGAGCCCGGAGGCAGCGCTTCCATTGTCGAGGACGCGCAAATCGAACTCGATTGTGCCGTCGGCCCAGTCGCTCAGGTCGTAGTTCACGGGCGCCTGGAAGTAGACGATCGCCTCGTTGGTATTAAACGTGGTCTGGATGACGGTCCCGCGTTCCTCGACTTCCACCAGTTCCATATCGAGTGAGCCGCTCCCGATCCAGGAGTCCCACCTCCACGGGAACACCTGATCGTCATCGAAGACGAGCATTTCGTCTCCGAGGGCCACCGGGTCGAACTCACCGGTGAAAGCGCCCTCGAATAGGCTCTCGGGCGGCTGCCGGCCCTCCACCTTCATGGCCGTGTCTGCAATGGTTGCACAGCCCTTGCCGTCTTCTGGAGAGGCACTGCACTCATACACCCGTACGTAGTCGACCAGCATCTCCTGAGGGAATACGGTCGATGCGTCGGGGTTGCCCGGCCAGGCTCCGCCAACGGCAACGTTCATGATCAGGTGGAATGGTTGATCGAACGGTTCGTTGTCGACGAGGTTGGTCAGCGAGCCGTCGTCACCCGTCACCTGGCTGAACCAACCATCCGCCGTCTGCGTGGCATAGTGGATGTCGTCCACGTACCAACGCATCTCGCCTTCCTCCCATTCGACGGCATAGACGTGGTAGAAGTCGGCGGGATGTTCGTCGAAGAGTTGGAGGAAGGTTCCCGATTGGGCGTTGGCCGGCCACTCCGCGCCGTAGTGGAGCGTGCCGTGCACAGCATTGTTGTCCGGCGCGAACACCGTCTTGAGGTTCACGGCCTCCACGATGTCGATCTCCCCGCTGGCCGCCCAGCCGCCGTATGTGTTGTCGGTCGGCAGCATCCAGACGGCCGGCCACATTCCCTGGCCGTAGGGGAGTAGTGCCCTTATCTCGAACCGGCCGTAACGCCAATCCCCCTTGTCCTTCGTACGAATCCTGCCCGACGTATACGGCAACGTCTTGGTGCCGAGTTGGTCGGCGTTGTCCCAGTCCTCACTGCCGTCGATACCGGAGAACTCTTCGATCTGGGCTCTGATGTGGAGGATGCCATCGCTCAGATATGTGTTGTCAGGTCGGTCTGTGTAGCACTGCTGCTCCTCGTTGCCGCCGCCCCAACAGTTGACCTCGTATCCCCACTTCGTCTCGTCGAGTTGGTCACCATCGAACTCGTCGGACCACACGAGCTCCCAACCCTTGTCCTCAGGGTGGAAGCTCTCGACTGCGCTATCGGCCTCGCTCATGGCATCAGTCGAGGTTTCAGTGGCAGTATCGGTTCCTGAGTCGCCACAAGCGGATGCCAGCAGAGCGAGCAAGGTGATGGTCAACAGCAGATTGAAGAGCGTACGTCGATTCACGGTGACCTCCAGATCGGTCGGTTGTGGCGCCCGAGGCGGGACAGTTGTGATGGTTCGTTGGCACTACTCGAGGCGAGCCGCGGGTGGGGGAGCTTCATGAGCTTCCCTCCTTCTTCTCGTCTTGGGCGTGTGGGCTCAGCTTCTCTTTTGCGTCCTTGACGGCCAGCCGCGTCTTGGCCCTTATACCGTGGGCCGCGGCGGACTCGACGGAGCCGACAGCGTCGTCGATGGTGTGGGGAGCGGTGACCGAAATCAGCTTGCGGCGTTGTGAGTGGACCCGCAAGTACAAATCCGTGATTGTGGATCTTGGGAAGATCCACGGCAGGTTGCCGGCGAAGATGGTGTCGACGGTCGGCAGATACGAAGTGTCGTACCAGTGAGCTGCTGCGGCGGCCGGGCTGACCAAGGACTGGGTCTGCATCATGAGTTCGTAGGCCTCCGCATGAATCGCGTCTAGCAAGGCGGAGTACCGGCTGGGTCGTGAGGGATCGATATCTGCTCGCGGCCGGACTATGTCGAGTTGCGATTCGGTCATGAACCACTGGCGAAGGCTCATGTGCACGACGTCTGCGACGTTCGTAGTCGCGGTGATTGGCACCGGGCTGCTGACCTCGGTTACTTCACCGTCGATGAACTCGTCCCCGCGCTGCCTGGCTATGGCGACCCGGTGGTGCCCGTCCTCGATGAAGTAGGCGTCGTCCACTTTGAATACAACGATCGGAGGGAACGCTTTGGCCTGGAAAGTGTGTTCCACGCTACGCCAGCGTTCCTCCATTGAGCTTCGCCGTGGGAGGAACGCCCGGTCGAAGTCTGCGGCGCGGTCCACCGAGCCGATGATCTTCTCGATCGGGATGCTCCGAATGCCGACATACCATTGTTCGTACAGATGGAGTTGCTCGCGAACCTCGTCGAGTGGAAGCAACCCATCCGAGTCCTTGCCGCGGACGAGGCTCAACAGTCTGGAGGCGATCTCCTTGCGGCGGGCTTTTCCGAAACTCGAGTATCCGGGTAGGTCACCCCAGGTCATGTCTCCACCTCCAGCAGCTTGTACGGGATGACGTTCAGCAGCGTGGTGTCACCCAGCTTCCGATCCGGTTGCTCGATCCCGTAGGGATGGATATGACCGTGGAGCAGGTAGGTCGGCTGGAGCACCCGGGTCAACCGGTGCAAGCTCTTGATCCCCTGATGGGCGGCGTCCGCCCCGTCGCCAGCACCGAGCGGTGGAGCGTGTGTGACGAGCAGGTCGATCTTGCGCCGAGACGGCCGACGAACCCGGTAGCGCATCTCCATCTTGGCGGAACGCCAGGTCATCTGGCGCTGGGTGTACTGATTCGGGCCCTCGTTGTATCGGATCGAGCCTCCGAGACCGGCCACCCGCAGGCCGGCAACCTCGACGGTCTTCCCGTCGATGTTGCCGCATCCGCGCGGACGGATGTCTCCCCCGTGGTGGGCGTCCCAGGTGAATGAGTCAGGTTGCAGGGCGTCGGGTTTGTCGCACTCGATCTCAGGGTCGTGGTTGCCCGGCACAAAGACGAGAGGGACATTGAGCGTGCTCACGAGGTACTCCAAATAATCGAATGGGAGATCGCCGCACGACACCACGAGGTCGGGTTCGAATGCCTTGACCTGCGGGTGCCACAGCGTCTCCGCTGTTTCGTCCGCAACCACGAGCACCCGCGTCTTCTCAGTCACTCGGAATCCTCATCTTCTCGGTCGTCATCGTCATCAAGGTCCCCGTGCGCCGCTGCCCAGGCGACGTCCTCGAGGCTGACCGGGCCCCGCATGGGAAGAACCGAGCGGCGGCGGTTCTCCAGCCAGAGGAACAGATCCGCCGGCGTCGATTGTGGGAATGCTCCGGCAACCCCCGAGTGGCCGAGCGCATCGACGGAGGGCTCGAAGACACGGTCGTACCAGTCCTGAGCCACCTCTTCCCGAGTGAGCAGCTTTCCCCGCTCCTGAATCAATTGGTATCCGTGGCGAGCGATCGACTCTCGGAGCTTTATGTATCCGACCGGCTGTGAGACCCTGAGATCGGCGTCGGGCCTCACATCGCCGAGCCTCGTCTCGCTGAGCAGTCGCCGGCGCTGTTCCATGTGGATGACGTCGATCATCTCCACGTCGGCGGGGATGTCCGCATCCGTCGTCAGCTCCGTGACCTCAGCGTCGATGTACTCCACTCCCATTTGCTTTGCTGCGGCGACCCTGACGTGTCCATCCCGCACGAAGTAGAACTCGGCTATCTGGTAGACCTTGATCGGAGGGAAGTCGCCTCCGGGAAACCTGAGAGCGATCTGGCGCGCTCTTTCGCGCTGCTCCGAGACTCGGGGCCGAAAGTCCCGGTCGAATTGACTGGAGCGGTCTACGGATCCGACGATGTCGGCGACCGCGATCGGCCGAATCCCGGCATACCTCTCATCAAAGAGGAGCAGTCTCTTGCGCACCTCGTCGAGCGGAACGAGGTCCTTGGGCTTGCGCCGCTTTGCACCCGAACCGGGATTTCGCGGAGAAGTCATCGGCCGAGACCCCTTCCCGATGAGTGGCTCGGCGTAGTTTGTGCTGCCGAGACGCAAGATGCCAGGATGGATGTCCGACGACGGGACCAACATTGAGTGACGAGCAGCCCGAACCCAGCAAACTGAGGGAGCGCATCGCGATGGCGGTGAAGGCCGACCCTTACTTCTACTACACCGTCGCCAACCGGCCGGATCGGACTCGCGAGGCTGTAACCGTCGCCATCGGCTCCTCCCTGTTGGCGGGACTGGGGGTCATGCTGGTTCGCGCTATCAACCCCGCAGTGTGGGCCCTCGGTGGCCTTGGCTGGGCCGCTGCCGTCCTCGGTATCGGTTCGTGGTACCTGGTTGCGGTGGGCCGGCGCATCGGTGGACAAGGTCGATACGACCAAATGGCGCGTGCCCTCGGCTTTGCGATGGCTCCGCAGGCGCTGGGCTTCCTGCCATTTGCCGATTTCATCCCAGGTTTCGTCGTCGGCGCCATCTGGGCGACTGTGTGTGTCGTAGTCGCGGTGCGTGAGGTACATGAGATTCCGACTCAGCTCGCAGTCGGCTTGGTGCTCGTTCCGATCCTGCTCGCGATCGGGGTCCTGCCCCTGGTGGCACTCTCGCTGCAGTCCGCAACGTGACTGCCCGTGCAGCTTGGCTGGAACGTGGAGCGTCGACCGACTGCGATACTGGCGACCGGTTGCCACCCAAGACCCGTGAGAGAACCGCAGCAGAGAGGTAGCCCGTTGTCGTGAGTATGTTCGTCCTGGGACAGGCCGGCGAGCCCATGCCCACCCCACCCGTCGTGTTTGACGTGCTGGTGATTGCACTTTTTGGGTTTGGCGGGTGGCGAGTATGGAAGCTGGGCCGCGAGTTTCGCTGGCTCGCTGTTGTGCTCTGGCTGGTGGGTTTGGGAGGCGTCTACTCATTCGTATTCACGATCCTGGCGGGTGCGTCCTAGCTCGGGACAGAAGCGCCCGGAACCTGCCCCGCAGTCGCCGGGCGCTTTCGGGGTTCACAAGCTGCTCAGCGATGAGTCGGGCACGCTGACCTCGACCATCGCTACGGTCCCGACACGCCGGAAGATGGCGGCGCTGGTTTCCCGGTCAAGTGCGCTTCCGGCGATCTGTTCCATGGTTCCATCCCCACTCCGAACGGCGATCGAGGCCGGGCCGTCGCTCAGCCTGTAGACGATCGGCACCTGGCAGAAAGTGAACCCAAGCGATCCAGGGGTCAACTTGATCGCCTGCCAGCTGCCCGTCAGATCGCAGAAATGCCAATCCCGCTCCTCCTGGAGGAACTCACGGCCTCGCAGCAGGGATGTGTCGAAGTTGATCGTGCCGTTTTGCACGCGAACCCCGAGCTCGCCCCAGCGAGTGAGGACTTCTTCCTTCACCTGCCCGGTCATCCCCGGCTGTTGGGCCCCCATGTGACCCGGGGTGTGCGAGTACGGGTCCATCGGGAACGCCCCGTATTGCTCCGGTGTCTTGTCCGAACTCAGCCCGGCGCGTACGCGGTAGTAGGCCTGAGCCAGGTCTGCGACGAGAACATCGTCCTCCGCACCGTCCTTTGCCTGCCAGAAGATCTCCTGAACGGCGAGTAAGAGCTTGGAGACCATGTGCCAGTAGATCGAACCGAGGCCCTCGTACTTGTACATGCTGCCGGAACGACCGGTGAATCGTTTGTGATCAAACACCTCTTCGAACAAGTCATCGACGGTGTAGCGGTGGGCCGCCACCAACTCGGTCCACTTCGGATCTGCACTCAGTGAGTCGAGCGCTTCGATGAGCGCCGTCCGCGTGGTGAGGCTGGGGGCAAACCGGGCGATGCCAAAGGCGTCGCTCTCGATGATCCTCGAATCGCCGGCCTCGAGGAGAGCAACCAACAGAGGATTGGCGGCAACGTCGGATTCCGGGATCGAGTTCTTGTCGAGGAACCCGGGCAACTCCCGAGCTGGATAGAGCATGAAGCTGTTCTGATCCGTGCGATACAGCGGGCTCCGGTAGAGCGCCTCGATGATCGTCAGCACGTGCTCGGGGTCGAGCACACCCGAGCTGAGTGCGGCGACCTGTCCCTCGAGCATGTCGGGGAGATGATCGACTCTCATCTCCCGGCCCTCATCTCCAAGATGGACGAGGTTGTAGGAGTGATACAGCCCGGACTCCTGCAGGTTGGCCGCCATGCTGTGGTCGGCGTACTCCCGGCCGACGCGACACAGCTCGACAATCGCCGCCGAGTTGACGTTGGCCTTCCCGGAGAACCCGTGGTGGTACACCGCCGCCCGATAATCTGAGAATGCGAAGCCGAGCCAGTCCAGGATCTCCTTGCGCCGTCGATCGTCGACTTCCGGCTCATCGAGACGCTTGCGATGGGCCAGTAGCGCGGAGCGTGTCTGTTCCAGCCAGGTGGCGACCTCGGCGGACACGATGAACTCCTGCCCGGCCAGCGAGCCGAACAGCTCTTCGCAGAATGCGAAGTAGCGGCGTAGGTAGGCGAGCGTCACCATGGACGAGCCGTAGCCAACCAGGGCGTTGTTGGCATCGTTCCATTCCGGCCGCTGGGTGTTCATCCAGATACCGCCGTCGACCACGAGGTTGCCCAGCTTCGCCAATGCCGGCACGAGCAGCTTTTCGGCCAATGTCACATGGGCCACGTTGCCCTCATAGTCGACGAGCAGTCTGCCGTCGGAGCCGATGATGGCAGTGCGGTCGTAGATTTCGCCGGCGTGTTCGTGGTCGAAGTCAATTGTGTTCTTGCTGTCACGCAAGATGGCGTCGTAGGGACGGATCCGATAGGGGACGTCGGCGTAGCTGAAGATCTCGCGGTTGAGCATTGCCGATAGCGCTTTGGGATGGAACCTGTTGAGTCCCTCGAGCAGCCTGAGCAGGTAGATGATCTGGTGATCTCCCCAATATCCGAAGTTGTTGCTCCACGGGTTCTCCGGTTCGGGGACCTCCCAATCGATGCCGTCCCTGGTCACCCGATAGGGATTGAATCCGTCCGCGGTCGAGGCGTTCACGAACTTGGCGACGATGCTTTCCAGGTAGTCGGGGAAGCTGTAGCAAAGCGCCTCCCAGTTCTGGAAGATGTCCCGCCAGTTGCCCTGATAGTCGAGGAGCTGGCTGCCGTCCTCCCCGCGAACCTTGATGGCGAACATGTTCCAGGGCCTGCTCGGGTCGCCGTGACGACGGCTGAAGGTCAACGGCAAGTATTCGTGCACGAGGCGTTCCAGATCCGGGTCGGACCGGTCGGCTGCCATCGCCAGCAGTTCGCGCCTGTCTACTTGCTCCCCGAGGGTGGACAACCATTCGGCATGGGTGCGATGGGCGGCGTGGTTGCGATGCTCGATGAACCTGGTCAGGTCCTCCACGCCGACGGCACCGTTGGCGACAATCACGCCACCGCGCATGCAGTTGAAGAGCGTGTTGGCGAAGTGGTGGGCAGTCGCCATTTGGTCGGCGGTGCATTGCTCGCCGTCCGCAGTGGCAATGAGCCGGCGAAGCTCTTCGGACCCGCGGGCGATGTCTGCGGCGACCGCACTCTCCAGATCGGAGTGATTGAGAATCTCCGCCCGGCGACTCTGCACATTGAGCTGGCTCTGATGGACGTCGGCAATGATCCGCCAAGCTTTCGCTGCCCCACCATCGAGGTTGATGGTGGCACTGAGCAGGTAGTGAGAGCGGGTCCCTTTGGTGAGGCGCTCGCTCTCCAACACGCGTCCCCGGCGGAAGTCAACCAGTTGCTGTTTGGACAGCACCACTTTTGCGTCCTCGAGACCTAGTGGCCACGCAACGTTGGCGCGCAGCGACTCTACCGGCTCGGCCCCGTCGGAGATCTTCGATTCGAGTGAGTAGATGGCGAGCCCGGTATCCGGGTCCACCTGGTTGCGTCGATACGCCTCGGCCAGGGTGCTGCTCGATTGCTGGAGGCTCAGAGGGACGTTGGCCGGCATCAGGTTGAGCAGGCCATCGAGCACCTCGACGGTGATGGCCTCGGTGGGGCGGTTGTTGACAACCGTCGAAGTACGGATGAAGCCGAATCGGTCAGACGTGTTCCACTGGTAGCGGAACGTGAGGGCTAGGTCGTCCCGTGTCTCCTCGAACACCACGGTGTCGCCGATCAAGCTCTTGTAGAGGTTGCGCGACCGGGGTGCGGTTCTGTCTCTGTCGGTGAACGGTTCCCAAATCACGGGATCTTGACCGGTGCGGGTGACCCTGATGAGCGTAAGTGGTCCGGTCAGACCGTCCGCCCGGTACAAGCGGTCGTCCGTCTCATACGGAAAGAGGCTCCGCTCCGGTTCGACACGGCCGGCGGCGAGTCCGCCGCGCGTCGAGACGTACATCCAGTGGTCGGAGTCGCTGACGATACTCATCAGAAATGGCGGCATCTCGTCGAAGTTGCTGATCTGATACATGTCGATGCCGTCCAGTTCGACGAACTGTCCGGCAACCGCTGCCGCATCAATCGAAGGGTGGGTTTGAGTCATGGGTTTCTGCTCCAGTCTCATCACGACCAGTGGCGAGACGCTCGGGTGAACCGCTTGCTGGACACATTGTAACGGGGATTTGGGAGCGCTCTCCAGGATCTTTCCCGCTCTGGAGCACTAGGGCTTGACTTCATTGGCTGTCTAGTAATACAGTGGGAGCGCTCTCAAGAGGACATGGGAACGCTCCCACGGTGAGAGTCGGGAGGAAGGCTCGAGTGGCAAGCACACTCGAACAGATAGCCGAATTGAGCGGGGTATCGCGGTCCACCGTTTCCCGGGTCATCAATAACGACCCCAGGGTGAGTGAAGCTACCCGGAGACTCGTCCTCGATATCGTCCGTAAGGAACGGTATCGGCCCAACCTCGCCGCCCGGGGACTTGCCTCCGGACGTACCAACGTGATCGCGGCTGTCATTCCCGGCGGCGTCGACGAGCTTACCGACCCCTTCTTCCTCCGCCTGCTGCAGGGAATGGCAATTGCCGCCGATGAACGTGATCACTTCGTCATGCTCTCGCTCGGCGACGGCGGCTTTCGGCATACCGTGGATGAGATTGCTCGACAAGGTGTAGTCGCTGGAACCGTATTTGCCGGGGCGCGGGTCGATGATCCTCTGCTACAGAGGTTGGCCGATTCCCAAACGCCGATGGTTAGCGTGGGGCGCTCCGACGACGATCGGATCGGCTGGGTCGACATTGACAACCGCGGCAGCGCCCAGCAGATAACCAGCCACCTGCTTCGCCTAGGGCATCGGCGGGTGGCCACCATCGCCGGCGACCCACAAGCGCCGGTCTCAGCGGAACGACTGGCTGGCTACAAGGATGCGATCCGAGCTTTCGGCTTGTCAGTAGACGAGACCCTCATCTGCCCGGCAGAGTTCTCCGAGGCCGGAGGTCGCGCTGCCATGAGACTGCTTGTCGAGCATCGGCCCGATGCGGTCTTCGCAGCCAGCGATCGCGTAGCGGCGGGAGCACTCAACGAGATTCGCGCTGCCGGACTCCGGATACCCGACGACATTGCGCTCGCCGGGTTCGACGACATGCCGCTCGCGGCGGAGATGGAACCGCCCTTGACGACCATACGGCAGCGACCGGAACGATTTGGCGAGGCTGCTGTTGCGTTGCTCCTCGACCAGATTGCCGACCCCAACGGCTCGCCCAAGCGGGTCATCCTCCCCACGGAATTGATCGTGCGAGCCTCGTGCGGCTCTCACCTCAATCAAGAAACACTCTCTCGATAGGAAAGAGGGCATTTGCAATGAAGATAAGTAAGTTCAGAGCGATACTGCTTCTGCTGTTTGCGATGAGCCTCATCGCAGCGGCGTGCGGTGGCGGTGATGATGCCGATGACGGGGGCGATACCGGCACGACCGCGGCCGCAGGCGGTGGCGGTACAGAAGACACCGCAGCAGTTTCCGGTGAAGCTGTTGAGATCCGATGGTTTGTCGGCCTCGGCGCCGGCACCGATGCTCCGCTGATCCCGGCGCAGCAGGCGATCGTTGACGAGTTCAACTCCACCAAGCCACTCGGCGAGAACATCACGCTCAAGCTCGATGTGGCTCCCGACGCCGATCAGGCGGCCACACTCATGCAGACCCAGATCGTCGGGGGCAACGCCCCGGACATCGCTGGACCTGTTGGGGTGAAGGGTGCCGCCCAGTTCTTCGGTGGTTGGCTCGACATCGCTCCGTATCTGGGTGACTACGACCTGAGCGATTTCGATCCTGCTCTCGTTGAGTTCTGGCAGCAGGGCGGCGTCCAGTTGGGTCTTCCATTTGCGGTATTCCCGCAGGTGCTGTGGTACAACCAGGAACTGTTCGACGAGGCCGGGCTGGCATATCCGCCGGCTGACTTCGGCGCTCCGTATGTCGATGCAGACGGCAACGAGAAGCCGTGGAACCTCGACACGTTGCGCGAACTCGCCATCGAGCTCACTGTGGACAGCAACGGCCTGACCCCGAATGACGACGGCTTCGATCCGAACGCCCGGGTCCAGTGGGGCTTTGGCAACATGTTCAACGACTTCCGCGGCAACGCCACGCTGTTTGGCGCAGGCAACTTCGTGGACGCCGACAACGAGACGTGTGTGTTCCCGGAGCAATGGAAGACGGCTGCCAACTGGTATCACGATGCGCTGTGGGTGGACCACTTCCATCCCGATAGCACGTTCGGTGACAGCGAGATCCTTGGCTCAGGTAACTGGTTCAACTCCGGCAACATCGGCATGATCACGATCCACACCTGGTACGCCGGGTGGGGCACTGCGGATCTGCAGGCCGACTTCGACGTTGCCGCAATCCCGTCAGACGCCGGTGGCACCGTCACGGCCAAGCTGCACGCCGACACGATCGGCATCCCGAGCGCAACCTCGCATCCGGCAGAGG
>CAJIBB010000231.1_pt1 | contig 15274 bp, 14 predicted proteins | sample 9199201 | NCBI WGS metagenome assembly CAJIBB01 (sample SAMEA7708290, study PRJEB35096) | sediment metagenome | biome: marine neritic benthic zone biome [ENVO:01000025]; feature: sediment [ENVO:00002007]; material: shallow marine sediment [ENVO:03000034] sea grass bed [ENVO_01000059] ... | reverse complement strand
CTTGACCGACCCGCAGCTCCACGTTTTCCGGAACCTCGCCAAAGAACCCCTTGATGCGTTTCTCCGCAAGCTCGGCGTGATCGTCACGCACCTCGAATGAGACAACGCGGCCCGCGGGGCCGACGGCTCTCGCCAACGCCATGGTCAAGGCTCCCGAGCCGGTTCCCGCCTCGACTACGACACTTCCCGGGCTTATGTCGGCCCAGACAAGAATCGCACCGACGTCCTTCGGATACACCACTGCCGCCCCGCGCGGCATCTTGAGGGCGAAGTCGGCGAGGCGGGGCCGCAATAGGGTCAGCGGCCGGCCCAGCGATGATCGGAGTGTCGTGCCCTCTTCGGTCCCAATGATGTCGTCGTGTGCGAGTACGCCCTGGTGGTTGTGGAAGCTCGCTCCCGGGACGAGCTCGATCAGGTAGCGGCGCTCCTTGCGGTCGAAGATGAGGCACGGGTCTCCCGGCTTGAATACTGCCACTGGCGGCGTCCGCTAGAACGCTGAGGCGAGCGACGCGACCAGGGTCAGCAGCATTGCGAGCACGACTACCCAGACAACGACCTTGATGAATCTCTCTCGATTCCTGAACATGTCAGGCCTCCTCGTCGGCGACGGTGGCGGCTCCACGGAGCTGAGATATGCGCAGTGTCTCACCGTCCTTGAGAGTGCGGCTGTAGACGAGCTGATTCTTCCGGGAGTACTTGCGGAAGAGTCCCCAGATTGAGATGGCCGCACCGAGAGCGGTTATCAACGGCTGACCGCGTCGTGCTCCGCCGAAGAGCTGCCGTACCCCGAAGTTGAAGAATCGTTCGAACATCAGACCCGGTAGATCTCCACGCGGGCGCCACCGGTCTTCTTCCCTCGGCGCCGACCGAACAGGAAGATCAGGACGATTGCGACCACGGCAATGACCGCAATCGCCGTCCCTGTTGTCTGGGCCTGGCTCTTTGTCTCATCGACGATCTCTTCGATTTCTCGCAGCTTCGCCTCGAGATCGGAACGCTCAATCGCCACCGTCAAACCTCCTTGGAATCCGATTCGCGGCCGGCCAGGCCGACCATGATCCCGAGGATCATGGCGATTGCCAGCGCCGCCAGGATGTAGCCCAGAGCCGACCAGTTCGGCCCTTCGGGCAAAAGGTAGATGATGCCGCGCATGCCGGCGATAGCGAGGAGCAGACCTCCGATGGCAAACAGCATCGACGCACCGATGGTGAACCCTGCGAAACGGCCTAGACGCTTCGCTGGTTCGAGTGTCTCCTGACGGAGATACTCCTTGGACATGTCGACGAACTCAGTGACCAGATCGGGCAGTTCAGATGGTCCCGGCATGTTCGGCTCTCTTCTCGCGCGTCGGCAGCCGCCTCACGGCTGCGTCGTCTGAGGCTACCCGATTTCGCGTGCTCGGCGGCAATCCGGCGCCGATTGCCGCGACCACGGTTCCCGTCGTCAATCCTGCCCAGTAGCCGCGACTCGGTATCATGCGGCGCAATGCCTTTCGTTGAGCCCCCCGATCTGAGCACGCTCAGAGATCTCAGCGGCAGTCGACATCGTGCCCGGCCAATCGTATGGGGCCAGGCGATCTCCCTCCTCGGCGACTACATCGCATACGTAACGATGCCGCTCTTCATGGTTTCGCTGACCGGTAGGGGGCTGGATCTGGGCCTCACTGCAGCCGCCGAGACAGTACCGACGGTGCTCTTTGGTTTTACCGCCGGTGTGTTCCTGGACCGTTTCGCCATAAAACCGATCCTGGTCGGCGCTGACATTCTCCGCGCCACCGCGTTCTTTCTGTTGGCTCTAGGCGCCTCCACAGATGCCGCTCTCCCCTGGATGGTCTTCCTCGCGGCATTCGTGGTCGGCTCACTCGCGACCTTCTTCAACAGCGGCCTCGAAGCGATGCTCCCCTCAGTGATCCCCGAAGATCACCTGGTTACGGTCAACGCACACCTGTCCCTGGCTCGAACGACGGCCTTCGCTCTGGGACCGGCTCTCGGCGGCATCCTGATCTCCGTCGGTGGCGGCTTCCCGGTTGCCTTCGCCGTCAACGCCCTCACATTCATAGTGTCGGCGATGTTCCTCATAGGGGTCCGAGTGAAGGATCGTGTCCGCGCCGAGCGTGGCGAGCCGTTCTTCGAGTCACTCCGCTCCGGGGTCTCCTTCCTGCTGGGTCACCCCCAGCTGCGCTGGGTCACGATTGGAGCCGCTGTCGCCAATCTCGTGTTCGCTCCACTGGAGGCTCTTCTCTACCTGTTCATTCCAGCGCACCTCGAGACGGGGTTCACTCCCCCCAGCTTTCTCGAGTTCCTATTCGCCGACCAGGCGTTGATCGGTCTCTTCATCGGTCTGCAGGCAGCGGTGGGAAGTGCACTCATCTTCCTGGGTCCCCGGATCGCACGACGGGCCCACCTGGGCCGGATGTTCGCCGTCGGTCTTCTCCTCTTCGGCGGTGGATTCTTGGGGATGGTCTTCTCGGGCAGCTTCTGGGGCTTCATCCCGGCCGGGATCGGCGTCGGCGGCGTGGGCTACGCCAATATCGCGATCATGACGATGCGGCAGCGGTTGGCTCCGCCGGAGATGCTCGGTCGAGTCGTTGCGGCCTCCCGCACGATCAGTTGGTCCCTCATACCGATCGGCGCTGCGGTCGGTGGAGCGCTGGCCGATTGGATCGGAGTCATGCCGGTGTACCTCATCGGCGCCGGAGGGGTCCTCGCCACCGCCATAGCCATCGCCCGCACCGAGGTGTGGTCCGGACCGGGACTCAACGCACGCGGCTAGGTTGCAGCCTCTCGGCTCCCCTCGGTTGCAACGCATCCTCGTCGGCCGGGGTTTCTCTAGGTGACGACAGACGTCCAGGAGTCCTAGATGACCCGATCCAGCATCCTCACAACCGCCCACGGAACCAATCGGCAGGCGTTTGGCGTTGCCGAGTGGGCGTTGCTGGTTGCCGTCGCGCTTATCTGGGGGTCGTCGTTCCTGTTCATCGCAGAGAGCCTCGAGGCTTTCGAACCGTCGTTCATCACGGCAGGACGTTTCCTGCTCGGGTTCCTGACGCTTTCTGCGTTTCCCGCAGCCCGCAGAAAAGTCCTGCGGGAGCACTGGCCGACCATCGACGCCATCGCGGTCATCTGGATGGCTCTACCCATGTACTTGTTCCCGGTGGCGCAGCAGTGGATCTCCTCGTCGCTGGCCGGCATGATCAACGGTGCAGTGCCGCTATTCGCCGCGGTCGTGGCGGCTCTCATGCTGCGACGCACACCGGCGACGCGGCAAACGACGGGCCTAGTCATCGGCTTTGCCGGGGTCGCCGCGGTGTCGCTGCGGGGTGGGTCTGAGTTTGCCAACGGCTATCTCGGCGTCGCACTGCTCCTGGTCGCCGTCGCCTGCTACGGAGTCGGAATCAACCTCGCGGTTCCTCTGCAGCAGCGGTACGGCGCTCTCCCCGTCCTCTGGCGGTCGCTCGGCATCGCAACCGCCCTAACGATCCCCCTCGGTCTCTTGGAACTCCCCAGCCATGGTCTGCCTCTCTCGAGCGCCGGCGCCCTTGTCGCCCTCGGATCTCTCGGAACCGGTATCGCGTTCGTGGCGATGACAACCCTCGTTGGTCGGGCCGGAGCCACGAGGGGCGCCATCGCGACGTATTTCATCCCAATCGTTGCCCTGATCCTCGGAGTCGTCTTCCGCAACGAATCAGCCTCGCTGCTCGCCACGGCCGGGATCGGTCTGATCCTCCTCGGTGCCTGGCTCACCAGTCGGCGTGAATCTGGCTGAAGCCCGACGAGCGTCAGTTCTACCTCCGAGCACTGATAATATGAGTGCTTCATACGCAGATTTTCGCAGTCAATCGGTCGAGGTGGCGATCGGTCGACGGTCAAAAAGGAGAAGCCATGTCAGATCTAACGACCACAAGCCTTCCGGTACTCCCCCTTCGGAGCGGCATTGTCTTCCCCCACATGGTCATCACGGTCGCCATCGAGTCGGACACGGCAGCCAAGGCCTTGGCGGCCGCAGAGGCGACCAATGGGCGCCTGGTGCTCATCCCGGTGGTTGACGGCGAGTATTCATCGGTTGGCACGATCGCCGAGATCCAGGAGGTCTCAGATCGTGGCGGCACTTCCGCCATCATCAGCGGGCTCCACCGCGCCCGCATCGGAGCCGGGTCGACTGAAAACGGCGAGGTGCTGTGGGTCCAGGTCGACCCTGTTCCTGAGATGCTCGAATACGGTGAGGCCACAAAGAGTAAGGGCGCAGAGCTAAGGGCGGTACTCGAGGAGATCCTCGAACACCGTGGAATCGGTGGCAGCGCTGATCGAATCCTTTCGACCGACGATCCGGGCCAGCTCGCCGACCTTCTCGTCTACTCCCCCGACCTGGAACTAAGCCGTAAGGCGCGTCTTCTCGAGACAATCGATGTGGACGACCGGCTCGAGCTCGCCCTTGCGTGGATGAATGAGGTTCTCGCCGGGCTCACCATCCGCCAGCGAGTCCGCGAGGACGCAGCCGAGAGCATCGAGAAGAACCAGCGCGAGTTCGTGCTGCGGCAGCAGATGAATGCGATCCGCAAGGAGCTGGGTGAAGATGAGAGCTCGGTCCTCGACGAGTACCGGGAGCGACTGGACAAGGGCGACATTCCCGAGACGGTCGTCGAGGCCGTGACCCGCGAGCTCGACCGCCTCGAACGCCTCAGCGAGCAGAGCCCGGAGCACTCATGGATTCGCACCTGGCTCGACACAACGTTCGAGGTCCCGTGGGGGGAGCGCACCGAGGACAACCTCGATCTGACTGAGGCCCGAACAGTGCTCGATGCCGATCACACCGGCCTCGATGATGTCAAGGAACGTATCGTCGAGCACCTCGCGGTGCGGAAGCTGCGGACCGAGCGCAATCTCGACACGACCAAAGGGTCCGGAACCATTCTGCTTCTCGTTGGACCTCCTGGTGTCGGCAAGACCTCTCTCGGCGAGTCGGTGGCGAGGGCGCTCGGACGCAAGTTTGTGCGCGTTGCACTGGGCGGGTTACGCGACGAGGCTGAGATCCGCGGCCACCGGCGCACCTATGTTGGGGCTCGTCCAGGTCGAATCGCTCGGGCAATCATCGACGCCGGCTCGATGAACCCGGTGTTCCTGCTCGATGAGATGGACAAGGTCGGAGGGGATTGGCGCGGCGACCCGTCGTCCGCATTACTCGAAGTTCTGGATCCAGAGCAGAACCACACCTTCCGGGACAACTACCTGGAGTACGACCTTGACCTGTCGGATGTCATGTTCATCGCGACTTCCAACGTCCTGGAGACCATCCCCGCCCCCCTGCTTGACCGAACCGAGGTGATCAGACTCGACGGTTACACCCTCGACGAGAAGACCGAGATCGCTCAGGCCCATCTGCTTCCCCGAGTGATCGAGCGCAGCGGACTGAGTTTCGAAGAGGTGGCGCTCGAACCGGCGGCCGTGCGGGCAGTCGTCGATGACTACACCCGTGAAGCCGGAGTCCGCAACCTCGAGCGTCAACTAGACAAGCTGGTACGCAAGGTCGCAACGAAGATCGCGGTTGGCGATACCGAGACCCCGGTGACCGTCGCAGAAGGCGATCTCCGCGAGCTGCTCGGCCGGCCCACCGTTCACCACAACGAGGTGGACGACCGGACCGCGGTCCCCGGTGTCGCTACCGGGCTTGCGGTAACTGGAGCGGGCGGCGACGTGCTCTTTGTCGAAGCGAGCACCATCCAGGGAGAGCCGGGCCTCACCTTGACCGGACAGCTCGGCGACGTGATGAAGGAGTCGGCTCAGATCGCAGTTTCCTACGTGCGCCGCAACGCCGGGGCGCTCGGGATCGATCCGCGCGATCTCGAAGGGCGAATCCATCTCCACGTGCCGGCCGGGGCAATCCCAAAGGACGGTCCGTCGGCGGGCGTCACCATGACGACCGCCCTGGTCAGCCTGCTGACTGATCGGAACGTGAAGGCCGAGGTTGGTATGACCGGCGAGGTGACGCTGCAGTGCAAGGTGCTCCCGATTGGCGGCGTGAAGCAGAAGGTGCTTGCTGCCCATCGCGCCGGACTTCGCGAAATCATCATCCCCGCCCGTAATGCCGACGACCTGGACGACGTGCCCGAATCGGTACGCGATGAGATGACGTTCCACACACCGGGCGCTATCGATGAGGTGCTCGAGCTGGCCCTCAGCTAGCGCCTACACCCAGCGGCCCGAGGTGGTCACCTCAACGATGCTGGGCCCGCCCGCCAAGCCACTCCGGAGGGCGGGGCCCAGCTCGTCGGGCGTCGTCGCTCTGTAGCCAGATCCACCACACAGCTCTGCGTACTTGGAGAAGTCGGGGTTGACCAGCGATGTTTGCCAAACCGGATGCAGGGAACCGGTCTGCTCACGACTGATCTTGGCCAGCTCGTTGTTGTTCAGGACAACGTGGGTGATGTCCATGTCGTACTTGACCGCAGTGGTGAAGTCGGCCAGATATTGGCCGAGACCGCCATCGCCGGATATCGAGACAACCTTTCTGGCTCCACCGACCGCGGCCCAGGCGCCCAGTGCTGCCGGTAGCGCAAACCCGATCGATCCGAGGTAGCCCGACATCAATACGTCCTGTCGTCCAGTGCTTTGGAAGTAATGACCGAAGGCGTAGGTGTTGTTGCCGACGTCGACGGCGATGACCGCGTCTTCTGGCACGAGCGAGCTCAGCTCGGTGAAGAGCCGGGCCGGGTGCATCCTGCCGGTGTCATCACTGAGGTCCGCCCGCCGGGCAACCTCCGTCCTCCAGCGTTGCCACCGGCCCGCGATCTCGCTACGAACTCCCGTATCGGCCTCGGGTGTCACCGCGGCGCAAAGCAGATCGAGCGTGAGACCAATCTCCCCCCAGATCGGAATGTCGATGTCGTGAAAGCGCCCGAGCGCCATCCGATCGAAGTCGACCTGGATGGTCGGCTTCTTGGCCGAGATACCGGTGTGGTTGGAGAAAGACGCACCTAGGACCAGGAGACAGTCGCTGCCGCCCATCACCGCCGAAGCTACCGGCGTGCCGGAGCGGCCGAGCGTGCCACAGGCAAGGGGGTGCCGCTCATCGACGATGCCCTTCGCCTTGAATGTGTTGATCACCGGTGCGTTGAGCAACTCGGCGAGCCGCAGGATCTCCTCGCGGAATGGCCTGGCTCCGTTGCCAACGATGATCGCGGGTCGTTTGGCCTTGTCGAGCATCTGCGCTGCTGCAGACAGTGCGTCGGGATCGGGAACGATCGTCGGCGGGGCGATCCGGCCCGCCCGACTCTTGTCCGGCGGATGCTCGAGACCGGTCAGATTCTGCACGTCGTCGGGGAAGATCAGGTGAGAGACGTCGCGCTCTACGACCGCGTGCTTGATCGCGAGTGCCATGAGCTCGCTCGCATTGTCACGAGCTAATACCGTCTGGCTGTAGTTGGCCACGGCGCCGAACGCGGCTGCGGTCGGGATCTCCTGAAATGCTCCTGGACCCGTGACCTGAGTCTGCACCTGGCCGGTCAGCGCAACGATCGGCACACGATCCACCTTCGCATCCCACAGTCCGGTGATCAGATTGGTGGCCCCCGGTCCGGCAATCGCAAAACAGGCGGCGGGTCGCCCGGTGAGCTTGGCGTATGCAGATGCCGCGAACGCACCGGCGCCTTCGTGGCGAATGCCGAAGTAGCGAAGTCGACCGTCCGCTTCAGCCTTTCTCATTGCATCGGCAAGGCCCAGATTGGAGTGCCCGACCATGCCGAAGACCGTATTGACTCCCCAATCCGTCATGACATCGACCATCTGGTCCATCAGCGTCGTTTCTAACGGCGGCAGCGGGAGGCGCACGTGGAGTCCGTCGGGATGCTCCGCTACCTCGAAGGCCGTTGCGACGTCGCTGTAGCCACCGGGCGGAAGCCCGGTGATGGGGTCGTACTCGTATCCGTGCCACGGGCAAAGCAGGCAACCGTCTTCGATTTGCCCCTCGCCCAGCGGTCCGCCCTGATGTGGGCACCGATTGTCCAGTACGCCGTAGCCGGCATCCGTACGCGTGACACACAGGGCGCGGTCGGCTATCACAACAGTTGTGACTTCACCCACCGCCAGCTCGGGGTACGGGACTACAACCCATTCATGACCGTCTGGCATCAGACCTCCCTAGTGCGCCAGGGTCACACTACGCGAGCTCGGGGGGATGCGCAGCGGTCTAGCGGAAGCCGCGCCGCTTCGGTTGGCTCTTGCCTCGGCCGCGGGCGAGCCACCCCACCAGAAAGCCGAAGACGACCGCAACAACTATCCAGACAATGATCTGTCCAGCTACAAACAGCATCTCAGCTACTCCTCCAACGCCTTGAACTCGATACGACGGTTACGCGCCCGGCCATCAGCAGTGTCGTTCGACGCCACCGGAAGCTCCTCACCGTACCCCTGCACCACGAAACGGTCGGGATCTTGACCCTTGCCCACCAGATAGTCGAAAGCTGCACTCGCCCGCCGTTCGCTCAGATCGAGGTTCTCAACGGGATCTCCCTGGCTGTCAGTATGGCCGGCGATTTCGATCGGCACGTTGGGGAATTGCTCGAGTGCGTCGAGAATCTCGTCGAGCAGGTTGATGCCGACTGGTGTGAGAACATCACTGTTGAGCTCGAACTCGACCACCTTGCCTTCGATCAACTCGTCGATCGATGCCTGCAGCTCTACTACATCTTCCGGCGTAAAGGCCGGCGGCTCCGGAATCGACAGCCCGCTACTGAAGGCGAACGTCGTCCCGGCGACGAGTGCCTCAATGTCCTCCTGTGCGTCGGCCCGGTCCTGCCTCGTCTCGTACTCACCACTCATCTGAACGAGGCGCTCTGCCGCGTTGACGAAGAGTCTGCCCTCGGGAAGAGTCTCCGCACCTATGTCGATGAGGCCGAGGATCGCAGACAGCCAATCCCTTTCCGCAGGCGCTCCTTCTTTGAGGGTGAAGTCATCTGCGGTCACTCCGCGAGGAAAGGCCTCCTCGAGAGTCGAGAGGAAGGCCGTCCGATTGGCCTCGTCCGAAACCTCTCCAATGATCGTCGCCTGCCCACTCGCCCAAGTGATTGCGATCGGTGCGGCGATCACTTCCGGCGTCTCGATGTTGACCGGCGGGAGGTACTCGAGTTCAGTCGTGACTGACCCAATCCCTTCGATCCTCTTGATCGCGGGCTCGAGCTCCAGGAGGAGAGCCTCGTCGCCGACCGTGCCTCTGATGTTTACGTCTGTGGCCGAAGCATCGGCCGAAACGTCGGTGCGGAGGCCGATCGAGGGATCCTCCTCGGCGGCCGCGGCGACAAACTGATCGATAACCCTCATCGCATCGGTCTCGAGCTTGTTCTCGATGGCGCCCAGGCCGAAGATCACCGCGAGCACCGCCAGCACAATGGTGCCGAACAGTGTTGCAGTGACAAACATCCCGAGTTCGACGAGTTGCGTCTCACTCTGCCGCCCGGGCATCGGTGGGGGCGGCGCCGAGCGCGACGGTGTACCGCCGATCTGCTGGAGCCGGTTGGTTACCTTCTTCTTAGCCATTATTCACGGAGGTTACGTACAGGGATCCCACCGGAATGGATAGTACCGGAGTGGCGGGAAAGTGCGGGCTATTCGACGGAGATATCCGCTCAGCCCGCGATGGCCTGGTCGGCCACGGAACTTACGTTCTCATCGAGGACAACCTTGATGACATCGTGCCTTTCGGCGCCGGTGGTGAGCATCTCGGCAACGGCATCCTGAAGAAGACGCAGTGCAGCAGCCAGTCGATCGTGCTGCTGCTCGGCACCGGCCACTATCGCTGCGGCTTCGGCCCCTGCTGCGGCCAGCATTCGCTCGGCTTCGGCCTTGATCGCAGCAACGGCGTTCTCGCCGTCCGCAATGGCTTTCGACTTGATCATCACCGATTCACGCTCTGCGTCTGAGAGCATCTGCGATGCCTGCTCGAGCATCAGGCGCGCTTGTTCCCGAATCGCCTCTGCTTCATGAGCAGCGGGGTGGCTCGACGCACTTCGCTCAGCGTTTGCGAGGATCTCGTTGGCTCGCTTCTCGGCGTCGGCAAGCATCAGCTGCTTCTTCTCGACGGCCTCGAGGAACGCGTGCTCGACACTCGACGACGACTTCCGTCGGCTCGCCAACTCCGACTCCAGGGCCTTCACCTTGGCGTGCAGAGCTGATTTCGTGTCCTCGATCGCACGCACTGCCGCGATGGTGGCATCTAGGAAGTCATCGACCTCAGCTCGGTCGTATCCACGCACAGCCAGTGTGAACTGTGCGCCTTCGATCTCTGTCCAATACTTCACGGCCTACTCCGCAGTTGAGGATCCGGCCTACCTACCAACACACTCAGTGTATCGGTCACTACTCTCCGTGGTCAAGCGATTTGTGCAGCCTCGCAAGAAACGGCACTTGGGCTGGATTGAGCAGCTGCGACGCTTCCCGGACCGTGCACCAACGGACCTCATCGATCTCCGGGAACTCGACCATTCGCCCGCTACGAGGCGGCCATTCCAATGTCACCGTGTTGGATCGGCACTCCTCTGCAGCGACATCGCCTAGCGCGGCCCAGGCTGCCACTCGTTTCCTCGATTTCAGGGTGATCTCACCAAGGTCCAGCAGCCTGCTGGGATCGACTCTGATACCCGTCTCCTCGGCGAACTCGCGAATAGCCGCGGCCTTCGTATCCTCGCTGGATTCGACGATGCCCTTGGGGATGCTCCATGCCCCTTCGTGCTTGTTCGACCAGAATGGGCCACCGGGATGCCCGATCAGCACCTGAAGGTCAGGCCGGAACCGGTACAGGAGTATCCCGGCGCTCAGCTGGCCGCCCACTAGAGCGGTTCGGGCGGAGGCGGTGGCGGCGGAGGGGGCGGCTCGGGATCGGTAATGATCGGGTTGTAGCTGTGCGACCAGGATTCGAAGGTCGACGATCCGTCCTGATACCGGATGGTTCGCGTCACAGTTCCTGAGCCACCGCCCGATGTTGTCGCGGACCCCGAGGTCGAGGTCTCGACGATCCTGCGCCCGTTGGCCCCAACGAGCTGCACTGTGATGCTGGTCCCCGTGTGGCTTGTATCGATGGTGACCGGGTGATCGGTGTCATTGGTGAATACGACGTCGGGAAGCGGCCAACCAAGTGTTGCCTCACGAACGAGTGGGTAGCGCGAGAAGTAGATCGAGTGAGGGCGGTGATACACGTCCTCGAGCCCGGCAAAGAAGATGGCGTTGTAGAGCGTGGTCGCAAACTGGCTGGTCCCTCCGCCGACCTCAGCGACCAGCTCGCCACCAACGATGGCGCCCGCGGGAACGTAGCCCTTGGCCGCGGTGCGTTGCCCAACATGATCGTTGAGTGACCAGGTTGCTCCCGGCTCGACGACTGCACCGTCTACAGAGTCGGCGATGAGGTGGATGTTGGTCACCCGCGACTCACAGCACTTGTGAAAGGTCGTGAACTCGCCGATGACCCGAGGCCTAGCGGGTGGCGTGTTGGGCGTGAGGTCGAGAGCCCGAACAAGGAAGACCGCCAGGTTCTTTCGGGCAATCTCCCGCTCCGGGCAATAGACACGCTCGCCGCATCCAGCGGTGATGCCGGCTGCGGCAAGGGCTTCGATCGCGGGCTCGAATAGCGAGTGGTCATCGTCGTCGAACGAGTTCACCTCAGGTGGGGTCTCGTAACCGAACGCACGAACGAGGAACGCGGCGACCTCACCGCGGGTGATCGCACGCTCAGGGCAGAATTCGGTGTTGTCGGGTGGGTTGCATCCGTTGGTGATCCCTGCCGCAACCAGTGCATCAATGTCTGACTCATGCGGGGAGTCGTCGTCGTCCGTAAACCCGTTCTCGGCTGACGGCGGCAGATCGAGAGCCCTCACCAGGAACGATGCAATCTGGCCTCTCGTTACAGACTCATCAGGGCAGAACAGATCGTTGGCGGGCGGGTTGCATCCCTTGGTGATCCCGGTTGCGGCCAAAGCCTCGATGAACCCTTCCTGCTGCATCTCGTCGTCATCCAGGAATGTGCCACCGGGCGCGAGTTCCTCGGGTTCGGTCCCGTGCGCGACATCGGTGCCGATCACCGCAACTAGGAGTGCGGTTACCAGCATCAGAAGTGAGAATCTGTTGACCAGCGCGTTCAACATGCGACCCATCGGGAAGTGGTCCGCCAGATTATCGCGGTGGGCTAGCGAATGGAATTTGACCTCCATTCCAGACTCTCCTCCTGTATGGTCACCACCGGAGGATGCGGCATCGCCGCACCAGGAGGGAGAACTTAAGATGCACAGGAGTAGTTTCGCTCGGCTTGTTTTGGTCGTAGCGATGTTGGCCACAACGATTGTGGCCGGAACGGCGGCTCAATCCGTCGAATCCCGCGAGGGTCCCGACATCCGATTGCGGAGCGGTGACCATCAACTCAACGCCACAGACAGAGCACCGGCGGTTGATCGCACAGGTCGCGGCAGCTACCTGATCCAGTTCTCGGGTCCAATCACCCAGGGCCAAGCTGACTCTCTCCGTGCCCTCGGAATCGATCTGGTCTCCTACGTTCCCGACTACGCCTACAAAGCGAACATGACTGCCGGCCAAGCCAATCAGGCCGCCGCGGTCTCCGGCATCTCATCCATCGGGGTCTATGCCGCCGACTACAAGCTCAGCCCCACGCTGGTCGACTCCGGGCTGTACCGCATTCGCCTCGACCGCAATGCCGACGTGAGCCAGGTCACGGCCGATATCGAGGCCGCAGGTGGTCTCGTCGTTGGCGGGTCGGGCCGCGTGCTCACGGTGCAGGCCGACAGTGCGCAGCTGATCGACGTGGCTGCCCTTCCCGCAGTCGCTTGGGTCGAGAACCTCGTCCTCCGTGAGAAACACAACGAATACGGTGCCGGAGTCATCATCGGCGCCAATGTGGCAAATGCGAGCGGCTACGACGGCTCGACACAGATCGTGGCCGTCGCCGATACCGGCATCGGTGGTGCGACCGCCTCCACCGTCCACCCTGATGTACCCGCCAGCAGGGTCGTCGACATCTTCGATTGGCCGGGCGTTTCAGTGCGTGGCTGCTACCGGGTGTCCCCCGACGGCGCCATCGACGTCGATTCCGGCCACGGCACCCACACCGCGCTCTCCGTCCTCGGCGACGGAAACGCATCTGGAATGGGCACCGGAACCGCTCCAGCCGCCGGCCTGGTCTTCCAGGCAACAGAGGACTGGGCATCGTTCCGGGGCGCATGCGCCGGCAACCCAGATGGTTACTACCTGCTCGGCCTGCCCGACGACCTCAACGATCTGCTGCAGCAGGCGTATGACGTTGGCGCCCGCATCCACTCCGATTCGTGGGGAAGCAGCGTCGCCGGCGAATACACCATTGATTCTGCGCAGGTTGACAACTTCATGTGGCTCAACCAGGACTTCCTGATGACCACATCGGCAGGAAACGCCGGAATCGATGCCGACGGCGACGGGTTTGTAGATCTCGACTCAATGGGATCACCCGCTACGGCCAAGAACACCCTGAGCGTCGGCGCCAGCGAGAACGACCGTCAGGGCGACTGGTCATGCGACGCTTCGATCGGCAATGACTGCACCGGCCAGAACGAACTGTTCACCTACGGTGACGCATGGCCGGACGACTACCCCGCGGCACCGACCGCAACCGACCCGAGCGCCGGCGACGCCGAGCAGCTCGCCGCGTTCTCCAGCCGGGGACCGACTGACGATGGCGGAATCAAGCCTGACATCGTCGCTCCCGGCACCTGGGTCCTCTCCGGGTATTCGGACCTATACCAGGAGGGCTACGACGGGGTAGTCAACCCGCAGAATGGTGCTTTCCAGTACGACGGTTGGGGCTTCCCGGTCAATGAGGAGTACAAGTACATGGGCGGTACGTCCATGAGTAACCCGATTGCGGCGGGTGCCGCGGCAGTCGTTCGGGATTACTACAGCAAAGCCCACGGTCACGATGCCAGCGGCGCACTCGCCAAGGCCACGCTCATCAATTCCGCTGTCGATCTCCTCGATGAGAACAACGACGGCGTCAACGACAATGCCTACCCCATCCCGAATGGGCACGAAGGTTGGGGTCTGATTGACCTCGCAAACGCCGTCGATGGCTCGGCTGAGTTCGTTGATGACATGGCCGGGATCACCACCGGTGCCACCAACTCGTATGCGTTTGCGACCGATGGAAGCGGGAGCCTGCGGATCTCGCTCGTCTGGGCGGACTACCCCTCGACCGAGACTGCTGCGATCAATCTGGTCAACGATCTCGATCTGACGGTCACCGCTCCCGACGGCACCGTCTACACCGGGAACGTGTTCTCGGGCGGATGGTCGGTCACCGGCGGATCCGCCGATCGTCTCAACAACGTCGAGAACGTTTACGTTGCGTCAGCTGCCGCTGGCACGTGGACGGTCGATGTCAACGGTTTCAACGTGCCTTTCGGCCCGCAGCCATTCGCCCTCGTGGTCGATGGCGGCGGCGCGACCGGTGGCGGCAACAACCCGCCGTCGGCTGCGTTCACTTCGTCGTGCACCGATCTGTCGTGTGACTTCACCGACACGTCGAGCGACAGTGACGGCTCTGTGGTTGGCTGGGACTGGGACTTCGGCGATGGCAACACATCAACGAGCCAGAACCCGTCACACAGCTACGCAGCTGCGGGCACCTACACCGTTGAACTCACCGTCACCGACGACGACGGCGATAGCGACACCACCAGCGCATCCGTCACCGTCACCGAACCCGGCGGGGGTACGTCGATGAATGTCGCCGACCTCGACGTCGTGACGGTGTCGGAGGGACGGACCTGGATGGCCGTTGTCACCATTTCGGTCGTTGACGATCTTGGTGCCGCGGTGGCGGGAGCAACGGTCGATATCACCTGGCGAGACGGCACCGCCGACTCGTGCACTACAGGGGGCGACGGCACCTGTGCGGTTGAAGATGGCGCACTCAGCAAGCGGAAGTGGTCGTTGACCGTCGCGGACATCTCGCACGGATCGCTCGTCTACGACTCCTCGGCGAACACCGATCCCGATGGTGACAGCGACGGGACCACGATCCTCTTCGATCGTCCGTAGCGCGCAACCACGCCGTACGAAGGCCGGGGACGCATCCCCGGCCTTCGTCGCGTCTACCCGGAATGGGCCGGTCGGGTCGAAACTGGTAGTCCCCCGCAGGGCCTGACGCTACATTCCGGGTTACGACCTGGGGTAAGGGTGAATCATGGGTACTCGGCGGGCGACTGAGATGCGGGCAACATGAAGGTTGGAATTCTTGCGGGCGGATTTGG
>CAJIBB010000166.1_pt1 | contig 15362 bp, 11 predicted proteins | sample 9199201 | NCBI WGS metagenome assembly CAJIBB01 (sample SAMEA7708290, study PRJEB35096) | sediment metagenome | biome: marine neritic benthic zone biome [ENVO:01000025]; feature: sediment [ENVO:00002007]; material: shallow marine sediment [ENVO:03000034] sea grass bed [ENVO_01000059] ... | reverse complement strand
GGTCGAGCGGACGGAGTTGCTCGGCGGGGTTGCGGTCGACGGAGAGATTGGTGCGGCTATCGCTATCGTGAGCGATCGGATCAAGCGACTGAAGAAGCTCATCGCCGAGGACGAAGCTGAGTTGGCCAAGGCGCGGGAGCTCCAAGGGGATCGAGAGCAGCTGGCCGCGCAGGTGGGTCTGTTCGCCAGAATCAACTCGGATCTGACGGACTCGAAGTTCGTCAGGTTCCTCCTCGACGAAGAGCGGGCACGTCTCGCCGAACTCGGCAGCGAGCACTTCCAGCGCTTGTCGGCCGGTCGTTATCGATTTGCGGATGATCGGTTCGGGATTGTCGATCTAACCGCGGCCGATTCCACCCGACGGGCCGACAGTCTGTCCGGAGGCGAGACATTCCTTGCTTCGCTCGGTCTGGCTCTGGCTCTGGCCGAGATGGTCGCCGGCACCGGCGGCCGTTTAGATGCGTTCTTCCTGGACGAGGGCTTCGGCACGCTCGATCCCGAGCATCTGGACTTGGCAATGGAAGGCATCGAGTCTCTTGTGGCCGACCGGTCCAGCCGCCTCGTGGTCATCGTGAGCCACGTCCCAGAACTGCGGGATCGAATCGAGGATCTCATCGTCCTCGAGCGCAGCCCCACAACCGGGGATACGAAGGTCGTGAGCGGATAAGCGTCCCCTCTTTGGCTCCTCAACCTCTACTATGCCGCCGATGCAAAGACCCGAACTACCCATCATCATCCAGGGCGGAATGGGAGTGGCCGTCTCCGATTGGCGCCTGGCCCGCTCTGTCTCCCGTCTGGGTCAGATGGGTGTTGTCTCCGGTACAGCGCTGGATGTAGTTCTGGTGCGCCGCCTCCAGGCGGGCGACATCGGTGGGCACATCCGCAGGGCCGCAGCGAACTTCCCCGTGCCGGGCGTCGTCAAGCGAGTCTTCGATCGCTACTTCAACGACGGCGGAAAGGGACTCAAGGAGCGCTTCAAGAGTCACCCGATGGGTCGGCTCCGCCCTTCTCGTAATCTTCTCGATCTTCAGGTACTCGGCAACTTCGTGGAGGTATTCCTGGCGAAGGAGGGCCACGGCGGATTCGTGGGGATCAACTTGCTCACCAAGGTGCAAGCCCCGACTATCCCTTCGCTGTATGGAGCGATGCTGGCCGGGGTCGATGCGGTGCTCATGGGCGCTGGGATCCCCAAAGAGATTCCGAAGGTGCTTGACAGACTCGCCGCAGGCCTTCCCGCCAAGCTCAAGCTCGATGTAAAGGGCGCCGACCGCGACAAGCCCTTCTGGCTGCGCTTCGATCCGGACGAGTACTGCGAAGGCGAGGCCGTGAAGCCAAAGAGGCCGCAGTTCTTCCCGATCATCTCCTCGGCAGTGCTGGCGAAGATGCTCGCCAGGAACGAGCACGGCCAGGTCGACGGCTTCATCGTGGAGGGACCGACTGCCGGCGGTCACAACGCCCCGCCCCGGGGGAAGCTCGAAATCGACGAGCGGGGAGAGCCGGTTTATGGCGAAAAGGACGTAGCCGATCTTGGCGCCATCGCTGATGTCGGTCTTCCTTTCTGGCTTGCCGGCTCTTATGCGGAGCCTGAGAAGGTTGCCGAGGCCTTGGCTGCTGGCGCCACCGGTGTTCAGGTCGGTACCGCTTTTGCATACTCGGACGAGTCCGGGTTCTCCCCGGAGGTCAAGGCGAAAGTCATCGCGATGAGCAAGGCGGGTGAAGCAGAGGTATTCACCGACCCACTTGCCTCACCCACAGGCTTCCCCTTCAAGGTCGTTCCCGTTGCCGACACGGTCTCAGAGCAAACCGTGTATGAGAAGCGCAAGCGGGTATGCGACCTGGGTTATCTCCGTACTCCGTATCGCATCGATGACGACACTGTCGGGTGGCGCTGTCCCGCCGAGCCTATCAACGACTTCTTGCGCAAAGGCGGCGAGGAGTCTGAGACCGTCGGTCGAAAATGTGTATGCAACGCACTCATGGCCAGTATCGACCTGGGGCAAATCCAGAAGGATGGCGAGCCCGAGCTTCCCCTGGTCACGTCCGGCGATGACGTCGCCCGCGTCGCACGTTTCCTCAAACCCGGTGCCGACTCATACTCGGCAGCCGACGTGGTCGAATACCTTCTCAGAGATGTGGCGCGGGTATAGCCGCACGGTAGAGTCCGCCCGATGGGCCCACTCACCGGTATTCGCATCATCGAGCTTGCAGGTTTGGGACCGGTTCCCTTTGCCGCGATGTTGCTGGGGGACCTGGGCGCCGAGGTGATTCGAATCGACCGGCCCGGCGGCGGAGCTATCCAGGGACTGAGCCGGGTCACCTGTCGCAGCCGCCGCTCCGTCGGTGTCGATCTCAAGGATCCCTCCGGACAGGAGGTCTTGCTCGATCTGATCGAGAGCGCCGACGTCTTCCTCGAGGGGTTGCGCCCGGGTGTTGCGGAGCGCCTTGGCGTGGGGCCCCAAGCCTGCCTGGGGCGTCAACCGGAACTCGTTTACGGACGGATGACAGGCTGGGGACGGGAAGGGCCGATGGCTCCGATGGCCGGCCACGACATCAACTACATCGCATTGACCGGGGCCCTCGATGCGATCGGCTCGGCAGGGTCCGATCCCACTCCGCCGCTGAACCTCGTAGGTGACTACGGGGGCGGCGCCCTCTACCTCGCCATGGGTGTCCTCGCGGCAGTGGTGGAGCGGCAGCGCTCCGGTCAGGGTCAGGTTGTTGATGCGGCAATGATCGATGGTGCGGCATCTCTCATGACGATGTTCTACGAGTTCTCCGCAATGGGGATGTGGAGTCCGGAGCGTGGCACCAATCTGCTGGACGGCGGAGCTCCGTTCTACACGACATACCCGACCGCTGACGGCGGTTGGATGGCGGTAGGCGCCCTCGAGCCGCAATTCTTCGCAGAGTTGGTGGCCAAGCTCGATCTCCGGGGCTACGACGTCGCCGAGCAGTACGACCGCAGCTCGTGGCCACGGCTCGATGAGCTGCTCCGGCGGGCGTTCGGAAGCCGAACGAAAGCTGAACTGACTGAGCTGTTCGCCGGTAGCGACGCTTGCGTCGTCCCTGTGCTGTCAATGGCCGAGGCCCCACAGCATCCACACAATCGGGAACGCGGTGTCTTTGTCGATGTCGCAGGTGTCATCCAGGCTGCGCCGGCCCCCCGCTTCTCACGAACCGCGGCGCCCGATCCGACCCCAGCTCCTTCGCCGGGAGCGGATACCGACGAGGTGCTCGGCGAGCTCGGCCTTGGCCACGATCGGATAGCCGATCTGCGCAATAGCGGCGCCATCTTCTAGCGAGATCGGGCCCGCGCGGTTGCTAGTTAGCATGAACGAAAAGGAGGCTTGAGTGTCACGCATTCTCATCCAGGGCGGCACGGTCATCACCGCAACCGAAACCATGCGAGCCGATGTTCTCATTGAGGGAGAAAAGGTGGTAGCTCTGCTCGGTGACGGAGCGCCGACCCCCGCAGGTGTCCAGGTGATCGACGCAGCAGACCGCATGGTGTTCCCTGGATCCGTCGATGCGCATACGCACATGGAGATCCCGTTCGGCGCGGCGACATCAAAGGACACCTTTGAGACGGGAACGCGAGCGGCAGCCTGGGGTGGGACGACGACGATCATCGACTTCCCGATCCAGATGAAGGGCGACTCCCTGATGGGGAGTTTCGAAGAGACGATGGAGAAAGCTGCCGGCAACTCCGCCATCGACTTCGGTTTCCATCAGATTGTGGGCGATGTCAATCAGCAATCTCTGGCCGACCTCGACCTCGTGCTCGCCGAGGGCGTCACCTCGTACAAGCTCTTCACGGCATACCCCGGCGTCTACTACTCCACCGATGCCGAGGTGATGAAGGTCATGCAATGGGCATCGGGCAACGGCTCGACCGTCTTGATGCATGCCGAGAACGGCTCGGCCATCGATCTCCTCCGGGAGCAGGCCTTAGCCCGCGGCGACACCGCACCGCTGGCTCACGGAGTCACCCGTCCCGCGGAGCTGGAGGGGGAGGCGGCCCACCGGACCATCCTTCTCGCCGAGATGACGGGAGCGCCGATCTACATCGTGCATATCAGCGCAAAGCAGGTAGTCGAGGAGATTGCCGCGGCTCGGGCTCGGGGGAGCGCGGTATTCGGGGAGACCTGCCCTCAATACCTCTACCTCGATCTTTCGATGCTCGACCAAGGTTTCGAGGGGGCGAAGTTTGTTTGCTCTCCTCCGCTTCGCGACTCCAGTGAGGGTCATCAGGATGCGCTTTGGCTTGCGCTGGCGAACAACGAGCTCCAGGTCGTCGCCACCGACCATTGCCCCTTTGATTTCCACGGGCAGAAGACACTTGGCCGTGATGACTTCACCCAGATCCCGAACGGCTTGCCGGTCGTCGAGCACCGATTCCCTTTGATGCTGCATGCGGCCCTAGCGAAGAATCGTTTCTCGCTGTACCGGATGGTTGAGGTCTCGTCGGCCACCCCGGCGAAGCTCTTCGGGCTCTATCCCCGGAAGGGCACGATTGCCGTGGGCTCTGACGCAGACGTCGTAATCGTCGACCCAAAGGCGACGGATACGTTGTCGGCAGCCACCCACCACATGAACGTGGACTACTCGTGCTTCGAGGGAATGGAGCTGACGGGCAAAGTCGAAACCGTGCTGTCGCGGGGGACCGTCGTAGTCGCCGACGGCGAGTTCCGCGGGAGCAATTCGCACGGCCGCTATCTGCGCCGCGGGTTCAACCAGCTCGCCTACTAGCCGACTGGATTCAAGTATTCGGTTGCGATCTGTCGATAAGAGACAGTGCCTGCCGCAGAACCAGACGAAAGGGCCGACTTAGTGGCCAGCATCGCGCAAAAGGTAGAACAGGGCACCTACGACGTGTCCGCAGACGACGTCGCCCGAGCCATCATGTCAGGGCCGCTTGTCGCCTACCTGCGACGGCTCGGTGCGGCTGTCTCGTTCGGGTCTGCTGAGTCTGCCGAGCGCAACAACGGCAAGTAGGGCAACTGCAGCCAGGCCGATGACTCCCCAAGCGTTTCCTTCGGGCGCGCCCAGCGCAGTGCTGTCGAGACCGTCTGGCCAGGGCCACAACACCCGCAGCGAACCGGCCATGAGGCCGATCAAGCCGGCAACGACAACATCGTGGTGATGGTGGAGAGCCCACGACAGGAGTTGCGAGAAGAGAGCGAGGCCAACCGTCACGCCGACGATCAGCACCAAGAGGGTTGTGTACTGCCGATCGTTGACTGCTTCGAGCACCGGGGCGTACATGCCCATGATCACCAGCAGGAATGACCCGCTGACGCCCGGCAGGATCATCGCACAGATCGCAATTGCGCCGGCAACGAAGAACGCCCAGAGGGCCGGATCGGCGATCTGCCCGACGGTCTCGTCGGACGTGCCCTCACGTAGCCCGAGAAGAACGAACATGGCAATTGCGACTCCGACCAGCACCAGGATCGCTTTGGGATCCCACCTGCCGACGAGTCGCCAGGCGATGACGACGGACCCGGCGATGAGACCAGTGAAGAGCCCAGCCATTTCTTCCGGGTAGTCGTGGAGGAGGTCTTCGATGAAGTGCGCCAGCGTGATAACCGCAAGACCCACCCCGAGCAAGAGCGGGAGCAAGAACATCCAGTCAACTCTTCGGAGCCAGCTCAGCGCCGTCTTCCAATTGCCGCGGGCGATGTGTCCTAGTGCTGAGCTACCGGCTCGGATCGAATCAACGAGCCGTTCGTAGATGCCGAGCACGAGGGCGATGGTGCCCCCCGAGACGCCGGGAACGACATCGGCGGCTCCCATGAGGAAGCCGCGCAAGACGTGCATTGGGCTTTTTCGAATCACGGGGCGGGATTGTAGGGGTGACACCGGTTAGCTCGGTGTCACCCCTACCACCCTTGGTCATCAGCCGGTGGTGATCGTCACCTGCACGCTGCCTGCAAAGCCGGCGACGGCCTCGATCAGCCCATCCTCGATGTCGCCGGTGTTAGGTCCACTCTGACGCGGGGCCTGGTTGGCGCCTTCGCCGGGGGTTTCGTCAACTTCGGTACCAGCGTCCCACAGAGCCACTAGCTCGGTGATGTCGCCCGATACCGGTGTCGCACCGTCGAACAGCGCAATGCCATTGGCGTCGGGAGCGAAGAACCAGTCATTCGACTGGACGAACATGGTGGCGAAGGACAGGTAATCGCCAGGTGTCGCTTCGAATGTGAACGAATAGGACGATCCGGGCTCGGCGGGGCCCGGCTCGCTTGCCCCGTCTGGACTGGCGAACGTCCCGGATGCCGACACCGTTGCCAACTCGCCGAGTGTCGCGGCCAGGATGCTCGGGTCCCCGTCCTCAGCAAGGGCCTCGAGACCTTCATCGCGATCGACAACGCCGGCCGCAAAGAGGGTCTCCATCGAGGTGTGCACGATGTAGGCCCCCGGGGCGAGCGGAGTGGCTAGGTCGGCGTCATCCGAGGTGTTGGTGATGGTCACGGTGAAGGTGGTCGGCTCGTGGCCTTCGTCCGACATGGACTCGTCTGACATAGATTCGTCGGACATAGATTCGTCGGACATAGATTCGTCGGACATGGACTCGTCGGACATGGACTCGTCGGACATGGACTCGTCGGACATGGACTCGTCGGACATGGACTCATCCGACATGGACTCATCCGACATGGACTCATCCGACATTGCTTCTTCGGCTGCAGTGGTTGCGACGGGCTCACTCTCGTCGGAACCGCCACACGCAGCGAGGATCAGGGCGAAGGCGAGGCCCAGGGCCAGTTTCTTCATGCGCTTCTTTCCTTTGTTGGGTAGTAAGCATCCTGAAGCCGCCACCTTGCTGATCCATTGCGGTGTGGTTGCCGATTGGTGAAATCGGGCCTACTCGTCGCGGGGCTAGTATCTGGGAAATGGGACCAAAGATCGTGCTCCACGATCATCTCGACGGTGGTGTGCGGCCAAGTACGGTCATCGACCTTGCCCGCCAGGCCGGTCGGGAGCTTCCGACGACTGATGTGGCAGAGCTCGCCAAATGGTTCACCATCGACCCCGGCATGCCCTTTGCCGACGCCTGGCAACGCTTCTATGTGGTTATCGAGCTGCTGCAGACAGCCGACGCTCTCCATCGGGTGGCTCGCGAAGCCGTGGAGGATCTGGCTGCAGACGGCGTTGTGTACGCCGAGGTTCGTTTCGCCCCCCTGAATCACTTGCAGGGTGGTCTCAGCGGAGACCAGGTCGTCGAAGCAGTGACTGCTGGTCTCGCCGCCGGGGAGAAAGAAACCGGCTGCCTCGCCCGGACGATCGTCTGTGGCATCAGGGAGAACGATCCCACTGAATCTGCGGCGGCCGCCGCGTTGGGCGTCCGCTGGCGCGATCGCGGTGTTGTCGGCTTCGATCTCGCCGGCAACGAGTTCGACTATCCGGCCTCCGTCCACGGCGCCGCGTACCAGCTAGCCCGCGAGGGTGGGCTGGGCGTGACAATCCACGCTGGAGAGATGGCGGGTCCCGATAGCGTCGCCGATGCGCTCGAGACGGCGCAACCGACTCGAATCGGTCACGGGCTCCACATCATTGACGACTGCACGGTCGCCAACGGTGCCATCGTCGATCTGGGTGCGACCGCGCGACGGGTACGGGATGAGGGCATCCTGCTGGAGGTCTGCGTCACTTCTAACAGTTGCCTGGGAACCCCGGTGCCGGACCATCCGGTACGGATGTTCCGCGATGCCGGATTCAAGATCTCGGTCAACCCCGACGATCGGGCCATCACGACCACAACGGTGCAGCGGGAGTATGACCTTTGGAGGACAATCCACGGCTTCGATGCCGCCGAATTCCGGGAGATCAACCTGGACGCAGCCGCCGCCGCGTTCGTTTCGGACGAACAACGTCGTGGCTTGGCCACACTGATTGCCGAGGGCTGGTAGTCAGCCGGGGAGGCTGAATTCGACGGTCCCACCCGGGCCCGGTTCAGCATGAATCGCCCCGCCCAGAGCCGTCACGAAACGATGGGCGATGGCAAGCCCGAGTCCCGTGCCGCTGCCGTCCCTGGTCCGCGCAGCATCCGCCCGCGTGAAGCGTTCGAATGCCCGATCGATGAACTCGGGAGGGAACCCGTCCCCGTCATCAGTTACCCGGACGACCAGCTCGTCGCCTCTGTCGAGGGTGACCACCACCGAGCTGGTTGAGTGGCGGATGGCGTTGTCAATGAGGTTGCGCATCACCCGGCCCAGTGCCTCGGGTGCGGTATCCGTGGTGATGGACCCCGGGGCGCTCAACTGGACGTCGATGCCCAGCCGCCTTGCGGTGGGCTGCAGCACCTCGATTGCCTCATCGGCGATCTCCGTGACGTCCACCCGCTGCAGTTCGAGCTCGACAGCACCGGCTTCGAGCCTGGCGAGCAGGAAGACATCGTCGACGAGTTGGTGAAGCGCGTTGATGTCTCGCTCCATTGAGCTCAGATAGCGCTGCGGCTCGGTGGCGACGCCGTCCTGAAGCGCCTCCACGGCCGCCTGGAGCGAGCCCAACGGGCTCCGCAGATCATGGCCTACTGCCGTGAGGAACTCGCGGCGAGCGGCGTCGTCATCACGTCGTCGTTTGTCAGCCGCTTTCAGTTCCTTCGCCATCGCGTCAAAGGCCTCGGCCAACGAGCCGACCTCATCGGCGCGTTCTACCTGGGTTTGCGCGGCAAAGTCTCCCGCGGCGACCCGTTGGGCTGCCGATGAGATTTGGAGGAGGTCCGACGTGATGGGGCGAGACACCGCGTAGGCGAATCCGAATGACGCAACCAGCCCAAAACCGAGGACGACCAGCAGCAGCTGCAAGTCGTGCGACGAGAAGAACATCTCCTGGGCCGCAACAACTGCAGTGCCGGCCACGATGGAAAAGGCCGTCATGCCGACCGCCACGATGGTGAATCTGATCGATCGCGCCCTGGTCGACCAGCGCGGCAGAAGGAACACCGCGAGGGCTGCGACCGCCGCCAGAGCCAGGAATACGACGGCGAGCCGATTTCGTTCGCTCGGCGTGGGCTGCATCGTGACTTCGAAGAGCCAGAGCGCAAAGACGACCGCGGCCGGCAGCCAGAGGAAGGCCTTGTATCTCATGGTTCGAATCGGTAGCCGACGCCCCACACCGTTGTGATCCAGCGGGGGTTCTCCTGGTCCGCCTCCAGCTTGCGGCGCAGTCTGCGCACGTGCACGGTGACGGTTGAGGGATCTTGCCAGTCGGCTGAGGAGTCCCAGACCTGCTCGAGGAGCTGGCTGCGTGAGAACACCTGGCGCGGTGATCGAGCGAAGAATGCCAGCAGATCAAACTCCTTTGGCGTCATCTCGATAGGATCGCCGTCGAGGGTCACCTCGCGAGCCTGTTCGTCGATTGTCAGTTCTCCGAACGTCAGCACATCACCCGGCTTCGTTCCCGGCGCCGAACGGCTGAGCACCGACCTCACCCGGGCAACGAGCTCGCGTGGCGAGAACGGCTTCACAACGTAGTCGTCCGCACCCAACTCGAGTCCCAGCACTCGATCCGGCTCTTCGGTCCTGGCGGTGAGCAGAATCACCGGGATTTGACCGCTCTTGCGCAACTCACCGAGTACAGAGAATCCATCGAGTTCAGGGAGCATCACGTCGAGGACAACGAGGTCGGGAGGAGACTCCTCGATGTGTTTCAGCGCCGCTGTGCCGGTGCTCGCCTCTTCGACGCGGAAGCCTTCACGCTCGAGATAGGCAACTACGACCTCGCGCACCATCGGCTCGTCGTCGACAACGAGTATCTGTTCGGAGTAGGTCATCGGAACGATCATATGTCCTGCAACCACCCCTCCGGTCGATTCCGTCCCAGTTCAGTGATTGTTCACACATCCGGGTCCACGACGAATCGGCCGATCACCGGTACGATCCGCCGTCATGAATCGATGGTCCAACCGGGACGTGCTTGCCACCGATGCCGCCGCCAAGGCCTATGCCAAGCTGCCCGTAACGAGGGGTCTCGAACTGACTCACCGACCGTCACGCGTCACCGGCACGGTCACCGCCTTCACCGAGGGGCAGCGCATCGTCCTTTGTGACCAGGATGGGAACCTCCACGAATTCAAGCCATTCGCCGGGGTCCTGCTGCACAAAGGCAAGCCCGTTGAGTTGGTGCAAGGCACCTGGGAGTCCGAGCGGGGACCGTCATACACCGCATCCGGCTCAGTCGATCTCGGTTCGGCTCGGGCGCGCACCGCACGGGCGAGCCGAATCTGGGTAGAGGGGATCCACGACGCAGAGCTGCTCGAAAAGGTCTGGGGTGACGATCTGCGCGTTGAAGGAATCGTCGTCGAGCCCCTGCATGGCGCCGACGATCTTGTGCAATCAGTTCGGGCCTTCCAGCCCGGCCAACAGCGTCGCCTCGGGATTCTGTTGGATCACTTGGTCCCCGGGTCCAAGGAGTCGTCGATAGCCGCTGAGATCACCAGTCCCCACGTGCTGATCTGTGGGCATCCCTTTGTCGATGTTTGGCAGGCGGTGAAACCCGCTGCCCTCGGCATCACCTCTTGGCCCGAGGTGCCGATGGGGACGCCGTGGAAGGAGGGGATCATTGCGGCCTTCGGTCGGAATGACGACCCGGGTGCGTTCTGGGGTGCCGTCCTCGAACGAGTTGGCGACTATCGCGATCTCGAAACAGATCTGGTCAACTCGGTTGAGCAACTCATTGACTTCGTGACGCTCGGCTGAGCGCAGCTACATTGCTGACTCGATGAGAGCAGTGATTCAGAGAGTGGCACGGGCGTCGGTGACGGTCGACGGTGAGGTTGTCGGCGAAATCGGGCCCGGCCTGCTGGTCCTACTGGGTGTTGCCGATGGCGACAACCGCGCCGACGGCGAGGCGCTTGTCGAGAAGCTGCTGGGCCTTCGGATCTTCCCCGACGAAGACGCCAAGATGAATCTGTCCGTGGTTGACATCGCTGGATCTGTCCTCGTCGTCAGCCAATTCACCCTGCTAGCCGACATACGCAAGGGTCGCCGACCGTCGTTCACCGGAGCAGCGCCGCCTGCTGATGCGGCTGCGCTAGTGGACGAAGTCGTCGCGATGATCGCCGCTCGCGGCGTGAACGTCGCCAGCGGGCGGTTTGGCGCGATGATGGACGTCGAGCTTCTCAACGTCGGACCGGTGACGATCATCGCCGATGTGAGCGACGGCCGGGTTCAGTGATTGACCCGGCGCCGTCCCGCTTCACAGAACCTGAGGAAGTCACAGCTCACACAGGCGTCTGACGGAGTCTGTGGCCACTCCGGCCCCGCCGCCGATGAGAGCAGCCTGTCCAGGTGGTCCCTGGCCTCCTCGAGCCACTCCTCATCGACATCGACCGTCACTTCCTCGACGGCGCCGCCCCCCAGATAGGCAAAGGTGACTGTGATTCGCTCGGGTGCTTGCGGAGACAACGCCCCGTCGGCCGCAGCAATCGCATAGGCTTCGAGTTGGACCAGAGCAGAGGAGCTGTTCTTGTTGCGCCCGCTCTTGAAGTCCACGATCTCCCAGTGGCCCGGTGCTGGCTCGTAGACCGCATCGACGCGGCCGCGCACCCGCCCCGCCGGGAGTCCGAGGTCGATGGGAGCTTCCACATAGCGCGGTTTGGAGTCCGCAAACCTGGAGTCGAGATAAACCTGATAGGGATCCGGGCCGTCGCCGCTCGGCAAGTCCGCCTCCGTGACGTCGTACAGATCCTCGCTGAACTCCTCCAGCGGCATCTCGCCGCGACCGTGCAGCTCGATGAGGCGGTGGACCTTGATGCCCCGGCGCATGGCCGGAGCCTGCCGGCGGGGCAACGGTTCGACTTCGGACCAGAAGAACCGCTGCGGGCACTGGGCCATCGTCACCAGGCCGGTGACCGACGTATCGGCTCCGGACTGCTCGGGCTCGTCTCGGGGAGGTTCCGGGAGGTCGTCGAGAAGCATGTGCATCTGGTCCACAGCGGCATCGTACGCGGTGCCATCGCCTTCTACGAGGGTTGCCGGCCACGATGGTTCCGCCCCCGTCCGGCGCAACGCCTCGCGCCAACCGAGCGGGAACAGCGGGTCGGGAGCGCCGGCAGCCGACACGATGGACATCGTTGCCGGCTTTTCCCCCGGATCAGGAGCATGGTGATTGATCGCAAGCCCTTCAGGGCTCACCGCCGCTTCCATCACCGGGCTGGGCTGTCGTGGCTTCTTGGCGCCGCCGTGCCAGTGTGCGCCGGTGAGGTAAAGGCGGCTCTTCGCCCTTGTGATGCCGACGTATGCGGTCCGCCACTCCTGGCGATCGCGAACAGCCCTGAGGGCATCGCGCCGGTCCTCACCCTCCAACTCCGGGGCTACCGGGGTCTCCAACCTGAGTTGATATGGAACGAACCGTGCCAGCCGATCAGGGTCGTCCAACGCACCGCGACTCACCGGAAAAACGCCGTCGGTCAGCGCCGGCAGGAATACCGTGTCCCACTCCAATCCCTTGGCCCGATGAACTGTGAGCAGGACAACGGCGTCCTCCGTTCCAACGTTGGCTGTGTCGAGTTCCGCTGCGGACTTGTCGTCGGCAATCAGGTCGAGGTAGGACAGAAACGCCTGCAGCGTGGGCCGGCCGCGCAGCGGGCTCCATTCCTCGGCGAGATCTAGGAACCGATACAGGTTGACCCGAGCGGTCAATGCGGCGCCATCCTCACGAGCCTCGACTTCGTTCCAGATGCCGGTGTCATCGAGAATCTGTCGGCACAGATCGACCAGAGAAGCGCCCTGGGCAAGCTCGAGGAATCGTCGGTAGTGCTTGCGGAAGGCGATCAGCCGAGTGCGCGCGTCCGGGCGGAGACCCTCGATCTCCTCGAGTTGGTCGATCGCCTCAACGAGTGGCCAGCCGAGATCGGGGTCCTCCCCGAGCAGGGCGCGTTGCGGCTTGATCCACGCACTCAAGACGGCGACGTCCTGCATCCCCAGCCGATACCGGGGGCCCAGGAGCAATCGGGCAAGAGCGATAGAGTCGCCCGGCCGCTCCACAGTGCGCAACCAGGCATGGAGATCGGCAACGTCCGGAAGCTCGAGCAAGCCACCCAGCGAACCGACCTCGACGGGCACGTCGAGCGCCTGCAGAGCGTCGCGAACCAGCGCCATGTCGCCGTTCTTGCGGAAGATCACCGCGATGTCTCGCCAGCGAACTTCTTCTTCGCTATGGAGCCTCACGATCTCTTCAGCGATCCACTCGGCCTCGTCTACCGCAGTGCGGAGGTACTCGGCACTGACCGAGCCTCGCTCGGCGGTTGCCACCGGGAGCAGCGGCGGGAAGTCCTCGTCGCCGTACAGCACCGACCGCACGCCGTGTGCTGCGTCGAGAATGGCGCTACCGGAGCGCCGGTTCTCGGTTAGCGGCAGGGTTGCAGCAGGCGAGCCGTCCTCATTGGGGAAATGCAGCGGGAAGTTGTCGAAGTTGGTCGTCGATGCTCCGCGCCACTCATAGATCGTTTGGTCCGCATCGCCCACCGCAGTAACCGGAAAGCCATCACCAAACACAGAGCGCAGGAGCTCACGTTGAGCAGGATCGGTGTCCTGGTATTCGTCGAGCAGGGCCGCCGAATAGCGGTTGCGGATGCGAGCTGCGATCGCCGGATTCTCGGTCAGCAGCCTATGGGTGAGCAGGATCAGGTCTCCGTAGTCGAGGACTCCGAGGTCCCGCTTCGCCTGGTCGTACCGGAGCGCGATCGCAGCAATCTCAGCGCGAGCCGGCGCCGGGTCGCTGTCGTCGCGATAGGAGAGGAGATCCTGTGCGGTGACCAGGTTGCGAGCAAGCTGGCCGCCGAGATCGACAGCTTCGTCGACCCTGGCGGGGATCCAGGTGAGGTCGAGGGTCTCATAGTCACCGGAAGCGATCGCCTCGTGGAGGAGCTGTCTCACGAATCCCGGGCCGATGATCTCGGTGTCGCGTTCGACGCCGACGACGGCGCCGAACTCCTGAAGAAGCCCGTACGCAAAGCCGTGATAGGTGGTGACTTCTACTTCTCGTCCGTCGTCAGCCAGCTCAGGAAGCACATCTCGCAGCCGTCCGGCGAGTTCTTCGGCTGCCTTGTTGGTGAATGTGATGCCGATGGCACGTTCCGGGCTGAGCCCGGAGCGGACGAGATGGGCAAGCCGGTGAACGATCGTTGTGGTCTTGCCGGTCCCGGCCCCGGCGATCACACGCAGTGGCTGCATCGGAAACTCGATGATCGCTCGCTGCTCGGCGGTGGGTACGAACTTCATTCGAATTCCGGACCTCCCTGTGCCCAGGCCGGGCACACCTCGCGGAGTCGGCAGCGGTCGCATTGCGATCCGGGGCGCGGTTCCCAGTTCTCGCTGCGGATTCCCGCAGCGGCCGATTCGAGTCGATCGGCGACCTCGTCGATCCGCTCGATGGCGAACCTGCGCACTGTGACGCTCTTGGCTTTCGCCATCGGGAACCAGAGTTCCGCACCGACCACAGAGCCAAATCGAGACAGCTCTGGATCACGGCTTGCGGCAAGTGCATAGAACCCGAGTTGCAGCGACACTGCGGAGTCGGCAACGCTCGGGACGGAGCGGCTGGTCTTGTAGTCGACCACGGTCATCCCTGCGGGCCCGACATCGATTCGATCCGCCCGCCCGATCCAGCGCACCCCACCGATCTCGGCGGAGAGCTCGTGCTCGAGCACACCACCGCGTCGTTTCGGTGCGGGCCACTTCCCGTAGAGGCGGGCGAGCCCGTCAACAGCCCTCTCCATCCAGGATTGGGCGAACGGATCGCCGCCGAATTCTGCAGCGTCGAACATTGTGTCGAGCTGGGCCAGCGCCTCGTCGAGCTTGGCGTAGGGCCGTTCGGCGGCAATCGCGGCGGCCTCGGTTTGCTCGAGGACGTCGTGGATCAGGGTCCCGAATTCGGCGTGGATCGAGGTATCGGCGCCGACCCGGAGCCTGCGTTCGAGCGCATAGCGACGAGGGCAGTCCTCGTATGCCTGTGCCTGTGACGGCGAGAGGACAGGATCATCGGGGACTACGCCATCGTCGGGTCCGCGACTGAGCACACCGGCGAAGGCCTCTGGTGGGCGCAGGCCCCACCTGGAGCCGTTGCTGAGCACGGTGAGTGCAGCGAGTCGAGTAGGGGAGGGAGCGGCCACGTCCAGCAGGCACCTGCGGAGAGCACCCTCCGCCTCGCGAGCCGTTACCGGCAACCTGGCGTCGCCATCATCGGTAGGGAGCACCGTCACTCGGCCGGAGGGCCGACCGGCTGCTTTGCCCAATACATCGGCGATCCGGCTGAAGAACCGGCTGGGTCGCCCCGGGCCGTCGTCCAGACCCCGCTGGGTTGCGGTCCAGACAACACGGCGACGAGCTCGCGTCATCGCGGTGTAGGCGAGTCTG
>CAJIBB010000340.1_pt1 | contig 15575 bp, 9 predicted proteins | sample 9199201 | NCBI WGS metagenome assembly CAJIBB01 (sample SAMEA7708290, study PRJEB35096) | sediment metagenome | biome: marine neritic benthic zone biome [ENVO:01000025]; feature: sediment [ENVO:00002007]; material: shallow marine sediment [ENVO:03000034] sea grass bed [ENVO_01000059] ... | reverse complement strand
TCGTCCGTGTCGATGAGGCCACTCTCGTAGGCGAGTGCAGAAAGCTCGTGGCGGCTGGCGAGACCGAGCTTCTCGAAGATGCTGCCCATGTGCTTCTCGAGCGTTTTGACGGAGATGTCCAGTTTGGCTGCTGTCTCCCTGTAGGTGTAGCCGCGGGCGATGTGGCGGGTCACTTCGAGCTGGCGTGGAGTCAGCGGGTCGACATCAGCCTCTTCGGCGATGTTCTCGTGGATGTCGAGAGCAAAACCGGCGACTTGCTTTGAGATTGGTCGTGCGCCGGAGAGAGCTTCGTTGACCCGGTCAGCCAGGTCATCGCCGATGACTCCCTTGGTCAGATAGCCATCAACGCCGATCGACAGCAGCTGCAATACATCGAAGCGAGACGTCGAAACGGTCAGGGCGAGGAACTTGATCCCGGTATGGGTTCGCCGAACCTGCTCGATGACCTCCACACCCGTGCCGCCCTTCAGACGGAGGTCGAGTAGCACCAGATCGGGCGTCAGGTGCCTGATCATCTCGACTGAGTCGGCAACGTTGTCGGCCTCGCCGATTATGTCGAAGCCTTCCGCCAGATAGTGGCGCACCCCGGCTCTGCTCAGGGCTTCATCCTCGACGATGAAGATGCGAGGTCTGGTCACGCCTGCTCCCACAGGATCTCTACCTCTGTACCGGAACCGGGCTCGCTCGAGATGCGAGTGCTGGCGCCAAGAGCGGTTGCCCGCTGAGCGAGGTTGTGCCCTTGCCCATCGCCGACACTGGCTAGATCGAAGCCTCGTCCCCGATCGCGGACGAAGAGTTGAATGCGGCCGTCATCGAACTCGCCGTAGACGTCAACCGAGTCAACGCCGGCGTGCTTGGCAGCGTTGACGAGGGCTTCCCTGGCGAGCACGAGAACTGCTTCGCGCTGCTCGTCGAGTGGAGTGTCACCGCGGAAGACCGTATCGATCTCGATACGATGCAGGTCCTCGACGTCGTCGCAGATGTGCTGCAACCGGGCACGGGCGCTGTGTGAGAACGGGGAACGGAACTCGGAGATGGTCTGCCGCATCTGTCGTTCCTGGCGTCGAGCCAGATAGCGGACCCGCTCCGGATCATCGGCGTCGCGGCGCAGGGCGGTCAGGGTCTGTACGACCGAGTCGTGAAGCCGGTTGGCTAGTTCGATCCGCTCCTCGTGACGAATCTGCTCAGCTCGGACCTCGTTCAGCTCGTCCTCTACAGCGAGACGGGCACGCTCCTGAGCCCGGATCGCATCAAAGATCCAGCCGCCCGCGATGGCGAGCACGAAGAAGACGACCGAACCTATGGCGGGAACCACGCCACGGTCATCGATGATATGGACCGCCAGCTGATTGATGGCGAGAGCCGTCGCCGTGACGACCGCCGCCCGCATGTTGAACCCGTAGGCGGTGACGAAGATGGTCGACATTGGATATCCGCCGTGGAAGAGGTTTTCTGCGCCTGCGGCTGTCGAGGCGGAGGCGACGATGAGAGCAACAACGGCGTCGGTGACCACGAATACGGGGCTGGCGAGACGCCGCGGATCGCGAGACGCCCACAGCGTTGCAACCATGCCGGCGGTGGCGAGAGCCATGGCCACCGCGGTAATGGTGCGATCGGCGCCGGGGTCGGATCCAGGAACCGCCGCAACGAGGAGGGCCATCCATACCCAGGACAACGTTCGCATGATGACGACGAACCGTCGCAACGTGCGGTCGGCTGGCAGGTCGTGATTGGCGATCGTCGGGTGTTGGTGCATGGCTGAGTAACTATTCAATCAGCTATCACCATAATATGCCACGGACCGCATACAACAGAAGGGCCGGGCCATTCTGGCCCAGCCTTCCCGCCCCCCGGGTGGTCCTGCGTTCTTCGCTTCGACTGCCAATGAGTCTGGTCACCATTCCGGACTCGATTTCGCCGGGTGGTGACAGTCGGTTTGCAGAACTTCTTGCCCCTATTTGGTCGTGCGATCGGCCCATACCCCCGGGGCCGCTCACTCGCTTCAAATGTATGGAGCGGCGGAGTGGTTGTATATGGGGGATCTCCCCCGTACCTACTCGACGAGCACCTATTTGTTGTTGTATTCTCCAATTACGCCGGGTGATTCACCACCACCCGACTTAAGCGACAGGCCCCTCGTCCCCCCTGGGGGCCTGTTGCGCGTCCGGCCAGCTCGCGGTCCAGCCCGCCAGCTCCTCGCCAAGCCATATGCCCTCCCCACGTGGAAGGGTCGGAGGACCGATGGGGGGCCGAAGCGACGGAAGCGACCCGTCTTCGCCCCGGACCCACGCCTTCAAGAATCCCGACCGAAATGGGCTCTGCATCGGTAGCTTCGACTAGGACGTCATGGAGAGGGAGGGAAATTCCATGCGAAAGCGCAAGCTGCGGCTGATGATCGGGCTGGCAACCGCCGTCATGCTCATCACCCAAACGATTCCCGCACTCGGTTCGGGACACAGCATGGCCGAGGGGGAAATGGGTTGGCACGTCGACCCCATCCTCACGGTCGGCGAGACCATCTCCGGCACAACCGGAGCACTAAACCCGACGACAGCAGGTGACTACACCCCGCCGGGGGTGATCGACGGGCTCGGGGCATACGCTCTCAACAGGGACACAGTTCGGGTGTTCGCCAACCACGAGCTGCTCCACTTCCGCGGCTATGACTACGAAGTGAGCGACGGAGCCGGTGGGACGTTCAGCCTGAGCGGTGCCCGAATCACTTACTTCGACATCGACCGCGACACTCGGGAGATCGTCGACAGCGGGATTGCCTACAACACGATCTACGACGCCAACGGCAATATCGCCAGCGATCTGTCATTCCAGCCTCTCGGGCTGAGTGGCTTCAGCCGGTTCTGCTCCGGCTCACTGTTCGAGGCTCACGAGTTCGGTCACAAGCGCGGTCTCGAGGATCGCATCTACTTCGCCGGTGAAGAAGACGGTGGCTTCTTCAACTCGGTCGGTGGGGGCGAGTGGGCGTTGGACCCCGAGACTGGCGGCATCTGGCACCTCCCGGACCTCGGCCGCGGGGCATGGGAGAACATCACGATCCTCGACACCGGGCGCGCTGACACTGTTGCTGTGATGCTGGCCGACGACACATCACCATTCGACTTCGACGGTGACGGCGAAGACGAAGCTGCGCCTCTGTTCCTCTATGTCGGGCACAAGGATCGCTACGGCGATTTCCCGGCGCAGAACGGGCTCCGCGGGGGCAGCTTGTACGTGTGGGTGGCCGACAACGGTGCTACCAGCCCTGCCGACTACAACACTTCTGGCAAGCTGACGGGAACTTGGGTCGAGGTCGACAACAGCCCCACTGGTACTCCGTCGGACGATGGCGCTACTGGCTATGACCTCTACGGCTACCCGACTCAGGGCAATCTGTGGCTGCAAGCCAAGGCACTCGGTGCGTTTGGCTTCTCCCGCCCTGAAGATGTAGCGACCAACCCGCGCAACGGGCGCGAGGCAGTGCTGGCCTCGACGGGTGTTGACACTTACGTCGACGGGGCAGACACGTTTGGCACGATGTACACCGTCAAGACCAACTTCAACAGCATGACTGCCGTCGTGGACATCATCTACGACGGTGATGCCGACCCAGCACGGTCGCTCCGGTCTCCAGACAATCTCGATTGGGCGGACGATGGCTTCATCTACGTCCAGGAGGACGAGGCCGAGGAAGACACCCTCGACGGTGAGCCGCTGTTCGGCGATGGGGCGGTGAACCCCAACGAGGCCGGGATCGTCCGCATGGACAAGAACGGCAACCGCATCCAGCGAATCGCCAATATCGATCGCAGCGTTGTCCTTGACCCGACAACAACAGGAACTCCCGTTGACCAGGATGCCGGTGCCGCCGGTGAGTGGGAGACCTCGGGAATCCTCGACGTCTCCCGGCTGTTCGGTGAGAAGCGGGGGACGCTGTTCCTCTTCGACGTCCAGGCCCACGGCATTGAAGATCAGGACGACTTCAACGCAGACTCACGGCTCGTCGACGGCGACCTGGTTGAGGGCGGCCAGCTCTCATTCCTCATCGCGCCGAGGCGATAGCTATTGATGACCGAGACCGAAGGGGCCGGCGCAATCCGGCCCCTTCTCTCTTCCACCGCTCCCATCGCTGCAGCCGACTCCCCCGTTGGCTAGGTTTGATGGCCCATACGGGAGGGAGAATGAATGAGAAGGCGGATTAGCGCGCTCTTGGCGGGGTTGTTGATCGTTGTGATCGCTCCGGCGGCGGCAGCTGATGACCATGACGGGGGGCTTACCTACCTGGCCCTGGGCGACTCGGTTGCGGCCGGTACGCAACAGCCGGCACCTTTCACCGAGGGCTACACGGACATGCTGTTCGACCGGCTCGAGGCGAAGGACGGCTTCGACCACTTCGTGAACCTGGCTTGTCCGGGTGACGACACAGTCGAGATGCGCTTCGGCACCGGCGGTGCTTCGCAATTCGGTTCGGCTTGCTACGGGCCATTTGCCCAGCTGCCACCCGGGGGTCCATCGCAGCTCGATGCAGCGGTTGAGTACCTTACGACCCATCCGGGCGAGGTCGGACTGATCACGATCGCGATCGGCGCCAACGACATCCTGGCCTGCAACCCGACGGATCCACCGGACGTGCTGAATGCCTGTCTCGGTGCCCAGCTGGGCCAGATCGGCGAGAACCTGCCGGTGATCATCGGCACGTTGCAGGCCGTGGCTCCGGGTGTGCCGATCGTTGCGATGAACTACTACAACCCGAATCTGGCATTCTGGATTACCGGTCCTGAAGGCCAGGCACTCGCTGGATTGTCGCTCGAGCTCACCACCGTGTTCAACGGCACGCTCGAAGCGGTGTACGGGGCGTTCGGAGTTCCTGTCGTCGACATTGCCGGCGCGTTCGACACGTACGTGGATGATGGCGAGGCCGTGCCCAGGAACGTGCGGGCCGTGTGCAACCTCACGCTCATGTGCGAGACGTACGACGGCGGCTATGTCCTCAGCGACTACGACCCGGTGACGCCGGGACCGCAGACGGACATCCATCCGTCCGACGCTGGCTACTACAAGATCGCCGCGGAGCACCTGAAGCTGATCAGGAAGTACGCGGTTCTGAAGTAGCGAACCGAACCTGTTGAACGAGCCGAGGGCCCCGCACGATGCGGGGCCCTCGCACATCAACCACCATCGCGCTCATGAACTGACGAAGACGCCTTGGGGCACTGCGACCTGACCGGAAATCCGATCGCCGAAGAGTCGGATGCGGTTCGGGCTTTGACCCCATACAGAAGCGACCCAGGCACACATCCGGGCGTCGAGACGGTCTTCTATCTCTTTCAAGGCTGCACCGCGGGCGTCGTCGGGAACTTCGACTGGAGGGGCAAGCAGCGGTGGCGTGGCCGACTCCAGGGAGCCGAGGAGACGTGACAGCGCTCTCAAGCCACTACGGCGCCCGGCAACGGTTACGCCGCGCTTGGCTTTGTAGATGAGTCTCTCCTCGAGGCCGAACACCTCGATGATCGCCGGGTGCGGGTAGACCTCGAGAAAGGTGCGATCCCCCGCCGCTCCGGGGCCGCTGAAGCCAAACGCTTCGAGACGGGCTACCAGCTGTTCACCGCGGATTACTCCATTGTTGGCGAGGAGGAGCCTCCGATTGGCGGGATGCGGCCCTGCCTTGCGGCCGCCGTACTCACGCTGCAATTCAGCTTCGCAAGGACGCCGCCCGGTTTCGTTGGGCACGTGCAGCGGCGCATCGATACCGACCACGGTGGACTCGCCCATAGACCCTGTGATCCATTCGATGATCTCGTCGTCGGAGCCGAGCATCCTCTCGTCGATGACCGTACCGTCACAGTCCAGAGCACAAGCTCCGGTCGGGTTGGTTGTCGACCAGGCAAGGTCGAGACCGAGGTACACGAGGCTCCTCCTCTGGGCGTCTCAGCCCTGGCGTTCGCGGTCGAGAGCCTCGAGGAGATCGCACGCATCGTCGGCAAGACCCTGTCCGGCCTCCTCGTACAGGTTGCGAGCGGTATCGACACCGGCCTCTGCCAGCTGCTGGCGTTCGTCGGGATAGAGCGCAGCGGCTGCGATCCGGGCGTCGGGGACGAAACCCTTGATCCTGCGCACCGCCTCCAGGTTGGACTCCTGATCGCTCATGGCCAGCACAACGAGATCGATGCGCCGGTCGAGGCTGAGGCGATCCCAGAACTCGGTATCGAGGGCGTCACCGCGCACGATGCGGCGTCCCGCTTCCTCGTGGGCAACAACGGCGTCGTTGTCGCGGTCGATGCCGAGCACGACGTTGCCGCGGCGGCGGACGAGTTCGTCGTAGGAGCCTTCACCAACCCGGCCCATCCCGAAGACGAGAATGCGGGCGCCGCCCGGGTCGATCAACGCATCGTCGGCGACGATCGGCGATCGCTCGAGCCTGAGGAGCGGTGGCGAGTACCTGGCGTAGAGCTCGTAGCGGGCCTTGTTGAGCGGAGCGGCCACCGCAAACGAAACTGCGACCGCCACGGCGACCGCGGATGACCATGACTGTTCCAACAACCCCTGGTTGACGCCAACTGCGACCACGATCAGCCCGAACTCGCTGTAGTTGGCGAGCGTCACCGAAGCGTGCCACGACGTGCGTGCCCGTAGCCGGAACCGCGTCATGGCGAACAGGTACCAGGCGGTCTTGATGGGCATTGCGAGCAGGACCACGCCCGCCACCAGCAACTCGGCGCCGCCCGGTGCTCCGTCGAGTCCGATCGACAGGAAGAAGCCGATCAGCAAAATGTCCTTGAAGCCGAGCAGACGCTCCGCCAACTCGGCGGCGCGTCGATGGTTGGCCAGGCTGAGTCCCACGATCAAAGCACCGAGGTCGGCCTTGAGCCCGACCAGTTCGAAGGTCTCGGCACCGGCGCCAACCGCCAGGCAGAGACCGAGCAGGATGAGCAGCTCACCGTGTCCGGCTCGGTCCAGCAACCACCCGTACAGCGGCCGGGCTGCGATAACCAGGATGACCATCGGGATCGCCCACAGCGACGGCGGCTCATCGACAGCGAGCGTGAGGAACACCACTGCGAAGATGTCCTGGACGATCAGCGTGCCGATCGCGATGCGGCCGGCGAGCGAAGCTGCTTCGTTGCGGTCTTCGAGAGCTTTCACCGCAAACACGGTGCTGGAGAACGAGAAAGCGAATCCGACCAGTAGCGCCTGCCCGGCGCTGAGATTGGACACCAGCGGCATGCCCAGGGCACCTAGCACGATGAAGATCGTGCCAATTGCCGCAGTCGTCCCGACCATATGCAGCGATGCTCCCGCCCACACGACGGGTCGGGCGAGTGTGCGGAGCTTGAGCTTCAACCCGATTCCGAACAGCAGAAGCAGCACTCCGAGGTCGGCGATGGTGTCGATCGCTTCGGTGGACTCGAACCCGAAGGCGTGCAGCACAAACCCGGCGATCAGGTAGCCGACGAGCGGGGGTAGGCGAACCTCGGCCGCGGCAAAGCCCAGCAGGAACGCTACGACTATGAATGCGATCTCCATCGAACCACCCGTCCGCCTCGGATGAGCATCGTACCGGTGGTACATACCGGTCATCGCCGCACCCGGGAGGTACCCTGGTGGCCATGTACGACATCGCCATTGTTGGGGCAGGCCCCGCAGGGTTGTCGGGGGCATTGATGGCCGACTCGGTCGGCATGTCGACGTGCCTCATCGAGAGCGGCCCAATCGGCGGCACCGTCGCCAAGATCGGACACGTCACCAACTACCTGTCGGACGCCACCACCGGCCCAGAGCTGGCCGACCGCTGGGCACGGGCGCTGAAGAACAGCCGGTGCACGCTGATCCGTGACCACGCCGTTGGATTGGCCCAGATTGAGAACGGGTGGCGGGTAACACTGCGCCTGGGGCGGGAGATCGACGCCGCCTCTGTGGTCGTGACCGCCGGGAACCGGTGGGTTCGCCTCGACGAGCATCCGCTTATCTCCGGTGTCGCCGGGGACCTGCACGTGATCGACTTCTGGCCCACCGAATACCAACGCATTCTCGATGCCGCGCAGCCGCTCATTGTGGGTAGTGATCGCCCACTGGGCACGTTCGTATTGACGGTTGCGGACGAGTGGATGATCGATACGCCGAGGTGGCCGCAGGTGCTGGTGCTTCCCGACAAGGCCTATGCCCTGAGCGACGTGCCGGAGAACGTGAGGCTTGATCTGCTGTGGGCTGACTCTGTGGAGACGATACGCCGCGACGCCGACGGCTACGTCGTCGAGTACACCCACGAAGGTGTGGCGAGGACCGCTCACGCCAGCGACCTGATCCCCAACCTGGGAACGCGTCCCAATAACAACCTGCTCATCGACTTCGCCGACGTCAACGAGGCGGGTTACGTAACCGGCGAGCTGCCGCCCCGCCTGTTCATCGCCGGCGACCTGGTCCAACCCTCCCACCGCCGCATCGCCACCGCCGTAGGCGAAGGCGCCCACGCTGTCCTGTCGGCCTACTACGAAGCCGGCGATCTGCTGTGAACCGCGCAACACAAGTCGAGGGGCCCCGTACCTAGCGGGGCCCCTCGCGTTGTTTCAGGTTCTATGTACTCAACTTGGCCAGGCGGTATCGATGTCGGCCAGGACCTGCGGGATAGTTCTCACCCCGTTGACAAGGTCGGTAATGCCGAACCAGAACTCCCCGGCCCCCACCGCTGGAGGCATCAGGTCCGATGCGTCAAAGCGGAACAGACCGGCCTCGATCGCGTCATGGACGACTTCGGCAAACGAGCGGGTCAAGTCATCGGCATATAGGTTCAGATTGAACCGGATATTCGGCATGATCCATCCGCCGAGATCCGCCAGCGCGGTTCGCCCGAACTGAGGGCTCAGCATGAACCGGACGAGCTTCCGCACTTCCTTGCGCTCGTTGAGAGCCGCAACGTACACACCCGCACCCATGGCGGAGTCGCTGAACTCGGAATCGACCGCTGGGAACTTGAACGTCGAGAAGTCCTCGAGGTCAAACCCGAAGAACGTGATGGCTGTGGCGAAGAAACTCGCCTGCTTGTGCATCAAGCAGTCGCCAAACCCAAGCGGAATAGCATTCTCGAAGAACGAGATGTTCGTCATGTTGCCGCGGTCAAAGACGTACCCGGCGGTGTCGATCATCTGCTGGAACCGCTCGAACGCTATCTCTACTCGTGGGTCCTGGAACACGATGGTGTGGTCCACCCACTGGTCATAGACCGCCCCGCCCTCGGTGCTCAGCAGCAGATCCTCGACCCAGTCGGTGCCGACCCAGCCGGTCGCAGGCCCCGACTCGATGTAGTTGCACCACGGTGTTTGGCCGTTGGCCACCATCTGGTCAGACAGCGCGATCAGCTCGGCAAAGGTCTGTGGAATCGAGTAGCCATACGCCTCAAACTCAGCCGGCTGGTACCAAACGAGGCTCTTCAGATCCGCCTTGATCGGCCCGCCGAGCACGACGTCGTCGACGCTGACCAGGTCGATCAGGTAGTCCCCGAAGTCACGCCGCAGACTTCGTTCGTTGACGAACTCCCCGATGCCCACCAGGTACGGCGCCAGCTCGAGGAGCGTCCCCGGCTGGGGCGAGATGATCAGGTCGGGTGGTTCGGGACCGGCGATCCGGTCGATCAGGTCCGCGACGTCGAAGTACTGGTCGTAGACGATCTCGACTTGGTTGGCGTTGACGGATGACGCCATCTCGGCTCCGAGTGCGTCGGCTTCCGGAGACCCGACGGGGAACGGTCCGAGAACCGTGATCACCTCCGGGGCGGGTTTGGCGGCAACGGCCGGTGCGGTCAGACCGACCAGCAACGCCACGGCAAACAGGACAATGAGAGTTCTGCGCATGAGCGCTCTTCTCCTTCTAACGGGTGGTGCGCAGGTGCGCCGCAAATGCGGCACCCTTGGAGCACCACGTCCCCCCTGTGTTGAACTGACACCTACGGATACGTACCTGCGGCAATCAGTCGAGTCGATAGACGGAAGAGTTGGTCGGCAGCCGATCGCTGCCTGTGCCCCAAGCATATCCGAAGAATCTGCCAGGTGGATGGCGATATGGCTGTTGGCAACGACGGTGGCGCAACGACGCATGCCGTGCCCCAGGCTTAGGCGGAATCCGAGAGGCGGGTGCCAAGCCGATAGTTGGGCCGTTCGCACCATCGTCGTGGAAAGCACTCTTTGATAGTGTTCCCGGGTGCGTATCGAGGCGAAGCTCGCGGGCCAAAGATCCGGGCTTTTCAAGCCCCGGGAATGGGAATGGCCCGAGACAAAGGTGATGCCGCTATCCGAGCTCATCACTGAGGTCGTCCGCGAAGAAGTCGAGCAGTTCCACGGGCGCCAGGCTGAGAACCGCCTGCTGCGCGTGCTCGATCCGGATCAGATCGCCAGCGGTGTGCAGAAGGGGAAGGTCAGCTCCGGCGGATCAGACCTCGACCAGCCTGTCGACGAGACCGTTGCTATCGCCACCGCCCTGCAGGCATTCGCCGACGGGTTCTACTTCGTGTTTGTGGACGGCGAACAGATAGACGACCTGGACCAGAAGGTCACCGTGGCTCCGACCAGCACGTTGCTCTTCGTCCGGCTCGTGCCGTTGGCGGGCGGCTAGTTCATGCCGCTTCCGAAGGAAGAGGCTGCGGCCCGGCTGGCTTCGCTCCGCGATGAAGACTGGCAGAAGAAACTCGAGACACGCTTGGGCTTCCTCGGGACACGGTTGCGCGCTCCCGCTGAGGACGTGTTTCATCCGTCGCAACACTGGCATCATCGAGTGGAAGACAACCCACCGGCAGCCCTGCTGGTCACGATGTCTCCGAAAGAGCGCCTGACAGTCTTCGACGCAGCGGCTCCGGGGAAGGCCGCAGCGCTAGAGCGAATGTGGAACTTCCACGACACTCTCCCCTACCAATGGGGTTGGAACCGCCGTCCCTTCCGTGCCCCCGGTCGTCCCGAGATCTCGGTGCGACGGCGGACAACTGCATTACGGAGATCGATTGCGGACCTGGTGTCGTTCGATCAGCCGATCTCGTGGTTCGCCGCATGGGGCGGGTACCTGCAGTCAGACTTCGGCACACTGCTCGCGGCAGAGATCGACCACGGGCCCGAAGGCGACAAGGTCCTCGAAACGCTCCTCGACATCGTCAACGGAGCTCACCCCATCGGCATGATCGACCGGTCGGCCATCCGAGCGCTACTGAGCTGTTCCCGCACCGAAGCTTGGGAAGCGGTCGAGGGGCTGCTGGTTGCGGCGCAGCGCCAGGAGGGGCTCCGTCAGGTGATCGTAGAGTCCGTGGACGAAGGCCATCCGGAAGCATTCACCCGGATGCTGCGGATCATCGTCGACAACAACCTGACCAGGTTCGCCTCGGTAGTGCGGGCCTGCGGAGTGTGGGCCGGCCTCGGCTACGAGATGACCGACCGTAGACACGTCGACAGGACGCTCACCCACATGCTCGCCGCACTGAGCGGCGACGACGTCGGCAGCGATGACCCGGACCTTGTCTACGCAACGCTGTGGGCGGGGGCGTTCCGGAACGCCCCCGCCACCGTGCCCCGCGCCGTGGCGATGCTCAAGGACACCCGGCCGGAGCATCGCTTCGTTGCCGCCTATCTGCTCAACCAGCTCGGCCTGCCCGAGGCCGCCCCTCCCCTCGCCGAACTCCTCGAGGACGAAGACCCCCGGGTGGCCTGGACCGCATACATCGGCTTGCGCAGCGTGATCGGCGAGCTGCCCGACGGACACGAGCGGCTGCAGCGCTTCGCCGACCGGCTCGGCAAGAAGCGCAAGCTGGAACCACTGGTCTGGGATTGGCTCGAGCTCGAGGAGTCGGCAGACCCCGTTCTCTCGACAATGATCTACTACCTCGGGCACGGGGACACCGGGTATCTGATGTCGCGAGTTGGCGACATGTCAGCCTCGGTGCGCGGCCAACTCGCTGGAGTGCTGGCGAAGAAGCCCCGGCGATACCGCGCCGAGCTGCTCAGCCTGGTCAACGATCGGTCATCGTGGGTGGCAACCAGGGTCTTCGAAGCCCTGCGCCATGTGAGCCTGGAGGCAAGCGAAGCGCCCCCGGTCGAGAAGCTCCTGACCCGGAAAACCGGTGCAACCCGTGCCGCGGCATTGACCTTGCTGCTGTCACAGCGCGACGCCGACGTGCTGGCATCTGCGCAACGGCTCCTCGACTCGAAACGCAGAGAGCAGCGCGAGGGCGGTACCGAGCTGCTCAGCAAGATGGTCGAAATGGACCGGAGCCGGGCCAAGGCGCAACAGTGGCTTGGCGACGACCCGAGCGGCGACCAACCGCCGCCCGCCGAGACAACCGCCAAGGTCGAGGAAGGCGCCGGTCTCTTCGACCCGGCCGACCTGACCACGCCGACTCCCCCGCGCAACCGCAGGGTCAAGGCCACCACTCGCGGCTTCACCAATCTCGTTCGCTCGGCCGACGAGCTGGTTGAGGGGTTCGCAGAGACGCCCGTGACCGTGAAGCAGTGGCCCGGAACCGAGAACGATCTGTACGGCAACATTCGCTTCTTCCCCCAGATCGCACCCGGCGAAGCACTTGCCGACGGACCGCTCGGTGATGTGTGGGCCGATTGGTGGCAACAACAGAAGGCAACTGGATTCGAGCTGGAGCGAGCTCTAGTGGCACCCCGCCTCGACCCATGGCGTGTGGCGCGCGGCGGCACCGACAGCAAGCACGTCCCGAAGCCACCCGAAACGAACTACTCGACCCACATCGAAAACGCAATGTGGAGGTTGTGGGTGGAGTTCGGGACGAGCGAAGGCATCGACTTCCTCATCGACGGTATGGAGACTGCGTTTGCGTCGATCCCCAAGCGTGAGCTCGCCAACCCGGTGACGCTGCGGCCGCAGAACTACTACCCACGCGAGGTCGACTTCCGCGGGGTTAGCGCACTGATGTTGTGGCGCAACAAACTCATTCATGCGGCGCTCCTGCGTCCGGACCTGTGGAGCGACGAAGCGGTCGCTCGAACCTGGGGATTGCTCACCTGGTTGGATCGTCCGCACCCGAGGGCACCGCGGTTCCGCGCCCCGTTCCAGCTGTTGATGCTCGCCCGGCGCCGGGGTGTCGCCAGCGATGCCGATGTAATGGACGCCCTGCTCGGCGATGGTTCCCGCACTGCCTACCAGTTCGGATCCCGAGGGCTGGGTGAAGCGACCCGGCGCCGCCCGCCCACCGAGTTCACCGAGGTACCCGGCCTGATCGAGCTCGCCGATCGGGTGCGGGGCCGGATCCTGGACGTCGAGACCGCACGAGGCGACCTGGCGACGCCATTGAGCTCGGCGGCATTGCAGGTGAGGAGTATTCCCGGGGCGGCGAACCTCGTCCGCCTCATCAAGGCACTCGGCCGAGCGTCACTCGTCCGCGGCTGGACATGGCATCAGGATCAGAAGAACAGTGTTCTGTCGCATCTGGTCCGGGTGTCGGTGCCGGCCGAGACGGACACACCGGCCTCCTTCAAAGGAATTGCGGAGGGCATCACACCGAAGCGCTTGCTCGAAGTGGCGGTGTACGCGCCGCAGTGGTCCCGGTACGTCGAGCATGCGATCGACATGCCCGGGCTCGAAGAAGCGGTGCATTGGATCCACGCTCACACCAAGGACAGCCGATGGCGGGTGGACGGGGACATCAAAGAGATGTGGGCCGCCGATGTCGCCGAGCGCACCCCGCTCTCAGCGGAGGATCTGGTGGAAGGTGCGGTCGACGTTGCCTGGTTCAACGATGTCATCGGTGTGCTCGGCGGGGAGAACTGGCAGACGTTGCTGAATCAGGCCAAGTTTGCGTCGGGTGGTGGCGGGCACAAGCGGGCGGAGGTGTTCGCTCGTGCCTTAGCCGGGGAGCTGACCACCGAGGAACTCGCAAAGCGGATCAAAGACAAGCGGCATCAGGACACAGTGCGGGCGCTGGGCCTCGTCCCGTTACCGAAGGCCAAGGCCGCCAGGACCGATGAGGTGCTGGCCCGGTATCAGGTGATGCAGGAGTTCCTGCGCGGATCGAAGAAGTTCGGTTCGCAGCGACAGGCGTCGGAGAAGCGAGCGGCGGAGATCGGGCTGGAGAACCTCGCGCGAACGGCCGGATATCCGGATCCGCAGCGACTCGAGTGGGCGATGGAGATCCACGAGGTGGCCGATCTGGCGGATGGGCCGGTGCGCCTCGAAATCGACGAATACGAGATCGAGCTGGCCGTCGATGACCTGGGGACTGCAGCGCTGACCACCCGCAAGGGCGGGAAGAAGCTGAAGTCGGTACCGGCAAAGCATCGCAAGAACCCCGACGTGGTAGCGCTACGGGACCGAGCCACGAAGCTGCGCCGCCAGGTGTCACGGATGCGGCACTCGCTAGAGGCCTCTTCAATCCGGGGCGACGAGTTCACGCCAGAAGAGCTCGGCCAGTTGCAGCGCCACCCGGTGCTGCAGCCGATGCTGGCGAACCTCATCTTCACGAACGGCGACGCCATGGGATACGTGGGTGATGGCGAGCTGGTGCGCTGGGACGGGTCGACAGCCTCGATGCCAAAGCGGCTCCGAGTTGCCCATGCCACGGACCTGCTCGCGGCCGGCGATTGGGACTCGTGGCAACGCCAATGCTTCGAAGCCGAGCGGACCCAGCCGTTCAAGCAGTTGTTCAGAGAGCTATATGTGCAGACGGCGGCGGAGGCTGAGGACGGAGTGAAGTCGCTGCGCTTTGCCGGGCATCAGGTGAACCCGCGCCAGGCGACAGCGCTGTTCGGCTCCCGCGGGTGGGTTACCCATCCGGAGGAAGGTCCGGTCAAGACCTATCACGACCAGGGAATCAGCGTCCGGGTGACGATGGAGGGCGGCTGGTTCACCCCGGCCGAGGTCGAGGGCATGACGCTGCATGCGGTTTTGTTCACCAAGCGGGGCTCATGGGAGCCGGTGGCCCTCGATGATGTGCCACCCCGTCTGTTCTCGGAGGCAATGCGAGACGTGGACCTGGTGGTGTCGGTAGCGCACATGGGCGGCGTCGACCCGGAGGCGTCGGCATCGACCGTGGAGATGCGGCGGACCCTCGTCCGAGAAACGGCGATGCTGCTCGAGTTCGACAACGTGCGCTTCTCGAACCACCACGCCGTTGTCGAAGGCAAGCTCGGCACCTACAACGTCCACCTCGGATCCGGCGTAGTCCACCGCCAGCCCGGCGGTGCGGTCTGCATCATCCCCATCGGGGCACAGCACAGGGGCCGCCTCTTCCTCCCCTTCGCCGACGACGACCCCAAAACCGCCGAGGTCGTATCCAAGGTCGTGCTCTTGGCAAGAGACAGCGAAATCAAGGACCCCACCATCCTCGAACAGCTGGTGTAGGAAGGCCCCCTCCCCAGAGCCAGAAAACTGCCCTCCCCTTGTGGGAGGGCGGCTCCAGAACCGAGCAGAGCGAGGGCCTGGAGCGGGAGGGGTGCCCCCGAGCCAGTGCGCGCCGTTGGCTGTACCCCCTCCCCAAACGAGGCCCGACCCTGCTGGTCGGGTTGGAGTTGGCAGAGCCAACTCCCCCTCAGCTCGACGAGTTGCAGAAGCAACTCGCCCGAACTCGCTAAGCGAGTTCGCTTTGA
>CAJIBB010000276.1_pt1 | contig 15822 bp, 14 predicted proteins | sample 9199201 | NCBI WGS metagenome assembly CAJIBB01 (sample SAMEA7708290, study PRJEB35096) | sediment metagenome | biome: marine neritic benthic zone biome [ENVO:01000025]; feature: sediment [ENVO:00002007]; material: shallow marine sediment [ENVO:03000034] sea grass bed [ENVO_01000059] ... | reverse complement strand
GTTGTTGCCCGGAATCGCTCGACGGCTGCCGGGTGCGGCTCGCCGTTGTTCTCCATCTCCTGTGCCGTGGCCTCCATGGAGGCCAGCAGTTCCTTCGAGAGCTCACCGGCTTCCACTGCGGTGCGGTGTTGTGCCGCCGCAATGTCGAAGCGCCACCGTCCGTCGGGCGGCGAGGTGTCGGCGGCCAGCGTGACCTGTTGCCGTGCCCCGCGTGGATCACCGCGCTCAATCAGGACGTCGGCGAGTGCGAGGCGCCCGGCAACCGCGATAGCGTGGTTGTCGCCGGCGGCTTCGAGCTCGGGAAGGGCCCGGCGCAGCACTTCCTCGGCTTCCGCCAGCAGCCGAGCCTGGATCAGAACAAATGCGTGCTCTGTTTCCGCCAGGGGATTGTCGGCGCCGATAGCGGCCCGCAACTCCATCGATCGGGTTTGCCACTCCATTGCGCCGGGAACGTCGTCGTGCCAGCCCAGCACCTGGCTGAGGTGAAGTGCTGCCTCCGCGGCCGACACCTTGTGATCGTGAGCGATTGCGATGTCGTAGGACCGCCGCAGATCGCTGATCGACATGTCGTACTCGCCGGTTTCCAGGTAAGCGAGGGCCCGGTTGTAGAGGGTTAGCTCCAGATAGGTGTCGTCGCCGGACGCCGTGAAGCCGTCCACGGCCGTAGTAAGCGCGGGGAGTGCGCGCCGATGTTCGCCACGCATGAGGAGCAGGAAGGCTTGTTGCAGGCGGCTCAGGTCGCGCTCCTGACCCTGCAGCACGTCAATCGACTCCGCGATCGTGGCGTCAGCGCGGGCGTGGTCACCAGATTGCGAGTAGTTGAAGGCGAGTGAGCGCAACACCCGCCCGCGTAAATCGACATCCAACTCGGAGAGCCCGCTGGCTTGTTCCAGGTGCGCGGTCGACTGAGCTCCGTTAGCCAGGGCACGGTGGGCCAGGCCGGTGGCGAAGTGCGCAGTCGCCGCGACGATCCGGTCGCCGCTGCGGAGTAGCTCCTGCGCCTCTTGCAGCGTCGTGTTGGGATCCTCGGGTGCGGAGGCGAGGAGAGCGTTGGCTCGGTCGAGTTCGGTCACTTGGCGGCAGCAGTCTCCAGCATCTCCGGTGTGGGTGGTGTCGCCCCACCCACCTCGCCGGCGACACAGCCGGCTACTACGGCGGCGGCGAACGACGTCCCGGTGAACAGCGCCCAGCCGGGGAACCTGGCAACCCGATCGGTTTGCGGATTATCGAGCGATCCAGGGCGAATCTTCAGGGTCTCAGTGACGAACGGGGCCGGTACCCCGATCCCGGGAGCGCCGAGTTGCACAGCGACTCCCTTGTTGGACCAATCGGCCAGCGAGAGCGTTCCGAGGGCCCGCAACGGGGAGGTCACGGTAGTGCAGGCCTTGTTCAACCAGCCGAGGTCGGTGGCCTTTCGCTTCCATGCGCCGGTACCCACAATGTCGGGGTCGACCGCCGGGTACATCGTTGGATCCAGGCCTTCGTTGCCGGCAGACGCGACCATCAGGGTGGAGCCGAGGTGCGGTTCGATTACTGCGTCGGTGACGGGCATGGCGCCGAGGCGCGTGGCTCCACCGAAGGGAATCACGAGGATGTGGATGCGGTGTCGACCGAGCAGACGCTCGATCGCTTCGGCGAGTCGGCGGTCGGTGGTTCCGCCCGGAGCGTCGCCGGGTGATGATTCAATTGTGCTCGTGTAGACGCTGGCTTCCGGGGCGAGCTGCTTGACGATCCCGACCGCGGCGTTGCCGTGTCCAACATACGAGTTGTGTATCGTCCCGGGCCCGGGGGCGGGCATGACCTTGTCGAGAAACACGCCGCTCGTCGCCCACGCTGGATGGCCGGCTTTCTTCGGGTCGAAGAAGCCGAGATCGACCACACCGACGCTCACATTGGCGCCCCGACCCCGGCGTGGGCCGCTCGGAATAGCGCTGCGTGGCGCCGGGACCGGACGACGGGCCGAAAAACCCCTCACGTGCGTTGCCGGGAACAGCACGTAACTCGGTTCGACCGGAAGAGTGCCGCCGAGCTCTTCGATCAGGCGGTCGATGGGGCGCCGGGTCCGCAGCTGTACCTGCGTTATGCCGGTTTCTCCCACCGGCTCGACCCTGGCTTGCTTGGACGTGAACCCAAGGCGGCCGAGGCCTTCGAGGAGCTCATCCAGGGCCTCGTTGGGGACCATCAACACGCCGCGCTGGAAGTAATAATCGCTAGGCGTTTCGCTGTGACCGATGGGGATGCCACCGATGGTTGCCCCGCGACCTCCCTTGATCAGATCGCCGGTGCCTTCGTATGCGCCCATCGTTCCCTCCTGATAATGCGTTCTGGCGATCATATCGGGCGGTGGGTCCCAATCGGGGCCAACCACGCAGATTCTGTGTATCAACCAAAGCCGTGGCTGCTCCTATTGAATGTGAGATAGGAGTGCGTGTGTGCGACAGAGGACCAGATGAATCGGGATGTGGCGGTATCGTTGCCCGTGATGACAGACGCAACCGTATCGGAGCTACTGACGGCGGCCGGGCAGGGCAGCCAGCAAGCATGGGATGCCCTAGTGGATCGCTACGGGCGTCTCGTGTGGTCCGTCATCCGCGGTTTCCGACTCGACAGCGCCACCGCTGCCGACGTCAGCCAGACCGTTTGGCTCCGGCTCGTCGAGCATTGCGACCGCATCCGCGACCCGGACCGTCTTCCGTCCTGGCTGGCTACTACGGCTCGCAACGAATCGATCCGCGCTTCGCGGCGGCTCGGGAGGGCGATCCCAACGGAGTTCTCCGTGGAGGTGCCGGATGACACGGCGCCATCGCTGGATGAGCGGCTGCTCCACGAAGAGCAACTCGGGGAGGTTCTCGACGCCTTCGTGGAGATTTCGCCCAAGTGTCAGGAGCTCCTCCGGCTCTTGTGCGCACCGCTCGATTACGACGAGATCTCAGATGTACTGGACATGCCGATCGGGAGCATTGGCCCGACCCGGGCGCGATGCCTTGACCGGCTACGCAGGCTTGTGGAGCGGCGATGAGTGATCAAATGAGAGACGACCAACTACTGAGCTTGCTGGCCCGTGCGCTTGACGCTGCCGATCCGGTCCCAGATGCCGTGCTCGACGCCGCCAAGGGCGCATACACGTGGCGCACCATCGACGCCGAGCTCGCTGCACTCGTCTTCGACTCGGCCGCCGAGGACCTCGTCGGCGTTCGCAGCGAGCAACCCACGCGCCAGCTGACCTTCAGTACCCCAGGTGTGGAGATCGAGCTGGCAGTGGTGTCGGAGACCGAGCGGCGGATCGTCGGTCAACTGGTCCCGCCCCAGGAAGCGAAGATCGTTCTTCACAGCGGGGATGAGGAGAGATCCATCGAAACCGACAGCCTCGGCCGGTTCACCTTCGATGATGTCCCTGCCGGCGCCATCAGGTTGACCTGCACGCCGGGTGGAGGCGAGGGCGCCGTCATCCAGACTGAATGGATCGTGATCTAGGAGTCCGCCGGCGGGAGCCATGACTCCGCATAGGTGCCACCGGCGTTCCACAAGATCCAGCCGGCGCCGCGTGACTCCGCCTCTTCGATCTCGGTGAGAATCTGATCTGCGTTGTAATAGAACGCTTGCAGCCATGGCCTCATGTGTGCGTGGGTGGCGAGTCGGGGAATCCCATCCTCGAGCGCGTCGGCCACCACCGGGCCGGGGTAGTCGTTGGGGTCGGGGAAACCCAGCCACCCATCTGAGTAGTGGCTCGGATAGATCATCGGGCTCACTGCGTCGACGACAGCCGATACCGACTCGGGCATCTGACCGATGCCCTGATCGTCTGGAGTAGACAGGACGATGGCGAAGATGTCGGCGGACAGCGCACAGCCCAACGGATGAAGGCGGCTGCGGGCCTCGGTGAGGAAGTCGCCGATGGCGCCGACGCGCTCGTCCTGGGTTGTAGGTTTGTTCGCCCGGGCAACCGCTGCTGTCTGGCCTGCAGGGAAGCGCACGTAGTCAAACTGGATCTCGTCGAAACCGAGTTCGCAGGCTTCGACGGCCAGCTGGAGCGGGTACTCCCACCCCTCGCGGATGGTCGGATCCGCCCAGGTGCCGGCGAGCTTGTGTTCGGGTCGGGCCCGAACCCAGATGTCATCCTCAAATGTGACGATCCGGGTGATCGTGTACAGCCCCTGCTCTTTGGCTTGGGCGATCAACTCGACCGGGTCGTACATCGGGTTGACTGATCCAATGTCAGCCGCAAACTCGGACCCGGATTCGTAGAGCACGTAGCTGGACTCATCCTTGGTATCGAATACCAGCGCGTTGACAGTGGTCTTTGCCGCAAGATCCAGGATTCCGGCGAATTGCTCGGGGTCGGCCGCCACATATGAACTGACTCGAATCGCCCGGACCACCCTTGGTTCCAACGTTGCCGTCACGGCTCCGGCGGAGCCGTCCCAGCTGATCTCGGCCGGCAGCCACCCGAGTCGGTGGACGACAACGTCGGCGGCCTCGACGCCGTTGAAGGCGGCCGCTCCGTCTGTTCCCGTGGTCACCTGATTCGGTCCGATGGTGACCACTGCATCGGCCAGCGGCTCACCTTCCCCGGTAGCGACGGTGACGCTGACGTCGAATGTCGGTGGGAGAGTCGTGGTCGTTGTCGTCGTTGTCGTGGTAGTTGTCGAAGTCGTTGTGACCGGCGGGAGCGAGGTGACGGTGGGAGCCGGAGCGGTGGTTGGGGCCGGCGAGTCAGAGGTGCAGGCCGCCAGCACGACACCACAGGCGGCCAGAGCGATGGTGAGACGGCGACTCATGAGGCGGCAGGCTACCTGGATGCCACGCCAATGGCGGTTATGTGTCCCACCATGCTGCAACCTGCCCCAAAGCCCGGTGCTTCTCGTAGACGGTCATCCACGACGCGGAGATCGCGGCCTCGGTAAGAGCCCGCGGATCTGCACCAAAGCGGTTGCGGACCTCGGCGAGGTCTCCTGCGACCGAACTGTGGAAGAACGTCGGATCGTCCGAGCTGATCGTCACGTTGGCTCCCGCTTCCAACAACGTCCTGACCGGATGGCTTTCCCAGTCGGCGACCACTCCGGTGCGCAAGTTCGAGGTAGGGCACACTTCGAGTGGGACCTGATCAGCAACGAGGCGGGCAAGGAGACCAGGATCCTCGACGGCTCGAACCGCGTGCCCGATCCGTTCCACCCTGAGGGCATCGAGCGCTCCAAACACGCTGGCCGGCCCGGCTGCCTCACCGGCATGAGCAGTGAGGCGAAGCCCGTGCCCGGCGGCCGTGGCGTAGACATCGGTGAAGAGCTCGGGTGGGTGCTTCTGCTCCGATCCGCCGATTGTGATGCCGCGGATGTCGGTTTCGGCGGCAACTTCGGCCGCCTCCGCCAGAGTTCGGGCAGCCCGGTCGGGACCCGTGTCACGTACAAGGTCCACATTGAGAACAATCTGGATCTCCGGAACCTTGGTAAGGCCACGGCGGATGGACTGGGCGATCTCCTGTGGGGTCAATCCGTGCCGGGCGAAGTCGGTAGGGGAGAAGGACGCCTCTGCGTAGACGATGGCCTGGTCACGCAAGCTGCAGGCGACTGCCTCGGCGAGCAACTCGAAGTCGTCATAGGAGCGGACGAACCCCGTCATCCATCACCAGGTGTCGATGAAATGGGGGATGTCGCGGTAGCGCAATCGTGCCACCAGTGCGGCGGGGTCGGGCACCTCCGCGTCGCCGCCGTATTTCACCAATAGATCCCAAAGGGTATCGATGGGGATGGCACCCTCGAGATGAAGGTGGAGTTCGACCTTGGGCGCCGTCTCCAGCAGCTCAGCCATTGGCGGCAAGCTCGTTGAGGACGGAGAGCAGCCGATCGACCTCCTCCTCGGTGGTGTAGTGGAGGAACCCGATTCTGACCAAACCGCCGTCGGCGCGCTGGAGCGAGCTCATCACTTCCATCGCGTAGTAGTCGCCGTCCGTCACGTAGATGCCGCGGTCGGCCAGCTCGGTGGCGAGCCGACGGGCCGAGAACCCTTCCATTTCGACCGCATAGGTAGGAGTGCGGGCCGTCAGCTCGTCGGTGATGCCGAAGACCGCGACGGACTCGGGGAGCCCTTCGAGGAAACGCCGGCCGAGTGATACAGCGTGCTGTCCGATTGCGCCGAACGCTGTCTTGATGCGCTCGCGACGGTCGCCGACCTCTCCACCTAGATCGGCGACGTGATCGACCGCGGCCGTCACGCCGGCCAGGGCCTCGAAGCTCTGCGTTCCGGTCTCCCAGCGGCCCGGCCCCGATGCCGGAGCGGGGCGGACCTTGTAGGCGTCGAACTTCTCGAGCAGGCTGCTTCGACCCGCCATCGCGCCGATGTGGGGTCCGAAGAATTTGTAGGAAGAGGCGAGCAGGAAGTCGCAGTCGATCGCAGCAATGTCGAGCAGGCCGTGCGGCGCATAGTGCACGGCATCGACAACGACTAGCGCGTCAACTTCATGTGCGATTCGTGCGGCAGCAGCTACATCAACCACGGTGCCGATGGCATTGGACGCATGGGTGATCGCGACGACGCGGGTATGTGGCCCGACACTGTCGGCGAGGCGATCGAGATCGAATCGGTAGGTCGAGGTGTCGAAAGGTACCCAGCGAACACTCGCTCCGCGATCGGCGGCGGCGCGGAGCCACGGCGAGATGTTTGCGTCGTGATCGAGGCGGGTCACGACCACTTCGTCGCCGGGACCCCAGTCGGCGCTGAGCGCTCGGCTCAGGGCAAAGTTGAGACTCGTCATGTTCATCCCAAAGACCACATAGTCGTCGGGGCGAGTCCCGAAGAGGTCGGCGACCGCTTCGCGGGCGGTTTCGTGAGCTTCCTCGGAATCGCGACTCGCGGTGAAGGCTCCGCCGTGATTCGAACCGCCTTCGGTCAGGAAACCGCTGATCGCATCAATCACCGACTGCGGCACCTGGCTGCCACCCGGCCCGTCGAACCAGACAACAGGCCGTCCGTTTTCGAGCCGGCGGAGTGCGGGGAACTGTGCGCGAATGGCGACCGTGTCCAGGGTGACCATGGGTACTCCTCAGAGCGAATGGAGCCAGGATAGAACGGTCGCACGAAGAGAAACCGGTGGTGGGAGTGGCGGTGGGGCCCCTCCCACCTGAACCGGGTGACCATTCCTGGATCCACACGCTGGCGGATCCCGCACACCTCAAACATATCACCTCATGCTGCAAAGCGGGCACGGAATGTCGTACCCGTCGGAATCGATTGGGGATGGGCTCTCCCTGCTTGTGTCCGGGAGATCGCCGGCGGCCCGATCAGGCCCCGAGTCCGCGGAACTCCCAGTGCCAGGACTCGTTGGAAATGGGGTACCAACCGAACGCAGCTCCGTTGGCCCGCATCCAGGCGTGCTCGGGGTCGTTGACGCCGATGATGTGCCCGTTGGTGATGTCCACGGCGAGGCCGAGGCCGTGCTCACTGGTGCCCGGCGGGAGGACGTTGGCGGGCTTGTCGCCGCGCAGGTGGGCTTGGTATGCGTTGTTCTGTGACTCCCAGGATCTGTAGAAGTCAGTTGCCTGCAAGTCGATGCCGTCCGTCGCCGCAGCCGCCCGCATCTCCTCCCACGCTGTTGCCGCAGGCGGAAGGAGGGAGCCGCGGCCAAACCAGGAGCCCGTTACTGCCGTCAGTTCCGAGCTATCGAGCTTGCCGTTGCGGGCATCGATGTTGTGGGCGGAGAGGTACTCAGTGAGTTCGGACGCAGTGGCGACGGTCCCCGAGAAGGTCACAGGGTTGGGTTGCTGGGTGATGCCGAGCATCATCCCCAGAGTCACTGCCTGAGCGCCGAAGTCGGTCGCAGGACTAGCCAGCGGCGTCATCTCGAACCCCGCTTCTGGTGCGACAGTACCGGCCGGGGCCGCCGCGGCTGCCTGTGCCGAAGCGAGCTCCGCCTGGAATACCGCGCCGAAGCGACCCGCCATCGGTGGATTCGCCACGCGATTCTGGATCGCCTGGATGCGCGACTGGATCTCGTTGATGCCACTCATCTGGTGATTCAGTCGGCCGAAAGGTCGCATTCTTCAGTCTTCGGCTACCGACCGGCCCATCACTAGGCTCCACCGGGTGTCCAGTGGAAGGGGAACGCAGGTGCGTTCAGGTCGTAGAGCGCTATTGGTCGCAGTCATGGTTGCAGGTCTGCTCGGTGTGGCTTCGTTGGCCGTTGCCTCACTCGATCCGGGAGGAACCTTCGGAGACGACAACGGCTCTATCCACGAGGGGGCGATCGAGGCCATTGCGGCGGAAGGCATAACCCGCGGCTGCAACCCACCAACGAACGATCTGTTCTGCCCGAGTGCCTCGGTCACCCGTGAGCAGATGGCCACGTTCCTGGTTCGGGCACTGGATCTCCCGGCGGGGAGCAGCGAATTCGATGACATTGCCGGATCGGTCCACGCCGCCAACATCGCGGCGCTTGCGGAAGCAGGCATAACCAAAGGCTGCAATCCTCCGGACAACACCCTCTTCTGCCCCCAGGACCAGGTTACGAGAGAGCAAATGGCCACGTTCCTCGTGCGGGCGCTGAACCTTCCGGGCGGCACCGCATCGTTCGTTGATACCGGCTCGTCGGTGCATGCGGCAAACATCTCAGCGCTTGCCGAGGCGGGCATCACCAAGGGCTGCAACCCTCCGGACAACACCATGTTCTGCCCGAACGACCCGGTGACTCGAGAGCAGATGGCGACCTTCCTAACGAGGGCGCTCGACCTCGATGCGATGGTTCCACCGCCGCCTCTGCCCGACGACGTGCCGGGCGACTCCGTGTTCATCGGCACATCGAACTGGTTGTACCTTCAAGAAACGATTGACCCCGCGTGCGTCGACCAGGCTGTGTTCGACCGACTGATCGAGGAACTAGAGAAGGCGGGCACGGTCGCCTCCGTCTCGGGTCGTGACTTCGCCTACGCCGTAGCTCCGAACAAGGCCACGATGTATCCAGAGAACGTCCCCGACTATGTCGGTTCCTGTGCAGAAGAGAATTCGACCCGGCTGCAGACCACCCTCCTCGCTGCCGTCGATCCGAACCGCATCATGATGTGGGAGGCTCTCGACGCCGCCACAGAACAGCTGTACTTCAAGCACGACACCCACTGGAACATCGTCGGCCAACTTGTGGGCTCGGAGCGGATCGCCGACGTTGCCGCCCCCGGGGTGTGGGATCAGTTGGCTCTGGTTGCCACACCGTCCAGCCGACAGGGCGATCTCGCCAGTGCCATCAGCTTCGATTGGGTGATCGACTACGACGAGCAGACTCCGACCCTGTCAGGCGTGGATCCAACCGTTGAAGTGCTGTTTGCCCTCGACATCGCCGGCCGGCCGCTGGTGACCTACTCCAGCCCGAGTCATCCAGTCTTGTCAGATGTGAACACCGCGATAATCCACGACTCGTTCGGCATGTTCTTCCGAAACAAACTGGGCCCTCTGTTCGAGGATGCGACCTTCCTCCCGACCTTTTCGCATCCGATCCCAGACGCAGCGGCGTCCTACGTGACCGACAGCCGGCAAATCGTTGTCGAGGTGGTCGAACGCAACATCCTGCGTGACTTCCTCGGTACCGGCACGGCCGGGATGCTGGCCGCTGTTCTGGCCGATGACTTCTCCCAGACGGCAGTCGACTTCAACCCGAAGGGAGAGTCGGTCGGCTTTACGATTCCAGCCGGCCCCGCCGGTGCGCTGCGATATCTCATTGTGGAGCTGGATACCTCTGCACTCACCGGGCCGTTCTTCATCGACGACTCCGGTGACTACACAGCCGACGGTGATGCATGGCCGGACGAGCTGACCGCCGACACCAGCCGCTACGGGTTCGAAATCATGGTCGATTCGGGTTCGATGGAGCTACCGTTGCCTAGTTCCGTCACCGTTGACGCCGCCTACGTTGTCGTCATCGAATAGGAGATCGCATGCGTATCCGTTTGCTCGCACTCGTCGTCTTCCTGGTTGTCGGTGTTGTCGCCGGAACGGCCAACGCCACCGGGTATTTCACCGATGACGACAGCTCGATTCACCTCCGGGCGATCGAGGCCATCGCCGATGAAGGCATCACGAAAGGCTGCAATCCTCCTCTCAACGATCTCTTCTGCCCCACAGCCTCGGTGACTCGGGAGCAGATGGCCACTTTCCTGGTGCGGGCTCTCGATCTTCCGGCCGGGACCGCAACGTTCATGGACACGGGTTCGTCTGTGCACGCTGCCGATATCTCGGCGCTGGCTGAAGCGGGGATTACCAAGGGCTGCAATCCGCCGGATAACACGCTGTTCTGCCCGAAGGATCGGGTGACCCGGGAGCAGATGGCCACATTCCTCGTGCGGGCGCTCAATCTCCCCGGGGGGACGGTGACGTTTACCGACACGACGACTTCGATCCACGCTGCCAATATCTCAGCCCTGGCTGAAGCGGGGATCACCAAGGGCTGCAATCCGCCGGATAACACGATGTTCTGCCCGACAGATCCGGTTACCCGGGAGCAAATGGCGACCTTCCTGGCCCGTGCTCTCGATCTCGATACGAAGCCGCGGCTGGTTGTCTCGACCATCGAATCCGTGATCGACGTCGAGTTCGGCACCTCAGAGACCGATACGGTCGCTGAGCTGACTGCCCTGCTCGGCTCTCCGACATCTGATCTACCCGCAAAGTGTCCCTATTTCCTCCCGGGCGCCGACAACATGAGGTATGTCCGCTGGGGCTCGCTCATCGTGGCCATCAAGACCATCGATTCCGGAAACGGCGACCTCGGCCTCGTCGGCTGGCGATACAAGCTCGACGGCGCGGGACAGCCAGAGGCGGGCGGTCCGCTCGCCGAGCACGTTGAGATGCCTTTCGGCCTCGAACTCGGCGATCCCATCCAAGATGCGGTTGACGCTGGCGGCGGTGCCATCTTCGTGCCATCCAACTACGGATGGATGGTGTCGGAGTTCGACTACTTCACCGTTGAAGCCACGGGTCTAATGGTGAACCCCGCCGCTTCGATCGACGGGGTTCAGCAAGGTTTCGGTTTCGACTGCGGCTGAGCCTCAGTAGAGATAGGTCCAGGTCCACGACTCCGACTCAGAGCCGTTCGCGTCGGTGATCGTGCGGGTGACCGTGTAGGTGCGCCCGTTGGCAACCGTCTCGGTCGTGACCACACGTGCGTTTGGTCCGCCTTCACTCACCACGTCGAGCACGGTTCCATGTGCGGAAGTGAAGTCGCCGACAACCGAGCGCCCATCATTGTCACCCCAGAGCTCGACTGTGACCGAGGTTCCGGTGTAGTGGGAGCGGATCTCGAGCGGGTAGTCGGTGTCGTTGCGGAACTTGAGATCGACCGACCACGGGATCAGCGTTGACTCGATCGCCTGCGGATAGCGGGCGAAATCGACGCTGTGCGGGCGGTGCTCGACCTCGTCTAGGCCGGCGTACCAGACCGCGTTGAAGAGCGTCGTCGAGGTCTGGCAGTTGCCGCTATCCACATCGTTGTTCAGGACTTGGAGCATCGAGAGGGTCTCACCCGGCATCATGACGATGCCGTCGATCGCACGTGCGACCTCCTGGACATAGGCAACGCGAGTCTCACAGCAGTTGTGGTGAGTAGTGAAACTCGAGATCAAGTGGAAGGGAACTGGTGGCGGCTCGATCGGATCGAGTCCCAAGCCTCGCATGAGGAACGTTGCCATCTGCTCGCGAGTGACGTCGTCGTGTGGGCAGAACCGATCATTCTCCGGAGGGTTGCACCCCAGCGTGATCTCAGATGCGGCAAGGGCGTTGATGTCCCCGGCATGTACTGACGAGCCGAGGTCCGAGAAGAACAGGTCGGCCGACCACGGGATGTTGAACGCTCGCACGAGCATGGAAGCCATTTCGGCTCGTGTCACCGCCCGGTCAGGGCAGAACTCGGTGTTCTGTGGCGGGTTGCACCCTTTGGTGATGCCCGCGGCCGCGATGGCATTGATTGCGGACGAATGCACCGTTCCGGAGAGGTCGGAGAAGGGTTCGACCGACGCTTCCCCGAGATTTAGCGCTCGGTGGAGAAATGCAGCCATCTCGCCACGCGTGACGGCTTGCTCTGGGCAGAACATCGTGTTGGCCGGCGGGTTGCACCCTTTGGTGATGCCCGCTGCAGCTATGGCTTCGATGGCAGGCTCGTGCACGCTGCCGTTGTCATCCTGGAATGTTCCCCCCGGTGGCAGCTCCGCAGCTCCGACAGCCGGGACAGCGACTGTCAGACCGGCGAGAAGCATGAGAGCGAGAACAAGTCGTCTCAGTGTCGGTGCGGTCACTCGTTTCCCTTCATGGATCCAATTTGATCATCGGATCACTGTCCTATGTCCTTTAGCGCCTCCGGACGTTGGAATGCTACCCAGTCCCGTGTGCCTAACCCCCGGATTTCCGCACAAGAAAAGCGGGCCGCCGAGGGAGGGAGGGATGGCGGCCCGCCTTCTTGTTTTGTCTGGCCTCTTACGAGGCTGACGAACCTTCCTTTTCGAACAGGTGGAGGTTGTGGAGGAAGCCATGGACGCTGAAGGGCTTGCTGGCTTCGTCGTGATGCGGTGGGAACACCAGGAAGGCGGCCGCCGCACCGACCAGACAGAGGACTCCGGTGATCGTGAAGGCCAGCGGGAAGTTCTCGACGTCACCCAGCCATCCACCGAGGATCGGGAAGATGATCCCGCCTGCGCCGTACGACAGGAACACCCATGGGTAGTTCTTGCCGACCGAGGCTGTGCCGAACTCGTCGGCCGTGAGCGCCGGGAACAGGGCGAAGTTGCCACCGAAGTTGAAGCCAATCAGTGTTGCGAACAGATAGAGCGTGTACTCGTTGCCCGCCATCGAGGTGAACAACAGGAGGAAGATGCCCTGGGTGACAGTCATTGTCACGACTGAGGCCTTCCTGCCGAGCTTGTCGCCGAGGACGCCCCAGGCAAGACGGCCGACGCCGTTGGCGAGGCTGAAGAACACGGCCATGGCGGTACCGGCGATCGCATCTGCGTTGTCGACGGTGAACCCGTTGGCCTCGAGTGCCTCTGGGGGATACAGCTTCATGAGGCCGATGGCCATCAGGCCGGCACCGGCGCTGACGAGGAAGGTGAGCGAAATCAGGTGGAACTGCGGCGTGCGCAGCATCTCTTTCGGGGTGAACTCGTCACCGCCGGCTGCGCCAGCCTTCGGAGGCACGTAGCCATCCGGGAGCCAGCCGGCCGGTGGCATCTTCATCCACATGCTGCCGAGCACGACGAGGGCGGCGAAGGCGACGCCGTAGACCATAAAAGTGCCGCTGAGATCGATGTTGTCGATGAGGTTGCCCCACGACCCGGCAATCTTGACCCAGCCCATGGCACCGAAGCCAAAACCGGCAACCGCGACGCCCGAGATCATGCCCTTGCGATCGGGGAACCAACGCATGCCGACTGCGATCGGGACGACGTAGCCCAAGCCGATGCCGGCGCCGCCGATGAAGCCAACACCTAGCCAGACTCCCCAGAAGCTGGTGCCGCCCGTGAGACCGGCCAGGAAGTAGCCAAGCCCGAGCGTGATACCGCCGGCAAAAGCGAGTCGCTGCGGTCCCCAATCGGCGAGTTTCCGCCCGGCGAAGACCATCACGATGGCAAACATGGCGAGGCCCGTGGCGAACACGACCTGCGTCTGCGCATTGCTCCAACCCTCGTCTTTGAGGCCCGGAGTGAAGACCGACCACGCGTAGATCGCGCCAAGACAGAGCTGGATGAGCACAGCCCCAACAACAACTTTCCAACGACCGGCCGTGTCGGCCATGACAGTTCCCTTCAACGTTTGCTTTTTGAATCGCCTACACCGTATGGATCTTGGCGACGCGTCGGTAGGGTCCAACGGCTTGCCCTGAGAGTCATTAGTCCGGGACCTGCGACCCCGAAACAACGCCTACTATCGCCCGGCATGGCAGTAGGGAACATCGTCCTCACCGGTTTCATGGCCACCGGCAAGAGCACCGTCGGGCAGTTGCTCGCCGAGCGGCTCGGCTACGAGTGGGTGGACACCGACTCGGTGATCGAGGCGAGGCACGGCCCAATCCCAGAGATCTTCCGCAACGACGGCGAGGAGTCCTTTCGAGACCTGGAGCGCATGGTGGCTCGTGACCTGGCGAAACGTGAGCGTCTGGTGATCTCGACTGGCGGCGGGATGATGCTTGACGACGACAATGCCGCCGTGCTCGGAGAGAACGCTCGCGTGTTCTGTCTGACGGCGGAACCGGACGAGATCGTCCGCCGATCGACCTCGCCGACGGAGGTTCGGCCGCTGCTGGCCAATGCCAGCCCGGCCGCCCGAATCGCGGAGCTCCTCGATGAGCGACGGGCGAGGTATGACCGTTTCGAGCAGGTGGCGACTGATGGCCTGACCGCTGATGAGGTCGTTGCGGAGATCGCCGGGCGAATCTAGCTCCCGCAGTCCTGAGAAAGACCGGACCGCTGAAGGCCCTAATCTGGTTGAGGTCACTGAGAGGAATGATGATGGAGATGAAGTACCGCCGCATTGGGACCGCCGGGATCAAGACCAGTGTCTTCTCCTACGGATCCTGGCTCACTTTCGGCAGCCAGCAGGAGCGCGATGACTCGCTGGCGTGCATGAACGCCGCGTACGAAGCGGGCGTGAACTTCTTCGACAACGCGGAGGTCTACGCCGGCGGACAGTCCGAGACCCTGATGGGCGAGGCGCTGGCGGAGTTCGCCTGGCCCCGCCACTCCTACCTCGTATCCACCAAGTTCTTCTGGGGCATCCATCGCGACAACCCGAACGCCTACTTCACCCTCAACCGCAAGTACCTGCTCGAAGGCGTCGAGGCCTCGCTGGAGCGGCTCCAGCTGGATTACGTCGATCTCATCTACTGCCACCGCCCCGATCCGGACACGCCGATTGAGGAGACCGTGTGGGCGATGTCGGACATCGTGGCGTCGGGCAAGGCCCTCTACTGGGGAACATCTGAGTGGTCTGCCCAGGAGATCAGGGCGGCGTGGGAGATTGCGGAGCGCCACCACCTGCGCAAGCCGATCGTGGAACAGCCCGAGTACAACCTGTTCAACCGGGACAAGGTCGAGGTGGAGTTCGCTCGGCTCTATGAGGACATCGGGCTTGGCCTCACAACGTTCAGCCCGCTCGCATCCGGTCTGCTCACCGGCAAGTACCAAGACGGCATCCCAGAGGACAGCCGCGGGGCGAAGGTCGAGTGGCTCCAGGACTATCTCACCGACGGCGAGAAGCTGGCGAAAGTCGATGCGTTCCTCGACGTTGCCAAGGAGATCGGCTGCACTCCCGGCCAGCTGGCGCTGGCCTGGACGGCGTCCAACCCCAACGTGAGTTCGGTGATCATCGGAGCTCGCCGGATCAGTCAGCTCGAGGAGAACCTTGCAGCTCTCGACGTGCTGTCCGAGCTGACCGATGACCGGAAGGCACGCCTCGACGAGATCTTCGAATAGCTCCGTCTCGGGAACTAGAACGGTGTCCCGTCCGACCACTATGTCGTGGAACCAATGCGAATCCTGCTCGCCGTCTGCGTGATTGTGGCAACCATCGTGGCTTGCGGTGGCGACTCGGGCCCTCAGCTATCTGAACTAGCTGCCGAGGGACGGGAGATTGCCCAAAGCCGCGGCTGTGCGGCCTGTCACGGCCAGGAGGGTGAAGGCGACATCGGACCACGGTGGATCGGGCTCGCCGGTTCCACGGTGCAGTTGGAGGGTGGTGAGAGTGTTATTGCGGATTCCGGCTATCTGCGGCGTGCGATCGTTGACCCGGATGCCGAGGTCGTGGCCGGAGTTAGCATCAGCATGCCGGTCACGAACCTCTCAGACCGTGAGGTTGATGCGT
>CAJIBB010000245.1_pt1 | contig 16008 bp, 16 predicted proteins | sample 9199201 | NCBI WGS metagenome assembly CAJIBB01 (sample SAMEA7708290, study PRJEB35096) | sediment metagenome | biome: marine neritic benthic zone biome [ENVO:01000025]; feature: sediment [ENVO:00002007]; material: shallow marine sediment [ENVO:03000034] sea grass bed [ENVO_01000059] ... | reverse complement strand
CGCTCGCATCATGCGCCGTGGCGCCCTCGACGCTCGTACTCAAGCCGAGGGCTTCCAGCAGATCGTGCGCGAAGCCACCGGCCTCGCCGCGATCTAGCCATCGGGGACTCTCCGTTACAGCGTATCTGGTGCCGGTATTCCGGCATGGGCTCCGCCCGATCAGCTCGCGCAATCGCCACACTGTTCCGGCGCAGGTGACGCCGCTATCTCGGCATGAGGTACGCCGAAACCGGCGGGGCTACAGCACCTTGCGGACGCCGGGGATGCGGCGGACGACTGCGGCAGCGGCGAAGCAGAGGGGGACTGCGATAAGGGCCGCCAGGCCGAACTTGGCCATGTAGTCCAGCTCGATGTTGCGCATCGCAACCGCGATGTAGACGACCACCGGTATGTGCAGCACGTAGACACCGTAGGTATTGCGGGCGAGAAACCGGCTAATCGAACCGCTAGCTCCGAGAAGCCTGCGTCCGACGCTCAGGAAGAACAGGATCAAGCCAACCGCAAGTGCAGCATCCCAGAGAGCGTATGCCGCCGCCTGCCAGTTGAATGAGTCGGCAAAGGCGTTCTCCAGCGCGGGAGTCAGCTCGATCGAGAACATCTCACCGCTGAACGCGTATGGGAAGAGGAGGACAGAGGCGATAGCCGCCATCCCGAGCCCGGCCCAGCCGAGCCGATCGGGTAGCTTGCTGAGCCAGCTGCCCCGGTAGGCGAGCACCCCTACTGCAAAGAAGCTCAAGTATTGGGGTAGGTAGCCAAGGCTGGGGAAGCCGTTCCATTCTTCGCCCATCGGTATCCACAGGCGCATCAGCAACAACGAACCGGCGAGTGCGAGCACGAAGACAGCGACAGCTCCCGCTCCCGGGGCGGGGGAGTCGTTGGCGGGTCGTCTCACCACAACCCGCCAAGCGGCGTAGCCGAAGCTGAAGATGAGCAGCAGGGCGACAAACCACATCGGACCCATCCGTACGGAATCCATGTAGTTGAACGTGTCCCAGGTCATCGGCCCAAACGGCTCAGCGACAAAGAACCAGCCAAGGGAGGAGAGCGGGTTCAGCAGCAGCGCGTAGACGACGAGTGGGATCCCGAGCCGGATGAGACGTCCGCCGAGGAATGCTCTGGCCCCCTTGCGATCCAGGGAGCCGGGTGTCAGGTAACCGGCGATGAGGAAGAACCCACCCATGAACCAGGCTTGATTGCTCAGGACGAACATGAGCAGGCCTCGTGAGAACCCGTCCGGGTGCAACTCCACGTAGTAGAAGCCCAGACCGGCGGCACCGTATGCCATTGCGACGTGATGCAGCACAACCAGCACTATCAATCCAACACGCAGGTTGTCGAGTAGCGCGAGTCGTGTTCTTGATTCAGTCTCGAGGGTGGTTGTCATAGGTCTCTGCCTTTCCTCCAAGAGAAAGCGACCAGGCTCTAGGCCTGGTCGCTCGTGCTAGCTGCCCGCTCTTCTGCGAGCGCCTTGTGATACTTCCTCCTGCCTCCGGAAACCGCGATGAAGTAGTAAGCCACGTGGAAGGCGAGCGCGATGCCCCAGAAGATTGCGATCCAGTGAGCGAAGTCCGTACCGCCCGAGCGGAGGTCGATGAACCAGAGGAACCCCATGATGATCACGTACGTGGCCGCATGCCACAGCATGTCCGTATAGCCCTTGGCTCGCTGCCTGGCCTGTTCCTCGGCTGTTGCCGTTTTGCTCGCTGCCATGACTTCTCCTATCTCCATGTCGTGACTCCATCGTGCGTCGCCGTTCGAGTCACGACATCGCCCAGCTGTTGGTTTGCCGCATCAACCGATCGGTTGATTGCGATTAGCCGCACGGGCGATTGCGCCGGGCTCTCTGTTGGCCCATGCTGATGCGAACGAGAAAGGAACGGTGATGGCGGTAATCGAAGTTGAGAACCTCATCAAGAGTTACGACGGGAAGAACGTTGTCGACGACATCTCTTTCAGCGTGAAAGCTGGTGAGATCTTTGGCATCGTTGGTCCCAACGGCGCGGGCAAGACGACGACGGTTGAGTCGGTCTCGGGCCTGCGACGCCCAGACGGTGGCTCGATCAGCGTGCTGGGTCTCGATCCGCAACGTGACCACTACGAGGTGGCGCAGCGGGTCGGGGTGCAATTGCAGGAGAGCAGGTTGCAGGACAAGATCCGAGTTCACGAAGCCCTGGAGCTCTATGCATCTTTCTACGACAGACCCGCTGAATGGGATTCTCTCCTCGATCGGCTGGGGTTGGAGGGCAAGGCGAACGCTCAATACTCGAGCCTCTCCGGCGGCCAGAAGCAGCGTCTTGCTGTCGCTCTAGCCCTCATCGGATCCCCCGAGATAGCGATCCTCGATGAGCTGACCACCGGTCTCGACCCGCAAGCCCGTCGCGACGTGTGGGGCACGATCGAGCAGATCCGTGACCGCGGTGTGACGGTCGTTCTCGTCACCCACTTCATGGAGGAAGCGGAGCGGCTGTGCGATCGGGTCATGGTTGTCGACCAGGGTCGTGCGCTTGCCCTCGACACGCCGAGCGGTCTCATCCAGCGCGTCGGAGCGGGTCAGCTGATCCGGTTCCGACCGTCCGCAGAGGTGCGCGATGCAGATCTGGCCGCACTTGCCGGCGTCGAAGGCGTTCGCCGCAACGGAGAGATGGTCGAGATCTCAGGTACCGATGATGCCGTGCACGCGGTCACCTCGTTCCTGGCGCAGCGTCAGATCATCGCCCAAGAACTACGCATCGAGCAGAACAGCCTCGAGGACGCATACCTCGCCCTGACCAAGGAGGCCAAGTGATGTTGTCTTCAGCCACTATGAAGCTTGCGCGATCCGAGACGAGGCTATTCCTTCGTGACCCCATTGCGCTCTTCTTTGGATTGGTCTTCCCGTCGGTTTTACTTCTGGCCCTCGGCTACTTCTTCCCCGGCTTCGCCGACGAGCCGTCGGCCGATCTCGGCTGGTTGCGGTACATCGACGCATATACCCCGATCGCTATCGGCATGGGTTTGGCCACCTTGGGCCTTGTCACCTTGCCGCCCATCCTCGGGACTTATCGGCAATTCGGGATATTGCGGCGCTTGCGCACCACGCCTGTTCACCCGGCTCGGCTGTTGTGGGCCCAGATGGCTCTGCACATCGTGGTGGCCATCCTCGCGCTGGTTGCAGCCATGACAGTTTCGATCGTCGCGTTCGATGTTGTGTTCCCCGAGAACATCCTCTTCTTTGTCGTCGTTTTCTTGCTGGCAGCCGGCGCCATTTTCTCGGTCGGGTTGCTCGTGGGTGCGATCGCAAGGACGACGTCATCAGGCTCCGCGATTGGGATGGCGATCTACTTCCCCCTCCTGTTCTTGGGAGGCGTGTGGATCCCCCGCCAGGTCATGCCCGACGGGCTGCGACTCGTCAGCGATTTGACGCCGCTGGGAGCCGCCGTGGCAGCCATGGATGACGCATGGTTCTCCGGCACGCTGAGCATCGCTCCTCTCCTGGTCATGGCTGCCTACATCGTCGTAGTCGGCTTCCTGGCCATCAGGTTGTTCCGCTGGGAGTGATGCGCATGTTTGTAGGCTCCATGGATCGAAGAACGGAAGCTGAGAATGACCGATAGGTCGAAATGGGGGTCGTGGGAGACCTGGATGGACAGGTTCTTCGTGTGGTCTGCCTACGTCGGTCTTGCCATTTCAGCTGCGATCGTTCTCATCGGAAGATGGGATACGACCACAGCCGGACTGGTGGGACTGGCGACGCTCTGGACCTGGGTAGCTCTCAGCCGAGCGGGACGCCCGACCGAGATAAGTCAGTGGGCGTTGCGGATCTATCTGGTCGGTTTCTTCGCCTTCGGCATCGCCCTCATGTTCCGAAGTCCAGTTTTCCTGATCTACGGAATCTCAGGGTTCTACCACGCGGCGCTGTTGCGACCGTGGTGGACTTCCTTCGCCGGGGTCACCGCAGCCAGCCTCGTCGTCCACGCCACCATTGTCATCGCTGATCGGCGACTCACTGCCTGGTTGATCTACGCAGGAATCGTTGCCATCCAGACGGTTGCCGTTTGGATCGGCCTCTACGGCGGGGCGAAGATGTCCGATGTTTCCGAGGATCGCAAGCGCATGGTGCAGCAACTCGAAGAGACCCTCGCGGAGAATGCCGGGCTCCATGCCCAACTCGTTGCTCAGGCGCACGAGGCGGGCGTGCTCGATGAGCGGCAACGGATGGCGCGCGAGATCCACGACACCATCGCTCAGGGCCTGACCGGCGTGATCACCCAGATCGAAGCTGCCGAGCAGTCCCGCGGTGATGAGGGTGAGTTGAGCCGTCATCTCCAGCTTGCGTCGGGCATCGCCCGTGACAGCTTGGCGGAGGCGCGACGATCCGTGCAGGCGATCAGACCCGGTCCACTGGCCGACACTCGCCTACCTGAGGCCCTCGCCGAGGTTGCGGTTGCTTGGTCCGATGCGTCGGGAGTGGCAGTCGAGGTCCGAACGACCGGAGATCCGCAGCCGCTGCACCCCGATGTCGAGATCACCCTCCTGCGGGCAACGCAGGAAGCTCTGGCCAATATCGCTAAACATGCGATTGCCACCCGAGCGGCAGTCACCCTCTCCTTCATGGATCGGTCGATAGTGCTCGATGTGCGCGACGACGGCGCCGGGTTCAAGGCCGACGAACCGGTTCGGGAGGGTCACTACGGTCTGGCCGCCATGAGGCAACGAGTAGAAGATGTCGACGGAGTGATGGAGGTCGAGTCGTCACCCGGTGATGGCACCGCAATCGCCGTCACCATCACCACAGAAGGTGCAACGCATGAGTGACACTCCGATTCGCGTGTTGATCGTTGATGACCACCCGGTGGTCCGGGACGGGCTGCGGGGCCTCTTTGCCGGTGATCCCGGCTTCGAGGTCGTTGGGGAGGCGGAGAACGGTCGGGAGGCCGTCTCTCGGGTCGAGGTCTTCGATCCCGATGTTGTGCTGATGGACCTCAGGATGCCGGTTCTGGACGGAGTGGGAGCAACTAGGGAGATCGTGGCCAGAGGACTGAGAGCCCGTGTCCTCATCGTGACGACATACGACACCGAAAGCGACGTGCTGCCGGCCATCGAGGCCGGTGCCACCGGCTACCTGCTCAAGGACACACCGCGAGAGGAATTGCGCAGGGCGGTCCGAGCTGCGGCGGCCGGTGAGTCGGTTCTGTCGCCACCGGTAGCGCGAACAGTGCTCGGCCAGGTACGGCAGCCGGCGAAGGACACCTTGAGTGATCGGGAGATGGAGATTCTGGCCACGGTCGCCAGAGGGGCGACCAACAAGGAGATCGCGGCGCAGTTGTTCATCAGCGAGGCGACCGTGAAGACTCACCTTCTCCATGTCTACGACAAGCTCGGGGTCAAGGACCGGGCTGCGGCTGTCGGTGCGGCCTACGAGCGGGGGATGCTCACGCCGGGGACGAAGTAGCCGCCTCGGCGTGGAGCCTCTCCAGGCCGTCCAGGATCAAGTCCAGGCCGAAGATGAACTCGGTCTGGTCATCGCAACCGGCGCCGACCTGCGGTTCTTCCGGGTCGTGGCTGATCACCTGCAACATGGCCGATAGGTTCGGATACCTCTCCAGCATCTGGATTGTCATCGCCTCTGCTTCTGGATCTTCCTCAGCGCCGCCCCCTTCGCTGAAGAGCTCCTGGCTGAATCCGAGCATGCGGCTCCCCAAGGCGTGCATCGCATGATGGATCAAATCCATCGAGAAGCCGCCGTCTCGGAATATCGCAACGACGCCGTCGAAGTAGCCAATCATCGTCGGGGAGGGGTCCTTCCGCGACTCGATTACTTGCGATGCCCAAGGGTGGGTGATGAGGGCGCTTCGTGCCGAGAGGATCCGATGGCGGAGACAGGACTTCCAGTCCGTGCCGCCGGGGGACTGGTCGATATCAGCAAGCACCGTATCGACCATCCCGTCGAGGAGGTCGTCCTTGCTCCTGACGTGGTTGTAGAGAGACATGGCCTCTACGCCAAGCTCCTGACCGAGATTCCTCATGCTCAATGACGCAATGCCGTGCTCGTCTGCGAAAGCGACGGCCGCCTTCAGCACGCGAGCACGGTTGAGTGGTGTCCGGATCTTCTCTGTTGCCATCGCACCTCCTCCTCTGTGACTCTAGACATACGGGGTAAGTCAGAAGAAACACCCTTGACTCACTTACGCTGTATGTTAGCTTACACCATAAGCTTACATCGTATGTGGAGGTCGGGAAATGAGAGCGGTCGTAGGAGCTCTGCTTGCCTACGGAGAACTACTGCTGCAGGATCTCCCTTTCTGCCTGGGCGGAGCAATCACGATCCTGATGGTCACGGGTCTGGCAGCCCGTCTGCTCACCTTTGTCCAGGACGTCGCGGTGGTGAAGCGGAATGCCTGACAGCCCAGTTGTCGAGGAGCGACAACCGAGGGAACGCAGCTCCCTTTCTATGGGTTCGCCGGGGTTTCCGGACGCACTTGACGGTTCACCGTGACCGGCTGAGAGCTGAGAAGGCGGCTGATCCACCAGGCTGTTGCCGGCAACGCGATGACGGCGTACTGCAGGGCCCAGCCTGCAGCGTCGGTCATGACAATGGTTGTCTGGACGCTCCAGTAGCAGACGGCACTCAAGGCGAGGGCGGCAGTCAGCCAATTGGTGCGTCGGTCGGGGCGCGCGGTCCAGAGAATGGCGAACGCGGCAACCAGCACAATCCAGTCGTAGGCAAGCGTGTGGGGAGAGATCCAGACCGTCGCAAACAACGCCCCGGCAAACAGCAGCCTCCAATCATCCCTGTGTCTCACGTAGTAGCGCCAGAACGCCGCGACTCCGAGAAGCGATGCAGCAACTCCAAGCGCTGCCGATGCCAACGGATAGCCCGGAACCAGGAGATCCACGAAACCCCACGGTGAGAACTGGCCGAGCTGGCCCGGTGCGTCGCGGTGCTCTGCCGCAAAGCCGAGGACCGCCTGCGGATAGTCAAGCCACGCCGTCCGAGTGAACGGAAGCGAAGCGAGAATCACGGTTGTGGCGGATAGGCCGGCCGCAATCAATGCGCGAAGCATCCGGCGATCGATGATCCACCACAGCACGAACCCGAGCAACAGAGGCGGCTTGAGAATCAGAAGGCCGGCGATTGCGCCACCCAGGCTCGTCTTCCCGCGGGCGAAGGCAGCAAATGCAGCTCCGACTACGGCGAGCCAGATGAAAGTGCTCTGGCCGCTGTCAAACACATACCAGCCGGGAGCTGAGGCCAGCAGAAAGCAGGTGAGCGGGATCACACGCCTGGCCCCGAGGGCTAGTAGGGCGAGTGCCACGGCCGCCACACCTAGACCGATCCATAGGTACCAAGCCGTGTTGGCCGCCAACAGCGCCAGGGGAACCATGAGGACCGCAAAGGCGGGTGGATTGCCAAACATGGATCCAGCCGGGACCGATTCGGTGCCCATTGCTGCTCTGTAGGCGGCGCGGAACTCATCGATGTCGTAGAGCTGGTCTGGAGAGCCTTCGACAATGAGGCTGCCCGCCACGTAGAACACGGAGAAGTCGTGGCCAATTGGCGCCACTGCCTCGTTGCCGGACAATCCACCAACCACGCGGCCGGTTGCAGCCGAGAGCACCGGTACGACCGCCAGCACGAGCAGGACAGCTTGCAGCCGAGTCAATCCCAGGTTGTTTGGACGTCTCGCCTCTTGGATGACCACGTTGTCCCCTGCTTCACGATGCTGGATGCATTAAAGCGCTTGCTGTTGCCGGGAGGGGCTAACGACAGTCTCTGGGCACCTAGTCCACGATGAGCGCAGTGATCATCTCTACGGCCTCGGCGACGCCCATTTCAGTCATCGGGGTCAGTTCCATGCCGAGCCCGATATCGGTAACGGGGATGGCGATGGCAACCGCACGCCCCGGTACGGCGCCAACCGTGGCCGTCATGCTCAGTAGCGTTCCTGGGGTGCTGAAGTGGCTGGTAGCCGACGGGTCGAGCGATTCGGCGACGACGGGATCCGCGGTCGTTTCCGAGACTTCGACACTGGCATCGACAAAAACGACCGTGTCGACCCCGGCGATATCGAGGGCCAACTCGGGTGTCAGTTGGATAACCGAGCGGACTGCGACGTCGGGCAGCCCGAGGGCGTCAATGCGGTCGGCAACGGCCCGACCGGCGCCGTCATCCGAGCGCAGGTCGTTGCCGTAGCCGATCACAAGTGAGGACACGCCACTCAGCCTCGCTGCACTGAGGACACGACGGTGCCCTCATGGTCGAGGAGTGTTACGTCGAGGGGCATCTTGCCAACAGCGTGGGTCGAGCAGCTCAGACAAGGGTCGAAGCAGCGGATACCCGCCTCGATGCGATTGAGCACCGGTTCGGGAATGTCCGTGCCGTCGATCCACTCCTTGGCGATCTGCAGGACCGTAGCGTTCATCGGCAGGTTGTTCTGACCCGTCGCGATGATCATGTTGACGTCCTTGAGCAAGCCGTGGTCGTCCACGTTGTACTCGTGGAAGAGCGTGCCGCGCGGTGCCTCCGACACGCCGACAGCGCGACGGTGATTGATACCGGCGGTTGCCCTGACGTTGGTGTCGAGGATCGCGTCGTCTTCGAGGAATATCCGCATCAACTCAGTTGAGGCAAGGATCTCGATGAGGCGGGCGTAGTGGTAGAAGAACGACGAGTTCGCCGTGCCACCTGCCCGCTCGCGATACGCCTTGAGCGCTTCGTCGGCTATTGGGGCTCCCATCGTCTCGCAGACGTTGAGGCGGGCCAGCGGCCCGACCCGGTATATGCCGTTGTTGACGTCTTCGCCCGGGCCGACGAGTGGCTTGAAGTACGGGGACTTCAGGTACGAGTCGCGGCGGGTTGCCTCGCCGATGTACTCGCGATAGTCGGCCGGGTTGATGTTGTCGGCGACGACGTTGCCCTCGGAATCGACGAACCTGAGATGGCCGTCGTAGTTCTCCCAGGTGCCCTGCTCGTTGGCGAGGCCAAGGTGCAGGCTCGGGAACAAGCCGAAGTTCTGTACCTCTCGCTCGAGCTTATCGAGCATGGAGATGAAGATCCCCAACGAGTCCTCAGCCGTCTGCTGGGCCTCATCGAGCCCGGCGAGCATCTGCGCCCGAGTCTCCTCCGTGAGCGGGTCGGCGATTCCGCCCGGCACGATACCGGGGGAGTGGACCTTGCGGCCTGCGATCGCCTCGATGACGCCTTGGCCGAAGCCACGGAGCCGGATCCCGCGTCGGGCCAACTCGGGCTCGGCGCTCATCAGCCCGAAGACATTGCGGGTGGCGGGATCGTGGTCCCAGCCCAACAACATGTCCGGCGAGCTCAGGTGGAAGAAGCTCAAAGCATGGCTCTGAATGATCTGGCCGAGGTTGACGACGCGTCGAAGATTCACCGCATTGCGGGGAATCTGGACACCCATGATGGCGTCGCCGGCCTTGGCCGATGCGAGCAAGTGGCTAACCGGGCAGATCCCACACGTGCGTGCGGTCAGGCTCGGCATCTCCCAAACCGGACGACCCTTGCAGAACTCCTCGAAGCCGCGGAACTCGACAACCGAGAACCGGACCGAGTCGACTGCGCCGGAATCGTCCATTTCTATTGCGATTTTTGCGTGACCCTCGATCCGGGTCACCGGATCAATGATTACCGTTTTACTCATGTCTACACCTCAACCGAATCGGATCGCTTCGCCCCGATTCGGGGGAAGAGCGCCCTCGAGGAGGGCTTCTAGAGCGGCCTGGATCCGGTCCGCCGACGGTGGGCAACCGGGGAGGAATGCATCCACCCTGATCCCTTTGTGCAGCGGCAGCACCTGAGGCAGCAGCGGAGGAACGATGCCCTCCTTCTTCGGAATCTGTCCGTCACGATCTGGAGCATCAACGTAAACGCTCTTGATGATCTCGATCGGATCACCAAGTGGATTACGCATCGCTGTGACATTGCCGGTCACTGCGCAGTCACCGAAGGCAACAACGAGTCGGGAATTCTCCCTGATGTGGAGCGCCTCGCGGAGGTTGTCCTCGTTGGCGAGGGCACCTTCGACGAACGTGACGTCGACGTCGGTGGGGAATACCTTGACGTCCGCAATCGGGCTGTAGACGACGTCGGCAACGGCGGCCAACTCAAAGAGCCATTCGTCCATGTCCAGGAAGGACATGTGGCAGCCGGAGCATCCGCCCAGCCATGCGGTGGCTATACGTGCTCGTGTCACTTGGCCTCCTCTGGGTAGAGCCATTCATGGCGGTTGCGGGCGACCGCAAGCCGCTTGATCATGGCCGGGTCGTGTTCCATCTCGCCGATGGAGCGGCCCTGGTAGGCCAGCGAACCGGTGGGGCAAACGGCAACGCACTTGCCACACCAGGTGCAGGACAGCGACTCGCCCCAGGGGCGATTCATCTCGGTGATCAGATGGGCGGACTCACCGCGGTAGCTGATGTCCCAAACGTGGGCACCCTCGATCTCGTCACAAACCCGCACACAGCGTGTGCAGAGGATGCACCGGTTGGGGTCGAAGATGTACTTCGGATGACTGGCGTCGATCTGGCGCATCGGCGACTGGTAGTCATACCGGACATGGTCCATGCCGCAGTGGACGGCCATGTCTTGCAACTCACAAGCACCGTTGGAGACGCAGACCGCACAGACGTGGTTGCCTTCCGCAAACAGCAGTTCGAGGAGCGACTTCCGGTAGGCCCGAAGCCTTGGCGTCTCTGTCTTGATCTCCATATCGGCGACACAGGTGGTGGCGCATGCCGGCCGCAGCCGGTGGTCCTCAGCGAGTTCCACGACACAAATCCGGCATCCGCCCCAGACCGATAGTCCTTCGAGGAAGCACAGCGACGGGATCTTGACTCCGACCCGCCGGGCGCATTCGAGGACGGATTCGCCGACAAAGGCCTCGTACTCAACACCGTCGAAGCTGACGTGAATCGTTGGGCGGCGGTCAACCATGAGCGACCTCCTTGGCGATGAGGGCTACGTATTCGTCACGGAAGTACTGCAGCGTGCTCAGCACCGGGTTCGGGGCCGCCTGGCCGAGACCGCAGAGGCTCGTGTCGCGGACGACGGTGCAGAGGTGCTCGAGATCGCGCAGATCCTGCTTGGTGCCGTTGCCGTCTGTGATCCGTTGCAGGATGTTGTGCATCTGCACGGTTCCCGTACGACATGGCGTGCACTTCCCGCAGCTCTCATCCATCGAGAACTCCATGAAGAACTTCGCCACGTCGGGCATCTTCACGTCTTCGTTCATGATGATGAGGCCGCCGGAGCCCATGATCGATCCCAACTCCCTGAGGCTCTCGTAGTCGACCGGGGTGTCCAAGAACTTGGACGGTATACATCCACCTGAAGGTCCGCCCGTCTGGGCTGCCTTGAAGTCCTTGCCGTCCGGTACGCCACCGCCGATCCTCTCGACGATGTCGCGGAGCGGCGTTCCCATCGGCACCTCGATGAGGCCCGTGTTGGCGATGTCGCCGGCTAGAGCGAACACCTTCGTCCCCGTGCTCTTCGGCGTGCCGATCGTGGCAAACCAGTCGCCACCGTTGTTGATAATGGGTGCCACGTTGGCAAGGGTCTCGACGTTGTTGATCATCGTCGGATTGCCCCACAGACCGGACTCAGTCGGGTATGGCGGGCGCAGCCGCGGGGTTCCGCGACGTCCCTCGATCGAGGCCATCAGGGCAGTTTCCTCACCGCAGACGAACGCTCCGGCTCCGATGCGGACCTCGACGTTCAGGCTGAACTTCGTGTCGAGGATCTTGCGGCCGAGCAACCGATTGCGTCGGGCGACCCGGATGGCCCGGTCGAGCCGCTCGATGGCCCGTGGGTACTCCGCCCGCACGTAGATGTAGGCGTCACTGGCGCCGGTCGCATACGCGGCAATCGCAATGCCCTCGATGACTCTATGCGGGTCGTCCTCCATGATGGTGCGATCCATGTAGGCGCCGGGGTCGCCCTCGTCGCCGTTCGCAACGACGTACTTCGTGTCGCCGCCTGCTGCGGCCAGCAGCGACCACTTGCTGGCTACCGGATAGCCGGCGCCGCCGCGGCCGCGGATGCCGGACTTGCGCATCTCGTCGATGACCTGCTTGGGCTTCATCGTGGTCAGCGCCTTTTCCAGGGCGGAATAGCCGCCGTGGGCCACGTAGGACTCGATCCGGTCGGGATTGATGACGCCGCCGTTGGCGAGCACGACGCGCTCCTGACTGGTGAAGAACGGCAGGTTCTGATCGAGCTCGTACTTGGAAACGGTTTCTTCGTCCTCGACGTGGCTGCGCAGAATCTCGATGCCGGCTTCGGGCGTAACCTTCTGATATAGCGTTTCATCCCCACCACGGCGGAGAACCCTGACCAGCGGCCCGGCGCTGCACAGGCCCTTGCACCCCGTCGGGATGACTTGGACCTCGAGAGCCATTTCGTCGGTCTCAGCGGCTTCTTCCAGCGCGGCAATCGTGGCTCCGGCCCCGGCGGAGAGACAGGCGGTGCTGCTACATGCCTTGACGCGCCAACGGGTGCGGAAGCGTTCCTCGCGCTCCCTCTCAGCTACCTCGTGTAGATCGATCGGTGCTGCCATCAGTTAGCACCTCCTACTGCGGCGGCCACGAGCTCGAGTGTCGACTCGGGTGTTTGGTGGCTGAGTACTTCGCCGTCGAAGACGACAACCGGGGCCAGGCCGCACGAGCCCAGGCACCGCGCAGTCTTCAACGTGAGGCTGTCGTCCTCTGCGGTCTGACCGGCGGGGACGTCGTACTTCGTGCTGACTTGCTGCACGATGTCGTCTGCGCCTTTGACGAAACAGGCTGTTCCGGTGCACACGGTGCAGGAATGGTCGCCCGGTGGGTCGAAGCTGAACAGTTCGTAGAAGGTAGCTACGCCAAAGACCATGCTCGGCGGGAGCCGCAGAGCCCGAGCAACGTATACCAGGATGTCCTCAGACAGGTATCCGAAGACGTCCTGGGCGACGTGCAGGGTCTCAATGAGCTGGTCCTGTGCGAAACGACCTCGCTTCAAGTGCTTGTCGACGAGTTCGAACCTGTTGTCACCAGAGGGATGATCCCCTTGTTGACGGCCCGAGGTCTCGGCGGCACGGCGAGTTGTTGTGTCGCTCATAGGTCCTCACTTGGGTGTCAGGGCCTACCTTGGTCGGAAGAGGACCCCCGGGCCAGGGGACAAAGACCCATCGCAAGGTGACGGATGGAGTCCCTGAAACCGCTACTGCCACAGCGGATATGCAGACAGCCGCATGTATCTAGATCTGGACTGGGGTCGCCGGGACTTCTGCCTGCTCCGCCAGTGGCAATCTCAGCTCGAAAAGCCCGTGGTCGCCGTCGTGGCGATAGAGCAGATCACCACCCATCAACTGGGCGAGTTTCTGGGAAATGAACAGGCCTAGGCCGATCGAGCCGAGATGCTGGCCGTGGTCGTGCGCCGATGTGTATGGGTCGAATATCGCCTGCTTCTGCTCCGGGCTCAGCGCGTCGCCGCTGTCGGCGACAACCACGGTCCCAAGAGCCCCGGACTGGCTGAGGCGAACCTCGACCTCGGGTCCGCCGTATCTATCGGCGTTGGTCAGCAGGTTGCGCAAAATCTGCTGGATGCGGGCAGGGTCGGCCAGCAGCGGCGGGCATGCGCCGACCACCGGCACTTCGGCAAACGGGGAGGCGGCGATCGCCTGGGCGATTGCTGCTGCGGCATCCACGCGTTCGGGCCGTACGGCGATCCGGTCAATGTCGCTTCGTGCCGCAACCAGCAGGTCTTCGACGATGGCGCCGGCCTCGTGGCCATGGTCCTCGATCAGCCGGAGGAGCTCCTCACGTTCCTCTGCGGCGACACCGCCATTGCCCCGCAGCTCGGCGGCTAGGCCGATCACGACAGTCAGGGGCGTGCGAAGCTCGTGAGAGACAGTTGCCAAGAAGCGATCCTTGTCCTCGGCGAGTTGGCTGAGACGCCGGAGCTGACGGCTCTCGCGTCGTCGCGATCTCACCTGATAAGCCACCGTGGCCATTGCTGCCGTGAGAACGAATCCAACCGCAAGTATCCACCGACTGGCGTCCGAGGAGAGTGCCGCCAGTGACGCAGCTGTCGGCTCGACCGACAGTGTCCAGGTCGAACCGGGAAGATCGAGACCGCGCTGCCACACCGGCCAGTCGTCTTCTTCGAGCGGAGTGTTGTCCACCTGCCAGGTCACCCCGTTGGTGATAGCGACACCAAGGTCGGACGTGAGCAGTATCTCTAGACCTGGTGCGACCAGAACGCCTTCGACTGAACCGTCGCTCTTGGTGAGTGGGTGGGCGACTCCGAAGGCTTGCTCCTCGAAGACACCGCCGATGCCGAGGAGTTCCGACACCGAAGGCGATCCGTGGACCAGGGCTTTCTCGAATGCAGGCGACCATAGGGGTTCGGTGGCGACATCAAATCCGAGAGCGTCGACCTGGGATGCGATCGGGGTCTCGGCTATCACGATGTCCAGAAATGGCCCGCCATGGACAAACCGGAGGGGGTAGTAGGTCTGTCGCGGCTCGTTGTTGGGCCCGATGCCGCCAAGGCCATCGAAGCTCAGGAGGTCGAGTTGGGGCACATCCCTCCGCGCCTCGGCGAGGAAGTCGGTGATTTCGGGGCCGGCGACCACCGCCACATAACCGATACCGATGACGCCCGGATTCATTTCGAGTCTGGCGACGAAGTCATCGAACTCCCGCTGAGTCAACTGAGGGGTTGATTGCATGAACGCAGCAGTGGCGCGCAGGTCGGCGAACGCTCGATCCACGGTTTCCTCGGTGGCGCGGGCAATCAGCTCAGCTCGTTCGCTGAGCCATTTGCTGGCCGTCTCCTCTTCGTCGCGCTCGGCTGCAACAGCGACACCAATGGAGATGGCCAAGCCCATGACTATGAGCGCGATCACAATCGGATCGCGAAGTGCACGCTTCATCGAGACCTAGGTTGCCATTCCCCCTGCCAAGGCAGACTAAACCGCTGGCGTGGTGCGTGCCGGCTACCCCTGCCCAGGGCCGTTCGGAACCTCGCCGAAGTACTCCTTCATACGAACGTCGGCGTCGTCGCCGAAGAGGATCTCGGCGACCTCGCGAATGCCGTCGCTCTCGCGCACCGTCGCCTCGTGTACCACTTGCGTGATCTTCGACCGTCGCCGCAGGAAGTCCTCCAACTTGGTGATCATCTCGGTGCCGGCGGCCACGTGCAGCTCAACACGCAGGTAGTCGGCGTTCTCCATGATGTCCTCGCCCATCGAAGGGTCGAGCCTGATCTCGTCGAGCATCTCGAATGCCCTACGCCCGTAACGTCGCCAGAGGCGATGGGACAGTGGCTCAACATCGGGCTTGTGACGGAGATCGTCGAGCTTCATCAGCCGGGCCTGGCGGTAGAACTCCTCACGCGTCGCCTTGGCCGGTTCGCCGTACCAGGTCCCGGTGTCTTCCTCGAGCGGCACACCTAACTCCTCGACCGCCTCCGCAACCTCTTCGCCGACATTCAGACAGTCGGTGAGCTTGCCGCCAAAGATTGAGATCACCTTGCGACCGTAGTCCACCTCGATCTCGTGCTTTCGGGACAGCTTGGTCCAGTCAACGTCCTCCATGTCTCCGCCGTCAGTCTTGACGACGAGGGGCCGAACGCCGGAACGGTCGGCAATGATGTCCTCGCTGGTCAGCGGATTGTCGAGGTCGAGGCGGGCATTGATCTGCCCGAGTAGGAACTCCCGATCCTCCTCGGTCACCTTGGTGAATGGGTCGTCTACCCGCGTATCCGTGGTGCCGATGACGGAGCGCCGGCCCATCGGAATCACATAGAACAGACGCTGCGTGTCGTCGAAGAACGCCAGCACCCTTTCGCCCTTGGTCAGCTTCGGAACGATCAGGTGGATCCCTTTCGAGTACACCACACGATGCTTCGTCTTCAGGCCGAACTTCTTGCTCAGGCCGTCGAGGAAAGGCCCGGCCGCGTTGATGATCATGCGTGCGTTGCAGGTGTACTCACGGTCGCCGTCAACGTCGCGCAACGTCGCTTTCCAGCCATTG
>CAJIBB010000176.1_pt1 | contig 16113 bp, 19 predicted proteins | sample 9199201 | NCBI WGS metagenome assembly CAJIBB01 (sample SAMEA7708290, study PRJEB35096) | sediment metagenome | biome: marine neritic benthic zone biome [ENVO:01000025]; feature: sediment [ENVO:00002007]; material: shallow marine sediment [ENVO:03000034] sea grass bed [ENVO_01000059] ... | reverse complement strand
GGGTTATGTCACTGGCTGCATTTCGTTCGGCCTCGCTATCAATGCGCAGGCGCAGACACAAAAATCATGGTTACGGGCAAGACGCGCTGAATCGGAGCGTATGCGATATGCTTGCAGGTATGGATGCTTCGACGGACAGAACAGGGGCACGTATCGAGGTGCTGGGACCGCGCGATGCGCGGGCGCTAAACCGGCTGACGCAGCGCGCGCTGCGCGAACATCCCACGGCGTTCACCACCGATGCCGCCGCGGTGGCGCATCGCCGCGACGAAGAAGTTGCCGTGCACCTGCGGGAATTGCGGCGCGGGCGTGGGTTTCGGCTCGGCGCATTCGACGACGCCGGTCACCTGGTCGGTACGGTGCGGCTCATGGCGCTCTGGGTTCGGGAGGCCGGAGCAGCAACTCTCGTTTTCGGACCGGGCGACGTCGGCCACGCTCACGCTGTCGACGAGCACGTGAGTCTGTCGCAGGCATCCGACGTTGCTGACGTGCTTGTCGAGACGGCCTCGCTGATCCTGGCATAGCGCTTCTATTCGGCTAGCGGATCAATCTGGTCTCGGGTGTGTCGGGAAAGAGCACCGCTCGCTCATAGTCCGGTTGGACGATGAGCAGACCTTGGCCCTCGCTGGATAGTGTGCGGGCGATGAACTGTGCTTCTACCTGTTGTTGCACTCCGTTACCGCGGTAGGCGATTCGGGCCCAGGGAGCGAAGAAGACGCCTTCGAGTTCAAGATTCGCCTGGCCCGCCAGATCGTTGGTCGTCCCTGATTCTGACCACATGGCCAGATCCTCGAAGGCCCCCGTCGTTGGTGCCGACCAGATGAAACTGCCGTTGCCGCCCTGAACCGTCAGCTGGGACGCCGATGCGAAATAAGCCATCGTCTCGTGCATGATCAGGCTGGCGCCGCCAGCCTTTCTCATGGTGCCGTTCCTCATGTACACCACTGCCGCGTTGGTTGCGGGCGAGAACGGGAAGCCGCCGCTCGTGTCGCTGTTGATGGCGAGGACACCGCTCGACTCGAGCACGACATCGCCGTCAAAGATTACGTTGCCGCCCTGAAAGATCACATTTCGCTTGATGGAGAAAGCGGGGCAGTCGATTCGCCAATCGCCTAAGGGCACGGTAATTGTCGTCCCCGGCGGCCCGGCGATAGTGCAGGACCTGCCCGTGGCCGTCCATCTGGTGAACCCTGTTGGTGTGGTACCGGAGTTGCCATATGCGCCGACGATGTTGTCGATGTTTGGGGCGGCCGGTTCGGCACATCCTTCGATCTCCCAACCAGCCGGGAACGGATAGGAGGCCTTGCAGTTGTATCGATGGTCAACCGGGGCCCGGGTGACCCGGCGGGAAAGCGCTGCCGGGGCCGGGGCGACGGTCCCGGAGCTAGTGCACGCCGGGAAATTGCACCCAGGGGTCCCGGGCGCCAGGATCCGGGTCTCTCCGCAGCCCTCGCCGATCGGCAAACCTCCAGGGCCCGAGCGAGTCCCGGTCTGGCTGGCGCAGCCGGCAGGCCCGTCGGCTCGGATGAAGGCGTTGGCGCCGTTGACATCGAGAACGCCGTCGCCGGCGCACCCAAGAGAGCCATCGGAGTCGGACGCTATGAACCCTGGATCGAGTTCTCCGGAGTCGGTATTCAGAACTGGATCTACCGCGATTCCGCCCGTACCGCCGCCGCTGCCGGATGCGGTTATGGCATTGCAGGCGTACCGTTCCAACACGAGAAGATTCAGCGCGACGTCTTCACCCGTGGCAACTTCGGATCGGGCGACCGCGGACACCACAGTGGACTGTTGGGCGGCTCCCAAGACCACGGCAAAGAGATGTTGGTGGGTGCTAGTGATGGATACCCCGAAACGCTCGCACGGCGATCCATCATCCGCAACGACGTTCTGTGATCCCGCCCCGATGGCCGACGGATCGAGCAGCGGACTGGCGTCTGGGACCGGGTAGGTGATGGTGGCTGCCCAGTTGCCCGATGCGCCGGTTGTGGAGACTGGAGCCGTCGTTTCGTCACACGATGTGGGGAACGGTTGGCAGTCTGTCCCCGACAGGGTGGTGACATTCGGCAGATTCACTTCCAGGTAGCCGACCGCAACCTCGCATCCGGTTCGACCGTCGCTCTCTGCTACCTCAATCGCTGCCGCCGTAGCGGCTGCATCGGCCGCTATCTGGCTTGTTGATCGATTCATGCGAACGAGTCCGAGATCGAGGACCAGGGCAGCAACCGCCAGTAGTACTGTCAGACTCAAGGCCAGCGTGAGAAGGACTGCCCCGTCTTCCCGCGTTTCACGCAACCCCAGACGCATCATGATTCGGCCCTCTCGAACCGGGATGTCGATTCGCCAACGAGCGACAGCGTCTTGGTCCAGAAAGCGAGTAGCAGGTCGGACTCGCGCTCGAGCTGCACTTGAACTCGCCGTTCGTCATTTGGCCGACCGTCGCTGAAGCAAGGCGTGCCGGGTTCGATCAGACGGCCGCCGGCGATGTCGACGATGATTCGGGTGGTCTGGTCCGCCGGGTCGGAACCATCGGGGAACACATAGGCGACACAGATCTGGCGGCCTTGCTCGCCGCTGTCCAGATCACCAGACGCAGACCCGATCGCGACATCGGCGACATCGTTCAGCCACGCTCCCATGTTGCCCTCGACGGGCAGTGTCGCCGCATACCTAGCCGATTCCCTCGCTGCGTTGTCGACGGAGAGACCGCGACTGAACGCGATGCCCCCTGTCACGATTCCCAGCAGCAGTGCGAGCAGAATCGGCAGCACAAACGCAAACTCAACCAGTTGTGCCCCCGCCTCACCCGAGAGTGGCGGACGACGCATGTTCACAGAGTCATCTCCGCGATGCCTTCTCATTGTTACCTTCCATCCACAGCCCCGGATGGAACGGAATCGCCACCTCGCCGACCCCCTAGGTTGACGCCAAGGCCGCCGGTCAACCCAAACAGGCGGCCCCGAATGCGGTCAACTTCCGCGGAGCTGTCTAGCCCTTGCAATTGGGTAATCGCCGCAAGCACCGTTTGGGATACGGTCCTTTTTTCGCGTTCTCGGTTCCCAGGCGGCCGTTTCACCGAAACGTCGGCGAATCTCCATAATGCTGGAGTTGGGAAGTCGGTAAGGGGTTGAGGACGGAATGATTGAGCGGTTCGTCGTGGGACTGGCGGCAGTTGTCTTGCTGCCCGGCTGCGTTGGTGAGCCGGGATCGGCTGCCCTGCCGCTGCCGTTCGTTGACGAGCCCAAACCACCTGCGGCAGCGCCCGTATTGTCGATGCAGTCCGATGACGTGGTCATCGACGTATACGACGTCGGAGAATGCGCTGTGATCGTTGAGTTTGTTCCCGAGTATGGCTACCTCGTTGACGAGTTCTGCCCGGGGACACCTTCCAGCGACCCATTGGGTGCACGATTTGGGAGTCCCGCCTGCCCCGTCACCGGCTTCGGGGACGAGTGCCAGCGGTGGCTGCCCCGGTTCGTCGTCGGCAAGACGATCCGTGATGCCGCGTATGTCTGTATGGCCGCCGGTCGTGTCGACGTCGCCAACGGGTGGTGGCTTGCCGTTGCGGGAGGGGGCCAGGAAGCCTTTCCGCTGAACGCAGATGGTGTGCGCCTCGACTCGGTTTCCAACGAGTTCGACGACACGCTGCGCCGGCGGTGCGAAGCGAGCGACCCGGAACTCACTTCGTCCCTGATCGACATCAGGCCGGACGGCTATGAGTTGCCGGTCACGGTCGAGCTGGACATGGGCGTGTCCGGTTCGTTCCTTCTTGTCTCTGGCTTCGAGCCGTTTGTCTTCGAGACACAGCTTCCGACTGCGGGTGCACCAATGCTGGTCATGGTGTTCGAAGGTGCTGACGGCTCCTCAATCGGTCAAGTGGCGGTGCCGGAAGCTCCAGAATGTGAGGGACCTGTCTTTGTGCTCGACCTGTCGGGCCCTACCGGCGAGTGGTCGTGCCGCGGTTGACGTCACCCTTGTCACGAGGGTCCGATAGCGTGGGCCGAGCAGCGAGGAGGGTGCGATGGCGATCGATTGGACATTCAACGGGACCTGGCCGTACGAGCCGAAGTGGTTCGAGAGCGCCGACGGGAGGATGCACTACGTCGATGAGGGGCCGCGTGATGGCAAGCCCGTCATCATGGCGCACGGCAATCCGACGTGGGGCTATCTGTATCGGAACTTCATCGGGCCGGTAACCGCTGCCGGCTATCGGGCGATCGTTCCCGACCACCTCGGCTTCGGGCGGTCCGACAAGCCCGACCAGCCCGAGCTCTACACGATCCAACGGCATGCCGATCGATTCGAGGCACTGCTCGAGTCGCTGGATCTGAAGGAGGCGACGGTCGTATGCCAGGACTGGGGCGGTCCGATCAGCCTCAACTGGGCCAGCAGACACCCAGACCGAGTCCGTTCGCTGTTCATCCTCAACACGTTCGCTCACCGCCCGCCGACAGAGGTGAAGCTGCCGTTGCCGCTGAAGATGTTCCAGACGCCCGGTGTTGGAGAAGCGATGGTCAAAGGGCTTCACATGTTCGTGCGCGGGATGGTGTTCCGGGCGGGGATCGTGCATCGTGACCGGATGACCCCCGACGTCAAGCGCGCCTATCTCGCCCCTCACCCCAACTACAAGAGCCGGACGGCGATTCTGGTCTTTCCCCGGGAGATTCCCGCTGGGCCCGAAGGCGAGGTGTCCGATCTCAACGCGGCGATTGAAGCCGGGCTCCGGGAGCACTACCGAGCGAAGCCGGTGAAGATCATGTGGGCAATGAAGGACATTGCTTTCACGCCGCAGATGGTCGACCAGTTGTGGCTGCAGACCTTCCCGGACGCCGAGGTCATCCGCATCGACGATGCCGGGCACTATTTGCAGGAGGATGCCCACGAACGCATCGTGCCCGAGCTGGTCGAGTTTCTCGAGCGGTAGACCGCTACAGAAGGCGCGACAGGTTCGTGACGGCTACCCGGGTGCCTTCGACGGTGTGAGTCGTGGAACCGTCCACGCTGAAGCCGCGTGCCTCGTAGAAGCCGATCGCACGATCGTTGCCGACCTCTGTGCTGACCGTCATTCGGGTCGAGCCTTGAGCTCGGGCTGCCGCAACGGCTGCATCGACGAGGGGCGTGCCGACGCCGCGGCCGAGTCGGGACTGGAGCACCATGATGCCCGCCAGCTCGGTCCGATCCGCATCGACCGTGCGGGTAGCGGCGAAGCCGATGATCGACGAGCCCTCATAGGCGATGAAGATCCGGCGCTCGGGTCCGCCGAGCCGGGCTCGGATTGCGTCGGGTGCGGAGATCTCGGCGATGAGCTGAGGGGTGGCGCCGGTCAGACCCGGGGCGTGAGGACCAGATTCGCGCCACAGTTCGTGCAAGAACGTGGCAATAGCGTCGATGTCGCCCTCGCCGGCTTCGATCACCCGGATGTCGGGATTCTCCTCAGCCATACCGAACACGATACCGCCCGCTTGCTCGCGAAATCCGCGTTTATGTCAGGGGGCGCCGATAACGTGACGGCATGCTGTCTGAGAAGGACATCCGAATACTCGATTTCGAGACCAGTTGGTGGCACTTCCCCGAGCCGAAAGACCGGGCGATCCGTGAGTACCTGGGTATGAGCTCGACTCGCTACTACCAGGCGCTTCGCCGTCTCGTCGACGACGAAGCGGCCGCGCTGGAATACCCGCTTGTGATCAAGCGGTTGCGGCGCATGAAGCGGGAGCGCAGGGAAGCCCTCGCCAAGCGCATCGATAAAACGGTCGGCTGATGTCCGAAGTCTCCTCCGAAACCATCGAGGAGGAACAGAACGCTCCACCTCCTCCCGAGCGCGACCTTTCCGCGCTTATCTCCAGGATGGGCGTTGCGGCGTGGAGCATTGTCGGTGCGGCGGCACTGATCTGGATCGTGCTCCAAGTGCTGATGCGCTTCGAAATCCTGCTGGCGCCGGTGGTGCTCTCCATCGCTCTCATCTACATCCTGAATCCACTCGTCAACTGGTTCGAGCGCCGTCGCATCCCCCGCATCATCGGGGCCTTCCTTGCCTTTCTGGCGATGCTGTTGGTAATCGCCGGTATCGGTCTTGCAGTCATTCCGCTCGTTGCCGACCAAGGCTCAGAGCTGGCCGGTCGGTTCCCCGAGATATACGACGACACCGTCGCCGAGATCGAGAATCTCGCCGGCAGTTTCGGATTCGAGGACGCAGATCTGTGGTCATACGACAGGCTCCAGGAGTTCATCCAGGACCCGGAGGCGCAGGATGCAATCCTCTCGGTGGTGTGGGACCGGTTGGGTGAGGTGACCACCGGATTTCTCGAGACGATTCTCGTGTTTGTCCTAGCCCCGGTGGTTGCGTTCTATGCGTTGATCGACCTGCCCCGGGTGCGAGAGGAGGCAGTCTCCCTCATCCCTAGTCCACACAGGGAAGAGGTCCTGCACGTATCGCGCCGGCTCGGCGGGGCGGTGGGCGGGTTCCTCAGGGGACAGATGCTGGTGGCACTCATCGTCGGGATCATGACCAGCGTCGGCTTCCGAATAATAGGGCTCGAGTTCTGGCTGATCATCGGGATGATCGCCGGGGCACTCAACATCATCCCGTTCGTCGGGCCCTGGGTCGGTGGTTTCCTCGGCGTGACCGTTGGATTCGTAACCGCCGATCTGCAGACAGCCATCCTCGCCGCCATCGTTGCCCTTGTAGTGCAGCAGATCGACAACCACCTGATCAGTCCAAATGTGCTCCGGGCCACCGTTCATTTGCACCCGGCCGTGATCATCCTGCTGATCCTGCTCGGCGGTGGGCTCGGTGGCATCTGGGGCGTTTTGCTGGCCGTGCCCATAGGCGCCATTCTCAAGATTCTCGCCGGCCATCTCTGGCGGACCCGCATACTCGGCGAATCGTGGGAGGATGCCTTCGAAGCAATCGTCGAGTCGTCCCAGCCTCCGGACACTCTGCTCTCGGAGATCCGTGAGACGTTCCATCGCGCCGACGAAGACGGCGCCGATGACGGTAGGAACGACGAGGCCGAGTAGGCGGTCGTCATGCTTGATCTTGTACTTGGAGCTCTGCTCGTAGCCCTTGGCATCAGGGGTTGGATGCGCGGCTTGGTAAAGGAAGTAATCAGCCTGGCCGTGCTGGTGATGGGCACGGTCGCCGCATTCCGCTTGTCTACACCCGTTGGCCGCGTCATTGCCAATATGTCCGGAGCGTCACCCGATGCAGCTCGCTACATCGCCGGTGTAGTCATCTTCCTTGCTGTTGCGATCGGTGCGGCTGTTGTCAGCCGGGTCCTCCATCTCGGGTTGCGTATCCTGCCCGGAGTCTCAACGGTGAACCGCGCTGCAGGAGCGGCGCTGAGTCTGCTGGCTATGACGCTGGTAGTGACGCTGCTCATGTCGCTGGCGAGTGTTGTGACCCTTCCCGAGGCCATGGCTGACGAAGTCGAACAGTCGGCTGTGGCCGGCGCTCTGACCGATCCGGATGGTGCGCCGCAGCGGGTGCTCGGGTTCCTTTCCGGGGACCGGGTCGTAGCTATTTCGCTACGTATCCGTGAACTGACCGGCAGCGAGGCTGCCGTCCCTCAGGCTGGCGCGCCGGTGCAGTTTCCCGCAGCGGAGGTTGCCGAGCTGGAGCGCCTTCCTAAAGTCGAAGAGGCGCTGCTCGACCTTCTCGATCGGGAGCGGATTGCTGCTGACCGCGAGCCGTTGCCCCGTTCGAGCGGTCTCGACCAGGTGTCCTATGACCTCGGGCTTGCCGCCTACGCCACGGGGGAGCTGGTCAAGCTCGACAGCGAAGAGCTGCGGAGTGTGCTCAATGCTGCCGGTATCCCGACGACCCAACGTTCTTCGCTCGCGGTCCTTGCGGCATCCCCCGAGGCGGCGCACGCCGCACTTGTCGCCGAAAGCGGCGCGGTGATCGAACGGGACGGGTTCACCAGGGTCGGGGTGACCGTCCTCCAGGGGCCGGTTGGTCTGCTGGTGATCCAGATTCTCTCCGGGTAGTCCTTTCGGCGGACGGCGCAATCATCCACGTGACGGACGACAGTCCGTCGGACGCGCCGTAGTGTTGGCGCCGTGAGTGAGTTGGAGAGGTGAGCAGTGAACGTTCTCGAATGTGAAGGGCTGGTCAAGGCCTTCGATGATCTTGTCGCCGTCGACGACGTGGGGTTCCACATCGAAGCCGGCGAGACTTACGGATTGCTGGGTCCCAATGGCGCCGGCAAGACCACGACTATCTCGATGATCTCAGGGATCCTCGAGTCCGACGCCGGCAAAGTCATGGTTGCGGGCAAAGAGATCACCACCCGGACCACCGATGGCAACTCCGAGATCGGCTACGTGCCTCAAGACATCGCCATCTACCCCGATCTAACCGCACGGGAGAATCTGCGGTTCTTCGGCAAGCTGTACGGCATCCCCAAAATGCAGCTCAACGGGCGGATCGATGAGGTGCTGGACGTTATCGGCCTCAAGGACCGGGGCGACGACCGGACCGAGGAGTACTCCGGCGGGATGAAGCGCCGGCTCAACATCGGCATCGGCCTGCTTCACGAGCCCAGCCTGCTAATCCTCGACGAGCCCACCGTCGGCGTTGACCCGCAAAGTCGTAACTCGATCCTCGAGAGTGTCGAGTTGCTCGGGCAAGCGGGCACTGCGGTCTTGTATACGACCCATTACATGGAGGAAGCTGAGCGGCTCTGCGATCGCGTCGCCATCATCGACGGCGGCAAGATCCGCGCCGAGGGCACCCGTCGTGAGCTCGTCGAACTCGTCGGGCAGCGCGACACCATCAACCTCGGCGTCGTCGGGTCCGCCCACCGCCTCGTCGATGCACTCGAGCATATGACCGAGATCGAGAAGCTCACTGCCGCGGAAGGCTCAGTGGAGATTCTCGTCGAAGGCGCCAGCCGTCTTCTGCCGAGAATTCTCGACACCGCCCAGCAGGCGGAGGTTGGTGTCTCCGGAGTTGAAGTCGTCGAGCCCAATCTCGAGTCTGTGTTCCTCCACCTCACCGGAAAGGCTTTGCGGGACTGATGCGAGCGGCATTCATCATTGCGGCCAAGGATCTGTCACAGCGTATCCGCGACAGATCGGCCATCCTGCTCGGGCTGGTGGCGCCGTTGGGGCTTGCCCTCATCTTCTCGGCGATCATTCCCGACACGTCAGGCGAGTCGTTCGACGTTCACGTCGGCGTCGTTGACAACGATCGTGGGGAGATCTCGGCGGCGTTCATCAACGACGTACTCCCAGCGGTCGAGGCGGACGGTCTTCTCCGAACCGATCGGTACGACATTGAGGCGGAGGCTCGATCGGCCGTCGACGCCGGCAACCTCTCCGCGGCGTATATCTTCCCTGAGGGGTTCTCATCGTCGCTGCTCAGCGGAGGCGGCGCCACCGTCGAGCTTGTCGGCAACGTCGATGCTTCGATATCGACGCAGATCGCAAAGGCCGTGCTCGACTCTTACCTGGCCGACGTAGATGCGGTTGGGCTCGCCGTAGCGACGGCAATGGTTTCCGGGGCCAACGATATCGAGGCCATCACGGAGCGTGCCATGGAGAGCGCGCCTGCCGTGACGCTGACGGACGTTGAGGCCGACAACCTGGAGTTGGATGCGACGACCTTCTTCAGCGCCGGCATGGCGGTCTTCTTTCTGTTCTTCACCGTGCAGTTCGGTGTCTCGTCGCTCCTCGAGGAGAGGATGAACGGCACCCTGCCCAGGCTGCTCGGCGCACCGATCGCCCGTTGGAGCATCATTGGCGGCAAAGCGATCACCAGCTTCGTTCTGGGGCTTGTCTCGATGATCGTCCTGGCCGTTGGGACTTCCTTCATGATCGGTGCTGAGTGGGGTAACCCGCTCGGTGTCTTCATTCTGATGATCTGCGGCGTTCTCTCCGCCTTGGGGATCATGGCCCTGGTGGCCATTGTCGCCAAGACGCCAGAGCAGGCCGCCAACTACCAGGCGATCGTTGCCGTTGCGCTGGGCATGCTCGGCGGCACCTTCTTCCCGCTCAGCCAGGGCCCCCGTATCCTTGCGTTCTTCTCGAAGTTGACGCCGCATGCGTGGTTCCTCGAGGGGCTCGGCGACCTGTCAGCGGGTCAGGGCCTCGGTGTGGTCGTAGCGCCGGCGTTGGCGATGATCGCATTCTTCGTCGTAACCGTTGGGATTGCCTCGCTGTGGAGAGGGGAGGTGCTGGCACCATGAAGGCTTGGGCCATTACCTCCACCAACATCAAGCGGCTGATGCGTGAGCCGTCGACGATCTTCTTCGTCTTCGTCTTCCCGATGCTGCTGATCCTCGTTCTCGGCGCCTCGTTCGGCGGTGGGTTCACTCCCAAGGTTGGAGTAGTCGTCGAGGGCGATGGACCGTACGGTCAGGCGTTCGCCGATGCGGTGGACACAAACGCGGAGTTCGAGTCGATCGACTACGACGCCGCTGATTCGCTTCTCTCGGACGTCGAGCGCGGCATCCTGCAGATGGGAGTGCTCATCCCCGCCGACTATGACGACGCCCTCCTATCCGGGCAGACCGCCTCGGTGGAGTATGTCGGTCGGATCGATCAGAGTTCGTTCCAATATCGCGCTTCGGTTGACGCTGTGGCAGCCGATCAGAGCGCAATCTTTGAGGCTGCCCGCGTGGTCGCCGACCAAGGCCTCACCGATTTCGCCTCTGCCGTATCTGCCGCCCAGCTCACGGCCTCTGGTCCTGGTGGCTCCAATGTCGCCGTCACCACCGAGGGCGAAGCGTTGTTCGGCGATATCGGACAGTTCGATCTCGGTGCCCCATCCAACCTGATCTTGTTCGTGTTTCTCACCTCACTAGCTGGCTCTGCTGCTCTGATTCAGACGAGGCGGCTTGGGGTGTCGCGGCGCATGGTGTCAACGCCGACGTCGATTGGGCAAATCCTCATTGGTGAGACCGGCGGCCGCTTCGCCATCGCAATGATCCAGGGCTTGTTCATCATGGTCGGCGCGGCGGTCGCCTTTGACGTGAAGTGGGGCAATCTGCTTGGTGCGGCGCTTCTTCTCATACTGATCGCCTTGGTCGGTGCCGGTGGCGGCATGCTCATGGGTGCGCTATTCGACAACGACGAACAGGCAGGTTCAATGGGTGTCTTCATCGGCCTCGGGATGGCAGCTCTCGGTGGGTGCATGGTGCCGCTCGAGATCTTCCCGGACACGATGCAGACGATCGCTCACGTGACCCCACATGCGTGGGCCCTCGACGGGTTCGCCGAGTTGGTCCGCCGTGGCGGCGACATCACCTCGATCAGCACCGAGATTGCGGTCCTGGCCGCCTTCGCCGCCGGCCTGCTGGCCCTCGGCACGTGGCGACTACGAGCCAAGCTCACGCACTAGCGAAGAACTGCCCTCGCCTGGACTAGTCGTCGCCTGGACTAATCGTCCAGGTCGAAGAACGGGGAGTGCTGGCGGGGCTGGCTCTTGACCTGGTCGGCTGCCGGGTTGTCGATAGCGGGTGGCTCAGGGGCGGGGCGGCGCACGGCGGCGCCCTTCTTCTCGCGACGGACTGCCGCAATCCAGACGCCAAAGGCGAGACCGACCGAAAGGGCAAGCAGCCCGACGAGCCACCACGGGAAGCCACCGCTGGGGTACTCGGTGTTGGCGAACATGTAGAGCTCACTGTCGAGCGGGATGTCCCACACCAGCCGGCCCTCAGCAGTGACCTCGGTGGCGTTGTGGTCGGTGATTTCTCCCGGGAGCAGGACGCTGACGTGTGCTTCGAGTGTCTCTGTGTCAATGGTGGCCGGAGTCACGGGAAATTCGCTCAGGTCGACCTCGCCCGCCAGGTCGAGCGTCGCCTCGAGAGCGGCACCCTCATCGGTTAGGTCGAGTTGGAAGAACGTGAAGTTGCCGGCGGCCGCGGTGGGGATGCTCTCCTCGTCGTCGAAGGCAACCTCGGTGGTGTAGCGGGTCATCTCGCCGTCGATGCTGGTGCTGCGTTCGCCTTCAAGACCAAGATCCAGGCCGGCGATGATCGCCTCGCTATCGCCGGCGAGCTGGTCGATGAGGTCACGGAGCTGATTGTTGATGGCGACGTCGGCAGCGAGGACGCCATCACCCTGCTCGTCAACGTCGAGTCGAATCGTGACCTCCGCGCGGCATGACGACAACAGCAGAGTCGGTATGGCGAGCAGCAGCAGGGATCGTTTCATCAGAGCGATCGAGACTCTAGTTCGTTACGGCCCGGAACTCGTCGGGGCGTAGTCTGTCCCGATGGAGAACGAGAATCCGTCACGGGAGCTGGCCGCAGCTTTGAGCAGCGCGTTTCCTGAGTATGTGAGCGATCGGCTGGCCGCGATCGGAATCGTGGCTGGAAACACGGTTGTGGGTTCGATCGACGAGGCGGGCGTTGTGCTGGAGGCCATGCTGAACGAGATGGCGACGCTCCCGACTGGCGAGCAGCGCCGTTCACCGCTCGAGCTGGTGCGGGAAGCGTTGGCCCCGATCACCGAAGCTCTGTTCGAGTTGGGCGTCCGTCCCCAGGTTCGAGATGAATGGGAGATGGAGCAGCTCGCGGATGACCCCTACGCCCTGTTCCCGGCAACCTCGCGGGACCTGGGCGAGGAGGTGTGGCAGTTGCACATCGAGTGGGGGATAGCGAAGGCGCGGGAGATTTCGGGCGTCGTTCCGAGTGATTCGGTGCTCGTGCAGCTGCCGGCGGTGGCCCTGTTCGGGGTCCCGATCGAAGATCGTCAGGAGGTGGTGGACGCGGTCGCAGAGCGTGGCTACCGAGCACTGCTGTGGCGCAACCCTGCGGCGGTCACCAATGATGCGGAGTCACCAGAGCTCGCAATCATCGAAGCTGGCCACCCGGCTGCGCATCAGGCCCTCCGGGACCTCGAGGCGAGGGGCATCCGTTGCATAGTCGTTGGTCGGCAGGTCAACGATCTGGCGATGCCCGGGTTCATGGCTCTCGGTGCCGAGGAGGTCATCGAGTCACGCCGACTGCTCACCCGCCTCGACGACCTCTTGCCGAGAATCGTCTGACTGCTCAGACCTGCGGAGACTGAAGATCAGTAGACCAGCCAGTACCAGAGCCGCCCCGAACCACTGGCTGACGCCGAGTGCTTCGTCGTAGATGAGCCGGGCCCATAAGATCGCAAGCATTGGTTGACCGAGAAGCAGGACCGCCGTGTCTACCGCCGGCAGGTGGGGGAGGGACCGTGAGATGATCAGCCACCCCACGACCTGGGCGACGAGGGCGAGGACAAAGATCCAGCCGTGTGCCGGCCACGTGATCGCGAAGCTGAAGTCAGACGCGAAGGCGAGCCCGATGGCCAGCGAAGCCAAGGCCGTTCCGATTGTTGAGTCGAACAACGGACCGGTTGGCGGTGCCGAGTGCCCGCGGTTGGCTTCACGCAACATGAGGACGAAGCCCGAGTAGAACAACGCCGAAAGCAGGCTCTGTGCAGTGCCAAGCACCGGGTTTTCCCCATAGGCGTCGGCGCTGCCGGCACCGGAGATGAGGAAGACACCGATGAGCATGATCGGGATTAGCCAGAATGCCTTCCTTCCGGGCTTTTCCCCGAACAGGGCCCAGGCGATGAGGGCGACGAAAACCACCTGCAAGTTGATAACCACGGTGGCGAGACCGGCACCGACTTCCCCGATTGCGGAGTGCCAGAACGTCAGATCGAGGGCAAGGAACACGCCGGAGGCGACTGCGATCCACCGACTGCGCGGCGGTCGGTGATCCGCCTTGCGGGTGCCCCAGTAAAGGACAGCGAGGAAAGGCAACGCATACAGAGACCGGAAGAAGGCAATGGTCAGATCACCGGCTTCTTCGGCGGCGCGGACGAGCAGCGGGGAGAATGAGATGCACACCACCCCGACCGCTGCCATCAATCTGTAGCGGCCTGCGGACATCGGGCGAGACTAGCGGTCGCAATGGCCGGCGCAGATTGCGACGAGCTGTCCGGCCTTTGTGGTGTGTGGCGCGGCGCGCTCGATGGCGCTGACCTACTCTGTTGGGGAAGCGACATGTGAGGACTCATGGCGGACATCGAGGCGGCATTCTCCAAGGCAGTCGACGAGGTCGAACAACTCCCAGAGCGACCTGGCAATCAGGATCTCCTTCGGCTCTACGCCTTGTTCAAGCAATCAACCAAGGGTGATGTGTCGGGGGATCGGCCCGGGATGATGGACTTCGTCAACCGTGCCAAGTACGACGCCTGGGCCGGTCTTCAGGGCACGAGCCAGGAAGAATCTATGCAGTCCGACGTTGAGGTCGTCGAGGAGCTGAAGGCCGCCCAGGCATAGCGCGTCGAGGAGTCTCGTGGCTAGAAGACCGATCCAGCCGATGCCCGATGACGTTCGGGATGCCTTGGAGCAAAGCGGCCTCACCCCGCTCTACATGGAGCGCCCGTTCTACCAACGCAATGACTACCTCGCGTGGATCGGGCGTGCGGTGAAGCCGGAGACACGGCAGAAGCGGTTGGAGCAGATGCTCGCAGAGTTGGAACTCGGTGGCGTCTACATGGGGATGGTCCATCGCCCGAGTCGGCGGGCCTGACCACAGGCGAGGAGCACATGCCGCCGGATCTCGACATCGGTAGAGTTGACACATGAGGGGCAAGCACTTCCTCGTGACGTGGATGCTGATCGCGCTGTTGCTCCCCTCCTGCGCCGCAGCCTCCCCAGAAATCGCTCCGGAGGAGTTTGGCCTCACGTCCAACGAAGTCGCATCGTTGGCCAGCCTCGAAGAGGTCGACGACTATCCGCTCTATGTGATGCACCGCTACGCCCCGGAGCCGCTGGTGGCGGCGGCCGCCGACCGGACCCGTGCCGGCTCGGCGCAGGCGCATGGTTGGGGATGCGCTCTCTTTGCCGCCGTCGCGGACCAGGGCTCGATGGTGTTCGGCCGCAATTTCGATTGGGAGTTCAGCCCGGCGTTGCCACACTCCTAATCGCCGAGGGGGCGCATCCCAAGGCAGTGCAGGCCCAGCTCGGACACTCCTCGATCCAGGTGACTATGGATCGGTACGGGCATCTGTTTCCGTCTGCGGCTGAGGAGCTTGCCGGTCGTCTGGATGCTGTGCATCGGCGAACGCAGATACCAGAGACTCCAGGTATTGCTCTTGCATGAAAGAAACAATTGTTCGATTTATGACGGGTATCTGATATTGTGCCGACATGGATTTCGTTCGACCAGTCGAGGCAATCATTCCCGGTGTACAGGGCCGGGTTCTCTCGGTGCTGGCAGAGACAACTGCCGACCTCAACATGAGGACGATCGCTCGTCTCGCCGATGTCAGTCTGTCGCAAGCCTCGCGTGTGCTGGCACCTTTGGTCGAGCTCGGGGTTGTGGAGCGGCGTGACGTGCCGCCTTCGTCACTGTTCCGTCTGGTTCGCCAGCACGTGGCCGTGGGGCCGTTGCTTGCTTTGGCGAGAGGCCGAGATGCCTTGATAGACGAGATGGGTCGGATTGCCTTGGGGCTCCCAGTGGCACCTACGTCGGCGATTGTGTTCGGGTCCTTTGCGCGAGGCGAGGCAGACATCGAAAGTGACATCGACACAGTCCTTGTCCGTCCCGCCGGCGTGGACGAGTCCGACGAGTTGTGGTCGGAGTCGGTCGAGCAGTGGCGGGCTTCGGTACATCGGGCCAGCGGCAACCGGGTTGAAGTCCTCGAGGTCGGCGTCGGCGAGGTCGCAGCCTTGCTGAACAGCCGGCGGCAGGTATGGCGCGACATTCGGCGCGACGGCTTGATAGTCCAAGGCCTGAGTCTTGCCGAGCTCGAGGGTGGATCAGGTGGCTAGGGGCGGGCGTACCCGGGCTGTGACCGCAGGCCAGGCCCGGCGGTACCTGGCAAAGGCCGAGGAGTATGCCGACGCGGCATCGAGCGAACTCAACGCAGGAAGAGGTATTGCTGCGACCAGTCTGGCCATCCATGCGGCGATCAATGCTGCCGATGCCGTTTGCGGTGTTCGTCTGGGGGAGCGAGCTGCCGGTCCGGATCACGATCAGGTACTCGCACTGCTGAAGAAGGCCGGCAAGGATGGTGCCGAGGTTGGAAAGGACCTCCGTCGGCTGCTGCCGTTGAAGACCAAGGCCGAGTACGACCCCGACGATATCCCGCTCTCGACGGCATCAAAGGCCGTTGCCCGAG
>CAJIBB010000479.1_pt1 | contig 16462 bp, 14 predicted proteins | sample 9199201 | NCBI WGS metagenome assembly CAJIBB01 (sample SAMEA7708290, study PRJEB35096) | sediment metagenome | biome: marine neritic benthic zone biome [ENVO:01000025]; feature: sediment [ENVO:00002007]; material: shallow marine sediment [ENVO:03000034] sea grass bed [ENVO_01000059] ... | reverse complement strand
ATCTCGGCCAGAGCCAGAGCCAGGCCGAGCGAAGCAAGGAATGTCTCGCCTCCGGACAGACTGTCGGCCCGTCGGGTGGAATCGGCCGCGGTTAGATCGACAATCCCGAACCGATCATCCGCAAATCGATAACGACCGGCCGACAACCGCTGAAAGTGCTCGCTGCCGAGTTCGGCGAGACGTGCCCGCTCCTCGTCGAGGAGGAACCTGATGAACTTCGAGTCCGTCAGATCCGAGTTGATTCTGGCGAACAGACCCACCTGCGCGCCCAGCTGCTCTCGATCCCCTTGGAGCTCCCGCGCCTTGGCCAGCTCAGCTTCGTCCTCTGCGATGAGCTTCTCGAGTCGCTTGATCCGATCGCTCACGACAGCGATGGCCGCACCAATCTCTCCGTCGACCGCAACGCCACCGAGCAACTCCGTCCGCTCGACAGCCAGCTTGTCCTGCTCGGACCGGCATTCCTCAACGGTGACACGGAGGTCGGCCGCTTGCGTCGACCACGAAGAGCGAAGGGTCTCGAGTGCAGCCGCGATTGCGGTTGCATCCTCCCCGATCTCGAGCTCGAGCTCGAGCCGAGCGGCAAGATCGGCCAGCTTGCGCCCGAGTTCCTGCAGGGACTTGTGGGCCTCCTGTTCGTCTCGAATAGCCTGATCGTGCTTCCCCCGAACCTGCTCTAGCTGGCGCATCGCCTCGTCGCGCCGGTTGGATAGCGACTCGTAGTCCTGACGACGCTGCTGCAGGTTGTCGCTGGGATCTCCGGTCCCGAGCAGCTTCTCGAGCCGGAGGTTGGTTTCCTCGAGGTCCCCCCGGGCCCGGATCGTGTCGTCTTCGGCGCCGTCAACTTGGCTCGCAGCCGCCTCGAGCTTCTCCTTTGCCGTCGCTACCTGTTCCCGAATGCGTTCCAGTGTTGCCAGCGCCGAGGTGTATGTGGCGTCCACCTCGCCCTTGGTGCGGCCCGCCGCAGCATGCACTCGCTCCAACTCGTCGAGGTGCGCGTCGTGAGACCCGGGGGGAAGCGTCGCTACGACCTGTTCGCACACCGGGCATGGCGCATCAACGTCGAGACCAGAGCGAAGTGTTGCCGCCATATCGGCGTGGCGACCGCGCTCGAGAGCTTCGGACGCTTCCTCCACGATCTTGGCGGCCTCCACGGCCCGACCGAGCGACTGGTCGCGGACATGCTCGGCCTGCGCCAACCGGGCTGCTGCCGTTTCTTCGGCTTCCGCTGCCTCACCCAGCAGCTCTTTGGCAGCAGCCAGTCGGCGATCAGCGGCCACCACCGCCTTCAATTGCGGGTCCGCTGCAGCGAGTAGCGAAGTCGCCTTTTCGATGACCGCGGGCTCGCCCGCGGCAATCACTTTCTGGTGGGCCTCGTCCGCAGTCTTCGCCGCTTCCTGCGCCGCGTCGAGTTCCTCTGCTAGATCACGTCGTCGCCCCTCGACACGCGACGCCTCAGCGAGCGACAGCTTGGTCGACTCAGGATCCGGGAGACGAACGGTGTGTTGGTCGAGGGACTGAAGGCGATCAGCCGCCTCTTTGGCACGCGCCACCACAGCGACGGCGCGCTCATCCAACTCTTCGACCTTGGTCGCCACTTTCTCGAGAGAGCGCAACCGAAGCGACGACTCGGCAACCTCGGCTTTGCTGCCCTCGAGCCGCCCCTCGATTTCGTCGAAACGCTGCAATCTGACTTGGAGCTTCTCGAGCTCGAGCGAGGCCTTGTCGCGCCGCTCCTTGGCGACGAGCTTCATGCGATCGATGCGATCGTGGCCGAACACGCCCTTCAGCACTCGATCCCGGTCCGCAGGTCGCGCCTGCAAGAACTCGGCAAACCTGCCCTGGGCCAGAAGGACGGACCGCTCGAACGCAGCGAAGTCGAGGCCGAGGAGGTCGACGATCTTGGCATTGACCTCTCCCTCGAGCGTCAGCTTCTCAACCGGCTCTGCTTCGGCATCCTCGTACCGGTACAGCGCGTGTTTGCTCGGCCCCTTGATCCGGATGGAACGGGCCGCCTCCCATAGTTCTCCCTCGACTTCGAACCGGAGCAGAACGCTGGCATCGGCGGCTCGCTGGTTGATCAGCGAGCGGGTGGCGTTGGCGATACGAGGCGTGCGACCGTAGAGCGCAAACACGATTGCATCGAGCAGCGAGGACTTGCCGCTGCCGATCGGTCCCACCACCGCAACGAGATTGCGACCGTTGAAGTCGAACTCGTGCTCACCGGCGTAGCTGCGGAAGTTGCGAAGGCGGAGTTCAGTTGGCCGCATAGCCCGCCTCCTCCATCACTTCGCGAAATGCGGAGATCAGCTCGTCGGGTGCAGCTACCCCTTCGGCCTGCTCGTAGTAGGCGCCGTACAGCTCCTCGAGGCTCATCCCTACGCGGGTCGATGCCTCCGACTCGGCGCGGGGATACTCGGCGCGGACGTTGATCAGATAGTCGAACTCCTCCCGAGCCCGATCCACCAGTCCAGGGTCGGGCCCGGCCGTGTCCACGGTGAGATCGAGGTAGCTCTCCCGAAGGTCGTCGCGAGTCAGCAGGTCACCCCACTCGCCGCGAGCTCGCACCAGTCGGCGTCCCGTGCGCAGCGGTACTGAGCGGACGGCCGCCGGCGTTCCCGGCTTCACATCGACGACGACTACCCGCTTCTGTTCTCCGGCTTCGCCGAAGTCGAGTTCGAGCAGCGACCCTGCATACTCCGCCGGCACCTTCGCCCCGGGGACCGGCTGGGGAGCATGGATATGGCCGAGCGCAACATATTGCGGCCCGGGCGGAATCGCCTCGCTCGTCGCGGCATACGCCTCACCCATGTGCAGTGATCGCTCCCCTCTCGGGGCACCGTGGCCATGGACCTTGGCGCCGCCCACCAGGAAATGAGCCACCAGAAACTGCACCGCATCAACGCCGGCGACGGAGCCGGCGTAGTTGGAGTACGCCTCCGAGATCGCACGCAGGCGATCGGCGTAGAGCTTGTAGTGCTCCTCGATGGCGTCCCACACGTGGAACGCCCGCCCTTCGCGGAGGAACGGGAAGCAGCTCACCACTGCCCGACCCGCCGCAGTCTCCAGGTCGAGCACACCACCTTCGTCGGGACGCTTGATGTCACCGATCAGGTGGATGTTCTGCTGGCGGAGGAAAGGGGCCAGCGCCTCGAAGAAACCGGGTGAATCGTGATTGCCGGCAATCACAACAACCGGCCGCGCCCCACCCGCGGTCAGCTCGACCAGACCCGAGAACGCTATGTCCATTGCGTCAATCGGCGGGAAAGGCCTATCGAAGAGATCGCCGGAGTGCAGAACGATGTCGACCTCTTCGTCGTTGGCAATCCGCACGACTTCGGAAATGACCTCGCGGTACTCCTCGCGGCGGTCGCGCCGACCGATGCGCTTGCCTACGTGCCAGTCCGAGGTGTGAAGTGCCCTCACAGCCCGGTGAATGGGTCGGTGGTGGAGGTGTCGACCTCTTCCTTGCGGGTGGCCCACGGCGGGAAGGGAAACTCGACTACGAGTGGGACGGGAAGAGCAGGCTGGCTGAGAACCATGGTGCCCGGCTTGAGGAGACGAGCGCGAGCCCGGGTCGATGGCAGCATCCAGCCGTACTCGGAACGCTCAGCCTCGGCGGCGTCGAGACGACCGGCGACTCGGATGGCGGCATTCTCCATGACCTCTGACGCCACCCGCGAAGCCGTCTGCTGCGCTCCAACCAGCAGCACGCCCAGCGAACGCCCCCGTTGTGCGATGTCGATGAGCATTTCCTTGAGCGGGCTGTTTCCTTCGCGCGGTGCGTACTTGTTCAGCTCATCAAGCACGATTACCGACAACGGGAGCCGCTGCCCCGTCGTCTCTTTCTCAGCAAATGTCTCAGCGAGCAGAGCGCCGACTACGAACCGTTGCCCGAGTTCATGTAGTGACTGAATCGCCACAACTGTGACTTGAGCCGCCCGACGATCGATTCGCCGGCTCTCCCCGGCTCGAACGAGGTGACCGAGACGATGTGACGCAGAATGGAGCCTGCGCGCAAAGGCCGACACGGTTCCCGCCTGCACCCGGCCGGTCCATCGCTGGTCGGGTTCACCGTCCTCGGGATCGACGAACTCCTCGATGGCGACGACGAGGCTCTTGAGGTCGACGATGATCCGCTCGCCGGGGTTGGGAACGACTCTGGCTCCCGGCGCATGGCCCTCGACAGGGTCGCGCAGGACCACCGCTCCGGGGCGCCCCTCGACATCCACGGCATAGCGTTGCAGCTGAGCCCGGACCCGCTCCTCGATGAACGGGATCTGGTTCCTGCTGTCCGTGGCGTCGGTGAACAAGAAGCGAAGGAGCCCATCCTCGATGAACTCGCGCAGTGTCCAGGTGAACGCGTCAACGCCTTCCTGCCTTCCGCCGGTGTCGGGGATGACGACATCACCGCTCTGGGCTCGGGGCGGTGCCCAGAACGACACCGAGCTGAAGGGGCCCGGCTCGACTCCAAGTGTGCGCCAGGCCTTCGCGGCGGAATCGTCGAAGTAGCGGTTGTCTTTGTCCAGCCAGAGCAGGTCCTCGCCCTTCACATTGAATACCAGAATGCGCAGGTTGGCCGCCCCCTCACCGAGGACGTCGGGCCGAGCAGCAAGAAGCCGCAGGAAGAAGAGGGCGAACGAGGTCTTGGTAGCAACCCCGCTGATCCCCGAGATCGACATGTGGCCGCCCTTGCGCCCATCGAAGAAGTCGAGGTCAACGAAGACTGGCTCCCCGTCCCGCCCAAGGCCGATCGGCAAGGGCCGCCCCATCTCATCGACGTAGAGAGCCTTCTCCCGCTCACCGGCGCGGGCCCGCTCCACCTTCTCCCCCGGGTCTGGCGAAACCCACAGCTCAGGGTCGACACGAGTAATCGCAATCTCTGCAGAGCGCACCTTGGCTCCGGGAAGCGTCCCGTCCACAGCGATGCGGTGTGTGTCGCTCTCGAAGCTGGCGCCTTCGTAGATGGCTGCCACCTCGGTGACGATCCCGTAGGTGCGCACCTCGCCCTGCTTCGGCACCTGGGTGCGGACTACGACGAGGTCGTCGAGCTGCAGGTACTCGCTGTCGTCGAGCACGACCCGGAACTCCCGGGTCGATGTGTGCTCGGTCCCGAGGACCCTGCCCACGCCATGGTCTGCTGAGTTGTCCGTCATCTCAAGTCTCCACGCGGGATTCCGCTACAGCGGACCGTAGCGCACGGTAGACGAATCCCTGATCACCCAGACGCCGCCGGAGTTCCTTCTCCAAAGCGGCAATTGGAACGAGATTCTGCGGAGCACGAGGGTCCACGTGTCCTTCCGAGGCAACCAACGGCAACAAGGCAGCCGTTCGGTCTGCGATCGAAACTGCTGCATCGATGGGAAGAGCGCTGGAGAGCTCGCAGCGCACGATGCCGGTCCAAGAGTGACCCCCCGGGATGTCGGCGAGTCGCTGGTACCAGGAGTAGCGCTCGTACTGGCCGCCCTTCCCGATCACAAAGAGCGGCGTCCGCTGACCTGCCCGGACCCGTCCGATCACCGGAGTGTTGGTCGGAGACAGATACGGCGCCCGATGTGACTTGATGTAGCCGACCTTCTCCGTGGCGGACAGGTCGTTGATCGGCCCGTCGGCCACCACGAACGTGCCGCCCTGCGCCAACTGCTCGGACAGCCTGGCTTCAGCCTTGCGCATCGCACCGTGGAACCGTTTGATCAGCATGCCTGGGTCGCTATCTGGGACGGACTCCGACCGGTATCTCATGAGCTCAGTGACGGGGATCGGTGCGCCCGCGCCGTTGCCGAAAACGGCAAGCCGTTCAACCGTCATGTCGACGAACTCGGACCGACGGGCATGGCGATCCCACAAGACCGCGCCCACTCCATAGCTGCCGCAGATGCCGGGGACTGGGCCGTCGGCGTTGTCGATAGTGAGGCGGGCATCGATACGGCGGACACCGTCGACAAACGCGACCTGTTCGATGCCGTCGTCCGCCCCGGAACGCGGCGACCACGACCCCGACTCCTCCACCGTCTCATCGACCTTGTCCTGATCGGCGAGGGATTCGTCGGTCTCGAACGGGCTCCCGTACTCCGGTGCCCAACCTTCCACATAAAGCTGACCCATCGCGGCGATGGTAATTGTCGATCCTGACACGAAGCCGGATTGAGCAGGTATTGCACTGAGCAGCAACAATGACCGACGCATGACCGACATCGACTATTCGCGCAAGTGGCACGTGATGATCGCCACCGGATCGGGGATATTCCTCGGAACAATCGACTCGAGCATCGTCAATGTCGCTCTCCCCACCATGGCAGAGAGCCTCAATACGACGTTCGCCGCAGTGCAATGGGTCGTGGTCGCCTACATCCTCGCCCTGGCCACGCTCACACTGAGCGTTGGTCGACTGGGCGACATGCTCGGGAAGAAGCCGATCTACACATCGGGGTTTGCGGTCTTCACGGTGGGGTCGGTGCTTTGCGGATTCGCGCCGAGCATCGGATGGCTCGTTGCGTTCCGGGTAGCTCAAGCCGTAGGCGCATCGATGCTGTTTGCGCTTGGCATGGCGATTATCACTCAGGCATTCCCACCAGGCGAGCGCGGTCGCGCCCTCGGCATTTCGGGGGCACTGGTGTCGGTTGGCATCGTGATCGGGCCAACGGTCGGCGGCTTGATCGTTGATCAGTGGTCCTGGCGATGGATCTTCTTCGTCAACGTCCCAATTGGCATCTTCGGGACTATTGCCGCACAACGGTTCGTTCCCGACGTGCCGCCGCCCGGCGGCCAACGCTTTGACTTCCTCGGAGCGGGAGTGTTCTTCCTTGGCCTGTTCTCCACCATGCTCAGCCTGTCGCTCGCTCAGAGCCGCGGGTTCTCCTCACCACTGGTGCTTGCCCTCTTCCTCGGCGGCCTCACCGCTCTGGTTCTGTTTGGAGCGATAGAGCGGAGAGTCGAACAGCCGATGCTCGATATGACGCTCTTCAAGAATCGTCTCCTCACGATCAACCTCGTGACGGGATGGATGACCTTCTTCGCAATCTCCGGACTGTTCATCCTGGTCCCGTTCTACTTGGAGAACACGCTCGGGGCCACCCCACGCCAGGTCGGTCTGCTGATCGCTCCCGCTCCACTGCTGCTGGGCCTCTCTGCACCAATCAGTGGGAGCATCTCCGATCGCATTGGTCCCCGGCGCGTGCTGGTCGTCGGGCTAGTGATACTCGTTTGCACATATGCGCTGACTCAGCTGCTCCAGGACGGCTCACCCCTCTGGATGATCATGCTGGTGATGGCTCCGGGCGGCCTGGGGATGGGCATCTTCCAGTCTCCCAACAACAGTGCGGTGATGGGCTCCTCCTCGGCCGAGCGTCTCGGCGTTACCTCAGCGATGCTTGGCATCACCCGGAACACAGGGCAACTGACAGGTATCTCCGTGCTCGGTGCGATCTGGGCCGTCCGCGTGTCGCATCACGTTGGCGCGACTGTTGACGCCCAGGATGCGCCCGGCTTTGCGCAGGCCGCAGCCCTACGCGACGTGGGTCTGGTAAACACAGCATTGATCCTGGTGGCGCTCGGGCTTTCGATCTGGGGCCTTGCCGAGGAACGCAGGGTCAGAGACGAGCAAGCCGTTCGGTGAGCACCGTATAGAACCTTTCGGCGTCGATCCCAACCATGACCTTGGCGTTCATCTCGCCGATCTGGCCACGCCAGTCCGCCACCGTCTGGCCATGAGTCGGACCCGAATCGGTCACGACTGAGACAAACGCGTTTCTTGCGGTGAACATATCCGGCTCGAGGAGATACACGATCACGGTTGGATCGTGCAGTGGATAGCCGGCAAACCCGTACTGACTTATGTCGAACCGCCCGGCGAAGTCGAGCATCGCGCTCACCGCTTCCCCAACGGGGGTGGCCAACTCCCGGAACGCAGCGATGCGATCCGGTGTCGCCTGGGCCTGATGGGTGACGTCAAGCGGCATGATCGTGATCGGAACGCCACTCGTGAAGACGACATGAGCCGCATGGGGATCAACGTAGACATTGAACTCCGCAGTCGGCGTGACGTTGCCGCCTTCCTTGAAGCTCCCACCCATGATGACGAACTCGGCGATGTTCTGCGCAATCGACGGCTCGCGAACCAGGGCGACCCCCATGTTGGTCATCGGTCCGATCAGGGCGACGGTGACCGAACGCTCATCTGCTGCACTCAACTCGGCGACGAGGTAGTCGACTGCATGCTGCTGCTCTACTTCGGCCATTGGCTCAGGGAGGTGGGGACCGTCGAGTCCTGTTTCTCCGTGAACGTATTCGGCCGTCACCAGTTCGTTGACCATCGGGCGAGAGCACCCCCGGAATACGGGCACAGAGGAACCGGCCAGTTCTCGCAGGCGCAGCGCGTTGGACGTGGTCTTGTCGAGGGGAACGTTGCCCGCGACCGTCGTCAGCGCAAGTAGGTCGATCTCATCTGGGGAGGCCACAGCGGCGAGGATGGCAAAAGCATCGTCGTGCCCCGGGTCGGTGTCGAGAATCAGTCTTCGCTTCATAGCCAGGCCCTGACGTCGGCTGCAATATCCGCTGCGGGCGTCCCGAAACTGAAGGACTCGACCAGGCGGCCCTGCCGATCGATAACCCACACCCCCGACCAATGGTCCACCAAGTAGCCGGTTGCGGCCGTACCCTCGGCCGCCTGATAGAAGACGTTGTAGTCCCCGGCAACCGCGGCGATCTCTGCGTCGGTACCGGTAAAGCCGACGAACGACTCATCGAAGTAGTCCATGTAAGCGGCGAGCACGTCAGCAGTGTCACGGGCCGGATCGACCGAGACCATCATGACCTGAACCTCCTCCCGCTCACCGGGGCCGAGCAAGTCAAGAGCGGAAGCTAGCTCGGCGAGCGAGGCTGGGCAGATGTCAGGGCAGAAGGTGTAGCCGAAATACAGCAAAACAACCTGCCCGCCGTAGTCATCGAGCGATCCCTGGCTTCCGTCGTCGGCCGTGAGTGTGAACCCGGGAGCGGCGTCGGGATTCTGATAAACGGTTCCTGCGTATTCATGCGGGGAGCGAACGGCCGCGAGGACCAGCACTCCGATCAAGATGCCGGCCACCGCGGCCCCGCCAATCAAGAGATATCTGTTCAATCCCTTCACATCTACCCCAGGAAGTACTCGATATCAGCGGCTATCTGTTCGGCGGAACCCTCGAAAGGCAAGACGAGTTTGAGAAACCCCTCCGTATCGACCAGGAGCACGGTTGAGGTGTGATCGATCGTATACCCCGTTGCCGCGCTGCCTTCCGCCTGCTCGTAAAACACTCCGTACAGCGTGGCGACACGGTTGACTGTTTGCTCGTCACCCGTCACCCCGATGAAATCCGGATGGAAGTAGGTGACGTACTCCTCCAGCATCTCCGGAGAATCCCGGGAGGGATCGACCGACACCATGATGACCTGGACGTGATCGGCCTTCTCCCCCAGGATGGCCAAGGAGTCAGCCAGCTTGCTGAGAGTCGCCGGGCACACGTCCGGGCAGAAGGTGTACCCGAAGTACATCACGACCACCTGACCTTCGAAGTCCCTGACGCTGACCGGCCCAGTAGCCGAAACGAGTGCGGTCCCGGGTGCCTTCTGAGTTGATTGGATGACCGCTCCGCCAAAGATGTGGGGTCGGAATCGAGGCAGCACGAAGTACCAGGCGAGGAGTATCCCGAGCAGGGCCACCGCAAGACCGACGGAGATGCGTTTCCAGGTGAGACTCATGGGTAGCAAAGGAAGAAATGGGCGGCTTCGTAGGCGAGGGACGCGGCGCCGCGAGAGTTGCGTACTTCCTCTCCCAGGATGTCGAGATGATGGACGATCTTGTCGGCGTCCGAGGCGTGAGTCTGATAGCGGTACTCGCCCCGGATTACTCCCCAGCCATCCACGAGGACGAATACCGGATCGAACGTGAAGCTCCCGTCGTCCCGCTCGGCGTAGTAGGCCTCAAACCCCGCTTTGACCACGTTCTCCAGGTGCATCGGATCGCCGCTGACGAAGCTCCACCGCTCGGTGTCTGCACCCAGTTCGGCGGCATATGAGCTGAGAACCTCGGGCGTATCGGACTCCGGGTCGAACGAGACGGAAACGAATCGGACGTCGGTGTCGCCAGTGTCGACCTCTCCAAGCCTGCTCTGCACCTCTTGCATGGTCGCCACCATCGATGCGCAGTCATCACCGCAGCCGGTATATCCGAAGTTGTAGAGCACGATGTCACCGCGGACATCCTCGGAGGTCATCGTTTGAGCGTTCTGATCCACGAGTAGATACCCTGGCGCAATCCGAATTCTCGGCAGCACCTGGATGGGTTCGAACACCGCAAACGCGATCGCGGCGGCAATGATGAGGGCCACCGGAATCACTGACCTCAGGATGATTTTGCGGCTCAACTACGTCCTCCGTCGATGGCTGGCTACCCATCGCTGCCCGATATACTCCCGGATCGATCTCACACCCGGAAGAGGCGTAATGGCCATGATTCGGAAGCCGACCGGACCCACTTGGTCGGTGCTCACGTTAGCTCTGATTGCCACATTCTTTGCCGCCTGTGCATTCCCTGAAGAGGGCTTCGATGGAGATCTCGAGGGTGAGTACTACATCAACGGCTTTGATCATCAGGGAACCGAGTACGGCGGCTCGTTGACCATTTCGACAGCCGACGAATCAGGCACCTACGAGATGCAATGGATCATCACCGGAAGCATCCAGACGGGGACCGGCGTTCTCTCCGGGAACCAGCTAACCGCTGAGTGGGACGCGGTCGAGGGCTACGACACCGCTTCCAGAGGCACGGCGGTCTACGAGATCACAGATGATGGCGAGCTGATCGGCGAGCGACGAGTCCAAGGCCAGCCCGGGACCGGCACCGAAGAGGCGTTCCCTATTCGCTAGCCAGCAGCTCAACCAGGCTGTCGATCTGCTCCCGGGTTAGGTATTGGTCCCAGCCCCCGGTCATTTGCCCCGCAACATATCCAGGAACGACGTATGCGTCCGGATCAAGGATTGATTGGCGCACATATTCGGCGTTGCTGAGCTCCGGGACCGGGGACACAACCGAGAACAACGAAGGGCCGACGAGCGTCACGTCCTTCTCGCGCGAGTGACAGGTGACACAGCCCGGACTCACTCCGACGACTCGCTCCTCGAACAGCTCCTGCCCAAAGGACTCGATGCTCCGCGGCGACGTCGTTGTTGGGACTTGCGACTCGCCTGCGCAGCCGGTCATCGCCACGGCGATGGCGACGACAACTCCCAGCGTCTTCATTCGAGTGTCAGCAGGAATGCAACGAGGTTGTCGATGTCCTCGGGAGTCAGCACCTCGGCGTAGTTGCTGAACATCTGTCCCGCGGGGAATCCCTCCACCACGTACGCATTCGGATCGATGATCGACTGGCGCAGATACTCCTCCGCAGACAGGCCCGGGACCCTGGTTGCGGCCCGACTGGCAACCCCCGCGAACGATGGCCCGACGAGAACATTTCCGGGCTCGAGAGAATGACACAGTCGACAACCGGTGTTGGTGCCTAGGGTGTTCTCGAAGTAGAGCGAGCGGCCGGCGTCTGCCTCGGCGGCCAATGGGGCATCGTTGAGGGCAACGTTGAAGATCTCCCCTTCCTGTAACCCGATCAGGTCATCGAATATGACTATGTGGAAGTCCGGGTCGATTCGATCGAAGAGACGCACGGTGACCCTCTGTTGGCCAGGCGCAACGCTGATCTCTTCATAGGCGAGCGAAGTCTCAGCACCGTCAGCGTTGACGACGGGATATGTCCGGTCGAAGACCGGTACTCCATCGAGCTCAACAACGAGCCGTGGAGGTGCTCCTTCCTCCAGCACCGGCTCCATTGCCGGAAGGCCCAACAGCGGAGCGCCACCGCGGTGATCCATTGCGATGGCTATCACCGTGTCGCCAGCGGTTGCCGGGGTAAACCGGATGTTGGTCGCGGCTATCGACAGCAGAGTGACCGCGGTGACCAGCAGAAGAGCAGGCAGTTGCCTCCGCCAGGCGGGGCTTTCCTCTGGATCCGCGATCGGCTGCCCACCGGGTGCGGCAACCGCCTCCGCGAATGAGTCGGGAGGAACCCAGTCCGTAGCTATCGGGGCGCCGGCATACTCCTTCTTCAGTCTCGGCACCCGCTCGCCATCGAGACGAGCCTGGAGCCAGGTATTGCCCTCCCGATTGGTGCAGTCGGCCGGAGGACACCCGATTACCTGTACATCGCTCGCTCCGGCGTCAAGTCCAGCAGCAACTAGACCGGGATGCACCATCCCCACGCAGGTGACGGGTAGCACGTGACCTGGCTTGCCTGCGATGTCGAGTGCCCCTTCACCCAGCGTGCCGCGAGCACCTTGAAGCGCATGGCGCTCGCATGTGATGACCAGGCGGGGCGAGTCCCCGGTCGCGGCCAGGCGGCGGACCTCGTCCCACAGCGCTTCGGCCGGCGCAGCTCCTAGCGTGAGTGCCTCAGTAGGACAGCTACCGATGCACACACCGCACGACACGCACATTTCCTCGTGAACGACGGCCAACTGGCGGTACTTGGTGTCATCCTCTCTCGGCACCATCTCTAGTGCCTTGTATGGGCAGTCGGCGACACACAGGGTGCAACCCGTGCAGCGGTCAGCGTGCACGACGATTGGATCGAGCTTCCTGCGACGCAAGAGCCACGGGATAGCCGTGACTACAGCACTGAGCACCACAAACCCGCCCCACAGCACCGCCGGCGACATCGTGAGGCCCGCGGGCATCAGGAACAGGTAGAAGGGATCGAGCGGGAACTCACCTGGGAGGCGATTGGGGTCGAGGGCGGGAAGCATGCCTAAGGGCCAGACGAGTGACGCGATGACAATCGCTCCGCCGATCAGGGTCATCCAGAAACGAGGCGGCAGCAGCTTCGGGCGACTCAGCCGCTTGAGGTGGACCCAGATCAGGACACCGAACGCTATCGAGAGTCCCAGGTGGATCAGGAAGATGAGGAGCAGGAAAGGCCAGCCGGTCTGAGCAACCGGAGACAGCAGGTTGTCGATGAGGAAGTCGAGCCCACCCCGCGTTCCCGAAATGGCTCGGGTGAACACGCCGTTCAACACCTGAGTGCGCTCGTCCCAGATCAGCCAGTAGCCGGTGACGCCGATCACCCAGAGCATCACCATCATCGCAACACCCGACACCCAGGCCACCCACCTTGCGCCACGGAACCGGTCCTGGAAGAACGTGCGCCACCCGTGTAGGAGCGAGGTAACGACCATTGCGACCGAAGCGTACCGATGGACAGCACGGACCAGCCGGCCGGCGAGATTGGACTCGATTCCGGCGACGGCGTCGTACGAAGCCGCAAACCCGTATTGGAAGAAGGCCGTTAGGTAGATGCCGGTGAACAGCACGATTCCAAAGAGATAAACCGTGATCGTGCCGGTGTGATAGAAGGGATTGAGCCTGGGTGACCCCACCGCCTTACCCACCGGCCGCTCAGCCTTTAGCGTCAGCCGTTCGAGGGTACGAAGACCGCTCCGCACCCTGTTCTTAGTGCGGAGCGGCCAGTCGACTGACGGCCCTTCGAGAGGGGCTTGGTCGCGCTTATTCAATTCGCTTTTCTTCCAAACCTCGGCTCTAGCTGCCCGGCACCGGGGACGACGGTGTAAATCCGGGCGATGTGGATTCTATGCCAAAGATCTGGTCGATCAGCTGTGGCCCGTAGGCGAGGATGATCAACACAAATGTAGCGATCAGCCATGGCTTCCAACGGTCCAGCCACGCCGGAGCGTTGTTGGGATCGTCCAGCGACTCGGCGACGGGAACGTCGATGTGTTCGCCCTCCGGAAGTCGCTTCCGCTGCCATGCGGTAACGGCAATGACGACCACGAACATCATCAGTCCGATCCACATGATGGCGCCACCGACTGCGACGCGGAACAGGTGACCGTTCCACTCTGCCGGGACGTAGGGGGCAAGGCCCAGCGGCGTACGCCGAGGCGCACCGAGCAGGCCGACGGTGTGCATCGCATTCGAGAAGATGAGCATCCCGGCGAAATAGACCCACGAACTGGCCACTGCCAGGTTCGGTCTCCACAGCGGCTTGCCCGTGATGTGCGGCACCAGCCAGTACGAGATGCCGAAGAACGACAACGTCACAGCCGACGCCACAGTCAGATGGAAGTGACCCGGTACCCAGGTGGTGTTGTGCAACACGAGGTTGACGTTGTAGGAGGCGTTGGCCACGCCCCCGATTCCGCCGAAGATGAACAGGATGCCGGCAAGCAGCTGGGCCGTTACCGATCCATCACCCCAGGGGAGCGCACGTATCCAACCGAATAGCCCCTTGCCACCGCGTTTGCGTGCGGCGTACTCGAGCGAGGCGACGACGGTGAACAGCGTGAGTAGGGACGGGAATCCCACTCCAAACGTCAGCAGCGAGTGAATGAACTTCCAGCCCGAAGGGACGCCGGGATCCACGAACTGATGGTGGAAGCCCAACGGCACCGACAGGATCAGGAACAGCCAGAAGGCGAGCCTTGCCAGCGAGTCACTGAACAGCTTGCCGCCGGCCTGCTTCGGCAGCATCCCGTACCAGGATGCGTAAGCCGGTAGCAGCCAGAAGTACACGAGTGGGTGGCCCGTGAACCAGAAGAACGTTCTCGAGAGCTGCGGATCGATACCTCCGACCCATCCGAAAGCCCACGGCAGGATGAGACCCAGCACCTCGGCCGCAATGCCCAATGTGGCGATCTGCCACATGACCATGTTGAGCACGACGGCGAGAACGAGCAACGGCGTCTTCTCAGTTGGGTTCTCCTTCCGCCACCGATACAGGGTGATGTAGAACCCGTAGCCCTCGATCCAACTGCCGACAACGACCAGCACCAGTCCGAGGTAGAACAGGCTGTCCGCTTCGAGCGGTGGATAGAAGGTGTAGAGGACGCTGGCGTTGTCGCCGAGCAGCGGGATCGCCGCCACCACGAGGCCGACAACCATCATCCACCAACCGACGCGGTTGAGGAGTGGAACGGCCAGCGGCCGCTTCAGCCCACGAATCACCACGAGTGTGGTGAAACCGGTGATGAAGAACGTTGTCCAGATGAGTGCGTTCAGAACGCCGTGCAGCGTCAAGCCCTGGTAGTAGGAGTTCACACCGTTGAACTCGATGAACAGGAAGTTGAGATTCGGGTACCAATCAACACCGGCATGCTGCAGCGCCTGCAGCGGCCCGAACAGGCTCCCGATCGTCAGCGCCGTGACGGCAAAGAAGATGTGCCAGCCAACAAACTTCTTGTCGGCTTTGCTCAACTCGTAGACAGGAGTCTTCGTTGTTTCAGTAAGCAAAGTGATCCTCCTCCCTACTCAGTGATGGTGATCGTGCCGAACATCGAAGCGTGTCCGACGCCGCAGTACTCGGTGCAGATGTAGTCGTACGAGCCGGCGTCATCGAAGGTCGTGGTCAGCTTCGAGACTTCCCCGGGCACGGCCATGAAGTTCACGTTCGTGTCTTGAATCTTGAAGCCGTGCTGCACGTCGATCGACGTCACGTAGAACGTCACCTCGGCGCCAGCGGGGATGGTGATGTCACTTCCCGCCGCCGGGATGCTGTTTGGCTCGAAGAACCACATCCGAGAGATCATGTACACGTCGTACTTCTCGCCGGCGACGATCTCCCGAACCCCCGGCTCCGACCAAGGCAGCTCGTTTTGGATCGTCCGCGGATCGACCCTCTGCTCTTCGGTGGGTACCTGGATGCCGAGCATGAAACCGGCGATGGTCACTGAGATCGCAAACACGACCAGAACGACAATGGAGGCGCGAATCCAGCCCCTCTCAGTCGGGTCGATGTGCAGTTTCACCTTCTCGCTGCCCGCGTCCGTGCTCATATGGTCGCTCCTCGCGACAGCAAGATGATGTAGATGCTGAACCACATCAGCATCAGCACGGCCACGAATACAGCTACAAACGCAACGGTTCCGCGGGGCCTGAACTCGCCTTGGGACTCGTTGCCGTTGTCGCTATCAGTGGTCATGGTCCTCCCCACTCACTCAACGGCGTCTCAACATATGCGACCACGAGCATGCCCGTGGCTGGCGCCATCGTAGAACGCGACTCGACGCCGTGTCGGGTCTCATAGTCCCTTAGAGGAGGGACCAAAGACCCGAAAGTCCCTTTTGAGGTCCCAATCTGGTGTCGGACCCTCGAGGACCGGCAGAATTGGCGGTGATGCCGCTAGTTGAGCGGGAGAACCAGTGTCACCGTGGTGCCGTTAGCGCCGCTCTTGACGGCAAGGTCACCACCCACGTCGAGGGCACGCTTCTGCAGATTGGCGAGCCCCATCCCTTCATGGCTGCCTGCAGTGTCGAATCCGCGGCCGTGGTCGATAACGGACACAGCAAGGTTGTTGAAGCCACCGGTGACGAGGACCCTCACCAGCGAGCTGTCGCTGTGGCGTAGTGCGTTGCTGGTCGCTTCCTTGATGAT
>CAJIBB010000047.1_pt1 | contig 16610 bp, 17 predicted proteins | sample 9199201 | NCBI WGS metagenome assembly CAJIBB01 (sample SAMEA7708290, study PRJEB35096) | sediment metagenome | biome: marine neritic benthic zone biome [ENVO:01000025]; feature: sediment [ENVO:00002007]; material: shallow marine sediment [ENVO:03000034] sea grass bed [ENVO_01000059] ... | reverse complement strand
CCGACACTGGCTACAGGCCCGTTGGCGAGCAGGAAGTCGATCGTTGCCCCCAGGGTTTCGTTCAGGGTCGTCGTCGGCACAGTCGTGTCCGCAACGATCGACCGCTCCTCGGCAACCGCCACCCTGAACTTCGTGCCACCAGCTTCGATGGCCGCATACCGTGTCATACGCTGCACGATAGAGGGTCATTCCATGCCCATTGAGTTCCATGACATCGACCTCAAGCCAGAGACTCGCCGAGTGTTTCAGCCCGTGATGCGGTCGATAGCCACGGCGATATCGACGCGTACTTGGCCGGGGTGGTGCCATTCGTAACGGTCGGCTTCGGTGTACTTGCGGGCCATGTGGTCGATGAGGTCCATGCCGCGCTGTTCGATCTCCACGGCGTGCCCGTAGATGACGATGTTGCGATAGGGATCGTCGGGAGGGGAGAAAGAAATAGCAATCCGCGGGTCTCTGCGCAGGTTGCGCGGCTTGGCGCGACCCTCGGCCGTACTGAACCTGATGAGGTCGCCATCGAGGTCGGCCCAGATCACCGACACCTGGGGCGAGCCGTCGGCGTTGACGGTCGCAGCGTGGAAGAAGATCGGTTCGCTGAGAAGCGCCCGGACATCATCGGGTATGGACACAGACATCGAGATCCTTTGGTGGCCTGCGGCGACGCTAGCTGCTCATTTCCATCTGGCGAGACCGGTTCTGCTGCGCGATGCTGTCGTGACTCATCAAGGAGATGCCGTGGACCAGGTAGAGGAATTCAAGGTCAAGGGTGACGAGCTGCTCGGCCGGATCAGGGAACTCATCGCCGAAGGCAATGTGCGCCGGGTCACGATCAAGAACTCAGATGGCAAGACGATGCTCGAGATTCCGCTGACCATCGGCGTGGTTGGTGCGCTCATCGCCCCCGTCGCCGCGGCGATCGGCGCAGTCGCTGCACTTGTCACGGAGTGCACCATCAGCGTCACCAGAGACGAAGGCGGAGACGCCTCCTCAGAGGACGCCGGAGCGGAGTAGCTGCTCCGACTCGCCATCGGCAGCCAGGAAGGTCTCCAGGCGGAGTTCTTCCAGCGTGATGTCGTGCGCCTCACCGATGGTGGCGATCGTTGAGAACAGCTTGAGATCGTTGCCGCCGATTCGGTAGTGGATCGGGATGAGCAGATCGGATGCTGACGGACGCTGCGGCCTGAACCGCAAGTCCGCAACGCCCGGATAGGTCATCACGTCATCCCAGAGCGCTCGCAGTACCTGGTCGCCGGGCCGCGCCGCTATCTCATGATCGAGCCGACGCAGCGCAATTCCCGCGACCTCCTCCCAATTGACGATGTAGCTGCGCACCCCTTCTGGGTGGAAAATGACCCTGAGTGCGTTGACCCCCTCGGCGATCAGCGAAGCGCCTGGATCGACCATCGAGGCGGTGAACCTCATCGCCGCACCGTTGGCCATGACTACGTTCCAGCCCCGATCGACAACGATCGCGGGAAAAGGCTCGTGTGAGGTGATGATGCGTTCGAGTACCCCGCGCACCTGTTCCAGGGCCGGTTCCGACAGCGGTGTCTCCGAGTACTCGGGGGCGTAGCCGGCCGCAGCGAGCATGGTGTTGCGTTCTCGCAGCGGAACGTCCAGGGCGATGGCGAGATGGATGACCATCTCTCGGCTGGGCTTCGCTCGTCCCGTCTCCAGGAAGCTGACGTGCCGCTGGGAGACGTCGGCGACCGTCGCCAACTCGAGCTGGCTCAGCCGGCGAGTCGAACGCCAGGTCTTCAGCGCGGATCCGTAGTTCGTCATGTGGGAAGCCTTCCACAGTCGGCGATGCTCCGAAACTACCTCGGAGGTAATTGTGGTGATGACGTCTTGCCGACACCATGCGGGGCAGGAGGTCACGAATGAAACTCGAGAACGTATTGAGAATCGACAAATGGGTATCCGCCGCATCAACAGTGCTGATGGTGGCCGGTGCATCGCTGGTGGCCGGCTGGTTGGACGTTTCGGCCTGGATCACCTTCGGTGTAGGTGTGGCTCTGATTCCATGGGTCTACAACCTGTTCGATGCAACCCGGCGCCCCCGGCTGCATCGGCGCCAGGTCGAGGCGATTGCAGTCGGCAACCTCGGGTGGAGCATTGCCACCGCGGTCTTCCTGCTCCTCTTTCCCGATGCAGTGTCCACTCTCGGCAAGTGGCTCATGGCCGGCTTCGCTCTGGTGACACTCGAACTCGGCATCGCACAGTATCTCGGGAGCCGCCGCCTCGAACGCCGGCCCGTTCCGGCCTGACGTTCGCCGGGGGGATCCGGGCGCTTTAGGATCGGCGCTATGAAGTTGAGCATCGAATACTGCGCTGTTTGAGGGTATCGAGACCGTGCCGTGAGCATGGCAGGCAAAATCCTCGAAGAGTTCGAGCACAAGATTGACGACTTCACGCTGATTCCATCGCGTGGAGGGGTCTTCGAAGTTGTTGTGGGCGACGAGTTGGTCTACTCGAAGAAGGAGACCGGAGAGCACACAGAGTACGACGCGGTCGCTCCGGCGATCCGTTTGCTTTTCGAGTAGCAGCAACTCTGGAACTAGTCTTCCCGTTCTCATGAAGAACGGGACCAGCCGGGCCGTACTGGTCAGCGATCTATTCCGCGGCGACGGCCCGTTTGCATCTATCGCCGAAGACTTTCTGACGCTGCGGTGTGGCTTCTGCGGCCACCCGGTCGACGGCGATGCCCATTTCACCCCCGACGGCTTCTGGTGCGGTCCATGTGCCACGGCACTCGCCGCTTCGATCAAGTAGCGCTAGTCCAGCCAGAGCGGGAGTTCGCCGTCTACCGCCACGACCGAACCATCAACGTAGGTCGCCCACACCTCGGTCGTGCGTAGCTCGTCGGGCGTCACATCGACGGGATCACGATCGACAACGATGAAGTCGGCAGGACTGCCGCTCGACAACGGCTTGGGCTCCTCGAGAGCGGTCGCCGCCCCGGACGTGTACATGGCGAGCGCTCTCTCTGCAGTCAGCGCCTCCTCGATGACCATGCCTGCTCGATCCCGAGCGAGTGCCATGCCCGCCCAGGGGTCGGGTGATTCGACCGGCGAGTCAGAACTGCCGGCGATCGTCACTCCGCGGGCGTCGAGCGAACCAAAGGCATAGGTGCGCTGTAGTCGCTCGGCGCCGATGCGGTTGGCCAGCCAATCGGCTTCCGAGCCGATGAATGGTGGCTGGACCACCGCGATTGCGCCGGTTTGACGAAGCCGGTCGAAGTCGGCTGCGCTGAGAACTGATGCATGCTCGATCCGCAGCTTGCCCGGATTCGCACCGGCCGCAACCAACTCCTCGAACATATCGATGACGGCGCTGCAGGCAGCGTCGCCGATTGCATGGATGGCCGCACCTCCGCCTAATGCGAGGCTGGTGTCTGTGATCACATGGTCGATTTGGGACAGCCTCATTGTCCCGGTGGTGTCTACGTCGACAAACGGATCGTGCATTGCCGCTGTGTGACCACCGAAGCTGCCATCGCCGAAGCGCTTGATTCCGAGCCAGCGGAGTCGATCTCCGGCAGCATCGATCCTCATCTTCGTCCCGGCAACCGCGGCGGCCGACTCTTCGATTGCGTATACGCCGACCTTGATGGGCATGCGCTCTGCTGCCGCAAGTGCGATCTCGACCTCGTTGCCGAGGCTGGCCCAGGCGCCCAGACCCGTGCGCAGGATTGCCCCGATCGAGGTGATACCGACCGCAGCCAGACGGTGCAGGGCATCGAGCAACTCGTCCGGCGATACCTCGTTACCGCTCCCAAGGCGTTCGGAAACAAGCTCGATTGCCGTCTCGCGCAGCACACCGGTCGGAATGCCATCATCGTCTCGATCGATGATTCCTCCCGCCGGGTCCGGGGTTTCGCTAGTGATTCCCGCCAGCGCCATCGCTGCGCTGTTTGCGATGGCAACGTGGCCGCAATAACGGTGGGTCATGGCGGGACGATCGACCACCGCCCGATCCAACACCTCACGGTTCGGGAGACGACCCTCGGCCAGCGTCTCTTCGTTGAGTCGCATGCCGACGATGGGCGTGGTGCGAGCGCTGCGAGATGCGCTGTCGCGGAGCCTCGTGACGATGTCTTCGAAATCGACGGCCGTCGCCAGAGTTGTGCCGCGCAGGGCGGCGGCGTAGGCAACCGGGTGGATGTGGGCATCCCGCAACCCGGGAAGGATGACCCCACCCTGATAGACGGTTTCGCGACCATGTGCCCGGAGTTCGGTGCGGTCACCGACGGCAACGATCTTGCCGCCCTCGACCAGGATTGCGTTGCCGACTGCACCGTCGGCGGTACGCACGACGTTGGCGCTAACGCAGAACATGTCCGGGTAGGACCGGTTCGACGATTGCCCGGAGAGCGCCGTGCAGGTGTGGATTGGCGGCCACGAAGTGAGGCGAACGAGTGGTGTACGGATCGCCGAGTCCGTCGGTCAGGATCGCACCGGCCTCGGTGGCGATGAGCGCACCGGCAGCTGAATCCCAGGGTCCCAGCGAGTACTCCCAGTACCCGTCGAATCGACCACAAGCGACCCAGGCGAAATCCAGCGCTGCGGATCCGAGACGCCGGATGCCGTTGACGCCTTCGAGCACCGCACCAACTGCCCGTGCGTACGCCGCAGCATGCTCATCGTGGTCGTACGGGAACCCGGTCACGACGACCGCACGATGCAGCTCTGTGGTATTGGACACGTGCACGGGCGAACCATTGAGTGTGGTGCCCTTTCCGGCCTCCGCGGCGAACTCCTCACCACGGATGGCGTCCACCACGACGCCGACGAGCGGAGTGTCCTCGTCGTAGAGAGCGACGGACACGCTGACCTGGGGGATGCCGTGGATGAAGTTCACCGTCCCATCGAGAGGATCGATGATCCACCGCCGGCCGGCAGAATCCCGGGAGCTGCCTTCCTCTCCGAGCAGACCGTCACCGGGACGATGCTCGGTGAGCATCGCAACGATTGCCTCCTCCGATGCCTTGTCGATGTCCGTGACCGGATCGAGTCGGCCCTTCTGTTCGGTGGTCTTGTGAGCGCCAAAGCCGCTGCGCACAATCTCAGCTCCGCGGAGCGCGGCTGCCCTGGCAAGGTCGAGGTCGTTCATATGGCGCAGCCTAAGGCACCGAGCGGGCCGCCCGATCACACAGCCAGGCGGCTTGGCTACTCTCCCTTATTCGATGGTTCCCTACACCGCTGCACTAGCGGGCGCGCTGTTGATGTGGTTGGCGTTTCCGCCGTTCGACATTGGCATCCTCGCCTTCGTTGCCCCCGCACCCTTCCTGTGGGGATTGCGTCGTGTCGAGACCGGCGCCGCTGCGCTGGCCGTGGGGTTCGTCTACGGCGCAGTGTTCTTTGGCTTGATGCTGTCGTGGATCGCCGTGCTCGGAGTGGTCGCCTGGATTCCGCTGACTCTGTGGCTCGGCACACTGTCGGCCGTCTATGGGTTGCTGGTCTGGACGTTTCGCATGTGGCCGCCCGTTCGCTGGTGGCTGATCGTGGTCGGCGGCTGGGCACTGTGGGAATTGATCAAGGCCTACGTGCCCTGGGGTGGCTTTCCTTGGGGGTCTCTCGGCTATGCGGCAGCCGGAAACCCGGGCTTCATCGGTTCGGTGCAGTGGATCGGGCCGGGCGGCTGGACGGTACTTGCCGTCGGGGTGGCCGCAGGGCTGGTGCTGGTTGTCGAGGACACGACGCAGTGGCGGCTTCTGATTGATCCTGCCGTGATTGTGTTGTTGCTCGTCCTCGCTGGATTCCTGTTCCCGCCGCGAGCCGACGGCGATACTCTCACAGTTGCCATCGTCCAGGGCGGCTCCCCGTGCCCGCAGACGCGTTGTCAGAACGAGAACCAGCGGATCTTCGAGCGGCACCTCAACCTGACCGGCGAGATCCCGCGCGGCCTGGTCGACTTGATCGTTTGGCCGGAGAACTCCTTCGGTTCACCCTACGACCCCATCAGCAACTCGGACATCGAGCAGGAGCTCCGGATCCAGGCCGAGTACTCGCGGGCATTCCTTCTGGTGAGCGGAACTCACGTCGTCGATGAGGCCACCTTTGAGAACGTCAACGTCCTCTATTCGCCAATCGGCACGGAGATAGGTCGCTACTACAAGCGGCACCCGGTCCCGTTCGGCGAGTACGTGCCTCTCCGTGACCTGTTCGACTTCATTCCGCAGCTCGATCGAGTGCCGCGGGACATGGTGCAAGGTGAGGAACCGGTTGCGTTCGAGATGGGCAATGAGGGGGTGCTGGGGACCGTGATCTCCTTTGAGGGTGCGTTCATCCGAAACATCCGTGACGCCGCCCTGGTCGGGTCACAGCTTCTGGCGGTCTCGACAAACGAGAGCAGCTACGGGCCCGATGCGCCTGCCTCGGATCAGCTGATCGAGATGGCCCGGGTCAACGCCGCGGCTGTTGGGCAGGATCTGATCCTGGCTGCCATCACCGGCAAGTCGGCCTTCATCACGGCTGAGGGCAACGTCTTACAGAAGACCGAACTTCTCGAAGAGACCTACATCGTGGAGGAACTCCAGTTCCGCACCGCCGGAGCCACCCTCTACACCCGGATCGGAGAGTGGGTGATAGTCGTCGCCCTAGCCGGCGCCGCCGCCGGAATCTTCACCCCGGGCCCCGGCCGCCCCGAAGGCGGCCTCCGCGGGCCAAGAGCGGGAATGCTCTAGCCGGCCGATGCAATCGGCGCCTGCCGGTGAGCGCTCTTGGGGACAGCTACGGCTGCGGCGACGAAGTGGCGGTACCGAACTCCCTACTTCTCGTACTCCGTGAGTGCGTCGGCGAGGATGTCGATGCCCTTGTCGAGCTCATCCGTCGAGACGTTGAGCGGCGGGATGAAGCGGATGACGTTTCCGTCGGGGCCGCACTGCAGGATCATCAGATCGCGCTCGATGGCGTACCGGCCGAGAGCCGGGAACGCATCCTCGTCGGGAGTGTGCCCGTCTTCTTTCACCAGCTCGATGCCGATCATCAACCCGAGACCACGGACGTCCCCGATGGTGCGGTGGATGTCCTTCAGCTCGTTCCAGCGATCGAAAGCATGGTCCGAGAGTTTCTCGACGTTTGGCACGACATCCTGCAGAGCTTCGATGGTGGCTGAGGATGCTGCACAGGCAATCGGGTTGCCGCCGTATGTGGTGCCGTGGGAGCCGATCGGCCACGAGTCCATCAGCTCCTTGGAGGCACCGAAGGCCGAGAGCGGTAGACCGTTGGCGATCCCCTTGCCCATCACGAGAACGTCGGGGCGGATCCCGTAGACCTGTGAGGTGAACCAGTCGCCGGTGCGGCCGAAGCCGGTCTGCACCTCGTCGACGACCAGCAGGATGCCGTGCTCGTCGGCCCGGTCGCGCAGACCCTGGAGGAAGGTATGACCGCCGGGGTAGTAGCCGCCCTCACCCTGCATTGGCTCGACCAGGAACGCAGCTACTTCACCCGGCGTGATCTCATGCTTGAGCATGTAGTCGAGCTCCTCGAGGGCGCGGGTTGCCGCAGCTTCTTGGTCCATTCTCCAGCGGAACGGCCACGGGTAGGGAGCGATGAAGACCGAACCAACCAGCGGGTGATAGCCCTGCCGGTACTTGGCCTTGGAGGTGGTGTAGGAGACCGAACCCATGGTTCGTCCGTGAAAGCCGCCCCGGAACGCGACGATCCCCTGCCGACCGCTGGTCTTGCGGGCGAGCTTGATGGCGCCTTCAACGGCCTCGGCGCCCGAGTTCATCGGCATGAACGACTCGATACCCTCGGGAGTGACCTGGCGCAGGTTTTCGGCCCAGTCGACGAGCGAGCGATAGCGGAACGTCGAGCCCGAATGCCAGACCTGATTGACCTGGTTGATGATCGCGTTCTTCACATGGGGAGGCTGATGGCCGAGATTGCTGACTGCGATCCCACAGGTGAAATCGAGAATGCGGCGGCCCTCCCGGGTCATGACCCACGAGCCTTCAGACGCGACGATCTCATCGTCTGTCTCGAAAGCGAACAACTGGGCGATTACTTCATCTTGACGTGTTACCAGTTCAGACACGGCAGCTCCTTCTACTCAAACCAGAAACGGGCGCGGATGTGCAGACGTCGGTCAGGGAGCCGCAAAGAGGTGGCGGCGGGTCTCCAAAGGTCGATTCGTCCGCATGACACCATTGTGACACATGAATACCCCTGCCGGATCTGGGACTTGTCGGAGCTCCGGCGCGGGTGGAAGTTGAACCCAAGTTGACTGGTGCGGTCTCCCTCCTGCTGATATCAATAGGATCAGTGAAGGATGTCCCCGAATCGACCGATGGTGACGGCATGGAGCAACGTCTTCCGTCGCTGACGATCGTCCTTCCCGCCTACAACGAGGAGGCGTTGATCGGCGAGACCCTCGACAGAGTCACCGAGTACCTGGAGGGCGTAGAGGATCGGTACACCTGGGAGATCCTCGCCATCAACGATGGGTCTCGGGACCGAACCGGTGAGATCCTCGACAAGTACGCCGCCGGCAACGAGCGGATTCGGGCTCTGCATCACCACACCAACTTCAATCTCGGTCAGGCGCTGCGATATGCGTTCTCGAACGCCCGGGGTGACTACACCATCGTTCTCGACTCAGATCTGAGCTACAGCCCCGACCACATCGGGAAGCTCGCCGACGCAATCACAGAATCTAGGGCCAAGATCGTCATCGCCTCGCCGTACATCAAGGGAGGGAAGGTGACTGCGGTCCCGTGGTTCCGTGAGAAGTTGAGCCGCTGGGCCAACAAGCTCCTGTCGCTGAGTGCAAAGGGCGACTTCTCCACCCTCACCGGCATGGTCCGTGCCTACGACACCGTCTTTCTCCGCAAGCTCAACCTGAAAGCTTGGGACTTCGAGATCAACACCGAGATCATCTACAAGGCCCAGGTGCTGCGAGCGCACATCGTGGAGATCCCGGCCCACCTCGATTGGAGCGACCAGCTCGAGGTGCCGGAGCGAGGATCGAGTATCCGGATCATGCGGGGCATCCTCGGGCAGGGATTCTCCAGCTTCCTGTTCCGCCCGTTCTTCTACTTCATCGTGCCGGGTCTGCTGGTGTCCGTTGCCGCTCTCTATTCGCTGGGCTGGTCGTTCTATCACACGGTCAATGAGCTGCTCAATGTCCCCCCTGGAGCCGAAGCGTCGCTATCTGCGGCGATTGCTCGGGCATATGACTTCTCACCGCACAGTTTCATCGTCGGCGGCATTGCGCTGCTGGTGGCGATCCAGTTGATCAGTCTGGGCATCATGTCGGCGCAGCAGAAGCGCTACTTCGAGGAGCTATTCCACCTAGGCACGTCCGTTTACGCCCGCACTCCTAGCCGGCCACCGTCATCAGATCGGGTTTCTTCATCTTGAGCCTGGCGAGGCCGTCTACGTAGTCGCCGATTGGCAGAGTCGAGAACTGCGCGTCCCACATGTCGAGGTACTCGCTCATCATGTCTGCCTTCTCGGCTGCGGTGATGTCCATGCCGGGGAAGAACCCGAGGTCGGGCTCGTCGTCGCTTCCGAGAAAGTCGAGGGGATGCAGCAGCAATGACGGCACGGTTCCGGATAGTCGGCACACGGTGAGAGCCATCCGCCAGTAGGCGCGGGCCAGGAAACGAGACTTGCCGCCGAGCCAGATGACATACGAGAAGTGAATCGGCACCCGGAGCAACGGCATCGTGGTCACGGGCACCTCAACAACGGTCTCCCCATCCATCAGGCTCCACCGATATGGGCGGTTGGAGCGAAAGGCGTCTTTGGTCGTCCCAAAGAGAGCTTTGCGCCGCTCTTTCTCCTCACCCGAAAGATTGCTGGTCCGCAGGTAGTAGAGGCGGCCCACCGGGTTGAGGATGTTCGGGAACGTCGTAGCGTCGTAGGTGTAGCCGAGCGATCGCAACACCTCGAGGGTCGGCTCGGACAGGCTGAATCCCGGACCACGGAAGCCGACGGGAGTTTGCCCGGTCGCCTTGGCAATTGCGTCGTGTGCTCTCCCGAGGTCGTCCACGAGTTGACCGCGGGTGTACTGATGCAGCCATGGCTCATGCAGATAGCTGTGATTGCCGACCTCGTGCCCGTCGTCGGCGATGGATCGCAGGATGTCGTGGTTTGACCGGGTGTCTGCGTCCTTGCCCACCAGGAACCATGTGATGTTCCAGTCACGTCGATCGAGCACATCGAGCGCACGAGGCACGACCGTTTCGAGGTAGCTGGGGAACTTCGTCCACGACTCGTCACCGTGTGTCTTGAGGTAGGACCACTTGTTGTCCAAATCCAAGGACAGTGGCGCCGGCTTCCGAGCCATCAGTTCGTTCCTTTGCGCAGTTGGGGAAGGGCGGATTCGATCACGCCAAGGGTCTCGTCCACGTTCAGCGTGCCGTGAAGGATCTGTGCCGATGAGACGATTGCCACGTTGGGCACCGAGCTCCACACCGGTGGTATCGACCGGGAGTGATAGAGAGTTGAGACGGCGAGGACGTGCCGGACCCGGGACACCTTTGCCTCGATTATGTTGTCGGCGCTGAGATCTGGATACATTCGTTGCAGCGAGTCAACGAAGCGATCGACGGTCTCGTCGTCAGTCCAGCCCCAAGCCTCGTCGTCCGCCGTCGTGTAGCGGGGGAGATATACAAGGTGGCTGCCGCAGAAGGTGGCCCGGTCAACTAGCGCGGTCATCTCAATGACTCCGGTGAATGGGAACCCGTCGTCGGTGATGTTGGTGACGTAGAAGCCGCCGAGGGGGCGATCCAGCACCAGCGACACGCACACGATGCCCTGATAGACGATCTCGTCGAGCCGCCTGCGCTCGTCGGCGCTGAGTTCGGAGACGATCGAGGAGATGACGGGGGCCGCGGTGGTGACGACGACTTTGTCGAAGTCGTATTGGCCGTCGGCGACGGTGACAGTCACACCGCCCTCTCCGTTCCCTTTGACGGACTCGACGGGGGTGCCCGACAAAAGGGTTGCCCCGGCTTGTGCGACGGCATCCACCAGAGCGTCGAGAATCTGGGCATATCCACCGCGGGCGAACCCGAGCTTTTCGACCTTGGCGCCTGTTGTGCGCGCCTTGTAGAGACGCTTCATGATTGCCCAGATGAACGCCGCTGATGCCGCGTCGGCGTTGTCGCCCAGCTTCGATCGCAGCAGCGGTCGCCAGAACTCCCGATAGGTGCGGCTGCCCGACCACCGGGAGAGCCAACGCTCCGCCGTGATCTTCTCGAGTCGCTTCCAGTTGTTGATCCGGGATGCGTAGAGCATGGTGACTCCGAGACGAACTTTGTCGACCAGGCGGATGGTCGGCAGCTTCAGGAACTCGGCGGTCGTCGAGACCGAGTGCAGCGTCCCTTCGGCATACAGCCCGGTGGAGGTCTTTTCCCACATGACGTTGTCGCCGATGCCGATCTCGTCGAGCAGGCGGGTCAAGCGGGTATCCGTCGGGAGGATGACGTGGTAGTGCTTGTCCCATCGGGTGCCGGCGATGGGCCAGGTTGCGGCCAGGCCCCCCGGCTCCGGCGCCGCGTCAAAGACGGTGACCTGGTCGCCTTGCCCGGCTAGGCGGCGCGCCAGTTCCATGCCAAGGACTCCGCCGCCGACTACACCCCACCTGGTTGGCTGGTTCGACATGTCAGTTCCCCACCGCCAGCAGCCGGTCGACAATGCGGCGTGCTGCGTGTCCATCCCCGTAGAGATCCGGATGGGATGGCCGCTCGGTCAGGGCGTTCTTGACTGCCAGTTCGATTGAGTTGGGCTCGGCGCTGGCCAGCCTGTTCCAGCCTGCCTCGACCGTTTCAACCCACTCGGTTTCTGTGCGCAGGGTGACGCACGGGGTCTCCAGCCAGTAGACCTCCTTCTGCAAGCCACCCGAGTCGGTTAGGACGGCTGCCGCGTTCTGCACCAGAGCCATTGCCTCCGGATGGCCGACCGGATCGATGACCCTGACTCCCCTTGGGATCCCCAGATCTCGCAGGCGAGGCCGGGTGCGAGGGTGCGCCGGTAGGATCACCGGGTAGAGCCCGGCCACCTTCTCGAGTCCGCCGAGCAGGGCAGTCAGACGAGCCTCGTCGTCGGTGTTCTCGGCTCGATGGATCGTCGCGAAGAAGTACTCGCCGCGCTTCAGCCCGTGTGTGCCCATCGTCGCTTCCGCGTCGACGGTGCGCATCGTCCACATCAAGGAGTCGAGCATCAGGTCGCCGACGACGAACACGCCATCGGTGATTCCCTCGGCAGCCAGGTTCGCCGCCGCCGCACGACCGGGACAGAACAGGAATGTCGATATGTGGTCTGTCGCAACGCGATTGAGCTCTTCGGGCATGTCCCTGTTCCACGAGCGGAGGCCGGCCTCGATGTGAGCTACCGGGATCTGCAGTTTCGCTGCCGACAGCGCAGCGGCGAGGGTCGAGTTCGTGTCACCGTGAGTTATGACCAGGTCCGGTTCCTCGGACAGGAACACACGATCGAGCTCGGCCAGCATCGCCCCCGTCTGCACACCGTGTGAGGCTGAGCCCACCCCGAGGTGATAGATCGGCTCGGGGAGTTCGAGCTGGGAGAAGAAAAGCTCCGACATCTCGTAGTCGTAGTGCTGGCCGGTGTGGACCAGCGCTCCAGAGATTCCCTTCCGAGCCCCGATCTCCCGCCACAGCGGTGCGGTCTGCACAAACTCGGGTCGGGCCCCGACGACGGTGAGGGTATTCAGTGACATATCGAGTACGGCGGACGCTGCTTCCTACCGAGGAGTTCCTCAGCCATCTCTAGGACGCCGACTCCGTCGTCGAGGCTCACCACCGGTGCGTCCTCCCTGCCCAGAACGGCGTCGCGAAACGCCTCGAGCTCGGACTGCAGTGGTTCCCGCTTCTGGAAGGCGAAAGTCGTCCGGTTGCCTTCGGTAACTCCGCGCAGGCGGCTGATCTCATCCCACTCGGTTTGGATGTCGCCGTTCTCATACAAGGTGAGCTCAGCCGAGAGCAGATCGGCGACGAATGCGCCGTGGGTGCCGATCACGCTCACCTTGCGTTCCTTGACCGGGCTGACCCAGTTGACACTCATGGTGGCAATGACCCCCGACTCGAGGACGCCGATGACCTCGATGAGATCCTCATGTGGCCCGTCCACCACGGACTGCGATACCGAGTGCATCGACTGGAACGGGCTGCATAGCCAGCGGACCAGATCGATGTCGTGAGTGGCCAGGTCGTAGACGACGCCGACGTCCCTGATCCGAACCGGGAACGGCCCCACCCGTCGCGTGGCCATCGCATAGATCTGGCCGAGTTCGTTGTTCTGAAGCCGTCGCCTCATTTCGACCAGAGCCGGGTTGAAGCGCTCAACGTGACCGACCGCGGCAACGAGTCCGCGCGACTCGAAAGCTTTGGACAGCCTGCGGGCTGACTCGACGCTGTCGGCTACCGGCTTCTCGATCAGGGCGTGCACGCCGACGTTGGCGAGCTCAATGCCCACTTCCTCATGAAGGTTCGACGGCACCGCAACGGATGCCGCGTCAATGCCCATGTCGATTAGTTCGTGCAGGTCACCCACTACCGGAGCACCCAGCGCGGCCCGGCGTGGGTCACCCGCCGGATCGGCGACGCCGACCAGTTCGATTCCTTCCATCTGCCGCCAGATCCGGGCGTGATGCCTACCCATCGCCCCCAGTCCGACTACTCCCACCCGTAGTGTCATGATTTGGCCCCTTTGGTGACCGCATCGATCACCTGCTCGATTTCCTGTTCTGTCAGATCCGGTCGTATCGGGATCGAAAGCACCTCGTCCGCCGCTCGGTCGGTGGCAGGGAGGTCGGCGATGCCGGCAAACTCAGCGAAGGCTGCCTGGCGATGGCAGGGGATCGGGTAGTAGATGCCGTACCCCACCCCGGCAGCGGAGCAGCCGGCGATGACGGCATCGCGATTGGCAGTGCGAATCGTGTACTGGTGATAGACGTGCTCGACGCCGCTGGCGGCTGTAGGTATGTCGACGATGCCGGCCAGATGGAGGTCGTAAAGGGCCGCTATCTCGCGCCGACGTTTGTTCCACCCTTCCATCCGTGTCAGCTGCACTCGTCCGATCGCTGCCGCCATATCGGTCATTCGGGCGTTCGAACCGACCATGTCATGGTGATAGCGCTGCTCCATCCCGTGGTTGCGCAGCAACTTGATCCGGGCGATCAGTTCCCGATCGTGACTCGTGACCATCCCGCCTTCACCGGTCGTCATGTTCTTGGTGGGGTAGAAGCTGTATGTGCTCATGCTCCCGAGCGCACCTACCGCCCTGCCGCCGCTTCTGGCCCCGTGAGCCTGCGCCGCATCCTCAATGAGCGAAAGCGAGTGTTCGTCGGCGAGGCGGCGCAGTTCGGTCATTCGTGCCATGTGCCCGTAGAGGTGAACCGGGATGATCGCCCTTGTCTTGGGCCCGGCCAGGGTTGCGGCATGCGTCGGATTCATGCAGAAGGTGTCGAGTTCGATGTCGGCAAATACCGGCCGAGCCCCGAGCAAGGCCACGGCGTTTGCGGTAGCGGCGAAGGTGAACGACGGGACGATCACTTCGTCACCGGAACCGACTCCGGCTGCTTGCAGCGCAACGACCAAGGCTGTTGTCCCATTGCTCACTGCGGCGGCGGAGCCGGCGTCGAATTTGCCGGCGAACTCTTCCTCGAACGCTGCGACTTCGTTTCCCTGGGCGAGCATGCCCGACCGCATCACCCTGGTGACTGCCCCGACTTCTGCGTCGCCGATGATGGGGGAGGCGAGATGGATCAATCGGGGACCTCCACGAGTCCGGTGATCTGAGTCACGTAGAGCCGTCCGTCGGGAGAGCGCCAGGTCTCCCCGTGTCGCTTCAGTCGATCACCGTTGCGGGCGACCCAGCCGAGGTTGGTGGCCGGCACGCCGGCAACCAGTTCGTGGTCGAGTACGTCGCGGGTGATGACGGCACCGGCAGCCACCATCGCCCAACGACCGATAGTGACTCCGGCCACGACCACAGCGCCGGCTCCGATGCTGGCGCCCTCCTCGACAATCACCGGCTCGGCCGTCCAGTCGATGCTTGACTTCGGCTCACCCTCTTCGTTGACGGCGCGCGGTGCCCGGTCGTTGGTGAGGATGGCACCTGGTCCGACGAAGACGCCATCGGCGAGGCGGGCGGGGGCGAAGATCTGTGCGGTGTTCTGGATCTTGCACTTGTCGCCGATGATCACGCCGGCGTCGATGAATGCCCCGCTGCCGATCACACAATCGTTGCCGATACTGGCACCGGTGCGGACCTGGGCGCGATGCCACACATAGGTGCCGCGCCCGATGGTCGTACCCTCCTCGATATGCGCATGGTCGGCGACCGTGGCCTCGCTCGTCTCTCTGGCTTCGTCAATGGACATGCACCGCTCCTCTAGCTTCCTCTCACACCTCGGTAGATGGTTATGCCTGCGTATGCCGCCACCGGGGTCAACCCGTCGGCAGCTTCCCGGATGGCGAAATACTCCCCGTCGGGATCGGCGTGGAACTCCCGCGATCGGATGAACAGGTACTCCTCACCCATGGCGACCGTTGCCCCGAAGACGTTGGACTGCTCGACCATGGCAATGTCGCCGTCATCAACTGAAGGGAGGGGGACGACCCGGCTGTCGAGCTGCTCGTGGTAGTCGAACCGGCCCCAGCCGCGGTCCTCCGGCAGGAAAGTCGCGGCATCGAGGTCGAGGTAGTACTCAACCGGCTTGGTCATGTACCAGACCATCGCGACCACCGGGGTTTCGGGGTGTTCAGCGACGTAGTCGGCGGCGCTGCGTGCGTCTTCAACAACATGGTCGTCGACGGTCAAACGCGCAGTTATCGCCACAACCGCGACCACCATCAGGGTTCCCACGGCTGCGTGCCGGATACGCCCCGACGAGCCGATGTACCCGGCCGCCATCCATATGACCAGAGGGATGACGAGCCAACTCAGATAGCGAACACGGAACGCAACCCCGACAACGGCTGAGAAGATGGCGAGTAGAGCCAGCGGTGCGAGCAGGGGCACGGCGAGTCGTAGCCTCCAGATCTGCGTCAGGCTATGCCAGCCGCGGATGAGAAGGTAGACAGCGGGGACTCCGATGACGATGGCCCAGGGAAGGGCTGCCGCAATGGCATCGGCTGCGCCCATGGTGTGCAGTTCACGTGTCGATGGACCGAGAGTGAATCCGGTGAACAGGGACAATCCGGCGTAGCCCACCGCTGTGATGTCAACCGTTCGGGAGTATGCGTTGGCGGCATCGAGCTCGAAATCCGCGATCGCGATGATCACGAGCGGGATCAGCAGCACGGCGATAGCACCATGCGTGAGCAGCCATCGCTGCAGCGCGTCACGATGGTCCCGCAGGCTCCACAGCAGGACGATCTCTGCGCTGGCTACCGCCAGGGCGAACATGTAGTGCGTGTACATCCCGAGGACGAATACAAGGGCAAAGACCGCCCATGACCGCCACGAACCCGAGTCGAGTACCTCCCATGTGGCGAGAAGAAGGAAGGCCGCCAGCAGGATGAAGAGGCCGTAGGCGCGCGCCTCCTTGGAAAGAAGGACGATGAGAGGAGCGATGGCGATGCCAAAAGCGCTGGCCACTCCCACGGCCGGGTTGATCCGCCTGCCGAGCCGGCT
>CAJIBB010000518.1_pt1 | contig 18153 bp, 18 predicted proteins | sample 9199201 | NCBI WGS metagenome assembly CAJIBB01 (sample SAMEA7708290, study PRJEB35096) | sediment metagenome | biome: marine neritic benthic zone biome [ENVO:01000025]; feature: sediment [ENVO:00002007]; material: shallow marine sediment [ENVO:03000034] sea grass bed [ENVO_01000059] ... | reverse complement strand
GGGCCGCCGTTGCGCAGCCGTCATCCGTCGTCATTGCCTAGGCGGGCGAGCACCTTGGAGGGAATGGTCAGGCGTCCCTGACCACCCGGACGTAGTTGTAGATGCGGATGGCGTCGCCCTGGGGGCCGTTCCCGGTGGGGTAGTCCGCAGGATCGCCGGCCTTCGGGTCGCTGCGCTGTGCGCCGGCTCCGTGAACGTCGCGCCATTCGCCGTCCATGTAACCGAGAGCGCGCCCGAAGCTCACATAGGCTGCCGCGGAGCCTTCTCTTTCGGTCCAATTGGAGTGGGTGGTGCCGCTCCAATAGAAGGCGTAGTCGATCGCGCCTTCCTCGTTGGCCATCGGCGTCGCGTTGAAGACCGGGTCGATTGCCGTCGAGTCAGTCGTGTCGGGTGAGCGGGTGTAGTCGACGATGCTCTGGAGTTCCTTGACGTTTGGCAGTCGCCAGTCGCTGTAGCCCAGGTAGTTGGAGTCGTTGAGTCCCTCGACGTAGGCAAGGGCTTCCTCCCAATCGAGACCGTCGGGAGCATCGACGCCGCTGTCGTCCTGTGACCACATGAGTCCGGTTGCGGTGTCGGTGATCGTGTTGTCGCCGTTGTCGGTGAAGTCGTTGACGCCGTAGGTGGCGTTGGTCTGCACGCACATGACGTTGAAGGTCTTGTCCCGACCGAAGAGGGTTGTTCCGTATCCCTTGATCCGGCCGTCGGCGAAGTTCACGCCGAACAAGAGCTCTTCGTCAGTGTCGCTCACGTAGAGCGTGCTCGACGCGTATTGCGAGTCGATGACTCGCTCATTGGCGCTCGTGTCGCCATAGGCGAACTCGAAGTAGTCGGTGTCGATGAACGGAATCAACCAGGAGGTGTCAGAGCCCTCGTATCCGCTCGGATCGACGCCGCTGAAGTCGATCAGCGAGTAGAGCTGCTTGATAGTCGGCAGTTCCCAGTCGTCGCTCCCGGCGAGCGACAAGTCCTCGCAATACGAGATGGCGGACTCGTACGAAAGCTTGTCCGACGCGTCGATGTCTCCGTCACCGTTCGTGTCGATGGTCTGCTGCCACACGAGGCCGGTGACGTTGTCGGTAACGGTGCCGTCGGCGTTATCGGTGTAGCTGGGCTGATTGCCGTCGTAGCCGGCATCCTGACCGTAGAACGGCTCATCTTCTGCGGGTTCGCTGATTGCGCCGCTCGTGTCGTAGAAGGTCGTCTGACCCGTGTCGACAATCGGATACGAAAGGGTGGAGCTGCTCGGTGACGCGGCAGCGGCGGTTGTCTCGGTGAACGCCGATGCCGTCGCTGTCTCTCCCGACGCCGCGATACTGGTCGTCTCCTCCGTTGAGCCGTTTCCCGACTCTCCACATGCGGCCACACTGGCCAGAAGCACGACGGCTAGTGAGTAGGTGATGGTTCTCATGGTGTCTCCAGGAATCAGTGTTCTTGCCACCATCCTGGGACCCGATCCTCACCGGTGCGGCAGCCGGACCTCAGCGTTTGCTCAGCAATAGCCGCAGGCAGGCCTCAGCCGTCGCTAGGTCCTCCCGTCGCTAGCGCTCCCGCCGCTTCCTGTGAAGTGGCTGCCCCGGCTGGAGTACGTGGCTGGCAGATGCATGAACTTCGAGTAGGTACGGATGGTCCACGACACCGGGCCGCGGAAGAAGTAGCGCTCTGGTTCGGCGATCTGATCGATGTCCTTCTTGTAGCGCTCGGCGGTGCCCTTGGTGAGATGGAACTTGAGCTCTGCCGTGTCTTCGAAGACCTCGTGGATGATGAGGGCGTCCTCGTCGACGACGCGGTAGGCCTCGAAGCGGACCATGCCCTCCTCCAGGCTGAACGCATCCGTTGCGACCTTCTGCCACCAGTAGGTCAGTTCGTCGAGCTTGGACTCTTCTGCCGGCTTCGCTGTCCATTTGGCTGTGACGTTGATCGCGTTCGACGGGTCCGGCATGCGGTAGTCATCCTTCACAAACCCGAACAGGTACTCGCCAAACGCGCCATTCACGCCCTTGCTCCGGATTGCGGCTTGGGCGTCAGCAGGCAACGCCAATCCCCGCACCAGGTGCAGATCCGGCTTGGCGACGGCAGTTAGCGCCTGCATGTGCTCGGTGGCGGTCGTCGAGAAGTAGTTGACGAGAGCGTCTGGATTCTCGAACACGTGGTGTACCAGCACTGCGTCCTCGCCGACAGCGTGGTTGATCTCGGTGGAGAGAACGCCAGCGCTCGCCCGGGCGCCCTGATGGATGTCCTCCCACTCCTGCAACATCTCGCGAGACTCTTCCGTCGTTCGGAATCGTCCGCCGGGCTTGCTCGGTACCCACTTCCCGGTGATCGAGATCTCGTCACCCAGCAGTGATGGCTTGGCGAGGTAGTCGGCGAGGGGTTCGCTGAAGGACATGTCGTGAACTCCGGTCTTGGGGACCTGCCAACAATACGTGACTGGCCTGGCGCGTGTTGACGTGGCACGGCAGGGATTGTGGACTCAGCATCTGCTGCGGCAAGTGACAACGAATACTCATCGAACCGCCAAGCCAGCCAGCTGGCCTGACTACGAGGTCCTCAGATGTCACAGACTGTCTTGATCACAGGTGCAAGCTCCGGCATAGGTAAGGCTTCGGCCACCCTCTTCGCCGATCGTGGGTGGAACGTTGTCGCCACCATGCGCAACCCCGACGACGGCAGCGACTTAGTGAGCCACGACAAGGTGTTGGTCACTCGGCTCGATCTGCTCGACAGCGACAGCATCGACGAAGCCGTGGCTGCTGGCCTCGAGCGTTTCGGAACGATTGACGTGCTCCTGAACAACGCCGGATACGGCGCCTACGGGCCCCTCGAGGCCACCCCGATGTCGGTGATTCGTCGCCAGTTCGACGTGAATGTCTTCGGCCTTGTCGAGACCATCCAGGCCGTCCTTCCGGCGATGCGGGCCCAGCGGAGCGGGGTCATTGTGAACATCTCGTCGGTCGGAGGGCGCATCACCTACCCCCTCGGAACTCTCTATCACGGCTCGAAGTGGGCGGTCGAAGGTCTCTCTGAGGCCCTCCACTACGAGCTTTCGACACTCGGTATCCGGGTCAAGCTCGTTGAGCCCGGCGGTGTCAATACCGACTTCGGAGGTCGGTCGTTTGTGTTCACCCACGATCCCGAGCTTGCTGACTACCAGCCGCTGGTCGACATGGCTGCCGCGGCAATGGACGAAGGGACACCGAGCGGCAGCCAGGAGCCGGCCGAGGTTGCCGAGGTGATCTTCGCCGCAGCCACTGATGACTCGATGCAGCTCCGGTACATCTCAGGCGAAGGTGCGAAGGCGCTGCTGGCTAACCGGTACTCGGCCGAGCAGGACGAGCAGTTCGTGGCCGGCATGCGGGCGCAGTTCGGGCTCTGACAGCAGGGGCTCAGCTCCGCAGCGCTCTCGACCAGCTGTCACGATGGTCTGATACGTACTCTGTGCCGCGCTCCCAAGCGTCGGCGTGACCTTCCTCAACAAGTCGTCGGTAAGTCGGGTCGCCTTCCCCGGCTCTCGACCGAAGCAGGGCACTGTGATGGGCGGTTCTCTCGACGACTACGTCGAGGAGGTGGGAGCGGCTGGTCGTGTCGATCTCGGCGCCATCACAGAACGCGGCGATGCGGCCGACCGTCTCATCGAACGTGAGCGCTGAGTCGGGCCACAAGCCGACGAAAGTTTGAACCGCCCAGGCCAGGTCCCAGAGGCGACGGCCCGGGGCTGCAAGATCCCAGTCAATGAATACCCACGAGGTAGGCCCGGCGATCAGGTTCCAGGGGGCAAGATCGTTGTGGGCGATTACCTCCGACGATCCGGATGGGTCGCGGCCCTCGCTGCGCCAAGCTGCGTTGGGCGGGGGCTGATAGTCGGCTTGAGCCCGATGAAATGCCACAATCAGCTTGCCCACGCGTCGAATCGCCGCGTCTGTGTTCACCATGTCCAGGTTGTCCGGATGGACGGGAACACCCTGAATGAACGTGAGCCTCTCACGGCCGTGGTCGTCGATTCCCAGCGGCCGAGGAGCAGGGAATGATCGAGTTTCCAGGTGACGCAGCAGATCGTGGACGCCCGCGGTCCACGAGCCGGCGCTGCGTCGGACAGTGTCACCAGCGCGGAACACCCCTGGGTTCATGTTGCCACCGTCCAGCGGCACCTCGTTGTCGGTCATGGACCGATTATCCCCCAACCGCAACAGAGTTTCGGAAGTATCCGGTGACGGAACCACGTCGTGGACACCGCGAGAAGCCGATCCCACGGAGCCCGGCCGGGGTGGATCGACGCAGTTGAAGAGCCGGACTCCGATCAGCTCGAGTCGGGATCGAGCGCACGGTACGAGGAACCCTCGCGCAAGCCTCCGTTCGAGTCGAGCTGGCCCTCGGCGTTACTGAACACGATGGGCAGGTCACGGCCTTCGATAGTCGGGTACGAGAAGTAGACGCCGAAGTGCAACACCGGACCTCCGGTTCGTCCGGTCGCACCGCTGAGGCCTATCTCCTGACCTTGGGACACGATGTCATCGACTTCGACCAGAGATCCGTCGTGTTGGAGGTGGGCGTAGAAACCGACAGTGTTGTCGTCGTGGCGGATCAGGATGTAGTTGAGATGCCGGGAGTGCTCGTCGTCCGGAACGTCCTTCTTGACCTCGATGACCTTTCCCGAGCGAGCGGCGACGACAGTTGATCCGAGAGGCATTGCGAAATCGTAAGCAAGCTGGTTTTCGTGGCTCCCGTCGTCGTGGCAATAGGACTGGATAATCGTCCACACATCACCCGGCGGGTACGGGAGGACATACTGGGATTCGGCGGGGTGGCCGAACTCAGCCCGGGCGAGACATCGCTCGTGATCAGTCCTCTTCGCCGTCGTAGCCGGGATGGACGTGGTTGTCGTCGCCGGCGTCTCGGTCACGATCGGTTGGGTGGCCGGTGGGTCCGCGCTGGTAGCGGCGACGGGCAGTGTGGTCTCGAGATCGGTGACTGCAGTGCTACAAGCCGTTATGGCGATGGCACAGAACGTTGCCACCGCCCGAATCGGTGGGTTCACGAGTTTGCCTCCTAAGGGCACGACGTTAGCGGCTGCTCTGATGCCGCCAGGAGGCCCGGAGGGCGTCAGCAATGAACCCCGATTCCTGGGTTAGGCTCGCACCGGTGAAACGTGTTGTAGCACTCGCGCTGGTTCTCGTCCCCTTGGTTCTGGTGGCGGCGTTCTTCGCTCTGCGCTCCGGACCGGAGCCAGAGATCATCATGGATTGGGGTCTCGACAGCGGGTGCGTCGACGGGGTGATCATCGGCGTTGCCGGGTCGGGCCAGGGTGATGATGTGCTTGGAGTTGGACCGCAGGTGGCATCTGCCGTTACGGGGTTCACGGAGCAGGTGACCGCACAGGCGACGACTGACGTGAGCGCCGGGTTTATTGCACTCGACTACCCAGCGCTCGGGGTGATCGAAGGCGGTCTGTTCGGTTTCCTCGGCGACAGCATGTTTGACTCGGTGGCCGAGGGGCGTGAGGAGCTGGGCTCGCTCGTTTCCGATATCGCGGAGCGTTGCCAGGGGACCTCGGTCTACATCGTCGGCTACTCCCAGGGTGCCTCAGTCGTTCGTGAGTTCATCGATGACCTATCCGCAGCCGGTCGGGAACCAATCGCCGGCATCGCGGTTCTGGCTGATCCGTATCGCCAGGCCGATGACCCGAATGCAGAACACTTCACGACCGAGCTGGACCCCGAAGAGGCCGAACGTGCAGCCCCTCACACCCGCGACGGTGTGTTTGGCGGGAGTCCGGTTCCAGATTGGCTCGATGGGTCCTTCCTGTCGGCTTGTGCACGCCGGGACGCTGTGTGCAACTTCGCCTTCACCGACCTTCTTGCCGCGGAGCGATATCACACCGAAGACACCTACAACGGTCTCGGCCCGCAGCTGGGGGAGTTGCTGGCCGACGATCTGCTGGCCCGCCTCTAGACGCTATGCGGCCTGGCGGAAAGCTCCCGGCCGAATCCCCATCACGCGCTGGAAGGCGTTGCTGAAGGCCGCCTCCGTCGCATAGCCAACCCTGTGTGCGATCGTCCCGACAGACTCCCCGCCCTCCCGCAGCATGCGTGCGGCGACATGGACGCGCCACAGTGTCAGATACTGGGCCGGTGATTCACCGACTGCCTCGCGAAAGGCCCTGAAGAACCCCGATCGTGACATGCCCACTGACCTGGCGAGCTCGGCCGCCGTCCATGACCGTTCCGGGGATCGGTGAATCAGGCCTAGGGCTTCCCGGATCGGGGGATCGCGCAGAGCCGCCAGCCAACCTTTCTCACCTGCCGGCAGCGTATTGATGTAGCTGCGCAGCGCATAGACGACCAACGCGTCGGTGAGCCTGGCGATGACAGTCTCGGTGCCTGCTGTTGGTCGATCCATCTCAGCTGCGATCAGGCCGACGAGCATCTCTGCTGCGTTTGCCGTCCTGCCGGCGGGGTCACGTACGTGGAGGAGGGGTGGCAGCATCGAGAGAACAGGGTGCACCGAGTAGGCGTCGAATGAAATGGTGCCGCAGATGAGTTCGGTTGATGTGCCGCCGCCGTCGACTACCAACCGACCTCGCCCGAACTGATCGACGGCGTTCAACTCGCGGATCGGTCGGGTGGGGGTGCCCCGCTCATCGCTCAGGATGTGGTTGTGACCGAACGGCATCATCACGATGTCGCCCCGCTCGAGGCGCACCGGATCTTGACCATCGGCCAGCGAGACCCAAGCGCTTCCGCTGACGACGGCGTGGAACATGCCGGTCGACGTTCGGCCGGATTCGACGCCCCACGGGGCGGCAAGTTCAGCTCGGGAGAAGACCGAGCCTTCCATGCGGATTGACTGGAGAATATCGGTTAGTGCGTCTGACATTGTGAATCTGGACGAATAGATACCGATTGTGGATTCCTGGGTATTTCATCGTCTACATGGTCAATCTACATTGCTGTCGAGATCACTTCAACCGTCAATTGGAGGTAGCCATGAATCGGGCACGATGGGCAGCACTAGCCAACTTCTTCTTCCCGGGACTCGGATATCTGATCGCCGGAATCAAGCGAGACATCGCTTTCCTCTGGCTCGCCGGCGTTATTGCTCTGACCGCCGTTGAATTCGGGATCCGGGAATCCGAACCCACCCTCTACTGGGTGATGTTCGCCGCAGTGTTTGTGATGAACACCGCCTTTGCGATCGATGTCTATCGGTACGCCAGCGAATCAACCGGTTGACGGGTCAAGCGAGTCGTGCGACCGACGCGTAGGGTGACCCTATGACCAACTCGCCGGCCAACGACGTGCCCCGATTGATCGCTGCGACCATCGATTGCTCTGACCTCGAGCGGATGACTCGGTTCTGGGGCGAGCTACTCGGTGTCGAGTTTCGCGTCGTCGAGCATTTCGGCTTTCTGGCTCACGCCGCAGATCGCAAAGTGACCCTCTGGCTGCAACAAGTCCCAGAACCCAGGGCCGGCAAGAACCGGGTCCACCTCGACTTCGTCGTGGCTGATCTCCCGGCCGCCCTCGATCGTGTTCGTCAGCTTGGCGGAGGGGTCGAAGAGCGGCGCGAGTGGGAGGGCTTCATCTGGAACGTCTGCACGGATCCCGAAGGAAACGTGTTCGACATCATGCAGGCCCAGAACGTGGACGCGGACGGTTAGCGACCAAGAGGAGCGGCTGCTGGGGATTAGCCTGCCGGTATGAAGCAGGCATTCACCCACGCCACGATTTGGACAGCCGCCGGTGATCCGGTGGAGGACGGCACACTGATAATCGAGAACGGCAAGATCGTTGCGGTCGGTGCCGACCTCGAGACCGACGGGATGACCGTCGTCGATTGTGCTGGCAGCTACATCCTCCCGGGCCTCGTCGACCCTCACACCCACACCGGGGTTTGGGGTGAGGGGGCTCGTGATGATTACGACGGCAACGAGATCTCGGAGGCGATCACTCCGTACACGCGGGCTCTCGACGCCATCTATCCCGAGGACATCGGATTCGAGGATGCCCGCCGAGGCGGCGTAACCACCGTTGGGATCAGCCACGGGTCTGCTAATCCGATCGGAGGGCAGGTTTCTGTCGCCAAGACCTACGGATTGATCGCGGACGACATGGTCATCAAGGAACCGGCCGGCGTGAAGATGGCGCTGGGGGAGAACCCCAAGCGAGTCGGCGAACACTTCAAGCGGGCGCCCAGCTCCAGGATGGGGGTTGCGTATCTTGCCCGGAAGGCCTTCTACGAGGCGATTGAGTATCGCAAGGATTGGGAGCACCACCGGGAGGTCGCGGCCGCAGAGGCTGCCAAGCCTGAATCGGAGCGAGGGCCGTTGCGTGAGCCAAAGGTCGACATCGGCAAAGAAATTCTCGTCAAGGTGTTGAGCGGCGAGCTACCCATCAGGAACCACGCTCACAGGATGGATGACATCCGTACTGCCATCCGCCTCGCCGAAGAGTTCGGCTACCGCCTTGTCATCGAGCATGCCACCGAGGCCTACCGAATTGCCGAGGACATCGAGGGTCGAGACGTGATGCTTGCCATTGGGCCCCTGTTCGGCGAACGCGCCAAGCGCGAGGTCAACAAGGCAACGCCGGCAAGCGTCGGCATCATGGTTGAGCACGGATTCACCGTCTCCATCATGACCGACTCGCCGTTCAACCCCATCCACAACCTGCGCGACCTGGCGATCATGGCAATCAGGGAAGGGCTGGACGCGGACAAGGCGCTGCCGACGGTTACTCTCAATGGGGCAAAGATCCTCGGTGTCGATGATCGTTTGGGGAGTCTCGAACCCGGGAAGGATGCCGACTTCATCATCATCGATGGTGATCCGTGGGACGCCCGAAACAAGGTCCAGACGACCTACATCGACGGCCGTAGCGTGTTCGAGGCCCACGGACCGTACGTTCCGGCGTAGGGTCGATAACTCGCGATAGTCGCCGGGGAAACGGTTCGCAGCCGCCGAATGCGATACTTCGTCCCAATTCCTGCGAGAATCCAGCCTCAACTGAGAGAAAGACAGACATGTCCGGTAACGCTGCCTTCACTTATTCCGATACCTCATTGATATCAATCGCCCACGTCGAGGCTCCCGAGGTCGTGACCTCGGACTCGTTCGACGAGCTGCTCACGGAAACGTACGAGCGGGTCGGTGCCCAAGCAGGGCTGCTCGAGAGCCTGGCTGGGATCAAGGAACGACGCTGGTGGCCCGAAGGACACATGTTCACTGATGCCGCCATTGCGGCGGGGGCAAAGGCGATCGAGGCGAGCGGCGTCCGCGTCGATGACATCGGCCTCCTGATCGACACTTCGGTGTGCCGCGATCGGCTCGAGCCATCGTCGGCTGTCACGATCCACAACGCCCTTGATCTGCCCAGCTGGTGCCTGAACTTCGATCTCGCCAACGCCTGTCTTGGCTTCATGAACGCAACGCAGATCGCGGGCAACATGATCGAATCGGGCCAGATCGACTACGCCCTCATCGTCGACGGTGAAGGCAGCCGGCACACACAAGAGGCGACCTTGCGGCGCCTCGCCTCCTCCGAGGCAACCATGGGTGACCTCTTCGCCGAATTCGCCACACTGACGCTCGGCTCGGGCGGCGCAGCAGCCGTCATCGGGCGTCACTCCGACAACCCGGGGAGCCACCGGTTTGTCCGCGGGATCTCCCGGGCAGACACCAGTCACCACAATCTGTGCGTCGGCACCATCGAGAAGATGCGGACCGACACCAAGGGTCTGCTCAACGCAGGCCTCGACGTCTCCAAGCTCGCATGGGGCGACGCCGACGAGTACGGCTGGCTGGACGCAGACCGCTACATCATCCACCAGGTCTCCCAGGTCCACACCACCATGCTGTGTGAGCGGCTCGGCATCGACCTGGCCAAGGTGCCGCTCACGTTCCCCTTCATGGGCAATGTCGGACCCGCCTCGATTCCGATCACCTTGTCGCTGGAGCAGGACAAGCTCGAGACGGGCGACCGGGTCATGCTGCTCGGCATGGGGTCCGGCATCAACGCCATGGCTACTGAACTGATCTGGTGAGCCAACCGTCTCCGGCGACGTTTCCACCCGCTGGACTGGATGGCCTCGATCCGGAATGGTCACGCCTGGTGTCGGCCGCCGATTCAGCAGGTGTGGTCCGTACATGGCACGTGCTCGACAATCGGGTTGAGGAAGCCGAGACCACGCTTCTCTGCGTCCATGGCAACCCAACCTGGTCCTATCTGTGGCGGTCGTTGCTGAGCCACGCTCCTCCCGGCGTTCGAGTCGTCGCCGTCGACCAGCTCGACATGGGGTTCTCCGAGCGGACTGGCGGCGTTCGCCGGCTTGCGCAGCGCATCGATGATCTCGAGTCGGTGGCTGCCGCGCTCGAGATCAGCGGCAAGGTGGTGACGGTCGCCCACGACTGGGGAGGTCCGATTTCTCTCGGCTGGGCGGGACGTCACCGCGATCAACTTGCCGGCGTCGTTCTGATGAACACGGCGGTTCACCAGCCGGCAGGCTCGCCCGCCCCGCGGCTGATCCGCCTCGCCAGAAGCCGAGCTGTGCTCGACACTCTCGCCGTGCGCACGCTTGGCTTCGTCAACGGGACGCTGCGCTTGGCCCGACCCCGCCTCGCTCCCGCCGTCCGGCATGCCTACCGGGTGCCCTACCGGGGCGCTTCACGACGGGAGGCGATAGCCACCTTCGTCGCCGACATCCCGCTCGAAGACGATCACCCGAGCATGGCCGCATTAACGGCAGTCCAACAGGCGGTGGGGGAGATGGCAGGTGTTCCTTCCCTCCTCGTGTGGGGTGCAGCCGATCCGGTCTTCTCAGACCTTTATCTTCGCGACCTGGAGTCGCGTCTCGACAACCCCGACGTGCACCGGCGACCCGATGCCGGTCACCTCACTCCCGAGGATCTCGACATTGCGGCCCCGGTGTTCGATTGGGTGGCCGGGTTCGGTACGGCCGCACAGACCGTTGAGCCGGCGGCGCTGACGCCGCTCTGGGCAGAGATAGAACGAAAGGGCGACTCGACAGATCCGGCGGTCACCGAGATGACCGGTGTCAAACCCAGCCGCTCGATCACGTTCGCCGATCTCGCTGCCGACGTGGGTGCGGTGGGGGCGGGGCTGGCCGCAGCCGGTGTGGAGAAAGGAGATCGGGTATCACTACTCGTGCCGCCGGGTATCGATCTCACAGTCGTCCTGTACTCATGCTGGCGAATCGGTGCGGTCCCGGTGATCGTCGATGCCGGACTCGGACCGAAGGGTATGACGAATGCACTGAAAAGCGCGGCTCCGAAATACCTAATCGGCGTAGATCGGGCGCTCGGCGCCGCTCGAGCGCTGCGCTGGCCGGGACGCCGGATCAGCGTCGGATCTCTATCGACCGTCCGGCGTCGGGCACTGGGAGTCTGGAAGACACTCGACGAGATCCGGGCGATGGCCCCAACCTCGGAGTTGCCGACGCCACCAACCGGCGACGACTTCGCCGTGGTCGTGTTCACGTCAGGAGCAACTGGTCCCGCCAAAGGAGTTGTCTACCGACACCGGCAAGCGCAAGCGCAGCGCGACGCCCTCGTTCGCCTCTACGGGATCACCGAGACTGATCGTCTCGTCGCCGCCTTCGCTCCTTTTGCGCTGTACGGACCGGCGATGGGTATGCCTTCGGTGGTTCCCGACATGGACGTCACAATGCCGGGCACCCTGACGGCTACGGCTCTCGCCGGTGCAGTGCAGTCGATCGATGCAACGATGGTATTCGCCTCGCCTGCGGCGCTTGTCAACGTCGACAGGACTTCTGGCGAACTCGACGACACACAGCGCGGCGCTCTCGACAAGGTCCGGCTCCTCATGTCCGCCGGAGCTCCGGTTCCTGCAGCGCTACTGCGCAGAGTCTCCGCCCTTGTTCCCGCCGCCGAGCTGCACACGCCCTACGGGATGACCGAAGCTCTGCCGGTCGCGGACATCGACCTCGGGGGCGTCGAGGCAGCCGGCTCGGGGATCGGGGTTTGCGTCGGCCGACCGGTTGATGGTCTCGAGATTGCAATCAGCCCGATTGACGACCGAGGCGTATCCGGCGGCGAACTGACAACCGACCCACATGTGGTTGGTGAGATCTGTGTCAAAGCCGCTCATATGCGTGATCACTACGATCGCCTCTGGGCGACGACGAGCCAGGCGTCGCAGCCCGTGGGCTGGCATCGCAGCGGTGACGTTGGCCATCTCGATGATGACGGGCGCTTGTGGGTCGAGGGGCGGATGGTGCACATCGTCCGAACAGCAGGCGGCGTGGTCACTCCAGTCGCGATCGAACACAGCGCCGAAAGCGTCCCCGGCATCGCCCAAGCCGCCGCGGTCGGCGTCGGCCCGCCAGGGAGCCAGGTCGTTGTTGTAGTTGCGGTTCCCGATGATCCGATCCGGCGCAGCGGCCTAGCCGATCTCGATCTGAGTGACGCAGTACGTGCCGCCGTTGGCGTCGACATCGCGGCGGTGCTGGTGGTCCCAGCACTGCCCGTTGACAAACGACACAACTCGAAGATCAACCGCACCCGCGTTGCGGCTTGGGCAGAGCGGGCGTTGGCCGGAGGCAGGGTGGGTTCACCGTGAGAGTCCTGGTCACTGGTGGCTCGAGTCTCGTTGGACGAGAGGTAGCCGAGCGTCTGCAACGGCGAGGCGACATTGTCGTCCTATTCCAGCGCAACTCGCTGCACGGGGGCGGGTTCGAGCAGCGGCTGGGTGATCTCGCCGACGCCGGCGCCGTAACCGCCGCGGTGTCAGGGATGGACGCCGTGGTTCACCTCGCCGCCAGAGTTGGCATCGTCGGAGACTGGGCCGCGTTCGAGCGGACAAATATCGTCGGCACTGCCAATCTGATGTCGGCAGCCCGCGCTGAGGGCGTCGGCCGGATCGTATATGTCTCGTCGCCCTCGGTTGCCCACGCCGGTGACTCGCTAGTCGGAGTCGGCGCCGAGACGGCCGACCCGAAGACTGCCCGCGGTCACTACGCCAGGAGCAAGGCACAAGCCGAAGTTGACACACTGGCAATGAGTGGCGACTCATTCCCGGTTGTCGCGATTCGGCCGCATCTGATTTGGGGCCCGGGCGACACGCAGCTGGTGGGGCGCATAGTTGCCAGAGCCAAGGCAGGCCGTTTGGCGACCATTGGATCCGGCCTGGCGCTCATCGACACGACCTATGTGACGAATGCCGCCGACGCCATAGTCACCGCGCTGGGCCGTGCGCCAGAGTTGGCGGGCCGGGCATTCGTCGTCACCAATGGTGAGCCGAGACCGGTTGCAGAAATGGTTGGTCGCATCTTGCGTGCCGCCGGGTTGGAGTACCCATCGCTCCGCGTTCCGTATCGAGTTGCCAAGTCCGGTGGGGCCGCCGTCGAGCGGATATGGGCCGCGACTGAACGAGACGACGACCCGCCCATGACCAGTTTCCTCGCCGAGCAACTAGCCACGGCCCACTGGTTCGATCAACGTGAGACTCGGGAAGCCTTGGATTGGAAGCCAGCGGTCAATCTGGCCGAGGGATTCCAGCATCTCGCCGCCTGGTTTGAGGAGCACAATGCCTAAGGGGTACGCAGTAGTACTGGTAGACGTCGTCGACCCCGACCTCTACCTGGAATATGCCAGGCAAGCGACTGAGATCGAGGCAAAGCATGGGGGAGTGGCTCTGGCAGCAGCCGATGCCGCAGAGGTTGTGGATGGCGAGTGGCCTTCGGAACGTGTGGTCGTTCTGGAGTTTCCCTCCATCGAAAACGCTCGAGCCTGGTACGCCGATCCCAACTATCAAGACCTAATCGCGCTGCGGCATCGGGCTACTCGCTCGGCTGTGGTCTTCGTCGAGGGCTTCGAGTCGTCCCAGGGCTGATTCCCATCTAGACAGCTCACCCACCAACCTGGTAGCGTGGTTTGCAGCACAAACCAGTTTGCCAGATCGGAGCTCATGATGATGTCGGGCAATAGCGGGATAGACGATCTCAGTCGACGTGCCCGGACGGCGGGATATGCCGATGGCCTGCTGGAGATCTTCGCCGCGACGGTGCTACTGGTGATCGCGCTTGGCTGGGCTGCGAATCCAGGCTTCGTCGGGATTCTTGCGGCGTTCATCGTTCTCTATGGATGGAAAGCGGTGGACCGGGTCAAGCAGCGGATCACCTACCCCCGTATCGGCTACTCGAGAGAGCGCCCCGATGACGATGACAACACCGCCCGCGGCATGCTGTTGTTCCTGGGTGGTGCGTTTGCTGCAACGGCGCTCCTGGTCTGGATAGGAGGAGGCCTGACGGAGGCTGCCCAGTGGCGTCGGGCAGCGCCGGTTCTATCGGGCATCAGCCTGGCGGGCGGGTTTTGGTATGCGGCCCGCTCCTCAGGTCTGATTCGGTTTCGTCTGATCGCAGTCCTATCCCTTTTCGGGGGACTCGCTCTGTGGATCTGGGGATCCGGCGACTCCTACTCCGGGGTGATCTGGCACCTCGTGGGTTTGGCTATTCCGCTCGCCGCGCTCGGGGCATGGTCGCTGCGCCGGTTTGTCTCGACTCACCCGGTTCGGGTCGATGACGATGGCTGACGGCAGTCCGCAGGTTGACCCGGAGCGGCTGATTCACGAGCCGAATCGCCTCGCCATCCTGGTGGTGCTCAGTGCTGTTGAAGAGGCCGACTTCCTGTTCCTGACCGAGCAAACCGGCTTGACCAAGGGGAACCTGTCGTCGCACACGGCGAAACTCGAAGCCGCAGAGTACGTTGAGATCGAGAAAGGCTTTGTCGGCAAGATTCCGCGCACCATCTATCGCATAACCGAGGCAGGTTCGGATGCACTGCGGCGCTACAAGGCGCACATGGCGACAATCCTGGAATCCCTGGCATAGATAGACTCGCAAGATGGCCTTCGCAGCTATCGACGACCCGGGCGAATTCCGCCGCCGCGCCGCCAGCTTGCTAGTCGACGAGTCTCGCCACAACCTGATCCTCGGTCTCAGCGGCACGCTGATGACGGCACCTGAGAGGTACGACGACTTCAACCTATTCGTGGTTTCTGATGAGCAGCGAGCTATCGCGGCAGCTCTGATTACTCCGCCGCACAACCTCATCCTCGCCGACGCCCTGGGCAAAGAGGCCGTAGACGAGCTGATCTCAGGGCTGCTCGAACACGGGGTCAGCATCCCGGGGGCAATCGGCAACCGGCCCACCATCGAATGGTTTGTGGCTCGGTGGAGCGAGCGATCCGGGGCCAGGATGAGAAGCTCGATGGAGCAGGGCGTCTTCGCTTTGACCGAGGTCGCCGACTTGGGGACTGCGGCGGGAGAAGCGCGTCTCGCCGAGGGTGGCGACTTCGAGTTGATCCAGGGGTGGATGCGGGATTTCGTGGCCGAGGCCATACCCGATGAGCCGTACGACGAAGCAGAGATAGCCGAGATGATCAGGAGGAGACTGAGCGGTGACACGCTGTCTTCCTACTGGTTGTGGACCGTGCAGGGAAGGCCCACCTCCTGGTCCGGCCATGGAGGTCCCACCGGGAGGGGAATTCGCATCGGTCCGGTCTACACCCCGCCGCAAGACCGCGGCAATGGCTATGCGACGTCCCTGGTTGCCCATCAGTCGAAATGGCTGCTCGAGAACGGGTATGGGCTCTGCTTCCTCTACACCGACCTCGCCAATCCGACATCGAACCGCATCTACGAGCGCATCGGTTACCGCCAGGTCGCCGAATCGGCCGTGTACCTCGTCGACTAGGTCAGTCGATGTCCCTGGTCCAGAGATTGCGCTGAAACTTCTTCTCAAAACCGATCGCCATGTAGAACGGTTGCTCCGATCCAACCCAAGCCGCGGTTGCCCCTTCGTCCCGAACCCGCCTCAGCGACTCCATACCACAGGCTCGAGCTAGGCCCCGGCGCCGGTATACCGGGTCGGTGGCGACCGGCTCGACGTAGGCGATCTTGTTCTCGGGTACGTGCCAGATGCCCGCATAGGAGACATACCCGCCATCGGGGGCCACGGCAACGATGGTGTGGTCCTTCCGGAAGTTGGGTGCGTGCTGTGCGACGGCAGGCCCGTTCAGGTCCTCCTCCGGGATGTCTCCTTCGTGGTTGAACCCGTGCCAGAGGCAAAGGTTGATCTTCCTCTGATCGTTTTCGTCGGCCAGGCTCTGAATGCGGATGTCGTCGGGCACCGGGGATTCAGGGATCAGTCGAGACAGGTCGAACTTGGAGTAGCCGTCGTGGAACTCGTCCTGACGCTCGAAGCCGAACGACTCAGCCATCGCCTCCAGTTCCTCGTCGAAGTCGTTGATAAAGAGACCGATGATGTTGCGTTGCAGCATTATCGACGGTCCGCCGAAATGCTCGAGAGAGTGGGCGAACATCGCCGGGAGAATGCTGTCGTATCCAGGCGCCCGCTGGAAGTAGATGAACGTCGGCTTGTCCTCGGGATGCGCAAGGCCCACGATGCGACCTTCGTCCTCGAACACGGCAATCGTGTCCAGCTGAACGCCGGCAATGAAGGGATGGTGGTGCATGTACTCCCACCTCGGTTGCATCCAGTTCAGGATCCGGTCGGAGCCATCGAAGGTATCGATTAGGAACCGACCGACCGCCTCGTAATCCCGGGGATGGTCATAGGGACGTAGCGTCACAGACATGATGGCCTCCGGCTGGCAAAGGCTCATTGTCCCACAGTGCCGAACCGACAAGAATGGCCATGTGTGGCTAGCCGCAGCCACCCAGCACCGCATTGGAGGCAGCGATGCGAAAGACAGTTGTGGCTATCTGTGGTTGTGTTTTGCTCGCCGGTGGATGCACCGCAGGCGAGGGTTCGGCAACAACCGCAGCGCCGACGACAAGCACCATCACAACGGTGCCCTCGACGACCCGAGCAGGACCAACGACGACGGTCGCGCAATCTGAGTTCCGTCGCGTCGTAGACGGCATCACGGGTGAGATGCTTGCGTTGCAGCCTGAGCTGGTCACCGATTTGGTTGCCGGTCCAGTCATCGGTTTCGACGGCGACTACCTGCTCGATGATCTGTCCAAGCGGGGCCGTGAGCAACTAGGCGCTGCAGCGCAGCAAGGTCTCGACCAGCTCGGTGACCTTGCCGACCTATCTGCCGAAGAGGAGTTGTCCCGAGACATCCTGAGCTGGCACCTCGCTGACCAGGTGGCGATGGCCCATTACGTCGACTACGACAACCCGGTCAACTTCATAACGGGAGCGCACGCCAACTTCGCCGAGTTCATGGCCGATGTGCATCCCATTCGCAGCGAGTCGGACGCCGAGAACTTCGTTGATCGACTCGCGGCATACCCCGAGCAAGTGCGGCAGATGCAGGATCGGCTCGAGGAGTCGGCCGGCAAGGGTCTGGTTCCGGCCGACGTCTCGCTTGGTATCGCCCGCTGGCAGATCGGCAACGCAATTGCCGGCGGCGACGGCGAGAGCCACCCGCTCATCCAGGACTTCCGGGCTCGGGTCGAGGCGCTCCCGGACGAACCTGCCAGCTGGGCGGCAGGTATCGGGGCGCGAGCCGCAGCTGTAATGGAGGAACTCATCGTTCCTGCGCTGGTAGATCTCGAGCAGGCGATCCGGGAGATCGACGGGCGGGCGAACGCCGAGGCCGGCGTCGGCAATCTCCCCGGAGGCGACGAGTACTACGCCGCAGTACTTCGCCACTTCCTTAGCACCGACATGACGCCGGAAGAGGTACACGTCCGCGGGATAGCGGAGGTGACCCGGGTTGTCGACGAGTTGACCGTCGCACTGGACGAGCTCGGCTACGACGCCACCGCCAACTTCACCCTGGCGATGCGCCAGTCGGGGGCGGATGCGGGGTCGATGCCGACGACAAACGGGTCGGAGCGCGAGGCCGTGCTGCAACGCACCCTCGACACAGTTGCCGAGGCCGAGATGGCTTTCACCGACCTGTTCACGGTCAAGCCAGCCACGACCCTCGATGTAGTGCGGCCCCGTCCCGGTCGGGAGGGTGGCTCTGGGGCCTACTACCGATCACCGCCGCTCGATGGCAGCCGCAACGGTCTCTACTACTTATCGCTTGGTGGGTCCGAGTTCCGCACGCTGACAATGGACACCACCACATACCACGAGGGCATTCCCGGCCACCACTTCCAGCTGGCAGTGCAGCGCTCGCTGACCGACTTGCCACTGCACCAGCG
>CAJIBB010000598.1_pt1 | contig 18186 bp, 23 predicted proteins | sample 9199201 | NCBI WGS metagenome assembly CAJIBB01 (sample SAMEA7708290, study PRJEB35096) | sediment metagenome | biome: marine neritic benthic zone biome [ENVO:01000025]; feature: sediment [ENVO:00002007]; material: shallow marine sediment [ENVO:03000034] sea grass bed [ENVO_01000059] ... | reverse complement strand
GCCATGCTGTATGCCTCGGCGCCGGTCGAAGCTCCGGCACTCCACATCTTGACGCGGCGTCCCATGTCGGGCAAGAACTCCTTGCGCAGGAAATCCCACGATCCGGCATTACGGAATACCGACGTGACGTTGATGGTGAGAGCATCGATCAACTTCCCGCGGAGGGTCGGGTCGCGACGCAGCTGAGAGATGAGCTCAGCCTCGTCCCTGATACCGGTGCGGCGGCTGAACGCAGTGATGCGGCGCTGCAGCTGTCCGTCCCGGATTCCGCCGATCTCGAGGTCTTCGTAGCGGCTCATCAGTTTCCGCACCGAGTCGAGCGTGTTCATGTCGCCCTCCCGGTAGAAACCAGGCCGGCGAGGCGGACCGGCGGGTCATTCGGCGAGCTCATGGCGTCGTAGTCGCCATTTCCCCGGCCGCTGCCCGGTCGGGCGTCGACTTGAGCATCGACTCGACATTGCTCATTCGCCTACGCTCCTTTGGCTTCCGTGATGAGCTCTGCAACGCGGAACCCGAGTGTTCCGTCGACAACGACGACTTCGCCGCTTGCCACCGGGGTGCCGTTGGCCAGCATGACGACGTTGTCGCCGACAGTCTGTGTAAGGGTCACGACGCTTCCTTCTCCCATCCGGAGCAGGTCGCCGATGGTCATTGGCACGTTCCCCAGTTCGACCGCGATGTCGAGTTCGACACTGTCGATGACTCCGCCCCCGATGCCGGACGGGACCGAGCCGGGTGCAGGAGCAGTGGCGGCGGCGGCAACCGGCGGTGCCGGCGTTTCGGCAGGTGCCGGGGCGGCTGCGGCTGTGTTTGCCGTCAGCCAGCGGGAGCTGAGAGTCGCGGCGAGTTCGGAGTCGATCTGCCAGATCATTCGTGACGACGCCTGGCCCGCAATCTCGCCTTCGTATGTGACTAGAACGGTGTCGCCGTCGGCGGTGCGCGGCTCCGGCTGCTGCGAGATGGCTGAGGGGGAGATGTCGATGCGATCGCCGAGACCGTCGCTCAGCGCAGCGGCTGCTCCGGCCATCATCTCGTTCATCGCCTCGGAGAGTGCCGACATGCCGACCTCGCCGAGAAGGTCGTCTTCGGACACTTCCATGGCCTGCGTCATCATCCTGGCAATCGACTTGGCGCCTTCTGCCCCCATCACGAGCCAGGAACCGCCGGTCAATGCGCCATCGAACTCGACGCTGAGATGGATATCGTCATCGGCTATCTCGGGTAGCTGGGCGGCCTCGGCCCGGCCCACGGTCAAGACTTTGAACTCAACCGGTACGCCAAGAAGCTGCTTCAGGCTCTTGGCCGAACCCGTGATCATCGCGCTCGCGGCTCCGTTGAGGCCGGCGATGTCTTGCTGGGAGATGTCAGTGGTCATCGCGCATCCATTGGTTGATTCGGAGAGCGACCTGGCCGTTGTGATGGCCGACGTCGCCGCTGAACATTTCGATCCCGCCGATCGAGACGACGGCCGACTCGTCGACGGGGTTGCCGAGCACGATTACGTCGCCCGGTTGGAGATTGGAGAGTTCGCCAAGAGTCAGCTTCGCCCCGTTGATCCGGGCACGAAGATCCATCGGCGCTTCGGCGAGGGCTGCCTGCATCGCAAGAGCATCCTCAGTGTGGTCTTGCTCCTCTGGGTCCATGGCAGCGCGGCTTTCGAGGATGGCCTCGAGAAGGTGGCGTGGATAGCAGACACTGAGGATTCCCTCCGAGGGGTGGGCAGCGTCGAGACGGACCCGGAACGATTGCACGAGCACCGAGTCCGAGGAGACGGCGACGTGACCGATCGAGGGGCGGGCTTGTACGTCGGCAACACTCGGCTCGAAGGTCATCAGCTTGGAGAAAGCAGATCTGATAGACCACCCGACGTGATCGATGATCTCGCCAAGCAGGATGCCTTCGAGGTCGGTGAAGGCTCGGAACCCGGCCGGGCGGCCGGTGCCTCCGAGCAGCAGGTCGAGCATCGCAAAGCCAAGGTGATTGGCCATGTCGGCCACCGCCAGGAACCCGCCGGGCTCCAACTTGACGACGCCAAGCATGGTGGGGCTGGGCAAGGCGTTCATGTACGACTCGAAGCGCGCCTGATCGATGCCCTCGGCTTCTACGATCACCGGGGTCTGCAGCAGGCTCGCTAAGCGTCGCGACAACTCAGTGGCGAACGACTTGTGTAGCGAGGAGATCTCCGCAACCGTTCCGCTGTCGAATCCCTTGCCGACGTGATAGTCGTACGCCTCGACCTTGCGAACGGCGGCGGCAGCTAGCGCATCAATCTGGCTCTGGTTGAGAGTGTTCTGGGGCACGGCTCGCCTTCGCACGTTTCGACTTACTTGCTCCTCGTCGGCCGCGGAATGCGTCGCTAAAGGACACGGAGGCGTGATGCGTGTGCGGAATGATGGCGTCCCGAAGGCGGCGGTTGGGCGGAGGACGGTGGCCCGGGACCAGCTGAAACGCGGGTCCCCGCACGGTCCGGTGTCACGCTATCGCGGCAGAGATGAGTGCCGACGAAGTGGGGCACCATTGACGCCGCGAGGCGCGTCTGACGACATCGCTCAGCTTCCGTCGGCGCCCAGTCGCCTGAACTCGACTCGACCAAGAGGTGAGTTCGTGCACGTACGACCACACCCGCGACTGCGAGTGGTGCAGGAGCGAACTGCTTGCGCTCACCCTGACCCACCTTCATCCGACTACTTCTCGAGCGAGCTGTGCGCGATCACCAAGCGCATCCACGTCGCGAAGGTCAAAGGTAAGGCGCGGATCCCAGGCGTGGTTGTCGCTGCGATCGAAGCTGTCAAAGCGAGTCCGCACCACAGGTTGTAGCCGACGGCCGGCCAGCTGAGTTTGAGACTCCCCACTCCGAGAGTCTTTTCGTTTGGGCGACTTAAGTGCACGGGCATCGGGCCGACGGGAGGGGCACAACACACACGAGATGGATCTCGCGAAGCATTCAGGGAAGAGCGCACCTGCGTTCTTCCCTTTCGCGTTCTAGCAAGGAAAGGCGACATGGTTCCGATCTCCGACCAGACGATGGCCGCAATCGAATACGCCATGGACGCGCTCAACACCAGAGCCGAGGTAATCGCCAACAACGTTGCCAACTCTGAGGTTCCCGGATTCCGGGCATCTCGAGTCTCGTTCGAAGACCAGCTGCGGCGAGCGATCAGCGACGGGCGGCTCGAGCGTGTGCAGGGGCCTGAGGTCGCCGGAACCGGTGATCCCATCGACGCCATCGGGAACAACGTCAACATCGAAAACGAGGTTGTCGAGATGATGGAGACCAACCTGCTCCAGCAGGCCATGGTCGAAGCATTCAACTTCAAGGCCGGGCTCATGCGGTCCGCCATCGGGAGGACTTCCTGATGGGTGCCTTTGACGCAATCGACATTGCCCAGACCGGGGCAGACGTTTCCCAGCTGTGGCTCGAGGCAATCGCTCACAACATCGCCAACGTCAACACCATCCGCAATGCCGACGAAGAGCCCTTCCGGGCCAAGCTGGTCCACGCCGAGGAGGCACTCAACGGCGCCGGCGTCGGCGAAGGAACCCGGGCCATTCAGATTCTCGAATCGCAAGGTGACCCGATGTGGGTCTACGACCCCGAGCATCCCCTGGCTTCGGAGGAGGGCTACGTGGTCCGGCCCGTCGTCGATCTCAGCAAAGAGATGGCCGACATGATCGCCGCCCAGCGCAGCTACCAGCTGAATCTCCAGGTCATCAAGACAAATGAGGAAACGTACCAAGCCGCCCTCAGGATCGGACGCTAATGACATTCCCCATCTCCAGTGTCACCGGGACAGCCGGAGTCAATGCGACCCAGGCCGCAGCTCCGACCGCCCCCGCAGAAGGTTTTGCCGACAGCATCACCTCCGCTCTCGAGTCGGTGTCTGACGCGGAGTTCGCAGCGGATGCGATCGCCAAGGACATCGCTACCGGAGGCGAGGCGTCGGTACAGGAGCTCATGACTTCGATGACGAAGGCTCAGCTCAGTGTCGACCTGCTCGTCCAGGTCAGGAACAAGGCCGTCGAGGCCTACCAGGAAATCATGAGGATGCAGATCTGAAATGGAACGCCGTAATCGCATCGGAGACATGCTTGTCTCGCTGCCTCTGGCCCATCAGGTAGTGATCGGTATTGCAGCCGTCGTCTTGGCGATGGCGGCGTTCCTTTTCTTCCAGTGGGTCAGCACACCTTCGTACACCGTTCTCTACTCGAACCTCGATGACGGCACACTGGCCACCGTTGTCGACGAACTCGATCGGCAAGGGGTCAGCTACGAAATCGAGGGCGGCGGCTCGCGGGTGCTCGTCCCCAAGTCCGAGGTCTATCAGGTGCGTGCCGCTCTCGCCACCGCCGGCGTCCAGAATGGTTCGGTTCCGCAGGGTTACTCGATCCTCGATGACCAGGGCCTCAACGTTTCCGACTTCCGCCAGCGGGTCGATTACCAACGAGCGCTCGAAGGCGAGATGGAGCTGACGCTTCTCGCCATGAACGACATCACGGATGCAACCGTCCACCTCGTGATGCCGGAGGAGTCCCTGTTCGCCGAGGATGAGGAGCCCGTCACCGCTTCAGTGCTTCTCGAGACATCCGCCTCGCTGAACGAGCTCGAGGTCGAGACCGTGACATTCCTCGTAGCTTCGGGTGTAGAGGGCCTCGAGCCGAGGAACGTTACAGTCGCCGATGTTGATGGTGCTGTGCTGCATGCTGCGGGTGACATCGCCGCAGACACCGCTGTTAGCAACCGGAATCTCAGAATGACCCGGGACTTCGAGGCAGCGCTAGCGACAGACGTCCGCAACCTGCTCACCTCGGTTGTTGGCGAGGATTCCGCATCTGTAGTCGTCCGTGCCCAGCTCGACTTCGACGAGCAGTCGGTCGAGACCCAGACCTACGACGAGGAAAGCGCCGTTGCTCTGCGCGAGTCCACACTGAATGAAACCTACATTGGGGCAGGTACCCCGCCGGGAGGCACCCTCGGAGTTGAGGGCGAGACAGTCGTCACGGACACCACCGGCGAGTACACATATGACCGCGAGGAAGTGATCCGCGAGTACGGCGTCGACAGCGTCATCTCGCGAGAGATCACCGCTCCCGGGAAGGTCGAGCAACTCTCCGTCGCAGTGGTGATGGACGATGGCTCGCTGACCGGCGCCATCGTCCCACCCGCCGCCGACGTGGAGGCTCTCGTAGCCGCTGCGGTTGGCCTCGATGCCACACGCGGCGACACGATCTCCGTATCCTCGATCGCCTATCCGGTTGCGGCAACTCCCGAAGAAGAGCCTGCTGCCGAGGCGGCCAGCGCCATGGATCCTATGGCGATGGTCCCGCAGGCCGTCGGTGGTTTGGTGCTCCTCATCGTCGTCGTTGCCCTTCTGCTCATGGCGCGGGGCGGCGGTAAGAAGTCGAAGGCCGCATCACTCGAGGTCGTTCAGCCCGCCCTGGGCGCCAGCGGCAGCGACGGATCACCGGGCCTCGGCGAGACCGAGGACGGCGCGAGTATCCATCCCGAGGTAATGAACCTGGTGCAGCGACAGCCCGAGGAGATCGCGGTGTTGCTCCGGAGCTGGCTGGCTGATCGCCGATGAGTACGTCCCTACGCCCCGAGGAGAAAGCTGCCGCGTTGGTGGTCGCCGTCGGTTCAACGGCGGCTTCCGGCATGCTCGACCACCTCAGTGAGGACGAGGTCGAGCAACTCGCGATCGAGGTCGCCAAGATCGGTCGGCTGCGTCCTGAGACCATCGACGTTGTTTTCCAAGAGGTCTACGACGCAGCGCAATCCGAAGAGGTCTATGCCGCCGGCGGTGTTGACTACGCCAAGGACCTCCTGACCCAATGGGATAGCGCCGAGGGTCCGGAGATGATCGAGCGCATGATCAGTGACCTCGATGCCGTTCCTTTCGGATTCGTTCGCCAGGTTGAGGCCGAGAAGCTCGGAGAGGTCCTCGCCGGCGAGCACCCCCAGACGGTGGCCGTAGTGCTGGCCCACCAGCCCGCCGCCTACGCCGCAAGCGTGCTCAAGGCTTTCCACGAGGACTTCCAGGCTCAGGTCGCCGTGCGGGTCGGCAAGATGGGCAGGATCTCCGGAGAGGTCATCAGGTCGATCGAAAGCGTGCTGAAGCGCCGCCTGGGCCCGGTCACCGCTGATGAGCCCGGCCCTGCCCGCGGCGGTGTCAAGGAACTCGCCAACGTCCTGAACAGCTCCGACCGGGCGACAGAGCGTGCGGTCATGGAGCGGCTTCGCGACATCGACCAAGAGCTCGCCGAAGAGGTTCGAGCGCTCATGTTCGTGTTTGACGACCTCGTCACCCTGGACGATCGCTCGATCCAGCGGATACTCCAAGACGTGTCCACAGCCGAGCTCGCCCTTGCCCTCAAGGGGGCCAACGACGAGGTCACCGACGCCATCATGCGGAATATGTCCCAGCGGGCCAAAGAGAGCCTGCTCGAAGAGATCGACCTGCTCGGCCCGGTTCGTCGCAGTGATGTAGACGCCGCTAGGACGAAGGTCATCGCCGCTGTGCGCCTCCTCGAGGAAGCCGGCGAGATCGTGATCTCGCGGGGAGAGGAGAACGAGCTCATTGAATAGGGTCATCCGCAACGCAGCCGTCGCTACGACGCCCCCGGCCTTCGGTTCGGGTGGAGTCCAATTCGTCGATGACTCGACGGCGGATCTAATCGAGCAAGTCCGCGCCGAGGCCTTTGCTGAGGGCCGTCGCGAAGGCTTTGTCGCCGGGCGAGCCGATATGGAGGGCGCCATCTCCCGGGTGGACACAGCTCTCCAGACCAGTGTGCGGGATCTCCGCAGCTATCGAGCACAGGCCGTTGACGAAATCCTGAATGCGGCCCTCGAGGTCGCCGAGTTCATCGTCGGGCAACTGCCACCAGATGACGGCGCCGCCATCGCAGCCCGGGTGCGTGATGCGATAACGAATCTGGACGATGAGGACATGGTTGTGACGATCCATCCCCAGGACTGGGATGCCGTCAGCGACCGGGTGCGACTCCCCAACGGAGTCACCATGCAGCGTGACCCGTCGCTGCGCCCGGGTGAGGCCCGGGTCAGTGGTCGGTGGGCCACCGCCGAGTTGACCCGGGAGGCGGCCATCGAGGTTGCCCGCGAGGTCATGTCATGAACACCCTGCTGCGGTCCCGTCTAGAAGAGCTCAATCACGAATCGCCGTGGCGCGCCACCGGATCGGTTGCCCGCGTCACGACCCACGAACTCGAGGTACGCGGACTGCGGTTGAAGATCGGCGAATCTCTGGCCATCCGCACCGGCGGCGGGTTCCGCCAGGCCGAGGTCATCGCACTGACGCCTGAAGGCGCCCGCGTCCTGCCGTACGGCGACGTGTCGGGAATCGGCAAGGGTGACCAGGTTGTTGCCGACCGTGCCGGTCTCTCCATGCCGATGTCGGAGGCACTGATCGGCCGCGTCATCGACGGACTGGGCAGGCCCCTCGATGACGGTCCGAGCCTCGACGGCGAGCCGACAGATGTGAGCGCACCTGCACCCTCACCGCTCGATCGCATCCGGATTTCCGAGGCGCTGCCCACCGGCATTCGCCTTCTCGACACCTTCTGCACGACCGGCAAGGGCCAGCGCATTGGCATCTTCGGTGGCAGCGGCGTAGGTAAGTCGACTCTGCTCGGAATGATGGCCCGAGGAACCGGAGCCGACGTTGCCGTACTCGCTCTGATCGGCGAACGCGGACGTGAGGTTCGCGAGTTCATCGAGGATGAGCTCGGCCCTGAGGGAATGGCGAGATCGGTCGTTGTGGTTGCCACGAGCGATCAGCCGGCACTCATGCGGCTTCGCGCTTCGCTGCTCGCCACGAGGATCGCTGAATGGTTCGCCGATCGAGGCAACGACGTACTTCTGCTCATGGACTCGCTGACTCGACTTGCCATGGCACAGCGCGAAATCGGTCTTGCCGCAGGTGAGCCACCGACCGCCCGCGGTTACACCCCGTCGGTCTTCTCACTCATGGCTCGACTTCTGGAGCGGGCCGGGCCCCGAGCGCTCGGCACCATCACCGGCTATTACAGCGTGCTGGTCGAGGGCGATGACATGAATGACCCGATCGCCGACACCGCAAGGTCAATCCTCGACGGTCACGTTGTCCTCGATCGTCGGATCGCCATCTCCGGGCGCTATCCGGCGATCGATCCGCTGGCCTCTCTCTCCCGGCTGGCTCCGCGGCTCGTTCCGCCTGAGCAGCGAGCTCTGGTCACTTCCGCGCAGGATGCTCTTGCCGCGGCAGAAGAGGTCCGCGAGCTGGTCGAAGTAGGTGCGTACGTGCCCGGCACGAACCCAGCCGCCGACCGGGGCCTAGCTGCCAAGCCGGCGCTAGTTGAGTTTCTCCGGCAGCCGTCACACGAGGTGGTCGCCTTTCAGGATGCTTGGGCGCAGCTCGAAGCGCTCCGGCCGCAGATTGGGCACTCATGATCAAGCGAAACCCCTTCAACGTTCTTGTCCGACTCCGTGGCATCGAAGAGAAGCAGGCCCGCGCCTCGCTGGCCAACACCCGTCAGGCCCACGAACGCGCTCGCAAGAAGCTCGACGAACTGAAGGAGCGCCACGACCAGGAGGTCAACCCGGGTGAGATCATCGGGGCCGTGAATCTCCGCTCACTTCAGCTACGGGGCATGGGATCGCAGGAGATGCTCGATGCAGCGGTGGTTTCGTTCCGGCAGAGCGAGCGAAAGCTGCATGCGAAGTCCGACGCCTGGCGGCGATCCGCAGCCGACCTCGATGCCGCCGAGCGTCTTGATGAGAAGAAGAAGCAAGAACTTGCCCGAGAGGCGGCCAAGTCTGCCGAAAAGTCACTCGACGATCTCATGGGCATGCTGCACGCCCGCACCGGGGACGGCCTGATATGACTATCCCCTCCATGAGCGCGATCGGTGGGCGCATCGCCCAGATTCAAGGCCAACTCAACCATGTACCGCGGGCCCATGTTCCAAAGGTGACGACTCGCTTCGCCGACGTGCTGGCTCACGCTGAGGACACGGCCACCGTTGCACCGGTGCTTGCGAGCCCGTCGACCTCGATGCCAACAGGCAATGTCATTGGAATCCTGGGCACGCCCGTCATCGTCGCCGGCCATACCCCGACTCCGCTCGACGGCAACTGGCCGACGCTACTTCCCACCCACGGTCAGGAGTGGGCCGCTGAGATCGAGGATGCCGCCAGCAAGGCCGGTCTCGATCCGCGACTCCTCGCTGCCATGGTGTGGCAGGAGTCCGGCTTTGCCCCCGACGCTGTTTCGCGCTCGGGGGCGATCGGCCTGGCCCAGCTCATGCCGGGCACCGCCGCCGGACTCGAGGTCGACCCCTGGGACCCGGTGGCAAACCTCGAAGGTGGGGCCCGCTACCTCGCCTGGACCATCGAAGAATTCGGCTCGATCGAACTCGGCTTGGCCGCCTACAACGCAGGGCCAGGCCGGGTGCGAGAGGCCAACGGTATCCCCAACATCACTGAGACCCAGGCTTATGTGCCTCGGGTCCTCGACTACTACAGACAACTCGGAGGCATGGCGTGATGATCGAACCGCAGAACACAATGCTGCCCTTGGCCGCTGAATCTGCCCCGGCGGAGCTCCCGCAAGGTGAAGAAGGCTTCGGTGCGGTGCTCGCCAACACACTGGGCATGATCGCGGCCCCGGTGGATCCCAATGCCATAACGGGCCTCCTCGGTGAGCATCAACGACAGGCGGACCCCGATGCAGCAGGCGGTGGCGCCGAACCCTTCGTGCCAGAGCAAGATGAATCGGTCGCACCCGCCGTTGTTGCCAGGCGAGCCCCGGCACGCCCGCTGGCACCGGCGCCGGTTGTGGCCAACCCGATCAGGATCAGCCGGCCTCCAGTCGGTGACGACGACGTAGTGGGCCCCGTATTCGTCAAGCCCGGCGCTCCGGGGCTACCTCCGGCCGAGGTCGCCGTAGGGTCGCCGCCGCCCGTCGAGGGCACCTCCGATCCACTGGTACCTGCACCGGTTGGCGACGACGGAATCTACCCCCCGAGCACCGACGGTATCGCAACGGCAAGCGCGCCAACGCCCGCCGCTCCGGTGCCCGCTCCGGCGGCGCCCGCTCCGGCGGCAGGCCCTGTCCCGCACAACCAGCTCTCGGCGGATTCGCCGGCCGGCCCTATCGCAACGCCCTCGGCTCCGCCAGAGGCGGACAATGAGCCTCCGCCTCAGGCCTCCGCCAGACCCCCGGTGCCCGTGGCCGCACCGGTCGACAAGCCCTCCCCAACACCTGGAGTCCGGCTGCCGATCGAACCAGAACCGATCGATCACAAGTCTCCCGTGCGACCGGTGGTGAAGCCGCCGGTAGAGCCGGTCATCGATCAGTCCCTGCCGATGCCCACCCCGCTCGAAACGACAACCGCAGCGACTTCCGGTGCGGTCGCGCCTGCGTCGGCCCCGCGGCCGGGGACAACGTCCGTTGCGCCCGATCCGATCGCCCGCATCGCCCCGGACACTCCCGTCCGCATCGAGGACGCGGCCGTCCCCATTTCGCGTGTAGTGGTCGAACCGCAAGCCGGGACCGAACGCGTCGTGACCCCGGCGATCACCACATCGCCAGCTCCGCTGACCGAAGCCACCCATGCCACCTTCACGCCGGCAGCGAACCCGAGCTCTCCGGCCCCGCAGACACAGCACAGCGCCCTCGCCGAGCGAGTGATGCAGGCCGTCGAGCTGCAAGCCAACCAACCGCCGCCACGAACGATGGTGGTTGAGATCCCTGAGATCGAGGGCCTCCGCCTAGTCGTCTCTGTCAGAGCCGGCGCTGAGGTCCACGTCGTTCCCGCCAGCACCTCAAGCAGTGTCGACGGGCTCAATCCATTCTTCGACGAGCTACAAGGTGTGCTCGCCGACCGCGGGTTCGTGATGACCGGAGACGGTCGCCGCCGCAGAAACCAACCGAGAGAAGAAAACGAAGCTGAGCCGCGGCCCAACCCACAGCCGCGGAACCGTCGTCCCGACGACGGCGACCTGCGGATCTGAGGAACATAATGATCGAATCAGTAAACAGCGCCACAACCGCCGCAACCGCATCCGCATCCGGCTCTGCGCTTGGGCAGCTCGACAGCGACGCCTTCCTCAAGCTCCTCGTCGCTCAGATGAAGTACCAGAACCCGCTGGCGCCCACCGACGCATCGGCGATGCTGGAGCAGACCGCTCAGTTCACGACTGTCGAGACGCTCCAGGCGATCTCGGAGACGAACCAAGCGTTGCTGGGATTCCAGCAAACCACTCTCGCCATGGGGACCGTCGGCAAGGAAGTCAACGCCTACAGCGTGCACGGGACAGCTGTCACCGGGCTCGTGGAGACGGTCCGCTTCACCGCCGACGGGCCGATGCTCGAGCTCGACTCCGGCATCGAAATCCCGCTGGCGAACGTCATCGAGGTGAGCACGCCCGGCGGCGAATCCGAGCAATAGCAAAGAACGCGGAAATGATCCCGATTTGTTCATTAAGCCTGGGGATCGTCACCCGACAGTAAGAAGCGTACGGAAACTGAACTAGCCCAAACGGATTCGGGCTTGAGAGCACAAGGAGGTGCGACTCAATGATTCCGGTGACGCCCATAGCGGGCTCCACGGTCCTTTTGAACGCCAACCTCATCGAGGCGATCGAAGAGACCCCAGACACCGTGATCATCCTCTCTGGCGGTCGCCGGATGGTGGTTGTCGATGTGCCCGATCATCTCGTTGCTCGAATTGAGCGGATCCGTGCCTCAGTCTTGGCCGCCGCTCACAACAAGCGCCCCCGCGGCCGAGCGCAGCTCTATGCGATTGAGGGCGGAGGGGATGAATCGTGACTACCTATCTCGGCATCATCATCGCCATCCTCGCCATCGTTGTGGCGACGGTCATGGACGGGAACTCCTTCGGTGCATTGATCGGGCCGTCGTCCCTCCTCCTGGTTGTCCTCGGCAGCGTCGGCGTGTCGCTCAGCGGCTACCAAATGGCCGACGTCAAGCCGGTCCCCAAGGGAATCATCATCTCGTTCACCGGGAAAGAACCGGATCCCAGCGAGGCCATCGACCGCCTCATGAAGTTTGCAGAGATCGCACGCAAGGAGGGCGTCCTCGCCCTCGAGGAACAGCTGGAGACCCTCGACGATCCGTTCATGAAGCTCGGCTTGCAGTCGATCGTCGACGGAGTGGACGGCGAGGCCGTCCGTGAGATCCTGGAGATCGAGTTGGCGGCACTCGACGAACGGCACGGACCGGTCATCGGCTACGTCAAGACGATGGGCAGCTACGCCCCGACTATGGGCATGGTCGGTACGGTCGTCGGTTTGATCAACATGCTCGGCAACTTGTCCGACCCGGCTCAGCTTGGTCTCGGCATGTCGGTCGCCCTGCTGACCACCCTGTACGGCGTCATCTTCGCCAACCTCGTTTTCCTCCCCATCGCCTCGAAGCTGCAGCGTCTGCATGACCTCGAGGTGGCGCAAAAGGACCTCATCATGGACGGCATTCTTGCGGTCCAGGGTGGCGCCAGCCCACGCATGGTGGTCGAGCGCCTCGAGGCGTACATCAACCCCGAACAGCGCGTCGGTCACCAGGAGCGCTCGAAGCGGGTCTCGGGCAAGGCTGCATAATGGCTCGCGAACGCAAGAAGCCCGAAGAGCCGAACGAGCTGAGATGGCTGACGACGTACGCAGACGTGGTCACGCTCCTCATGGCGTTCTTCGTGATGCTCTATGCGATTTCGCAGGTTGACCAAACCAAGTTCCAACTATTCGTGTCCGGTCTTGCGGACCCGTTCGACAACCCGGCGGTCTCCGAAGGGCTGCTCAACTCCGGTAACGGATTCGTCGGGGCCGACATGGGCGATGGCACCAGCGACATGGAGTCGTTCGGCGCTCCGGCGCTCCTCGATGGGCTCCCTTCCATGGAGACTCTCGAGGAGAACGACGAGAACGGACAGCACCAGATCAACGAGAACACGGCCACGGAGGAAGGCAACGACCCTGACCCCGGTGCCGATGACCTCGACCCCAACGCGGTTGTGACCGACGACCAGCTGCGCGAGGTCCGCGATGCCATCGCGGTTGCCCTCGAGGACGCCGGGCTCGCCGGCGCAGTCGACTTTGAAGTGAACTCTCGCGGTCTGGTCATTGCCATTGCCACCGATCATGTGCTCTTCGCCAGCGGCTCATCAGAGTTTGGGGCGAGTGGTGATGAGATTGTCGCCGCGATCGCTCCAACGCTGCAGACCTTCAACAACGAGATCCTCGTGGAAGGGCATACCGACACAGTTCCGCTCGACAGGTACGGATACGACAACTGGAACCTGTCGGCAGATAGAGCCCTGGCAGTGCTCAAGGCTCTCGCTGGATGGGACGGCATCGAACCGGCCCGGTTGGTAGCAACCGGCTACGGCGAGTACCGCCCCCGGCAAAGTAACGAAACAGACGAGGGCAAGGCCGCCAACCGGCGGGTCGAGCTCGTCGTCGTAGTTGATAGAGGTGAGTTCGATGGCTGACGAAGAAATCAGCGCAGACGAAGAGCAAGAGGGCGGCAAAGGGAAGCTGATTGGAATCATCGGGGGAGTCGTCGTACTCCTCGGTGTGGTCTATTTCGTCTTCCTGGGAGGAGGCGGCGGCGAAGAAGAAGCCAGCGTCACCACAACGACCGTCCCCGTTGAGGGGCCCGTCATCGAGGTCGACGAGATGACGATCACCCTCGCCGACGAGCCGGTGCGCTACGCCCGTCTCAAGTTCGCCGTGGTGCTGCCCGAGGGCGGCGACACGACGGTGGTGGGCGACCGCGTCCCCGTCCTCAAAGACGCTGTGCTCGATGTCATGACGGGGTACTCCGCTGCAGATCTGGTAGGCAAGGAAGCGCTGGGATCGCTGCGCGAGCAGCTGACGGCATCGGCTCTCACCGTCTTCACCGAGGGTGAGGTGTTGCGAGTCGTCATCACCGAGGTCCTGGTCCAGTAACTGCGTTTCGGGGCCACAGGCCCCGAAACGCAGGAGTTCGCAAACCGAACTCCTGCTCTCGTCCTTGCACACCTGAGAAGGACTCAGCCCGGGGAGATGGCAAGTCAGCCAGCCGTCTCCCCGGGCTGCTCGTGTCCTTGATTCGAGGCAACTTCTGCCGACGGTGGTTTGTGAGGGTCGCAAGAGGCGACCCACCCCGTTTATCAGACCGGAACGACGGAGGTCATCGTTGGCAACGACCAGCGACACGCCCACAGCAAGCCACAGCTCCCAAGCCGGAGCCGGCTCATGACCGCGCTAAATGCAATGGCACAAGCTGCGGCCACAGCCGTTGGCGAGGTGACAGGCACTCAGGTCCACGTTGGCCAGGTGGTCCCTGTTTCGCCCACAGAGGCGATTGGTGCTCCGGGGATGATGATCAATCGTTCCCAACTGGCTCCCGATGGGGGTCACCTGGTCACCTTGGTCCCAGCGGCCGGTTTCGTCTCCGCTGAGGCCGCACTGGACGCAAGCCAACTCACCTCCGCGCTCGTCGCCGGCGCAACGAACGGTCTGGCCGGCGCAGGTGGGCCACTTCTTCAGCCAATGCCCCCTGAGCTGGTACCAACGGCAGCTGCACTAGATCTGAACGGGACCGAGGCCTATGCCTTCGATCTCGTCTCGGGTTCGAAGTCAATCACGATCATCTGGGTTGTCGAGGCCACGCTCGGATCCCTAGTTGGTGGCTCTATTCCGGTCGATGAGTCACCTGCCCAGGGACCGACCGTGGCCTCGGCCACGCTAAGCGACCTCGGCCGAGCCGGAACGGTCGCCGGTAACCGCGACATGAGCGTCCTCTCCGACGTGTCGGCAAGAGTCAGCGTCGAGATCGCCCGGGGCACTGCACTGGTACGCGACCTCGTCGGCATGAGCCCCGGAAGCGTGTTTGAGCTCGACCGGGAAGCCGGCGACGCCGTCGACATCCTGGTCAACGGCGCGATGATCGCTCGCGGCGACATCGTCGTCGTTGGGCACCAACTCGGCGTGCGAATCACGAAGGTCTGCGAGCCGCAGCAATGATCGCCCTCAACTTCGTCACTGACATCCTCCCCGGCTTCCTCATCGTGATCGCAATTCCGGTCGTGCTGTGGTGGTACGTCCGCAAGAATCGCGCCACCGGCCCCAACCGGCTCCGCATCTCCGACAAGGCGCCACTGGGCAAGAACACTTGGGTCGCTGTCGTCGAAGTCGACGACAAGCGGCTTCTGGTCGGCGCCGGCGAGAGCGGTGTTGGCCTCATCTCAGAGCTCGAAGCGCTACCCGAGGTAGCAGAGGAGCCGGCAACGGATGCCGGCTCGGACACCTCGAATGGAATCATCGAACAGCCACGGATTGGCTTGGTTCGCCGACTGCAACTGATGACAGTACGCGGTCCGGCCCAGTCTCCGTGGAGGTCGTTCGGTGCGGGTCGCAAGTAGGGCTCTCCTCACACTGCTGTTTTTGATAGGGACCGTCGTCTCCGGTACCGCGACCGCCCAGGAGACACCGGAACCCTTTACGGCGGTTCAGACCCCCGACACGCCCGAGCCAACAGCCGTCACCACTACCACGACCACGATCCCACTCGTCGAAGTACCCGAGGTCGATGAAGTCCCGGACATCGCCATAACGGTTGAGTCGGAGAACGGTGCGCTGAGCAACACAGTCATCATCATCCTGTTGCTCACCGTCGGTGCCGTCGCCCCTTCCATCCTGCTGCTGATGACGTCGTTCACCCGATTCATCATCGTGCTTGGCCTGACGCGGAACGCCATCGGCGTACAGACGATTCCGCCCTCGCAGGTGCTCATCGGCCTGGCGATGTTCCTGACTATCTTCGTCATGGGCCCGGTGTTCTCCGAGGTCAACGAGGTTGCGATTCAGCCGATGCTGAGCGGCGAGATCGGCCAGGGCGAGGCCATGGCTGCCGGATACGAGCCATTCCGTGAGTTCATGCTGGCGCAAACCAGGGAGGACGACCTCAGGCTGTTCGTGGAACTCGCCGACGAGGCCCAGCCTGCCAGCGAGCTTGATGTCCCGGCCAGCACACTGATTCCGGCGTTCGTGATTTCGGAACTCCGCACCGCGTTTGTCATCGGTTTCGTGATCTTCGTTCCGTTCCTCGTGATCGATCTCATCGTCGCCGCTGTCCTGATGTCGATGGGCATGGTGATGTTGCCGCCTGTCTTCATCTCACTGCCGCTGAAGCTGCTGTTGTTCGTCCTCGTGGACGGCTGGGCCCTGCTGATTGGCTCCGTTGTTGAGAGTGTCCAGGGGGCTGTCTTATGACCGACGCCCAGGTCATCGAGATCGTCTCGGAAGCCTTCCAGGTCGCGGCAACGATTGCCGGCCCCATCCTGATGTCAGCCCTCCTTGTCGGTGTGTCCGTCTCACTGCTGCAGACGATCACTCAGATTCAGGAGATGACCCTGACTTTCGTGCCCAAGGTCGTTGCGATGGGGTTGATAATCCTCTTCTCCGGCCAATGGATGATCCGCACCATGACCAACTGGGTCATCGGGCTCTGGTCACTGATCCCGAGCATGTGACATGGAACTCGACTTCGTTGTCAACGCCGACTGGGTTGCCGGCATGTTGCTGGCCAGCATCCGCATCGCCGGGTTCGTGCTTGCCAGCCCAATCTTCAAGGCCTTTCCTTCCACCGGGCGGTTGGTCTTGGTCATCATCCTGGGCTACTCATTTGCGGAGCCGGTAGCCGAGTCGGGCGACATTGCAGTATTGATGGTCGGCGGGTTCACCAACGCAGTGGTCGGACTGACATTGGGCTTCCTCACCGGCATCATCTTCTACCTCTTCACGGTGGGCGGAGCGCTGATCGACTTCACCTCCAGCCTCGGCGCCGCTGCCATCTTTGACCCTGTCAGCAGCGACCAGGTAACGGTCTTCGGTCGCATCTTCAACATCATGGCCCTGGCCATGTTCCTGCTCCTGGGTGGCGACCGCATGCTGGTCGCCGGGATGGGGGTGAGCTTCGATGCAATCGAGGTAACGGGCACGATCGCGCTGTCCGGAGGCCTGGCCGAAGTGGCGCTCGAGCTCATGGGCCGGATGATGATTGGAGCCATCGAGATGGCCATGCCGGCCCTCGCCGCCCTGTTCATCGCCGAGGTCGTGCTGGGCATCGCCGCCCGGTTCGCTCCGCAATCGAACGTCTTCCTCATCGGCCTCCCGGTCAAGCTATTCGCCGCCCTCGCCAGCATCGGTGCGGTCCTGCTGCTCGTCCCCGAAACCCTCGACGGTGTGCTCGGCATCATGGAAGACACCTTCCGAACCTCGTTGCTGGGTATGTAGGTGCGATGAAATCGCGTGGAGTTCGGATGAAATCCGAACTCTGGCCTCGGTCAGATCTCGTCGAACGACCGAATCCTCGGTATCGCTGCGCTAGGCCCAGTCGTCGGGTCGCTGGCGCGGACCAGATGGATCGCACGCACCCCGGCGGCAACCGCCCCCTCGCAGAACAGCAGTTGGTCATCAACGAGTGTGGCTTGCCCGGGATCGACGCCCAGCAAGGTCACGGCGTGATCGAAGATTTCCCGATCGGGCTTTCCGACTCCTACCTCGCAGGAGAGAAACGCAGCGTCCACCGCATCCAAGAGGCCGTGAGCCTCGAGGAGCGGCCGTGTGTCCTCCCCACAGTTGCTCAGAAAGGCCACGAGGTCGCCCTCGCGGCGTCTCCGCTTCATGAAGGAGATCGTGTCCTGGTACACGTGGGTACGTCGACTCACGAAGCTCCATCCGGTTTCGGCGATCTCGGTGCGAAGCTCGCTGCTGTCAGCGGCTCCGCACTCGAGTGCAGCCTGGAGGAAGGCATCGACACCAGACATCCGCCCAATCGTGACCGGATGGATGAACCTCTGAGCCGAGGAACCGAAAGGCCCTTGCGCCACCCCGGCGACCTTCGCCAACTCTCCGAGCAATGCGTCGAAGTCGATCGAGAACAGGGTCTCCCACACATCGATCAACCAGGCTTGCTTTGCGGTCACGGCGCAACAGTACCGCCCGACGAAGTCGCGCCATGAGATTCGATGTCGTCGGATAGTTGGCAAGGTCCTCAGGAAGGGAAAATCCCAGCCAGACGGGGCCTTATCACCGGCTTCCCCTTGCCGACAGGGAACTAGGCCGAAGGACCGGCTGGGTTGCCAATGGAATGGCTTGGATCGACGACCGGAGTCGTAAGTGAGCCGTTC